>Ga0208767_1000666_pt1 | contig 28368 bp, 21 predicted proteins | sample VirMetDEL_Mar_21_FD_184514 | JGI IMG/M metagenome (GOLD analysis project Ga0208767, IMG submission 184514) | Aqueous microbial communities from the Delaware River and Bay under freshwater to marine salinity gradient to study organic matter... | ecosystem: Environmental > Aquatic > Marine >... | reverse complement strand
CAGCCATTGCCAGCGTGCTTGGTTGCGATACGGATGCACGGAGCCTAGAAAAGGCGCTCTCGCAGGCCACTCCAGAACAACTTGTTCAGATAAAGAAAGCGGAGCTTGAGTTCGAAGCCCGCATGAAAGAGCTGGACGTGGACCTCTACGCCCTGCAGACCGCTGATACGGCGGACGCTCGGAAGCACTTCGCTAAGGACTGGACCGCACGGTTCCTTGCTATCACTTTGTGCCTGCTCTTTGCGGGCTATATTGTCCTCGTCACCGTGCTTCCCCCGGACCAGAACAGCGATGCAATCATTAACCTCATTCTTGGTTCGATTACTGGCTCGTTTAGTACGGTTATTGCGTTCTACTTCGGCAGCAGCCAACGGCAGGACTGAGATGAAGAACCGCATGAAGATAGGGTCGGAAGGTGTTGAACTTATTAAGCATTTTGAAGGGTGCCGTCTGGAAGCATACCTATGCCCTGCTAACGTGTGGACTATTGGCTATGGGCATACTGGCGGCGTCCGAGAAGGCGATGTGATCGACCAAGAGGCTGCGGAAGCTCACCTCATTGAGGACCTTGAGGAGTTTGAAGGCTATGTCAACGACATGGTGGAGATCGCTCTCAAGCAAAATGAGTTCGACGCTATCGTGGCATGGGTGTTTAACCTTGGCCCGGGCAATTTTAAGGAAAGCACGCTCCTTAACCGGATCAACTATGGTCCTCTTAGCGATGTGCCTGCGCAGATTCAGCGATGGAATAGAGCGGGTGGGAAGGTCCTTGAGGGGCTGGTGAAGCGTCGCGCTGCCGAATCCGCATTGTGGCAGGGACTGGACTGGCGGGAGGCCCTATGAAAAAAGTTGTTGAGCCTAGGCAGTTAGAATCAGGTAGTATTGAGCCTGCCCATGAGATTCACACCATCTGTTTTGCCTGCGGGTACGACCTTGATGAGAGTGAGCTTGCGGCAGATACCTGCTCGGACTGCGGCGAACCGCTGAACCTGAGACAGAGCGTAGCGATCAAGGTAACCACCGTGCCGATGTCCGGCGCGACGATGTGATGGGCTCGCTATGCCTCTACAGAAGGTACTGATAAAGCCGGGCGTTAACCGTGAGATGACCCGCTACGCCGCCGAGGGGCGGTGGTACGACTGCGATAAGGTGCGGTTCCGTCAAGGCTTGCCTGAGAAAATCGGCGGTTGGTCACGTATCTCTGAGAACGTCTTCCTTGGCACCTGCCGGTCCCTCCACAACTGGATTACCCTCGGCAACCTCAACCTGCTGGGCGTTGGGACTAACCTCAAGTTCTATATCGGTCAGGGCGGTGCCTACTACGACATCACGCCTATCCGGGCCACCACGACCCCCGGGGGTATTACCTTCTCGGCCAGCACCGGCAGCTCCACTATCACGGTAACCAGCCCCTCCCACGCCGCCGAAGAAGGCGACTTCGTTACGTTTTCCAACTGTTCTGGGCTTGGTGGCAACATCACGGCAGCAGTGCTGAACCAAGAGTACGAGGTCGTCACGGTCGTCGATGCCAACACCTTTACCTTCACGGCGCGCACGGCAGGTACGGCGGTAGATAGTGGCGCAGCTCCTGTATCGGCAAACGCCTCGGACACGGGTAACGGCAACTTCACCGACAACACCGTGGACACCACGAGTGGCAGCACAACCGCGACCATGGCCGACACCTCTGTGCTTGTGGCTGGCTGTACCATCAGCGGGACGGGGATTCCGGCGAGCGCCACCGTTGCCTCTATTACGAACACCACGACCTTTGTGCTGTCTGCTCCGGCGACGGCTACGGGTACGAACATCACGGCGACCATCAACTGCTGCACGGCGGCTTACCAGATCAACATCGGCCCGGCTTCCGTGGTGCCCTTGGTGGGTTGGGGTTCGGGCCCGTGGAGTTCCGGTACTTGGGGTAGCAGCACGCCGATTACGGAAGACCTTCGCCTCTGGCACCAAGCCAACTTCGGTGAGGACCTGATCTTCGGCTACCGGGGCGGTGAGATTTATATCTGGGATGCCTCCAGCGGTATCGCCAACCGGGCTACCCTGCTGTCCGCCGAAGCCGGAGCGTCAAACGTCCCCACGGTGCAAAACAAGGTCTTGGTCTCCGAGAACCGCTTTGTGTTCTGTTTCGGCGCAAACCCCCTCGGTAGTGCGGACGTGGACCCCCTGTTGATCCGCTGGTCTGACCAAGAAGATGCCACCAACTGGACCCCTGCAGCGACTAATCAAGCGGGGAGCCTGCGCCTGTCCCGGGGTAGTGAGATCGTCACCGCTCGTCAGGCTCGCCAAGAGATCGTGGTCTGGACCGACTCGACGGTGTACTCCCTGCAGTATCTCGGTGCTCCGGCGGTGTGGGGCGCGCAGGTGGTTGGTGAGAACATCTCTATCATGTCCCAGAACGCTGTCGCTTACGCCAACGGTGTGTCCTACTGGATGGGTAAGGACAAGTTCTACAAGTATGACGGTCGCAGCCAGACCCTCCGCTGCGATGTACGACGCTACCTCTTCTCCGATTTCAACTACGAGCAGGTGCCTCAGGTCTTTGCCGGGACCATCGAAGAGTTCCACGAGGTTTGGTGGTTCTACTGCTCCGCAAGTTCTACGACCGTTGATCGTTATGTGGTCTACAACTATGCCGAGGACATTTGGTATTACGGTTCGCTGGACCGCACGGCGTGGTTGGATTCGGGCACCCGGCAGTACCCGCTAGCAGCGACGTACTCCAACAATCTCGTTAATCACGAAGAGGGGGTTGATAATGACGAGACCGGCACAACTGCAGCCATTAGCGCATATATTACTTCTGCTCAGTTTGATCTGGACGACGGGCACAAGTTTGCGTTCGTTTGGCGCGTACTGCCGGACATTACTTTCGATGGTTCGACCGCCGACGCTCCGCAGGCCACCCTAACGTTGCTTCCGTTAGCTAGTTCAGGGTCTGGGTATAACAGCCCAACGTCTGAAGGCGGGAGCAACAACGGAACGATCACCCGTACTGCTACAGTCCCCGTCGAAGCGTATACGGAACAACTCAACATAAGGATTCGGGGTCGCCAGCTTGCTATGAAGATTGAGTCAGACGCACTCGGTGTTCAATGGCAGCTTGGGACTCCGCGTCTTGATATGCGGCCTGATGGACGCCGCTGATGGCTAATGAGATCGGAAAGACCGAGCCCCCGGCACTGCCGTATCCAGAGGCACAGTACAGCTCGTCGTTTTTTCAGCAATTCAACAACATCTTGCGACTGTACTTTAACCGCCTGACCAACTCGGTGAACCAGCTCCTGAGCACGGAGCAGGGGGGTAAGGCCCTTTACCTGCCGAATGCGTTGTTCTACAGCACGACGGATCAGACAGCGGCTGCAACTAATACTGGTTACGCAGTAGCTTTTGAGAACACCTATCTCGCTAACGGCATCGAAATCAACGGCGGGTCTTCCACCCAAGTTACTGTCTCTGCCGATGGTGTATACAACTTTCAGATAACGCTCCAGACCGCGCACACAAACTCATCAGCCGTGCAGATATGGACTTGGATTAGCAAGAACGGCACGCCCGTTGCCTACGGCGGGCAACAACAAACCATCGTAGGTAACGCAAACCAACCCGTGTTTTGGAACTTTTCGATTGATCTAACGGCGGGTCAGTACATCGAAATGTATTGGGCTACAGCGGACTTAGCTTTATCACTTGACTCCACTGCACCTACGTCTCCACATCCGGGCATACCGTCTGCTATTGTCGCTGTCTCGTTCGTCAGTAATTATTGAGGTGCGGAATGGACAAAAATAAGCAAGGCATAGCCGCACTCAGAGCCCCCATGGCAAAGGATGTGGAGCGGCTGTCTCAATACTCTCGGGGCGATGACCGCAACCTCGCCCACGTTGCCCCCGGGGACACTATCATTCCGCCTGAACTGATGCGGGCTAACCCTGCTCTGGCTCAAGCCATCATGGAAGCGCTCATGGGTGCAGGCATCGACCCTGCCAAGCGCGTTGTGGACTCCGGTGCAGCTCGCCGTAATCCCGTAACCGGGGCGCAGGAGTTTGACGCAGAGTGGGGGATGACGTGGGGAGGTGTTGGGCAGAATACTTATACGTCCAATATCCCCGCAGGGGGCACCGCTGCTGATTTCCTTGAAGGCGGTGGCGGGTACGGTTTCGAAGACCTTTTTAGTGACTTGCTTGCGCGGGACTACTACGACAACGTAGTTCGCGCTGGTCGTACGGGCGGTGATCCTTTCGGCGGGTACGGTGCTTATGCTGGCGCTACCGGCGGCACTGGGGTACAAACTGACGAAACGCGTTATGGCGACCCTACAGCTACGACAACGCCCCCTGCGACCACCACGCCTCCGGCCACGACAACACCCCCTGCGACCACTACGCCAGTAAGTGGTATCCCGAATATTGACCCTGCCGATCTTCTATACGCCGGGGATAGCGAGCTGGGCGGAGCGTTTAATAACTATGGGCGTCCTGATTACACCCCGGACCGTCCTACGCCGGCACCTCCAGAAGATTTGCCGATTGATATTACCGAACCGCCGCTGCTAGAGCCGGAAATCCCTCCGCCGACGTTGCCTACACAAGAGGAAATCGACGCCGCCGCTGCGGAACAAGCCCGCCAAGCTGAGGAAGCCCGCCAAGCTGAGGAAGCCCGCCAAGCTGAGGCCGCAAGGCAAGCGGAGGCCGCAAGGCAAGCTGAAGAGGCAGAAGCAGCAAGGCAAGCCGAGGCCGCAAGGCAAGCAGAGATCGAACGCCAAGCCGAAATAGATCGACAGGCTGCAGAACGTGCGGAAAGGGCGGAAAGAGAGCGTCAAGCGGAAGCTGCAAGGCAGGCAGAAGCAGCAAGGCAAGCAGAAGCAGCTCGCCAAGCGGAGGCGGCGGCAGAAGCAACACGCCAAGCAGAAGCCGCAAGGCAGGCAGAAGCAGCGGCAGAAGCAGCACGCCAAGCAGAAGCCGCGAGACAGGCAGAAGCAGCGCGAGCAGCAGAAGCCGCAAGGCAGGCAGAAGCAGCCCAGCAGGCCGAGGCCGCGAGACAAGCGGAAGCCGCAGCGGAAGCCGCAAGGCAGGCAGAAGCTCAACGGGTAGAAGACGAGCGTGTTGCAGAAGCCGCCGCTGCCGCCGCACAACAAGCCGAATTAGAGCGCGCAGCGCAAGAACAAGCCGCTGCCGAACAAGCCGCTGCCGAACAAGCCGCAGCAGAAGCGGAAGCAGAACAATCTCGCCAAGAAGCCGAAGATGCGGTTGGGCAAGCTCCCTACGACGAAGCGGCCCCGGATGAAGTTACGGTGCCTGATGGGAGCACCATAGTAGAACGACAGATGTATGAGGCGATTCTTAGCGAAACTGATTCTGTCCTTCGCGATGATTTGATACGAGAGTGGGAAAACTACACGGGAGAATCGTGGACAGGCGTGTTACCTGAACTCCCCGCTCAGCCTCAACCCGAACCTGAGCCCACGGACACTACTAGCACTGACGCAATCGACGCAGTGCTGGAACAGCTAGAGACTTACCGGCAAGAAGGCCGCACAGAAGATGAGGCGGTGCAGGCTGCTGTAGATGCCGTAGCTGGCGACCTCGATGTAACTCGTGAAGACCTCCTTGGCCGGATTGGTGCTACGGAAGAGTCCATTCTCAGCGAAGTAAACCGCCGTGAAGATGAGCTGCGTGGGTCCATCGAGGGCCTTGAAGGCGGTGTAACGCGTAACGAAGAACTCATTGGTGCGGTCAATGATCGCCTCGACGAGTATGTACAGCAGGGCATGGATCGAGATGACGCACTAGAACAAGCCGTTGCCGATGTCGCTGCGCAATCTAATCAATCTTTCATGGATGTGCTGGGTGAGCTTGGCGACCTCCGCGAAAGCGTAAATGTTGATGTCGAAAGCGCTCGTGCAGAGGGCGAAGCTGGGCGGCAGGCAATTCTTGATGAAGTCCGTGCCAACGAAGAAGCAGGCATGGCCCGGGACGACGCCCTTGATGCAGCTATTGAGGCGGTTGCTGGCGATCTCGGAGTCGCCGTCGAAGACCTCCTTGGCGAGCTAGGCACGACCCGGGAAGGGTTGGAAGGCACCATTGGGGAGCTTGAGAGCCGCGTTTCTGACATCGAAGCCAACATCCTTGATCAAGTTGCTGCTAATGAAGAAGCAGGACTAGGCCGCGACGAAGCGTTGGAAACTGCGGTTAACAAGGTTGCAGAAGACCTTGGTGTTGCAGTTGAAGACCTCCTTGGCGAACTTGGCACTACCCGTGAAGGTCTTGAGGGCACCATAGCTGATGCAGAAAGCCGGCTAGAAGAGCGAATCACCGAAACTGAATCCAGCATTCTGGAACAAGTTAAGGCCAACGAAGAAGCGGGCATGAGCCGTGATGAGGCTCTGAATGATGCGGTAGATAAGGTTGCAGAAGACCTCGGCACCACTCGTGAAGAAATTTTAGACCAGATTGGGGCTACGGAAGAGTCTCTTGACGAGAAGATCACTGCATCGCAGGAAGCTATTGAAGAGCGCATCACCGAAACCGAAGAGAGCATCTTAGAGCAGGTCAAGGCCAACGAAGATGCAGGCATGGAGCGGGACGAGGCGTTAGAGACAGCGGTCAATAAGGTTGCAGAAGACCTCGGGGTTGCAGTTGAAGACCTGTTAGACGAGCTGGGCACCACCCGGGAAGGGTTGGAAGGCACTATCACCGAAACCCAAGAAGCCCTTGAAGGCCGCATTGCCGAAACCGAATCCAGCATACTTGAGCAGGTCAAGGCTAACGAAGAAGCGGGCATGAGCCGCGACGAAGCCATTAGCGATGCTGTTGACGCTGTGGCCGAAGAGCTGGGCACTACGCGAGAAGAAGTGCTGGACCAAATCGGCGCTACGGAAGAAGCCCTTGAGGGGCGCATCGGTGAGGTTGAACAGGCCTTCGAAGAGCGGATCGCTGGGGCTGAAGACGCCATCCTTGAAGAAGTTGCTGCCAACGAAGAAGCAGGCATGGCCCGGGACGAAGCCCTCAATGATGCCATTGAAGGTGTTGCGGAGGACCTTGGTGTTGCTGTTGAAGACTTGCTTGGCGAGATCGGTACCACCCGGGGTGAGTTGCTAGGCGAGATCGGTGCAGCGGAAGGGCGGATTGGTGAGGCCATCGGGGAGGCTGAAGGACGCCTTGGCGAGCAAATAAGTGCAGGACAGCAACAAGTAGCTATGCGTGATCTAATTTCTATGTTGTCGCAACCCGGTGTATTATCACAACAAGTTGATGTAGGGGAAGCGGAGCTTGCAGATATTGGGGACCTGTACGACTTCTCAAGTATTTTCCGCACCCCAGAACAAGCGGGACGGTTTGCGGCCCCCTACAGTGACGCAGAAGTTCAGCTACTGCGCGACCTAGGAGTACTCTAGCGATGACTTGGTTTGACAATCTTGTAAGCGGCGTCGGGAATGTTATTTCTGGTACCGGAAATGCACTTACGAATGTTGCTACGAGTATTTTCGGTCCTAATGTAGATGTGGGTGCTCTTGCAGGGCTTATTGGTTCTGCGGCATATAAATCCGGCGGGGTAGACCCCCTCCTCGACGTTCTCGGCTTAGACTTCTTACAGTCAGATGCCAACGCTCCGCGCCCCACGGGCTACCAAGGGTCTATCCCTAATTACGTTGCTGTGCAAGAGCGCGTGCCTCAGACCGGCATTGCTGCCCCCAAGCCCGGTGACCCGGGACGGCGGTACTTCTCTGACGTGATCTACGCTCAAAAGCCCGAAAGCATGATGACCCCGCCGACGCTAGAACAGGCTCGGGCCATGGCACGAAGTCAAGTTGGTCTAGGTTCCCTCAATGCGGGCGGGGTTGGGAGTGGTATGGCAGGTACCTTGGGCGGTCCCGGGTATGGTGAGTTTCCTCTAGGCACTGCTGGCCCCCGCGTTTCTCCCTCTGACCCCAACTATAGACCTCCGCCGCCCCGTACTTCTGGTGGTAGCAGGGTAGGTACTGGGCCGATCACTGACGAGACGTTCTACAGTAATCCTTCAGAGCGGCCTGAGCTACGCGCTGCCGGTGGGCTCCTCGGTCTCGCTAAGGGCGGGTACTACCTCGGCGGAATGACGGACGGGATGGCAGACAAGGTACCCGCTCGCATTGATGGGCGGCAAGAAGCCCGGTTGAGTGATGGTGAGTTCGTGGTACCTGCGGATGTCGTCAGCCATCTTGGCAACGGCAACTCTAATGCCGGAGCACAACAACTTTACGCTATGATGGACGAAGTTCGTCAAGCTCGCACTGGCCGTAAGCAGCAAGGCAAACAGATTAACCCGAAACGGTTCATGCCGGGAATGGGGGCATAAGTTATGAGCACTGCAGGAACGGCAACCGGCGTAACCCAGAACGTAGCTGACCCACTAGTTGGGCAAGAAACTGGGCGGGAATCTTCCCTTTCAACGTGGGCTGGCCCCTATGTCACCGAAATGCTCGGTCGTGGGCAGGCGCTTGCTCAAACTCCGTTTCAAGCCTATACCGGCCCACTTACGGCGGGGCCCAGCGCTGCACAACAGCAAGCGTTTCAAGGAGTTGCGGGTCTTGCGCTTCCGACGCAGCAGATGGGTGCGTTCACCCCCCAGTCTTTCACCGCTGAGGGCACTGCCCAGCAGTTCATGAGTCCCTATCTTCAAGCGGCCCTTGAGCCTCAGCTTGCCGAAGCCCGCCGTCAGGCAGAAATTTCCCGTGTGGAACAGGCAGGGCGGCTGACCAAGGCCGGTGCTTTTGGTGGTGGCCGTCAGGCCGTGATGGAGTCGGAGCTTAACCGCAACCTTCTCCGCAACCTCGCCGATATTACCGGTGCGGGCTATCAGCAGGCCTTCACGCAGGCTCAGCAACAATTTAATGCTGAGCAAGAACGGCAGCGTGCCGCTCAAGAACTGGCAAATCGTTACGGCCTTGAGGCTCTTGCAGCGCAGGCTACCCTTGGTGGGCAAGAACGCGCTATGGATCAGCAGGCCATTGAAGCTGCGCGGCAGCAGTTTGAAGAAGAGCGCCTGTTCCCCTACAAGCAGATTCAGTTCCAGCAATCTCTCCTGCAGGGACTACCGCTCGCGGCACAGTCCTATAGCTATCAGCAGCCGTCTGGTCTATCTGAACTTCTCGGCGGGGCTGGCGGCATCATGAGCCTGTTCCAGAACTTATTTAAGACGCCTACTACGCCGACCCCCACTACGCCTACTCCTTCCTTGCCGACCCCGGGGTCTATTCTTGCGGGTAGCTCCAACCCTGCAGGTACGATTAATCCTAACGTTGGTAGTACGCCTTCGGCCCCGGTGTTTGGCAACCTCCCGCCGAGTAGTTCGGGCGTGAACATCAATGCTGGCGCTGCACCTGCGGCCCCGGTGTTTGGGGGCCTACCACCAAGTAGTTCTGGCGTGAACATCAACGCTGGGCTTCCCATTATTTAACGGAGTATCACGATGGCTATGGGCATAGATCAAGAAATCCAACGCCGCATGGATGCCTACCGTGGTAATCCTCAAGGCTTACAGCAACGCTACCAGATGAGCCAGCAGTTGCTGGATTTGCTTGCCCTTCAAAAGCTAAAGGCTGAGAAGGATGCCGTAGCCCGCCAGATGCAGGCCCAGATGCAGCAAACGCCCGGCACCGTCGCCCAGCAGATGGAACAGGAGATGGTTGGCCGTACTAAGCAAGAGATGGCTCAGCAAGTTGGCGGCGTTATGCAGCAGCAAGCTCGTCAACAGCAGCAAAATATGGCGCGCGCAGCGCAAAGTGGTATCGGTGCTCTTGCTCCGCAAACTGCTCGTATGGCCGGTGGTGGGATCGTTGCGTTTAGTAATGGCGCATTAGTGGGCGCTCCTAGCCAGTATGGGGCTAAACCGTTTTCGGAAAGCCCGGTAGCAAAAGGCATCGAGTTCCTTATGGACCCGTTCGAAGAGCGACGGAAAGATGTTCTTCAAGGACTGCGGGATCGTCTGGCTCGTGGGGAACAGCTACCGCAGCAAATGCTTGAAGCTCTAGCAGAATACGAACAAGAGTTTCCCGGCATTCAAGGCCCCGGCAAGCCCGATGCAGACCTTTTAGCGCGCAGAAGGCGACTAGCTACCCAAGCGGCACCTGAAAAGGCCGAACCTGCTGGGGGTATGGCAGGAGTTGATGATCGTGAGGGGCCGCCTGACCTTGCTCCGGGGCCTGACTCCGGCGACCGTGGCCGTGATATGGGCGGCCTAGGAGTACTACTGCCCGGCGAGACCGTGGAGTCCGGCGCTCAACCGAAGCGTGCGCAGCCTGATTCTGTCATCTCCGGCGTGCGTGACATCAAAGCGCCCACTATCCCTGAGCAGTCTTCCCGTACCGGGGAAATTGAAAGCGGGATTGCGGCTCTGCGCGAGCAAGGTGATCCCATGGCGCAGCTTCGTCAGCTTTCGACGTTTACTGACGAGTACATGCGTCGCGGAGACATCCGTAAAGCAGGCGAAGAACGTGCTCGTCGCCTTGCAGAACTTGACCGTGCACAGATGGACCCGGAAACGCTACGCCGAGAGCGTCTAATGGCTAGCTTGATTGGCGCGGCTGGTAAGTCCACCTTCGGCCTAACTGGTGCAGGGGCTGCGGCAGGGGCGGAAAATGTACGTCAGCAGCAACGCATCGCTGAGCGCCAGCGATTGATCGACCAGATGGCCCTTGAGCGTGAAGCCGAGAAGACGGATATCGAGCTGGCGAAGGAAGGAATGGCTGCAGGTAAGGTGGGCTACGAGCAAGCAGCGCTCAATCGCCGTGCGGCAGAAGACATCGCCATGCGCCTTGGTGCAGATGAGACCAAGCGGATCGTACAGAACTCACAAGCTGAGCTAGAAGCTCTCGTGGCTAACCAGAAGATCGACATCGAGGCTGCTAAGGATGTTGCTGCTCAAGCGCTGCAGACCCTCAAAGAACGCGGTGACGACCGTCGAGCCCTAGAGCAGGAGCTGGGGGAGATTCAGCGTACGAGAGCGGACTTCTTCAAGGAGGCTATGGACCTTCTTGGTACGAGCGGTATGTTCTCAGGGGACCTTACTCCCGAAGAAAAGAAAGCTATGGAAGACGAAGCACTTATCAAGGCGAACACTTGGGCAAACGCCGGTGGCCTTCTTGCATCAGAGCAGCGTCTTGAGCAACGTATCCGTGAATTGGGTGGTACCGTAGGGGTCCGTAGCTCGCGCATGATTTCTCAGTAGGGGTGCGTCCATGGCTCTGTATGAAGTTGAACTCACTGATGGCCGCACCGTACAAGTTGAAGCACCCCCCGGTGCTACAGACGAGCAACTAAGCCAGATTATTTTCAGCGGGGGCCCTTCTCTTGCCGAACGCCGCGCAGCCATTGGGCAGGACATTGAAGCTCAGCGAGAAGAGCTGTACCGCCGGCAGGCCGCGCTAGCAGAAGAGCGCCGCCGGAAAGAATCTGGGTTCTTCGAAAACGTCCTCTCTGGCTTTGGCGCTGGTGCGGTTGGGGTTGGAGAGCTAGCTGCCACCGGTGCCGCTGCTCTACTCGATGAAGAAAACGAGCTAGCCGCACGAGATCGTATTCAGTCCCTTGCAGGGTCTTTGCGCCCCGAAGGTGGTGACCCCGAGTCTGTTACCTATAAGTTGTTCTCAGGCCTTGGCTCCATTGCTGGCCTCGCTGCTCCCGCCCTTGCCGCCGCCGCTGCCGCCCCCGCCACTGCCGCTGGTGCTGTTGGTCTTGGTACGGCTACCGCTCTTGGCATGGGTGCTGGCGCTGGGGAAGCTCGGGAAAGGGCTCGTGCCGCTGGGCTAACGGGTGAAGCGCTGACCGGACCCACGGTGGGCGGTACCCTTATCGGGTCCTTAGAAGGCCTACCGGTGGCTCGCCCTCTTGCAGCTCTTGGCCGTGCCCTACGAATCCCGGGCCTTGCCTCTGTTGGAGAGCGGCTGGCTACTAAGATTGATGCAGAAACCGTTGCGGGCCGCCTTGCACAAAGAGGGAAGAGTGCGGGCATCACCGGTACCGCCGAAGGCGCACAAGAAGGCGCCGCTGCCATCCTGCAAAACCTCGTGGAGCAAGGCTACAACCCTGCGAAAGAACTCGTTGATGCAGGGGTAATTGAAGAAAGCCTAGTTGGGGGTGGCGCCGGTGCGATATTCCAAGGCCTTGTGGACTTTTTGGTCCGTGGCCGTCCTCGCGGTGCAGCGCCGGATACAGCGGGTAGGGGGGAAGAAGGTGAAGCTCCTGCGGAAGCGGGTCCGACCGTTACCGTATCTGAAGAAGAGCTTGCCGCCCGTGAAGAAGAGGCTCTCGCTGCTGCCGAACGGGGTGACGAAGCCGCCTTTGAACAGCCTGATATGTTCTCGCTTGAGCTACAAGCTGCCCGAGAAGCTGCCCCTGAGCCCGAACCCGTCGAATCGGCTATAGAAGCACGGTTCCGCCCCGAAACTGCCATAGCTACGCCTCCCGTAGACCCGCGCCAAAGGGACATGATCGAAGAAGCTGAGACCGCTGAAGTCGAAGCTATGATCCGTGCCGATGAGGACGTAGAACTTGAGCAAATGCAAGCAGAAGAAGACGCTGCATTAGCGGAGCGGCGAGCACAGGAAGCGGCGCGAGCGGATCGTGACGTAGCTCGCCAAGCACGGTTACAGGCGGAGTCTGAGCTTGAGACCTTAGAGGGGCGGCGGCTTAGTGCTCAAGAGCGCGCAACGGAAGAGCGGCGCCGGAGTATCCTGCTAGATACGATTGAGACCACGCCGAGTCGGAACTATACGACCGTTGCCCGGGCCTATACGAGAACGCTTCAAGAACAAGGGTTCCGCGACACCGCACCGACGGAACAAGAAGTTGCCACTATTCAACGTGCAGTAAACGTGCAACAGGCCGTGAAGGCTCCGCCGGAGCAGATCGAAGCCGCACCTGAAGCTACTGAGCTTTCTGAGCTAGAGGCGCAAATCCCTGAGCGTCGCGCTCGTCAGGAAGCAGTTGCACCGGAGCCGGAAGTGGCGCAAGTTACCCCTGAAGCCATTACGCCGGAGGGGGCGCCGAGTGAACCCGTTGCAGCAGTTCCTGAACCTACCGTCGAGCCCAGAGCAGCTACTCCAAGAGCTGAGCCTGCCCCAAGTGGAGTTGGCCCTGCAGACGGTGGAGCAGTCGCTGGTGTGGTACGAGACGGAGGACGGGGACGAGGAGCACGGCGTGCTGGAGTTGAACCCGAGGTTAGTGCCGTCGTCCCTGAAGCACCTGCAGCCCGACCAGTGGCGCGTCCTAGCGTACCTCCTGCAGAGCCTGTGGATGGAGCGGGAGCACAGCCTCGTCCACTAGAGACGGATGCGGCAGCACTCCAGTCCTTAGGTACCAAGAAAGGTACCGCTGACGACAAGGCCATGCAGGCCTACCTTAGCGCTGGGCGTAACCTCGATCAGTCTATCCGCTCCCTAGCCTACGACCTTGTAAACCGAGAAACCGATGCTCCTGCAGAGGGCGTCAAAGGTATCGGTGGTACTCCCGGTAAGGGTGGAAAGCTGGCCCCCGCTGATCGTGCCCTGCGTTGGATTCGCTCCAACATGAGCCCCGAGACCAATGCACGGTTGAACGAGGCGGTTCAACGTGAAGTGGAAGACGTTAGAAAGGTAGCGATCTCCACCAAGATTCTTCAGACGGACCCCGATAGTGCGGCACCGATTGATACGACCTCTCAGCGGGTCAAGCTCGCCATGGAAATGGCTGAGCTGGTGTCTCAACCGAACCCCGACTTCGAAGCCATTGCACCTATCCGTAAGAAGCTCAGCCGCCTGTTGGAGCTGCAAACCGCACTGGATACCCCCTTGCCTGATGGGACGTTGCGTGCGCTTCAGAACAACAACTTAGCTGACGCGTTAAAGAGCATTGCCGAAAGTGTTGGGGTGCCGGCGCTTCGTGGTATTGCTACGCGGCTTGCTGCCGTTGTCGGTAACACAAAAGTGCAGGTCCAAGAAAACCTGACGAACGAAGCCGGCATGCCGATTGCTGGCATGTTCGATCCTAGCACTAACACCATAACGTTAGACGCAGCTCGCGGGATGAATACGCACACCGTGATGCACGAGATGACGCACGCAGCTACGGCTGCTGCCATCGCCAACCGGCCTAATAGTGCACCGGTCAGGCAGCTAAAGCGCATCTTCGACGAGGTAAAGGACCAGCTCGACACCTTCTATGGTACGCAGTCCCTCGACGAGTTCGTCTCCGAGGCGTTCAGTAACCCGCTGTTCCAGCAAGAGCTTGCGAAGATTAAGGTCCCGCGTAGCCCGTACACCTACTGGCAGCAGTTTAAGAACGCTGTAGCAAACGTTATCCGAGTGCTGCGTGGACAAGAGACCAAGAGCCTGTCTAACACGCTAGATATGACGGACCGGCTGGTCAGTGATCTGCTGGCCCCGGCGCCTGAGTTCCGTGACGCAGGTAAGCTCCTCATGGAGACCACGCAGCCGCAGGTCTCTAAGCTCGCCAAGCGCATGGATAGCATCCAGAAGGCACTTCCCGAATCAACTCAGGGAGCGTTCGAAAACTTCACGGCCAGCGTCAGTGCGTTCCTTGAAGGCGCCGCGATGCCTAAGGCTAAAGAGTGGCTGCTGGCTACCCTACCGTTCCAAGCCCTTGCGGACACCGCACAAAAGCGTGGGGTCGAAGGTGCGTTCGATCTTCAAAAGGCGATTAACGAGCAAGAAGGCCGCATGGCTCAGTCCGATGAGCAGATAGATGTGGTGCTGCGTGAAGCCGAAGGCTGGATGAAGAAGAACCCCGATAGGGTCGATACCTTCAACAATGTGGTTTACACCAGCACGGTGGAACAAGTTGATCCCACTCGCCCGCAAAAAGACTACGAGCAGTCGAGCGAAAACCCGAGCCTCAATAACCTCGGCAAAGAGTTCAAGCCTGAGCAAGTCGAAGTATGGAAGCAGCTCAACAAGGACCTGAAGTCCATGCCCGGGGCGCAGCGCATCTACACGATGATGCGTGATACCTACAAGACCAAGTACGAGCAGCTTAAAGATGTGATCTATGGACGCATCGACGACATTGCTGAGCTGGATGACGCTGCACGGAATACGCTCAAGAAGGAAGTTTACGACCGTATCTTCAGCGAAGGGACGATTGATCCCTACTTCCCGCTGACCCGTACGGGTAACTTCTGGCTGTCCTACGTCACTTCCAATGGCGAGTTCAACGTAGAAGCCTTTGAGTCCCCCCTCGCCCGGGACCGTGCAATCATGCAGCTAGAAGCCGATACCGAAGTGGATTCGGCAACGTTGCAGAAGTTCCAGAACATCACGCAGGCGTCGTTCGACAACGCTCCCTCTACGTCCTTCGTGGGGCAGACGCTGCAGGTGCTTCGCGCAAACAAAGTATCGGAAGAAACGCAGACCGAGATCGCACGGCTGTTCGTTGAAGCACTACCTGAGTCCTCTTTCGCTAAGTCGTTGCAGCGACGGAAGGGCACGCTCGGCTTCAAAGAAGACTCTATCCTCGCCATGAAGCAGAAGGCTTACGACCTTGGGCGGCAAGTGGAGCGCCTGCGTAGCGCCGCAGAGATTCGCCGCATCAGCGACGGTATCCAAGAACAGTTCGGCCCCGGTGAGAATAAGATCGTCATCGAAGAGCTGCTGCGTCGGGCTCGCTTTGCGACCAACCCTCCTGCGGATAACCTTGCGCGAAATGCAAACCGGCTAGCCTTCTTGGGCACCATCGGCTTCAACGCATCGTCCGCGCTGGTCAACCTCTCGCAGATTCCCCTCGTGGTGGTGCCGTTCCTGTCTGGGAAGTACGGCTTCAATGAGTCCATAAAGGCCACCAAAGACGCCTACAAAATGATCTTTGGTAGCGGGACCAAGCGGAAGATTCGTTTGCTCACGGGCGAGACTGAGGCAGGGGATGCGGACGTGGAAGTGGGGGCCATGCCCTCCATCGACAACTACTACGAGCTGGACGCCGACGGTAACTTCAAGATTCGTGACGACATTAAGTTGCCGGAAGACCCGAAAGAGGCTCAAGAGTTCCGTGCACGGCTAGAGCGGCTACGTCCCCTCGTGCAAGAAGCGAGTGTCCAAGGTCAGCTCAACCGGTCTCTGTTCTACGATACGCTCGGCATTGAGTCCTCAGGCCGTGACCGGAACATTTGGGACCGCATCAATGCTTGGTCCGCTGCAGGCTTCCATGCGGTAGAACGTGCCAACCGTCAGGTGGCTTTGATTTCTGCCTACGAGCTTGAGCTGAACCGGTTAGAGACCAAGCCGACGAAGGAAGAAGCTAACCTCAGCACGGAAGAAAAGCAGCAGCTTGCCGCTGGCACCGCTCTCTACAACGCTCAGCAAACGAACGGTGGGTCCGTGCTTGCTACGGCACCTCGCATCGCGCAGCAGGGTATTGGCCGTGTGGCGATGATGTATAAGTCCTACGGCATTCAGATGTACTACCTGCAGCTCAAGCTGTTCCGCGACATGTTGGCGTCCAGTGGCTTGCCCGTTGAGCAACGCAAAGAGGCAATGCGGCAGCTCGCTACCATCCAGCTCTCAGCGCTGATGTTCTCCGGGGTGCAAGGACTAACTATTGTCGGCATGGCTACGGCTGTAGCTAACTTGTTCCGTGATGACGACGAAGAAGACGCCGAGACCTCACTCCGTAAATACCTCGGAGAGGGCTGGTATAAGGGCCCGGTGAACCAGATTCTGGGTGTTGATGTGGCATCGCGTATCGGCCTGTCTAACTTGTTGTTCCGCGAGAATCGGTTCAACCGCGATCCGTCCAACGAAGAAACCCTTGTGCAAGCCCTTGGCGGCCCGGCGTGGAGCACGACTTCCCAGTTCATTCGGGGCTTCCAAGAGATCATGCAGGGGGATGACCTGATGCGTGGTCTTGAAACCATGGCACCTGCTGCCGTGCGAAACGCGCTGAAGACCATCCGCATAGCCAACGCTGGAGGATATGAGACCCGGCGCCTTGACCCGATTACTGATGACGTGACCATGGGCATGTTGGCGGCGCAGCTCATGGGCTTTGCCCCTGCCGAGTACACGCGCATTCAAGAGATGAACTCGTCCACCAAGGGTATCGACCTCGCAACTAACGAGCGACGTACCAAGATTCTGCGCAAGCTCTATGTGGCTCTCCGGGCTCGGGACTTCGATGAAGTGCAAAACCTGCGGGAAGACATCGCGGAGTTTAACCGGGACCATCCCGACCCTGACATCCGCATTACGCCGGATACTGTTAAGCGGTCCATGAACGGACACATGCAGCGTAGCGTTGAGATGTACAACGGGATCACAATCAGCCCGAACATGAAACGCTCACTAGAACGTCATAGGGCTGAATACAAAGACTAATTCAATGGAGTAACGCACGGGCCGCATTGATCGGGGGGATCAGTGCAACAGTCACCACGTACGAGCAAAATTGGGCGGGTGGGTGAGTTCTTCGTAGCCTACGTGCTAGAGAGGCAGGGCGTCGAGTGCCACCATGTAGACAGATTCGGCATGGACCTGTGGTGCAGGTTGCCAGACCAGCGCCTTGTCACCGTAGAAGTTAAGACCTGCACGGCACCTCGCAGACGCGGAGCCCACCTCCCTAATTACTACTTTTCAACAAATAGCCGCAACGCTGACTGGTACGCCCTCGTGGCGCTCGATATTGAGCAGGTGCTGTTTATATCCATGCACGAGATAACTGCGGTGAGCCTACGCATAAAGCCTTACGACTTCACCGCAGAGCGGTGCGTAGAGTCCATAGAGCGATTCTTGGGGAAAAAGACCCCCGCCGAAGCGGGGGCTAGAGAGGAGAACAACAGCCGGGAGAAGGCTGTCTTGGATAAAGTATCATAGGACCCGCCAGAAGCGTACCCCCCACCTGCCGTTTTCTATCCGGTGCCGCCACTCCACCCGAAAACCTTTTCTCCTTGTAATTTCAAGCACTTGCTCGCGGCAGTTGATGGTGTCTACGCACGGAACAAACAACGAGCTACCTACTACAAACTTGTCCCAGTCAACTAGTATGGTGACACCATCAGGCCGGAGTTCATCCTTCCTCAATGGGCGTTTGAACTGGATCATCTTCTACGTCTTCAGCTAGCCGATCACTAACGAAGGATATGGTTGTAACCGGGGGCGTTACGGTCGAAGTGCCCTTACCCATACGCATCTTCATCCGAGTCGCTTTCAGCTCCTTCGCCATCTCTTCACAGAGCTGTGCGTAGTTGATCTGCTGCTCGATGCACCATGCCTTGAAGTCGCTAGCTAGGAAGTACCAGCGGTTAGTGTCCGTCTCGTAGCGCACGATGAACGCCCCACGGGGGGTAGCCTCCGGCATCACAAGCTGATCGAGCCCGTTGCCGTTCTCTTTCCCGCGCCGGTCCTCCGTGCTCTTTATGCGCAAAGTGTTGGCCCACCGGGACTGGATGTACTCTGCGGCGATAGATTCAGCCGACGTGGTGTCTGCGTCAGTGGCACCCTTATTCTGAATGATCGCTTGAAGGCACCACTTAAACAGCGCCGCCATGTCAAAGTTAACCATCCCTAACTTCTTCAGCAGTAACCCACCGGCAAGGACGCGGGACACCCCCTCAGACCAAAAACGGTTTTCCGAGGTCAGCCCGGCGCGCCGGTCAAGCTGTAGCTGCAAATCCTCTACCAGCTTGTTCACCTCGACTTTGTTCCGCATGTAGTACTGCACGAGAATGGGACCGACGTGCCCATAGTGCTCAAAGATGTCTCTGTTAAACTTATCCGTCAGTGGCTTGTCCGATACCTCTTTGAACACCTTCTCCGCACGAATCTCAAGAACCCGCTGGGCCTCCGCTTTCGGCATTGCTTTGGTGGCACTGATGCGTTCAACAACGCTGGTGTTCCCCGTCGATATAGCCAGCAGCTTCCAGTCACCGCCTTGATGGCGGAACTCATTGGTGCTGCCCTTCATGCGCTTCTTCTGCTTACCCCCAGTGAACTGGTAGGCTAAGTTTGATAGCGCCTTTCCACCCATATTGGTGATCTCGTCCAAGAACAAGGGTAGGTTCTTATTCAGTTCCCCCTGCATCATCTTGGCGTTATCAGTATCGCCTTCGCCCATTATCTGGCCCTTGGGATGCCCCCAGATTGACGCGCCCGCAAGCATGGCCGTGGTCTTCCCGAGCCCCGAACCCTTGCTCCATAGGTGCGTGAGCATGGCGTGAACGGTGGAGTTGTGCATTAAGACCGAGCCTGCAGAGGCACACATAACATATTGGAACAACTCTTGCCCCGGCTGGTTCAAGAACTCCATGGTTTGTTTCCAACCTTCCAGCGTACCCTTCGGCTCGTACAAGTGCAGAACTTGCGTAGTGCTTATGGTAGGTGCGTTGTCCGCTACGTGGTCTGCGAAGTACTCTTTACTCCCAAGCACGAAAGACGTTCCGCTCTCGTCGGTAAAACCAAACTGCCGCCGTGCATTGTCTTGTTTGGAAGTCCTTCTTAGCTCCTGTACCCAAGCGTCCATGTAATTCAATACCTCGTCTGCGTTGCGAAGGATCGTTACGCCTTCGTCAGCCAAAGCCTTCCTGAAATCATCCCGGGTCACGAGCATCCGCTGCGGGATCACGAACTCCCGTACCCCATCCATGTGGCAGTGGGCGCGGAGAAGTATGCAGTCCTTCAGCTCGGGGTCCCGAATCCGCCGTACGATGTAGAAGTCATCGGGGTGTACTAGCTTGATGTCGTCATCACCCTCTTCATCACCCTGCACTTTCTTGTAGACGCCTCCGTTGACGCCTCGGAAGTACGGTGCTGGGTAAGGGGGGATGATAAAAGTCTGAGGCTCCGCCTCCCTCGCGACCAACGTGCCTACAACAGCGACCCCTTCGTTGCTCTCGGGCTCCTTAACGCGGCTGCCTATGGTGATCGGCGACTTGATCTTTCCCCAGTTGGGGCAGTCTTGGCAGAGCCCGGGGTTGTATTCGTCAAAGCGGCTGCAGAGATACGGTCCCTTGATGTTGCTGAACTTCGCTATGGTCTCGTCGGGGTCATAGTCCGGGTGCCGCTTAGAGATGGCATGGGCGGCTTTCTCGCCCTCCACCGTGAACTTGGTAATGGACAGGCCTGCGCGCCACAGCGGCTCGTCTATGGAGTCTTGATGTCTGACGATGTACTCAAGCTGCGCGCAACCCTCGCCAGCCTTGGTCTTGTCAATAATCTTTTTGAACGAAGACTCTTTGTTCCCCGCCAGTGCGTTCATGAGCGCACTGCTCTGCTGCACGTCCACCTTGATGGCGGGGGTAAAGACCCCCAACTTTGCCGAAAACGCATCTAGGGTAGTCGGCTCTACGAACTCGTTACCTAGCACCTGCACAGGTGCGGGCTCGCCCTTGTAGTTGTGGGTGCCCGGGACCCTCAGCACTCGCGCCGCGTCCGAGGTCACTGCCGGGTCGGCATGTAACTTCTTGGCTTCACAGGCCTTCTTCAGCCGTTCCGCCACACCGCGCCACTCCTCTACCGAGACAGATTCGGCGAGGGGCCAGTACGCATGGATGCCGCGACCCGAGTTGACGAGCTGAGGCTTAGGTAGGTCTAACTGCCCACAGAACTTCTTGAGAGCATCCAGTGCTTCCCGCTGACTGGGGTAGTCCTTGGTAGGCCCGCAATCCAGATCAACAAACATTGCCCGCATGGATAGGGCGTTGTCTGCACGGCGACGGTCCTCAGAGCCAAAGGTTGCCAGCCCATAAAACACGTCGTACCCATCTGCGTCTAACTCGTATGCTCGGTCCAGTAAATCATCAACGGAGGTGTGGAACTCTTGCTTCCTGCTATCGTCGCTCTTCCTGACGGCGAAAGTGCAGTAGCGTCCATCTCCCCCTAATACACGCTGCAAAAATTGTTTTGTGTCCATATCCCACCTGATTGATAGAGACACCGCGACAGGGGCGCTGCAGTACCCTTTTCGGTATTAACCTAGTCGCGGTGCTGGGGGACTCTTAGTCGTCCCAGAGTGAATCAACGATGTCGCCGAGGTCGTCTTCCGCAGGTGGCGGCTCGGTCTTCTTAGCCACCTTCTTCGGTTCCTCGACAGGCTCGTCTTCCACTTCTGCTTTGATCGCGTTTACACGCTTCTTGGGAGCGGGCTTCGGTGCTTCTTCTTGCACCGTCACCTTCTGGACACCATCGGTCTGTGCGACAGTCATGGTGATGGCCCGCTTCGTGTCTTGATGCTCGCGCATCTCGATAGCTTTTTCCAGCTCCTCTTCGGTCAGAGGACGCACGGGCTTGAAGAACAGCTTCGGAACTTCACTGTTTTCGTCAAAATACATCTCGGTGACGATAGCTACGGCGGGCATATCGTTGGCACGAAGGAACTTGGCGTATGCCTGCATGGGCATCTTGCCGTCCTTGGACTCCCCGAAGATAGACGTGGCAGGAAGTTGTAACTGATAAACCTCGTCCAATTTCTGAGGAAAGGCGATAGCGAGCCGCTGCGAGAAACGGCAGGCACGGCCTTGCCCGGCACCGGAGCCCTTAATGTTCTGCGGGCAGTCCATGCACCGTGCTGCTTGGCGCTGATCTTCCGGCACATCTGCTGCTGGGGCGTTGGTATCTGCAGACCAGCACACGGGCGGCTCGGGGTTCTTGGGATCGTAGGTACCCTTGTAGTAGGTCCGAGCGATCTTGGCTGCGTCGATGATGACCATCTCCATGGAGTCGTTCTTGCTGACCCGCATCTCTTCGCCGTTGACCACCTGACGGAACTTGCCACCACGCAGACTGATTCGGCGGTTTTGCGCACCGCTACCAGCCCCGCCGGACAGGTTATCGTTAAGGTCTTTCAGCTTGGCAAACAGATCGCTGCTGACCAGCGAGTTACCCTTAAACACATCTACTTCACTCATGGTGTTCTCCTCTTAAGGGGTGCAAGTCACGTTGCCCAAAAGGTCCGTAGAGCAGCGCTTCCCATTGGAATAAACCTGCCCGCCTAAACCATCGGGGCGTGACGAAGTGCCATTGTTATAGCGCCAACCGCCCAGACCATCGGGCCTAGCGGAGTAGCCGTTGTTACCACGGTAGCCGCCTAACCCATCAGGGTTGATGCTTTGGTTGTACCCGTTGGGGCCATTGACGTTAAAGCCACCCAGCCCGTTCGGGTTAACGGTCACGCCGCCAGAGCAGTTGTAACCACCGAGCCCGTTAGGAGCGCAGCGTTGTTGTGCGGCTTCTGCTCCGGTTGTTGCGAGCAGTACGATCATTGCAAGCGTAGTTTTCTTCATAACGTTCTCCTCAGACATCTTCGTCGGCATCGAAGGACGGCGGTGCCGCCTCTTCTGGCATTTCCAACGGCAGCTCTAGCTGCTCGGGGGCGCCTTCTTCGGGCACCTTTGGGGCGGTGATGAACGCCTGCTCCATGAAATGCTGCTCAATTTCCTTGAGCTTGAAGCGGTAGGTCTGGCCCATCTTGACTACGGTACCCATGGGGAAAACGTTCCCCCTGCGTATCCATCCCCCTACAGTGTGCGGAGAGACGCCAAAATGGCTCGCCAGCTCCTCCCGTGTGCAATACCCTGAACTCATACAGTTACCCTCACTTTTTTCGCACAAATACGGTGTACTCGGATTCCACATTCAGCCCCGGTGGAACCTTATCGGGGTTCTCTTCCAAGAACTGCCTCACGTTTGACTGGTTCAGACGCTTGTCAAAGAACTCAGGCAGGTTGTTGTCCATGATGAACTGATACATGGACTCCCAGTCACTGGTCCAATAACGGCTCTTCACCTGCCGGTAGAAGACACCCTCGGAAGTTTTCACGCTCTCGACGTTATGCTCCTTGCAGTGATCTAGCAGGGCGTGTTTGATCTTGTCCTGCTTCTCACGCAGCTCGCCGTCTTGAGCCTTGAACTCAGCGGCCAGCTTCGACCGCATATCGCGTAACTTGATGTACGCTCTAGTCAGTTTTTCCAGCGGAATGCTAGTTTCCATGAGCTTCTCCTCTCTTGGAGAAGCTACAATATCGTACAAAATAGTCCTAGTCAAGCAAATCTTTGTATAAATCGACAATCTTAGTGTGTACGTTGATTCTGTTATCTAATAAGTTATATACACGCTTTTCGACACTCGATCCTTGAAGCTGGACCACCGTGCACTTATGCTTCTGCCCTGAGCGGTGCACCCGGGCATTGGCCTGAGCATAGGTCTCCAGCGAACTCGTCGGCCCCCACCACACGACGGTGTTGGCAGCGGTCAGCGTCACCCCATGGGCCGCAGCTTGCGGCTGAATAACGAGCACTCGGGGGTCATCTTGGGTCTGAAACCGCTTGAATATCTCCGTACGCTTACCTGCCGATACGTCGCCGGATATGAACTCGGCGGTAATCCCGTCCCTGCGAAGTCGCTCGACTAGGATTTTGATGGTGTGCCGGAACGGTACGAAGATGAGCACCTTCTGGCTGGACTCGTCGATAACCTCTCTAAGCACGTTGTAGCGGTTCTTGATGTCGAACTCGATGGTCTCGTGGTCGTCGGAGTACACGGCCCCACAACTAATCTGCATCAGCTTGTTCATCATGATGGCGGCGTTGGCGGCAGTGATCTCTTCTCCGTCCGCACGCACCAGCATCTGGTCGTGGAGCTGCTGGTAATACTTTTTCTGTTGGGCTGTGAGGGGCACCTCACGTTTGACGTAAGTCATCTCCGGCAGGTCAAGACATTGGTCCTTGGTGAAGCGAATGGCGGGCTGCAAGGCCTTGAACACCGTCTCGGTGGCGTCTTCCTTGGGCACCCACTTAAACCGAGTCACCTGCCACATAACCTGCTGGCGGAACGTGCCGAAGAACTTGGGCACTGAGTTGGGGTTAACCATCTTGGCTATGCCGTAGGCATCGAGGGGGCTCTGGGCAGCAGGGGTGCCGGTCATCATCCACAGCCAAGTGTTCGGCTTGAGCAAGCTGTTCAGCACCTTCCAGCGGTTGGTCTGCGGGTTCTTATAGTGCGTCGCCTCATCCACGATGATGAGATCAAAGTTGTTTTCTGCAACTGCGTCGGCTACGACCTCAACACCGTCGTAATTAATTATCACGAACTCGGCGTCGCTCTCGATAACTTTGCGGCGCTTGTCCTTGGACCCATGGGCGATGTCTACCCGGCGGTGCATGGCGAACTCAAACAGGTCTGACCGCCACGCCGAATCCATAATGGATAGGGGGCACACGACCAGCACTCGGTTCACCTTCCCCTGCTTCATGAGAAAGTCCGCCGCCCAGATGGCTGAGGCTGTCTTGCCAGTGCCCTGCTCGTTGAAGCAGAACGCCCGCTTGTGCATGGTCAGGAACGCAGCCGTGGTCTTCTGATGCGCGAAGGGTTTGTGCTTACCGGGCCAGTTGTACTGCCCTTCGATGGGGGAGGGCACCCGGATGTTTAGGTTCTTGAGGACGTGCGCCTCGTCGATGCCCCACTTCACCACCACTTTGTTGTCATCAAGAGATTTAGACTTCGGTATAACGGTAGTCACTTTCTGAGGATGACGTAGATTCAGTAGGATTGCTGCGTTGTTGATTACTTTCATAGTTTCCTAAACCGCTCCATGGGGATATAGACACACTCCTCAATATCCCTGCTGTCGTTGCGGTCATAGCGACCGCCCTCTCCCGTTTGTTCGTTATCCTCTAAGCGCGTAATGAACACCCCGTCAGTGAACCGCACAAAGAGCAGAGCCCGTAGCTGGTGCGCCTTAGCGGTCGCCAGCATCGCTCGTACCTTACTGGCACTTATCATGTACGTCGGGTACGCATCACTAGCATTCCGTCGGTTCTTGATCTCCACCAGTGCGAAGGGGGTGCCATCTAGCCGCGCCATATACCCGTCGAACGATGCAAGGGGTACGGTCTCGATGTACAGGAATTTGTACCCTTTGCGCTGAAGGTACTCCACCACACCTAACTCTCTAGCTTTGTCGGCTTTCGTCTCGTATATGGGGCGCATAACTATTTCTTTTTCTTATAATTCCTGCTGCGATTCTTACTGCGGCTCTCGATCTTGTAACCGTCCTTGTTGCTGCCACCGCGACTCAGAGGCTTGTTATGGCTAACATCCTTGCCCTCACGCTTGTCGGCTTTACCGTTCTTGTTGCGGTCCACACCTTTCTTGTCCACAGCCCGCCGCGCACGTTGGCGCTCCATGCGGTCCTCATGCTCACCGCGAGCCTTCTGCTGCTCGTACTCTTTCTTGTACGGACGCTTCTTGTTCACATACGGCATCTCAATTCCTCCCGTTGTGCGGGCATGCGAGCACCGCACAGTGACGACGACACAGGCCACTCGGATTAGGGTTCCAGACATCGACCTCAAACGCCTTCTTCATGCGTTCAAAGTCCCCCAACCACTTGGCCCACAGCTTGCCTTCCTGATCGCGCCCGTAGCTGTCCTTAATCATCTTCCTCGCTATGGCAAACAGCAGGCCACCTCGGACCTTCTGCACCTGCGGGAAGTGCTTAAACACTGCAAGCGCCATCAACTCTAGCTGGCCCGTATCTGCGTACCGGGTGTTACGACCAGTCTTGTAGTCGATCACCCATGCTGTCTCACCGTCCAAGATGATGAGGTCAGCGATACCTCGGAACCACACGTTGTCGTCCTTGAAGCCGCATGGCTCTAAATTCTCTGTCAGTCCCAGCTCGTACTCGCACAGCTTCTCACCGGGCTTGGCGACCAGTGCGTCCAGCATGGGCCTTGCAAACTCAAACTTGGGGTCTAGCTCCGCGCCGTCCCGAATGTACACCTCACATGCTTCATGAAACGCGGTGCCATACAGCATGGCCTCCGTCTCCGGCTCCTTGTAGTCCTTCACCACCTTCAGGTGATAGAACTGCCTCGGACACTTCTCAAAGGCTTTGATCTTACTGAACGACCACGGAGCTACACTCATTTATCTCTCGTTAGTAGATGTAGTTTGGGTTTTGGTGTACCCACTCTACATAAATTCCGGTGCTTTCCTGCCCAAGGCGAAGCACCATTTCATCGCCTTCGTTGGGGCAGGTCTCGTTATGGCACTCGTATACGATACAGGTACCAGCCAACTCTTGGTTATAAAAATACAGCGCCACTTCTTCTTCATCGAAGGCGTTAGTCCTTGCTCCCGACATATCACTCTCACAGAACATGGGCGCGTCGGTGCCGTTTACATCTATGCGAAAGTAGGTCAGCACGGCTTTCTGCTTCATGTGCTCGTCTGAGTGACACTCCGGGCACTCTATTTTTGTGGTATTAATCATTCGCAGTCTCCATAGCTTCTCCCAATGCCGGACTCGCAGTCGATGGGTAGGCCATTGGCCCAGTCAGGCACCCACCTCATGCAGGCCTCGACGTACGCTTGTGCCTCCTGCACCTTGTCTTCAGGGACGCAGCAGACGATGGAGTCATGCACTGTCAGAACCACGCGGTAGCGTTTGGCTATGCGTAGCATCTGTTCCCCGATAATACACCGAGCGACGGCTTGGCATACGTTCTCTGTAACTTTTCCACCATAGATACGGGTTCGGCCTCGTCGGGTCTTGTAGCTGTACTCAGGGCCCTTCTCGCCCGGCTCAAAGCCCAGCTCGTCGTAGCGCATGAGTAGCCCGGAGGGTAGGCGGATAGCGGACTCAGGCCCCACAGCTTCTAGCAGGCCATTGACCCCAAAGGCTGCGGACTGGCCCCGTTGCAGGCCCTCGATGATGTGCTGCGCTTCGCGCCAGAACTGACTGATACGCCCATTCGATCTGCGGTATACCTCGATAACCCGGCGGCACTCGTCAAGGTCCATGTCGTAGCCAAAGGTCTTGAGCTGAGCTTGGAACTTCACCGCACCCATGCCGTAGCCCGCACCGAGGATCGTGGTCTTACCCACGAAGCGTTCGTCCTTGCTGATCTCGTCAACGGGTTTGTCGTAGATGCGTGAGGCCATCTGCTTATACACGTCGTCCTTGTTGAAGAACGCTTGCACGAGGTCCTTTTGCCCCGCCAGCCACGCCAGCACCCGGGCTTCGATCTGAGCAGAGTCAGCGTCGATCAAGAGGTGCCCCTTCGGTGCTATAATGCTGCCCTTCAACTTCTTAGCGTTAGGCCCCCGAGAGGGTAGGTTCTGCATGTTGATCTTGTCGTCCCCACCCCAGCGACCAGTATGCGCGGCGTAATACCGCACCGGCACAGGCAGGAGTCCCCGCTTAGCGATGTCGATGAATCGCTGGGTCCGAGTCTCCTCAAGGGTACTTTTTGTACCCAAACGCGCCGTCACAAGAGCTTGAACGCGATCATCTTCGTGTTCCTGCAGCGCCTTGAACTCTTCATCTGACTTGGCGAAGGCGTAGGTTTCTTTCCCCGTGGTAAGGCTAATCTTCATGGGAGGCTCTACGCCGAGGTTGCGTAGCAGGTCAGCGAACTTCGGGTTGGACATCAGCTCCTTCTTATCCACCCCCACGCTTTCCAGCAGCTCTTCCTTGCGCTGCTTCACCTGATAAAGATGTTGCTCCAAAAGCTCTAGGTCCAGATCGAGCTTCGGTTCGATGAACATCCGCAGGGTGAGATCAATGAGCTTCAGCTCTTGCTTGGGGAAGTCACGGCCCATCTTCTTAAAGAGCGCGTAGGTCAGGTCTACGTCATTGACGCAGTAGTCCCCGTAACGGTCTAGCTCTTCTTCGGTAAAATCGTTACGCCGCTTGCCCTTGGCATTTAGGACTTCGGTACCCTTCTCTCCGATGCCGTAGCGTTCGGCCATTGCTTTGAGGCTTCCGCCCACTTCCACGCCGTGTAGAGCACGGCCCATGCACAGAGTGTCAAGCCACAGGCGAGGGCGAATATCAAAACACCAAGATAATATAGCGCCGTCAAACATAGTGTTGTGAGCCAGTACAGCAGACCCTGCCCAGTCATACCCCTTAAGGAACTTCTCAATCTGTTCAGGTGTTCCACTGGCCCACTCCGTCTCACCATCGTTGACCTTGATCCCCAGCCCGATAACTTCGAACTGGGGATCGCGGATATATTCCTCGGTGGTCAGCTTACTCAATGAGAAGTCCTGATCGTAGAACGTCTCAAAGTCCACCGTGATTAAATCCATCAGGCCCGCGCCTCCGTGTCAGCCTCGACCAGCTTCATCAGGTGGTGCATGGCTTTCTCAACATCTTGAGTGCCACCCTTCTTCCGCTCCCGGGCAAGATAGGCGATGGCAACACCTTTCTGGTAACCCCGAAACTCTTCCGGCGTAAGCCACGCAGAGAGCGCGTCCCAAGGCTGCACCGCCATGCTGCGGTAGTGCTCGCCGCCAACTTGAAGCTCGTTTGCTTTCTTCAGCTCCGGCTCTGCCACAGGGGCAAGAACTGGTATCGGCTTCTTTTTCGCAGCGGAGCGGAGCGTGTAGACAT
>Ga0208767_1000664_pt1 | contig 28461 bp, 35 predicted proteins | sample VirMetDEL_Mar_21_FD_184514 | JGI IMG/M metagenome (GOLD analysis project Ga0208767, IMG submission 184514) | Aqueous microbial communities from the Delaware River and Bay under freshwater to marine salinity gradient to study organic matter... | ecosystem: Environmental > Aquatic > Marine >... | reverse complement strand
TCGCGAAGGCTCTCTTCAGTCGTTGAACGCCGTTCAGTATGTCTATCCTAATCGGGTCTTGAGTTGACCTTAAAGCCATGCCGAGACCCTTAGGCGGCGAAGCTCTCATCGCTCTAAATGCCGAAGCACCTGTCTGATCGTTTCGAGCCTTGCCCGCTTTGTCAGCGACCCCGCCGTCTAGCCATATTCGAGGCGAAGGCGCTAGCGCTCGGAGCTCTCGAGACCATGCCACCGATAATATCATCTGAGCTAGCTGCTCGGTCGTTACCTCTTTCGGGTTGAACTCGGCGACGATGACCGAGGCTTCGCGGCGCTCATCATAAACGATGATCAGTACACTCGGCTTTCTAAAGCCCCAGTCAATCGCGACCCTTGCCGTCATCGACTCATGATATTCAAAGTCATCGATGATCATTGACTCATTAAACTCATTATAGACGAGACCCGAAGGCGGCTTAGGCTTATTCATGACCATCGCTTCGCGTTCGTCAGCGGGGAGATATTTAGTCGCCTCGAACCAATCATCAGATAGATTTTGCTGATTAACGTATGAGCTAAAGAGTAAAGGTGAATAGCCCGCGCTCTCAGCCATCGAACACCACCAAGCATCAACGACGGGCAAGCCGACCATGATTAAGATCGGCGACGCGCCTGACCTTAGACGCCCGAGCGCTTTGTATGCGACTTCGGCGCTTAGTGTTTGGCATTCGTCGATGAGACATACGCCTGAGGTAATGTTAAGACCCTCGAGCGGGTTGTGTGTCGCTTCTCTTGTACCTGGTCGATAATAGCTTCGAGCATAGACCGATGATCCTGTGTGTGGATCCGTCCAAGTTTTATGAGTGTGATTAAAGAACCACCCGAGCGGCTCAAGCCACTTTGATATTTCGGGGTGAAGTACTGAGTTATAGCGCGGTGTCGTATCGGTGACGATCAATATGCTTTTACCAGGTCGGGCGCGTGCGACCATTAAGATACTAAAGACTAAAGCCGAGGTCTTACCCGAGCCCCACCCACACCGAGCCGAGATAAACTTATCGCGCCTGATGATTCGCCCGATGATTTGGCGTTGAAGCTCGTTAAGGTCGAGCGGTGGCTTATCTTCACTCATCGTCAACGATCACCGGTCGGCGTTCGATCGCGCCGTAATGCTGAGAATGTCGAATGTAGATCAGCCACTTGACCGCCGATCGCTCGGCGAGTCGCTCAAGATGTGAACGGGGCGACCCTCGATACTGAGTAAGCGCTTCAAGGTTAGTGACGTACTCTTCAACTAATATACTCATGAGCTTAGATCGAGAGTAGAACACTAGCCCGTCTTTAACCTCTAATACAGCGGGATCGAAGGTGTCGCGGGGCGTATAATAGATCGGCTCGGCGTTCATGCGTCATCGTCCTCGCTGTCATCGATGGTCTCGCCCGCTGTCATTGCGTCGACGGCTTGTTCAATCATCGCGGCGACCATATCTTGACCGTCACTCTTCTTATTGACGCTCATGTCGATCTCTTTTCGCAGTGCCCACCGTTCGGGGAAGCGGCGCTCTAGTATCCAAGCAGTCGCTCGCCAGTCTTCACGCGCCCGCCCTTGCTGTCGAATCTCAGCTAGCATGACCGCTTCGGCATAGTCGACCGCCGCGTCGAAGAGCTCGGCGAACTCCTCATCTGACTCTCGCCACTTGTTAACAGTTGAGAGAGCTAGCCCCGCTTGAGTCGCCGCCGCCTGGTAAGACATACCCGATCGAAGGTTATCTAAAAGCGGGTCGATATACTTATCAATCTTCTTTGTCTTTCGCCCTGTTTTCTTCTTTTCGGGCTTCTGCGATTCTTGGCTCATATATCTCTCGGGTCGCTTCGATGAGGGCGGCTTCAATCTCTTTGTAAAGCTTAAGGGCTTCGTCCTTAAGCTCTTCGTCTTCGTCAGCGATCCTTAAAGTTTGGTAAAGCTGCGATAAAACATCTTCGCGCCCGCGTAATAAGTTTCTATTTTTTATATCATGCATAATAACATAAACCCTGTATTCACTCTATCAAGAGCGCCTTAAGACTCTCTCGCTAGTTCATGAGCGGCGGTAATATATCGCAGTGCTTCGGATGGCGATAAGCCGAGAGCGACCGATAAGAGAGCTTCGATCATATCTAGTCGCTCTCTAAGAGTTTCGGGTGATGACTGGTCGTCATTGTCGGCTTGCTCTGTGATCGGTTCGTCGAAGTCATATAGGTCGAAATAGTCTTTACAATGAAGTTTAAGCGAGTCGTCGCTCATCTCGTTCGCCCTTAAACCCGATGCCATCTTAAAGTCAATATCGCGAAGATAGATAAAGATCGTCTCGAATGAAGCGCCCTTACGTCTCATCTCCTGATAAGCCTTCGCGACTTCTCGTTCATATTCGAGATACTCTTTTGAACCATGACGGCGAGGTTTAGGGAAGTGACCGACGAGAGCCGCGTGATTATCATGACTCTTGTCTCTGAGTATTCGAGTTAAATGAGTGCCTGATATACCGCCCGCTTCGGCTGATACATTAACGTTCTTAGTCTGCTGATAAGCCGCGATCACACATCTTATACCATATTCAGTCAAGATGACTCTTCGCCCGATCTTTCGGGTCTTCTCTTGTTCAATACCGAGATGTAGCTGATCATGAGTATTCGCGCTTGTGCCGTTGAGCTCTTGAATAAATGTCGCTCTTGTATTAGTATCTGTCTTGTTCATATGTTCTCCGTCGCCCGATCTTCTCGTTCTGATCGGGGGCGGCGTTCTTTTAACGCCATTGTGTTTGGGATGGATTCCAAACTTGATAGTTAGGTTCTTGAGGTTGATCGCCTCGCCATGGGTCGCGCTTACTCGTCTCGCTAGGTGGCAAGAACTGACCAGGTGTCGCTTGAGCTTCATCTTTTCGACCGTTCAAGACGAGAACTCGAAAGCTCTTGATCTCGACTCGGGTGACGCCGTCGGTCTCATACGAAGAGATCTTACCGTTGACATAAAGCCGATCGCCCTTCTTTACCTGACTAGCGATTCGCTCGGCGCTCTTACCGATGACTTTGATTTTATGCCATTCGGTGTCTTCTCGCCATTCGCCGTCATGACCCTTGAAGCGTTCGCTTGTCGCCATTGTGAAAGTACAATATTGAGCGCCGGAGCTGCTCGACCTTAACTCAGCGTCGCGACCCGCGTTACCGATGAGAGTGACTTCATTAACCATTGTTTGACCCTTGTAAGGTGTGTTCGAGAGTTGACCCCTCTACATATTCTCTTTGATTGTATTGTTTTAACGAATGATTGATAAGTTCTCGCATTACTTTATTTCGGCTGATGTTATAACGCTCGGCGAGCTCGCTGATTACCTCGTCAGTATCAGGGGAGATGTAAACCGACGAAGTGCGCCCTTTAGGTTTCTTCTCTGAACGCTGACCTTTGCTAGGCATTAATAAACCTTTCGTAAGATTAGGCGGCGACGACCGAGTTAATTAAAAAAAAGACGTGTCAAGGTCTCCACAAACCACCGGTCGCCGCCATACACACAACTTAAGTATATTTAGTTATACTTAACTTAGTCAAGATAAATAAGTCCCTCGCCCTGAAAGAGAAGTTGAACAAGACCAATAAACAAAACAAGCGTTCTAGTTTTAATGTTTAAAGAATCAAGGGGCGAGGGGTATTGAGCGTATGAGATGATTGATCACCGGTCAAGAACTATTACGACTTCGGGTCGACTGGTCGACGATGGCGAGTCGATTGTCTCTTCTGCCTCATCGGGGTTCATGTAGAGTCGCGCCGCTTGTATGCCTGACTCATTATGACGATAGACCATCAAGACCGCTTGAGGCTTTAGGGCGATATGATAAGTATCTCGATCATGTTCTAGTATCTCGATCTCGCCTTCGAGGGTGATAAATGACCACCCGCCATGTGTCGGCGTAAACTCACTAGTTTTGATGATTAACTCTTTCGCTCTAAAGACTCTAAGTGATCTCACTCTATTTGACGCCCCATGATGAAAGATCGCGGCTTATCGTTCGTCGGTCGCGCCCTGTCATCGCGATCGGCTCGCCGAACATCTCAGCGAAGCGGCTCATAATCGCAGCGTTACGACCGGTCGATTGATAGAACTGATCAGGTGTTAAGTTAGTCGTCATCACGATCGCAAGACCGCGTGACCATCGTTCATACATATAACTGTACATCTCGGCATTAAAAGAACGTAGCCAGTCAGTTTGATGACCTCGCCCGCCGACGCCGCCTAGTTCATCGAAGAGCAAAAGATCGACATTATCTAACCACCCCTTAAGCGGGTTTCGATCGCCTTTAATCTGAGCATATCTCGATTCGATCATGCTTTGATGTGTGACATACTTAACACGAAGGTCGGCGAAGATTGACTCTTTAGCCATGCAGTACAAAAGCGAGGTCTTGCCATTGCCAGGCGAACCCCATAGATAAACACTCGGGCTCTTAACTCGCTTATCTGGTGCGCCGTAACTGATGAAAGAGTTTAGAGCGGCGACTCGGTCGCGTTGCTCGTTACTATCCCATTGATACATTCCGAAGTGCACGCCGTATGCATCGGGCGGCAATAGTAAACGATTGAGCTTAGTGATTCGCTTTTGAATGATGGTACATCGTATACAGTCGCCGCCGTATTGATAGCCGAGCTCGTCGCGGTAGTAAGTTTGACCGTTGAGACATAAGCCACACTCGGGAATATCTCGAACGGTGAAAGTCGACGCGTCTTCGAGGGCGAGATCAAGCTCTTCGAGGTTTCGATCATTGATATGTCTAAAGTCGCCGTATGCCTTCTCTGATCGATTCGCTTTGAGTTCAGCGCTTCGAGCTTTGAGGGCTTCAAGGTGTGGTATGATCCGATCGAAGCTCTCGCTTAAGCTGACCATCGGTTTAGAGTGACTCATAATAGCCCCCCTTCAATAGCTTAATATTGAATAGTTTTGAGGCGATCTTAACTCTCGTAGTGTGTGAACTGTCATTGAGTCGATTACACTCATCTTCAATAGCGATTACTTGATCTCGGTTTAGACGTGTTCGTTTAGGTAGTGACAAGGTGTCACTCTTATCTTGATCATTATTGATATATTGATAGTTATTGATTGTGTGACATGGTGTCACTACCCCTAGTGACAAGGCGTCACTACTTTTGAGACATGGTGTCACTACCCCTAGTGACAAGGTGTCACTATGTGTCATGTTGTCACTAGGTGACAAGGCGTCACTATGTGTCATGTTGTCACTACTCTTAGAGAGTATGAGAGAGACGTTTAGAGTCGTAACACTGATCGAGCTTCGGGTCGCCTCGATTCGGTGAGAGTCGCGAGTGATATAGCCGAGGTCGACCAGGTCGCCAAGTGCTCTCACGACTGATCTTCGATTATGGTTTAGAGTGTTAGCGATTGCGCTTGAGCTGACTTCGCCGCTCATCGTCGACCAGTCAACGCGGTCGAGTAGACCTAAGAATACAAGTTTAGCGACGGGCTTAAGGTCAAGTCGCATGATCGCCCGTCGAAGATCGATTTCGCGGGCTTGTGGTTTAGCGTTCATATGCTCTCCGTATATATAAAGGTGAGGGTAAGACGACCCTAATAAACTTTTTTTCTAATGTAAACACTTTTGTGTTGACCCGCACACTTTTATGTATTAGAACACAGTTAAGCAATATCGCTTTAACCCTCGGAGAATATATGAACACTGATAAACAAACACTCTTAAGTAAGTTCTGTACCGTCACGCAGCTCGCCAAGTTCGTAGGCGCTGACCGCTCTTACGTCTCACGTTGCGTCAATGGCTCGGTAGTGCCCTCAGTCGAACTCGCTAACCGACTCGCCGCCGCTTGTAATATGTTCACTCAGCGAACAAGCTATTTCATCAAGGCTGACTTTATCCCCGACGCTGACACCGATTATCAAGACGCGATTGACCAGCGTATCGCGACACTTGAGATCGAGATCGCCCAAAGAATCATGACGATCGATGACCTACGCCGCGACGCTGACCCGTCAGCGCCGAGTATGCTTGAGGCGTTCAATACACTTTATCGACTAACTACCATCATCGAAGGCTTAAGAGGTTAATCATGTACCCTGATAAACGACTCGGACAAGATATTCTAACTGTCATCATTTCGACTGCTGTATGCGCTGTACTTCTCGGTATCACTTCTCTCGACGTCGGATATGCACCGAAAGACGAGTGCGCTAACGAACTGATCAATACTCTCTCGCCTTACCAGGTGTCGCAGCTCATCAACGGCGACTTCCCCTCATCATATGGCGACGTGGCTTCATGGTGTACCGATCATCTCGACAACTGGTCAGACAAGATGACCGAGGCGAAGACGTACCCCGAAATGCCTAACACTTACGACATGACCCTTTAATCAACACACGAACGGATAAGACATATGAACACCTTAAATGACTTTTGGATTCCTAAGACCGGCGAAGAGCTTGAGAGACTCGCTAACATTCTCACCACGAACGCCCGCGAAGCTCATGATCTTATCAAGGCTCATGCATGGTTCGGTCACCACTTCGGTAATCATCTAGGCAAGGTACAAGCTAACGTCTCAGTGATCCAAGGCAAGCCCGCCCTCTTGAGTGATGCGCTCGTCGGTATCTGTTACGCTAAAGGGCTTGTAAGGCGCTTTCAAGTTGTGTCGTCAAATGACCAACATTGCACCGTTGAAGCCGAGAGAGTCGACGAGCCCGCCGGCACGATTCACAGCTTTACATTTACCATCGAAATGGCTCAACAAATGAACCTCGTCAAGGCGTCATGGCATAAGCAAAGAGCGAATATGCTAAAGAAGCGGGCGAGAGCTTGGCTCGTTCGTGAAGTCTTCTCTGAAGCTGTCAGCGGTCTTTATACGATCGACGAAATGGCAGATCACTCGAACCTAAGCGAGCGAGAGGTAGAAGAACTGACCGCTCGATCATTTGGCTATGACGACGGCTTAAGCCGATCGAATCAACCTCAGTCAGCGCCGCCCGTTCATCCGACACCAGCGCCCGCACCGATCTCTTACGAGCCGATTGAGATTGACGAACCGAAGGTCGCCGCCGACCCGCTTTACACCTTCGACACGACCGCCGACTTTTGGCACGCTGTCGAGAGTGAAGACATTAACCGTCATGAGGTCGACACGAAGCTAAAGTCATTAGAGATCGACATTGACTCACTAAGCACCGAAGACCGCGAAGAGCTTTACTATTCGACGATTCGTCATAACGTCATCAGGCGGTCTTCGTTCTTGCCCGCTGAATGGCAGACAGTCAGCGCCGAACGTCTCGCAGATCTTCATGGCGGCTTATCTCATCAATACCCGATCGTTAAAGATATACCGATCAGCTGGCTTAAATACCGCTTAAGTGCGCCCGCCTTCGTTGAGACTATCTCAATCGCCATCGACGCCGACGCCGATAAGGTCAAAGCGGCTCTTCAGAAGTATGACCCAAATGATTGGGCGCTTTACGAGTACGTCGACGAGCTCACCCGCTAATCGTTGGAGTCTCTAAGAACTTCAGATTCGCGGCGGTCGATGACTTACTAGAGATTAGCATCTTGACTAAACTTTCAAGTCTGGCATTACTCGCGACGAGGTGAGACAACTTAGAATCGATCTCGCTGAACTTTTGGTCGACTTGAGCTGACTTCGTTTCAAGCGTGACTAGCTGTTGTTTCATCTTGCCTAGTTCTTCGGCGGCTTGTGCTTTGTCATTCTGCTGCTTAAGAATCAAAGCGATAAAGGCGAGAATCGTGCCGTAATCAATAGCGTTCATATCCATCTTATAAGCCTATGAGAAGCGAGGTTGATACAATGGCGACCGCGCCCGTAATGAGTGCGGTATACATCATATATTGTCGCCGATTCGTCTCATTCTGTAAAGCGGTCTCGGTTGCGAATAGTCGCTTCTCATATGCTGTGATGATCGCTTGATCGTCAGTCTCGCGATTGAGCATGATATCTCGCTCGCGATCGAGCCCTTTAGTACACTCATTAACCGCCTGGTCGACCGCCCATACACAAAGGTCGGGTGCGTCTTCAAGGGCGCTCTTGAGTCGAACGAAATTTGCGAAGGTCAATACCATGCCGTTATGAGGCATTACTTCACCCATACGAAGTTTAAGCGAATGGATCAAGCCGACGCCCTTGCCTAGATAAATAGCGTTCGCCGGTATGTCGGCGGGTAATAAAGGTGCCGCCCATAATGAGAGAGTAAGTATTAAGTTAGTCACTACAAACAATATCCTTATGTGTGGCGAGCGCCTTCTCTACCTGGCTAGCGCATACCGTTTGACATTCGACCGCCGCTTGCCCGACGCCCGTTGACTGACACTTCGTCAACTTCTCGTTAAGGTCACTTAGCTTCTCGGTGAGCTGCTCGACTTCTACGATATGAGGAGCGCATAGAGTCGCGGGGTCTTTGTCGCCGAGCATATACCCGAGGGTCATAGCGAGAACGATAGCACCGATCGCGAGAGCGTAAGGGATAGAGTCTCTGTGATTCAATAGTTGTTCAATCATCGGATGTGAACCATGACTAGATCGTTAGCGATGCGACTTAAAGCCGAGTAAGCCTTAGGAGCAACAAGACCACAGTCCCCACTAGCGTCAACATATACCCCGCCTGATTCGACAGCGAGAGAGCCGCCCTCGTCTGGCACGTCTCGCGAGGCTTTAGCTAGGCAAGCGCCGGCGAACTGAACGCGGGCGAGGAAAAGCGAACTACCCTCGGTCTCGTCGGCGGTCGGCGTTGATATGACGACGCCCCAAGGGCTAGCGCTTGAAGAGGTCAACGCGACCCACGTTGACGACGCCGAGTCATATTGAACGAGATCTCCGATATTTAACGTCGAAGATACTGAGCATTTAATAAACATATTTAACCCTTAAAGTTTAATGATCTTCAGATAAGATGATCCATAGTTTGGCGTCGGTTGCCCTGGTGAGTTCGTCACTTCTTGAACGCGATAAAAGTAGTCACTGCCGGCGGTCGTATTATCAATGAGCGCTGTAATCGTCGTCGGGAGTATATAATCTCTCGTCGTGTTTCCGTAATAAGCCTTCGGCCCAACCGGATTATTAGACGAATCAACTATTTGAATGACGATCGCGTCAGTTGAATCATTATTAAACTTCATGACTAACTCGACATAAAAGACGCCGACGGCTTCGATCGTAAAGCCCATTGAATAAGACGTATTACTTTTAATCGCTCTCGCGTCAGCGTCGATAAACGAAATATAGTTAGAGTCAGTTTCACCCGAAGAGCCGGAATCCCTTATTTGTGCATAGTCGCCGACGCTCGCCGTATTTGAAGAGCCCGCGTGACTCAACTCTGAGATCTTCGCGGCGAAGTCATAGTTAACGACTAAAGACGTATCGCCCTTAATATCGGGCGTATTGTTATTCACTGCGAAGATATTATGACTCATATCAACCGACCTTCCAAATATAGAATACGCCATACTGACTGGGCGTCGTGCTTTGATTCGCGACTGTATCGATATTACTGTTACTCGCTAAGTCCCAGTCGTAAGTCGTGCTAGACGTCGGCGTGATGTAGGTCATACCCCACCCGTTTGACTGCTCGGCGTTGATTGTCGAACCAATAAAAGAATACCCGAGGTTCGTAGCTCCGCTTTGTAGACCTAAGTAAATAAACCAACTCGAGGCGGTATATTCGACATGAAAGCCCCATTGAATAACATAAGCGCCCGCCGGCAATGTGAACGACGTACACCAATCATTTGTCGTCGTAAAGGTCGCGCCGCTGATCTCATTAACTGGCGACGTATCATAAAAGTAATAGCTGTCGCCTGACCCCATGCCGGTCGCGGGGCTATTAGAATAAGCCGAACTCTCGCCTTGACCAAATCGAGCGTAACCGATCACCGAGTTTACATTTATGTCGCCGATTCGATCGGGTGCAGTGTTATTGACCTCGATAGTATTATGACTCATTAGATAATCTCCCAATGTGCACCGGTTGAAACAAGGGTAATCGCCGAGAACTGAACGTCGAGAACGTAGTCAGTCGTCGACCCGTCAATGTTTTGAGTACCAGGGTCGACCGTTATTGAGCCCGTACCCATGTTCTTGATTCTGATCTCTTCGCCCGAGTTCACGCCGCTCGTCGGTAAAGTAATCGTAAATGTACCAGTACATGAGTAATGATACCCCGTTTGTGCGTTCGCGGGGTCGGCAGTGATTGCGCTATAAGTCCATCCGCCGCCGCCCGCCGCCGCAGCGTTAACCCATGCCGAGCCGTTATAGCTGAGGACTTGACCCGAGGTCGCCGAAGTGATCGACACGTCAGATAAGTCGCTGATACTCTCGCCCGTTATGTCGGTCAGGTAGCCCGAGTCGTTTGTGAACGTGCTAACATTCGTCGGCGTACCTGTAAGATCAGAGTAAGCGCCCGTTGTGGCGACGGTGGCAAGTGTCGGCGTACCGCTTAGATCAGAATAGGCGAGTTGAGCATCGACCCATGACGAACCGTTATAGCGTAGAACTTCGCCCGACGCCGCCGAAGTGATCGTGACGTCTGTTAAGTCATCAAGAGCCGAAGCCCCGCCCGACGATGCACTATTGACCCATACTGAGCCGTTATAACTCAACACTTGACCCGAGGTCGCCGAAGTGATCGTGACGTCAGATAAGTCGCTGATACTCTCGCCTGTAATATCGGTCAAGTACCCCGAGTCATTCGTGAAGGTGCTAACGGTTGTCGGTGCGCCTGTGAGGTCAGAGTAAGCGCCCGTTGTCGCGACGGTCGCAAGTGATGGCGTACCGCTTAAGTCAGAGTAAGCGCCCGTTGTCGCTACGGTGCTTAGATTAGCGAGTGGGGCGCTAATGACATATTGACCCTGACCGTTAACCCATAACTCAACTATCCCGCCATGCGCTGGCACTGTTACACTATTAACAAGCGTATCTGTCGTATTCCCGTCAGTTGGATCAACAATGTCAGACGAAGGGCTTGTAATAACGAGATCGCGAGCGCCGCGACATAAGATCAGCTGTCGTGCACCCTCTAGTAATGATGTAGCTGATACTTGAATGTTTACTGTAAATGTATTCCCGTCACTACCGTCAGCAAAGATGACAAAGCGCCCGAACCAATAACCATAAAGTGTGAACGCCGTTGAAGTCGATCTTTGGAAGTCGTAGTTAGTGCGTGGTGCGATCCAGTTAGTACCGTCATATGTGACCATCACATTTCCGGTATATGGGAATATGTTGACGTCTTGAATCTTCGAGCCGCCAGGGTCATTGATCGTAATCATTGTTCCTTGACCGGTCGTTTTGCGAATGATTACGACGTCGCCGCTTACCGCTGAAGACGGCATGGTGATAACTGCCGCGCCTGAGCCGCTACCGGTATGATTAATAATCTCGTTAGCGCTTGCAGTGTAAGAAGTCGCAGCCGTATTTGTGACTGTAAATGGTGTCGGCGCTGTACCGCTTAAGTCGGAGTAATCAAGTTGAGCGTCGACCCATGCTGAACCGTTATAGCGTAGAACTTCGCCCGTCGCCGCCGCTGTAATCGTGACGTCTGTTAAGTCATCAAGAGCCGAAGCACCGCCCGCCGCCGCAGCGTTAACCCATGCCGAGCCGTTATAGCTGAGGACTTGCCCCGAGGTCACTGAGGTGATCGTGACGTCAGATAGCTCGCCTAAGTTCTCACCTGTAATATCTGTCAGGTAGCCCGCGTCGTTTGTGAATGTGCTAACATTCGTCGGCGTACCGCTAAGATCAGAGTAAGCGCCCGTTGTCGCTACCGTCGCAAGTGATGGCGTGCCGGTGAGGTCAGAGTAAGCGCCCGTCGTCGCGACCGTCGCAAGTGATGGCGTGCCGCTCAAGTCTGAATAAGCGAGTTGAGCGTCTACCCATGACGCCCCGTCATACTTTAAGACTTCGCCCGAGGTCGCTGAAGTTATCGTGACGTCAGATAGCTCGCCTAAGTTCTCGCCTGTAATATCAGCGATAAAGCCGCTCGTCGTGTTATTCATCGAAGAGAGGTCAAGCGAACTGATATTACTAGGTACAAGCGCCTTGTTTGTCGCAGTGCCCGCGCCCGCCTCGGCGTTCGTTGCGATCTCGATTACGCCCGCGACGTCTTCAGTTGCTGTCGTCTCTGTATTGTCGATCTTATCGATTTTAGAGTTATCGATTGATCCGCCCATATCGGCATTCACTAAGAGGTGATCGCCGATCGACCAGGATTTACCGAACTGAGTACCCGCCGCTGATACGATATAGAAGTCGCCTTGTTCGGCGTTCGTAAGAGCGGGCGTATTTATTGAGGCGTCATAGCTCCCCTGGTAAACAAGACCGCCTGTGATATCGAGAGAAGCGAAAGAGAGAGCGCCCGCGCCGTCGGTCTTTAAGTATTGATTAGGTGAACCATCCGTCGAAGGGAGGGTGTATTCTGTACCGATTGTCACCCCGCCGACTGTAATACTGTTCGTCGTTGTCGCGCCGACTGTGGTGACGTCGTCAAGGCTACTCGCACCGCCGCCCGCCGTCGTGAATGTATCAAACTTAATCGCCATGATTACCCCCTATTGAAGCCAGCATAGATGATAAATGAATCACCGCCCGCCGCTTTAGCGTATGCGATATCGGTTACGCTTGAGCCGCCATCGATCGCCGCGACGTCGACGCTATATGAGCCGAGTACAGCGACGACCCCGTCAGCGTTCGTCTTGCCATCATTTGCAAGTGTGCGCTCTCTTAGCTTGATATAGCTAGGTGTCGAAGCCGATGAACTCGCGACACCTACAAAAGCGAACTGAAGATCAGCGGCGAGCTGTGTGCCGGTCGTCGGGTCATAGAAGTCGCTTGAGTTTAGGGTGTGCCAGTCGGTGTCATTTACTGAACTCGCATTAAATGACGCGATCACTTGACCCGCCGTAATAGGATTCTGAACGCCCTTCTTCATTGTAAGCCCTCCTCTTTTTTTTGAGTCGGTGAGACTCTCTTAGCGGCGACGTTAGCGCCGGCGAAAACTAAATACAGAGTATCGATAAGACCTAAGATCTCGCCGCTTGCCTTCTCAGTCAAAGCGAGAACGAATGAACAAGCGAGGGCGGCATAGAAGCCCATCGCTTTACGACCGCCTAGTTTTTCCATAGTGCCGATCGGTTTAGTCTCACTCATCGAAGTCGACACCTAGCAAGCGGTAAACGTGCGCGAACTCTTCGATCTTGCGTTGACGAGTGATGACGCCTTCGCCGCGTGACCCGTCGCCGAGCTCGCCGAAAGCATTACCCTCGATCGTAGTAATATACCCTTCGCCGACGGTCGAAGCGTCGACACATAGCGTGATATGATCGCCTTGTCGTGATCTCTTAGAGGTATACACTACGACGATATCGCCCTTTGTGACCTCTTCGGGCTTAATCTTTCGGCTCGTATTCGCCCACGCTCTAAACATACGATAGCAGCTAGGGAAGATCTTTTTTCTTATGTCTCGTTTAACGGCGGTATGACAGAACGCCGCGAATGCACCGCACCAGGCGAACTGACCGTTTTTAGTATAGGGCTCTTCCCATGACCAGCCGATACCATCAGCGCTCTTGATATAGCTGTCGACTCTTGGGCTTGGATCATGTACGACGCGAGTTAGCTCTTCGACCGCTCGAGCGACCGCCGCTCGGTTATGTTCGCTTGTGTGCGGGGTCAGATGAGCCTTGTTTGACTCGGGTAGCGATTCAAGGTCGAGTTGAGCTTGATTAAGCGCTCTATCCATTCGGCGAAGGTCGGCTTCGAGATTGTCGACCCTTTCTTGTAGTTCGGCTTTAGTAGGCATTTAGAGACCCTTTTTAGTTATACTTTTGAGCGTCGACATTAGAGTTTATCACATTCGAGCTATTTGCTAAATATCCATCGCTTTGATGTTGATCACTTGCGTTCGCGTAGATCGTCGGCTCGATTGATCCCGAGGCGGTCGCGATCCCATGAGCGGCGGTAAATGTGATCGTGTTACCCGAGATCGAATCTATCGTTAGACCTGTAATCGCGTTGTCTTGATCACCTGTCGGTACATAGTCGACGACGTCGCCCGCTTGAAAAAAGGTTACATCATCGACGCTTGAATCACTGAAGGTATCTTCATAGACAGTAATAGAGGTCGTGTCGGGTATCGTCGCGACGAGGGCGCTAGCGTTCCAAGCTACCACCGTCAAGCCCGTCGTGATCATCTCTAGTTCGCACCCCTCATTTAATAGCTCTTGATTAATAGAGCGAACCATCGCGACGCCATTAGTCACGCCGTATGAATCGCCATAGCCTCGGAGGTGAGGTGATGACGCTTTAACATATGAGCCGAGATCGAGATAGATTGAAGACCCTGTCGAGATCGCACCTCGCCAAGTCCTAAGGGGGTTCGCTAACAAGTTGAAGAGCCGGCTCGCCGTTGGTAAGAACTGATCGTATGAGTCGCCGACACCGCGACCAAACTGATCAGAGCTTACGCCTGGCAGTTCTAAGCTAATCTTAGAGCGTTCGCCGCCGTATCGATTGATCGACTCTTGATCATTGAATAAGACCTCGCTTTTGTACTTCTCTTCGGCGGGGTCATAATCAAAGCTAAACTCGATTTGAGTTACGATATCTTCATAGATACCCCATGACGGCGGCGGCTCGACTAACCAGTCACCCGACTGTATATCTAACGTCGTATTTGCGCTTCTATCTGCACCGATCGAGATGAGGCTTATCTTACTCTTACCCGTCGTCTCATCACGCTTCATTACAAGTGCAGCGCCTAAGAGCTTAAGTATACTCTCGAAGGTCGACCGAAGGTCAGCACCGTCGCCGGCGTACTGCTCAGATAGTAGAAACGGTGAGGTAGAGTCGACCGCTAAGAATGACGCCTCGTCGATCTCGCTTGAGGGGATATTGAGCCCGATGCTTAGTACATCATAGTCGCCATTGATCTCACCACCGCCGCCGCTCTCTAAGAGCTTAAGCAAGGCGACGCCGACCCGTTCGCCGACGAATCGACCGCCCCTTGTGATCAAAGCTCGCTCTTGCCCTGACCAGTCGCCAAATGATTGATTACGCGAAAGGTCAGCGCCGGCGCGAAGGTGAATAACATAACCTACATTTACTGAATCGTAAGTCGCGACGGTCTCATGTGTCGCCTGTAAATATTGCGTTCGAGTCTCGCCCGCCTTGCGGTCGTAATAGCGAATCGTTAACCAGTAGTACTCGCCCGCCGTCGCCGAACTCGGGAGACCGAGAGAGTTCTCGACTAATAGCGCCGACTCGTAAAGCTGATAATATGCCTTCGCGACGTCCCTTAACTGATATTCAGCAGCGCCCGCGCTAGGCTCGACTCTGACCCGCTTAACTAGAGATGAATCGGGCAATCTAAAGTCTTCGATGTATGGATCATCACCTTCGCCTATATCGATCGGGTATGAGATACGAGAGAGTGTATCGAGTTCTAGTGAGTCGCCGACGGCGTCAAAGAATCTCGGGCGGCTTGCGTAGTTCGCGTCGCTATGAGCGACCCAAGCGGCTTGAGTTGTCCAAAGATAGACGCTCGCGGGAAATGCTGACGAGGAGAGCTTAGAGGCGATTACTTTATTATCTCGATCAAGTCGCCACCTGGCGACCGCACCTGATAAGCCGCTTGTCGATGTTGCGCCGTCGCTCTCCAGGGTCTCATTAATCACATCAGGAAAGCGCTTTACCTCACCACTGCCGAGAGTGTGTCTCTTTATCTCGGTTCGTGGCAGTGGAATATTTATCAGCGGCGAGAGCTCGGCGGCGCTTAGTGCGTTCGATGGCGTCGAATCAGCGATCACTTGATAAGTCGTATATGTTCCCGCCGTTATATCAGTCAGTGAGGTCGGATAACTCGCCTTCTCTGCGAACTCACTAAACTCTCGTTGGAATCTAGGATATCGAGGGTGAGGCGCTGAATAGTTATCGATCTCGCCCGAGGCGGGTAGCGTCGCGTCGAAGTCGACGAGGTCGCCGTTTATCTGTCCGATGATCGAGAATGTACCATTAAAGAGCTGAACTTGATATGTATTCGCGGTAAGTGTCGCCCCGCTGACAGGGAAGGCGAGAACCGCGTCATGATCAACGGCGTTTAACTCGGTGGCGTATTCAATCGCAGAGCCAAACTGACCGTCAAAATAATGATAGTTATTAAGTAGCCTTGTTTGACTAACCTTATCACTAAGCGAGGTATCGATAAGCGCCGTCAGCGGCACGATTGAAAGCTCAATCGTCTCGCCGTTCTCGATCGATGGTGAACTCTCGATAATCCCGTTAATGATCTCGACATAGTCACTTGTCGACCCGTCGGCGTATCGGTGCGCCCCGTATAGCTTCGCCCGTCGTCCTCTAAACGTGGTGATCTCGGTAGTAACCTCGGGTACTGATGCCCCTTCAAGCGAGATCGAGTGAGATTGAATAGGGGTATTACCTACCCCGCGCCCCGCTGATACTGTGAGAATCGAAGCGGTCGCCGAGTTAACTCTAACAGTCTCAGCGCCGATATGCATTAAGCGAGGGTATGAGAGAGAAGTAAGGTTCGAGCCGACTCTTATAATCGCGTCGTCTCGGTCTACCGTTTGCGTGATTTGAGCGCTTGTCGTCGTCGACCTCGCACCGCACCGCCCAAAGATTACGCCCGCGTCACCCTGGTCGCCCTTGCGATCGATGGCGAGAGAGATAGAGACCGGTGAGTATTCGCCGACACCGCCGCTCGGGTCAAGCGACGCCGAAAACGCGCCGACACTGATGACCCCTTGCCGATCTTCGTAGGCAATACCCGAAGCGATATTACTATCAAGATTCGATGAACTAGGCGGGGTCGATGAGTGATAGCGATATAATAGCCCGCCGATCTCTAAAGCGAAGACTCGCCGCCCTTGCTCGCTTGTTATCATGGTGTCACCTCGGCTTCGAATATGTCGTAAATGTGAACCGCACCGAGCGCGACCCCGTTGACCTCGAACTCGATATTCAATAGATCACCACGATTCGCCGACGGTACATAAAGCGGTCTTGGTAGATCAGGTAGAACATTAGTCGGCGCGTCGATTAACTCACAACCGGTGAAGAGTGATCGAGCTAAGACACCGTCGGGCGTCGCGGGCGCTTGTATATGTAGCTCATAACTGAACTTGATACCGTTATCAATCGCCGTCGCGCTATAAGATGACCCCGTCGTCGGGCGAAGTTTAACAGTGATCTCGGGCGTATCATCGATCGTCGAAGCATTATAAATAAACGAGATCGCTAGTCGCTCGCTAAGTGGCGTCGACTGATATAAGAAGTGATACTTTCGAGACTTATAGGCGGGTAGTGTGCTCAAGTGAGTGAGACCACCGATCGAAGACCCATGACCATATCTACCATAAAGGGAATGTGATACCTGGTAATGTGCCTCGCCTAATAGCTTCGCGTTGCTTAACTGAGCTAGCCCCGCCGCCATTTGTGACACTGTGCCGCCCATAATGACGCGACCATTATGACACCCGTTATCACTAGGCAATCTTTGAAAAGCTGTAGGTATTAGCATTTAGACACCTATGATCGAGAGCGCCGAAATGTAAGGCGTCGACGCGATCGGGTTGTAACCGCTTAAGAGGTTATTAAAGTTTGTATCAGTTGAGTCAACGCCGACACGATACATCGATAAACCGAACTCGTTAGAGCGGTCAATCTCATTAGCGACTAGCTCAATGCTAAAGCCTGTCCACCCGTTAGCGGTGAGAATCAGTCGATGATTGAAGATATCTAGCGATATGGTATCAGGCGAGGTGATACCCGCCGCTTTAACATATATTTGTATTCTGAGATTGTCGGTCTCATTCATGCCTGAGAATAAAGCGACCTCGCTAAACATGACTTGACGGTCAAGAATGCCTAAACCGATCGGAGGATTCGCGGCGACTGAGAGAGCGCTTGACGAGCTCGCCGAGGCGACGCCCGACCAGTTCAAGAGGACTCGCCCGCGCTTTCTTAGAATGTTAATATTCTCTAAGGTCTCGACACCGAAGCGACTAGATAGAGGGCGGTCGGCGCTTTGTCTCTGTGTGCCTTGCGGTATATATCGAGCGCTGCCGATTGCTTTTACACCACCCGAAATAGGAGACGTTAAAGGCGACCATCGGGCTTGAATCCCTAATATCTCGACCTCGTCGCCCGTCGGCGCTTTGACGTCAATACTAACGATGGCGAACTCTTCAAGTTCGGTTGATGGCTTCGTTATTGTGCCAGTGTTGAAGCCGCCGCCATATCTTGAAGTATCAGTAATATCAATCGTCGTCGTATACTTATTGGTCGAGATAGGGAAGGTGAGACTAACTAATACTTGAGCGCCCGCTGTACCACAAAAGCCCGATATGTTAACGACGAGGTCGTTATGAGATCGCGACAAGATAGGGATATACCATTCACTCATCGTTACATTGGACGTAGAATCTTGAACGAAACACGAATCATCATAAGTTTGACTAATGACGTTATGAGTGCCACCCGTCGCGAAGATATAGTTTTGAAGGTCGCATAGTCTCGCGATCTCAGTAGTTCGGATCGTTTGACCGGCGGTCACTCTGCTCGGGTCAACTAAGGTCGGCGAGGCGCTGAAGGTGTTACTCATAGGTGTTCAATCTCCATCGACACCGGTACCCGTCGGTGTAGTCTTGACGGGTAAGCGAGATCGAACTCTTGATTTGTCAAGCTACCTCTTACTCGCCCTCGTTCGCCGTTATCCTCTGAGGTATAAAGCGTATCATAAGCGCCTTGATTACCCCTCGCTTCATCACTGCGAAGCGCCCGGCGAGAGTCACCCCAACACTGATAAAAGTTAATCCGTTCACCCGCGCTTATCATCGGGGCGAATCGGTCGGTAAAGTGTCTATAGTCGTCTCTAGTATCTAAAGCGGCGTCAAGGTCAAACGAAAGCGCCGACTTTACATAAGAGCCGATAAAGTTAGAGGCATATCCGCCGCCTATTTTACGCCGATATTGAGCGACGTTCTCTACCCTTAAATGATGCGATTGAATCGGGCGAGTCGGCAATAAGAGCGCCCCGCTTTGATATGTCGCGGTGAGTCTTGAGATTGAACCATCGATGACGGGTGACTCGTTACCACTAAAGCCGAGGAGGTCACGAAGCTCGGTAGATGACCAAACGATATCGCCTTGTGACGTTCTATAGTGACACTGAACGAAGCCTTCGTCATTGATCAGCCATGTCATATCATTGATACCGCGAGCCGTATTATCTAGCTCTTGAAGAGATGATAAGCCGAAGTTATCAGCGTCACCCGCTGACGATCTCAGGAAAACCGACACGTCTTGAATATCAGGTGTGATCGCTGGGAAGTTGAAAGAGCCCGCCCCGCCGACCTCGTCTATCTGATATGTCATGTCGTCAAGTATTAGCCGACCTCTTGACCAGTCATAAGAAGCGGTCGCGACATAGACCGAACCGACAAGCGTTGAACTGACTGTCGATGAACCGAAGCCGAGGTGATCACTAGTACCGGTCGACGTTAGCTCGAACTCAACGGGCGCTGAGATCTCTACTTTGTCATCGGCGTTGATTGTGATCGACCAGGTCGCACCGCCAAAACCGAGTGTATTAAGTTGACCTGTGCCATATACGAGAGCGTCGCTCTCTCTCCCATTCAAGAAGTGTAAGAGATCTTCATAGATATCATTCGCGCCGAGGGTCGGAAGGGTCACAGTATAAGAACCATCTCTTACAAAAGCGTCGACGCCCGAGAGATCTCTAATATCAAACGAGCTCAAGAGAGCGAAGCTCGGCGCGGGTTCATTCATCGGCATATTTAAGCCCTCGGTCTTGGTCTTACACCGCCTCGCGGCGTTCGGTTTTGGAGCTGAGTGATACGATTCGCGAAGGCTTGTTCAGCGGCGGTCTTGCTATCATAGATCACCGAGCCGCCGAAGTTTATATTATAGACGACCTGTCGATCTTCGGCTTGCTCTCTTTGAGGCGCTGTCGAAGTCTGAGGGAGACCCGAAGGCGAAGCACTAGCCCCACCGCCGCCGCCCCCGCCGACACCGAGCTTGCTAGCTGTCACGCCCGCGACGGTGGCAACCGTACCATATACCGCCGCCGCCTTAAGTGCAGCGCCCGCCGCGACAAGATTACCAGTCGCCGCAAGGGCGATTGATTCGCCTGTTTGAAATAGCGCCTTGACCGCCGCTTGCTGACCGAGGGCGAAGATTGCCTGACCGATTGAGTCTTGAAAGCCTTCGCCCGCAACGATTGAAGCATAAGCCGCCTCTGCGCCCGCCGCGGCGAGTTGTTTACCTAGCTCTTCAAGTTGAACATAACGGGCGCTTATCGCCTCTTCTTGTATGCGAGATCGTTCTAGCTCTTCTCGTCGGTTGATCTCGGTTATCATCTCGGCATTGTCGCCGGCGAGCTGTCGCTCTTTCTCATACCTTAGCGTCAAGAGATCGAGTTTCTTGCTCGTCGAATCGGCGGTCAAACTTAGATCGAACTCAGCCGACTCGATCGCTAATAGCTTTCGATTCTGTATCGCCTCTTCGCTTCGCCTTATGTCCTCTTGTACGATTCGGTCTTCTGCATTTTGTCGCCTCATTCGGGCGATGGTGATTAGATTATGGTTATCCTCGGCTAGCTTGAGCTCATCTTCATAACGAAGGCGTATAAGCTCTAGTTGATCAGCGCCGTTGATCTCTAACGATTGAAGTTCAAGCGCCCTGATCATCTCTAGTTCGCGCTGAAGCATACGCTCGGCGGCGAGGTCTTCTAAGATGATCGGCTTCTTAAGCCTGGTCGCCTTGCGTCGATTCTCGACCCGCTTATCATTCGTCTCTTTGTCTAGCTCTTGAGCCCGCTTCGCATATTGACGGCGAATAATATCTTCTTGTTTTTCACCCGATAGCGCGGCGTCAAGTCTAGCTTGTGTCTGCTTCTCAATCTCTCGAAGGGCTTTAGCGTCTTCTTTGTTTCGATCGATGGTCAGCTCTAAGAGTTGCTTATTTTGCTCGATCTCAAGTTGACGCTTCTTAAGCGCCTTATCACTCGTCTCGATCTCTGCTCTCGCTAGGCTTATCGATTGCTCTTTAGCGGCTAGTTCTTTAATACGACCGATCGTCGCCTCGGCGCTTTGGTCTTCGAGCGCCTTGCCTTGTTTCGCCGCTTCGGCGACGAGCTTATTAACCTTCTCTTGCGCTGGTATGATCGAGTCGAGAGTCTTGTTAAACTCTTTCTCAGCTTCTTTGACGTTATCAAGTGCGGTCTTATAACTAGTATGATATCCGATCGACTCTAAAAGTACGTCGCCTATGTTGCCCTTTGCATATCGCTTTTGAGCGGCGGTCGCCTCGTCTTGTGCCTTCGTTAGACCTGTAAAACTCTTCTCGGCGTTCTCGATCTTCTTTTGTAATAGCTCTTTAGCGAGTTGAGCTTGAATCGTCGCTTTAGTGAACGCCCTCAAGTCTTTAGTCGTCGGAACAATGCCATTCTCTGAAAGCGCTTCGAGCTTGGCTTCAAGGTCGCCCGCCGCCGCTGCCATCGCCTCGGCTCGGTCTTCGGCGTCTTGAGCCGCCCCGCTAATGTTTAAGAAGGTCTCATATAGAGCGAAGCCCGCCGCGACGACTGCACCGATTGCCGGTACAAGCGCACCGAATGAAGCGGCGCTCATCTTAGACGTGTTACCAACGGTCGACCCTAGTTCTTTGAACGCCCCGCCGAGCTCCTCAACGTTACCAACTAATGAGCCTAAACCCTCGCCTAGTTTCTCGTTACCATCGGCGAATCGATCAGCCATCGCCGCCGAAGTCTCGCCGATCTTACCTAGACCTCGGCTAGCCTCCTCAGCGCCTTCTAAGACGACCTCGACAACTACTTGATTCGCCATGTTAGCTCTTTTCTTTTAGCGCTCTCTCGGTGGCTCGTCTTTGAGCCTCATCGACACTGGCGCTTATTATATCAATCGATTCTATCAAAGCGCAAGACGGGCGCGGGTATAGATCAGTAAGACTAACTAGCCCGCTCTTGAGTCGGTTATATACTTGGATAATCGGGGCGAATCGGTTGACGTCAGCGACAGGGCAAGAGCGAATCTTAAGTTCGCTAAAGTTCTCGCCGCTGTCAGGTGCGACACGATATCCCATGATGTAAAGCCCTTGCTCGTCTTCGAGCGCTTGAGGTAGACCACGACGAAACGAGCCGCCGCAGTTACCGCGAAGGCGTCGAAGACCTGGTTTAGCTTGGCACTGTTCACACGACCAGGCGCGACCGCCCGCTTGACTTAGCCAAACGGAAGCCGCCGCCGCTATTTTCCCGCAGAATCTAAGAGCGAGAGTCGCTGAATATGAAGTACAAGCTCACTGATCGTCTGAGTACGCTTTTCGTCGGGTCGTATACGTTGCAAGGTCTCGACGTGCTTCTCTTCGCCATCGATCGCGATAAGTGACTCTCTGACCATTTCAATATATACCCGAGATAGATACTCGTTATATTGAGCGAGAGCGACTCTCTCATCGTCCTCAAGTTCATGATGCCACCGAGCCCGCTCTTCAACGTTGCCCGGCGCTTCAATCCATAATAAGCGCCCTAGTTCGCTTCGAGTATAAGCACCGGCGGCGACTTCGGCTCTTTCACGCTCGGCGGGCGAGAGAGCTCTGATCGTAAACCTTGTCGCGTCTTCACCGACTGAACCGAGGTTATTAAAGTCGCCTGACTGAAGATAGGCGGCTCTCTGCTCGATAGTCGCTTCGACGGCGGGGTCACAGGTTACGACGACGTCGACTTCAATATCTGTACTCGTCACGAACGATAAAGCCATTATTACACGTTTCCTACTACTAGACCGATTCTAAAGGGTGAGTTACCCGCGTTCGACTCATAGCTTGACGTGGTGAAGTCGCCCGCATATCGAGCTTGCTGATACGTCAAAGTCTGTCGAACAATATCATTACCCGATACATCATAAACACTAGGGTCGTTTGTCAAGACGGCGGCGGGCAACATGACCGCGCACCCCTTACCGTCACCAAGTGGGCCTGTACCGACTAAGACCTGGCGAACTGTACGATTAAAGAAGTCATCAGCGACAGTCGCTGAAGGTGAAGACAGAGTAAGCGAGAGCTCAACAGATACATCGCTAATATCCATACCTGACATACCGATAACGTTATTAGAATAACCGAGCGGTGTAAGAGTGTTCGTAACTGTAAGCGAGAAGTCCTCACAATCGAGAGCGACTCTTGATTGAGTCTCGCCGACTGTACCATTAGAGCTTGAAGCGGGCGACCCGCCCGAGATGACAGCATAAGAGCCCCTAAAGAAAGCGGGCGCACCTGTATTATAAACCGGCTCAATCGGAGTACTCGCCGCGCCATGATTATCTGTAATGAACGAGGCTTGATAGGTGAACTCGCCCATTAAGCGCCCGTTATCAACTGTAATACTGAGTGACTCAAGAACACAACCGAAGGCGAGTGTTTGAAAGCTCGCCCCGTCGATTTTAAAGGCGACTGAGCTGTTAAAGTCACCGGTTGCCGCTCGGCTCGGTGTATACCAAGTCTGAAGCCCGCGAACTGTCGGTGTACCACTAAAGCCCGCACTAAAAGCGGGTGATACAGTCACGTCGCCCGCGACGTCGTTATCAGTGATCGCCGAGTATTCGGCTCGACCGTTGATCTCTGAACCGACAAGTAAGCCGACGTCAGCTAGCGCGGGGGCTGCGCTAGGTGTGTATTGGTTAACCGAGGTCACTGCCGACGCGGTGTCGCTCTTAAGGTTAGCGCTCGGCGCTTGAGTCGCGAAGCCCGCGCCGAGTAGATACCCGAGATAGTTTGAATCGTAGTTCGCCGCCGCTGTACCGATGGTCGTAAGGTCAACGCGACAAACGATTTGACCAGTACGGCGACGAAGACGATCCCCGTTTGACCAAACTGTATCAGGTTCGGGCGCGTTGAAGTAAGACCCGTCGCGGGCGTCGTTTCTCTCGCTGACGACTGGTTCGCCCGCGATGACAATAGGGTCGCGCTCGCAAGGGATCGAGACGAAGGTCAAGCCCGTCGAAGACGGTATGCCGTTTGTATCGGGTGAACCGAAGGTCGTTTCTTTTGCGATTGATAGTGAACGATGAGTGACCGCCATGATTAAACCTCCAAATAGAGAAGATCGAAAGGTAAAGTAAGAATGTGCGCGACGCGCTCACCTGTAGTATTTGTCAAAGACTCGAAGGTCGGTTGTAAAGGTATCACGCTTATGATCCCTGTATTGACTAAGTCGTAATCGGGTTCTTTCAAAGCGTCGATGATTGCTGATGAGTCTTCGCCGATCATGCGAGTTAGGAAGGCATAATCAACGGGTATTTCATACCGTACTCGGCAATCAATACGCGCCCTCTTTCGACCCGATAACCCCGCTTGCCCGTCGTCTATGGGATAAGTCGAGATCGATAACTCGAAGTATCTGTTTTGATGCGCTCTCTCTTCGAGGTCGATTGTAAAGCCATCGCCTCGGCGAATCGCGACGAAGCCCGAATGACTGTCGGTTTTAGGGTCGATATCTTGTATCTCGTTCTCAAGATACTCTAAAGCGGCGAAGATACCCTGACTCATTTTAGTTTATCCTTAATATCATGCTCGATCGCTTCGACTAATATATCGACCTCTTCGTCAGTTAATCCGATGAAAGGGCGATATTCGTTAACCTCATAGCCATAGTGTTGAACGTGCTTAGTCAAGCCGAGCTTAAATGAAGTCGCCGTCGCCTCTAAGACTACAAAGTTATTCATAAGCGCACCGCTTAAGACGAGGTCGACTTCAGCGCTTTGACCCGCCCCGCTCTTCGTCGTCGGTTGCTGCTGTCTTCGTCTGCTCTGCTCTTTATATTCTTGATACCCGCCCTCGTAATAAACCGACTTTCCGCTTTTCGATGGTCGACCGCCTTTAGGCTTGAGCTTCGCCCCTTGCTTTTGAATGTATATTGGCTTCGTTGAATACTCTTGAAAGGGCTCGCCGTTCGCGTCGATACCTCGGCTCGTTCTCAGCTTAATAGAGGCTAAGACATTCTGAGCTAGCGCCCTGGTATCTTTCTCCGTCCATACTGAACGAGGTACATTGATATCAACGCGGGTCGCCATGCTTAGTGCCTCATACCACGAATCGGATTAAAGAAGCTATCATTCGCCGTCTTTGAATAGTTACGCCAAGACGCCCGCAAGTCACGCGCCGAGCCGCCGCTTCGCCTTAAGTCGAGTTCGCCCTCATCGACAACCCCGTCACCGTCAAGATCAAGCGCGATTGATCTAAGCGCCGAAGTCATTAACTCATGACAGCGCTCTCGCATAGCTGAGGCGGCGTCTAAGTTTAGAGTCATCTCGTAGATGATCGCGGCGGTACAATACTTATGAGCTAGCGCAAACGACTCAGGGTTAAAGACTTCGTCTTCGGTAATGTCGTCACTGTTTACATGATCTCGAATCGCTAGAATGATCTCATGCAAAGCGGCGCTGATCTGTGGTTCAAAGTCGCTTTGACGTCTTGGTATCATGTCAGCTAGTTGAGCGAAGGTCTCGACAAGCTCGTAATGATCAAGTCCTGTGTTGAATGGTCGGGGCGTGACCTTGAATAAGCCTCGCTCTTGTCGAGCGGTGCTCATGTTTAACTCAGTGAAGCTGACCCGATAAGGATAAACGCCGTTAGTCGCTAGGCTAGCCGAAGCGATATCAACGTAGCTCGTCGCTAGCTGAAGAGTCGCCGAACTAGATAGATCAATCTCGCGTGGTAAAGGCTCGGCTAGTATCGCAGTCGTGTTGACGATACGAGAGATATTGACCGAGTAATAAGTGTCGGCGCTTGTAATCAAGAAGGCTGAACTCATCTCGCGATAATAGGTCGGCGGGGCGCTTGAGATCGTCAGCGTTCGCCGATCATTAGCGATTGACGTTACAGTCACATTATCGGCGAAGCGGGTAAAGTTCTCGCTTATTCCCGACTCTGTGTCGATGGTCAAGCTAGGTGTACCCGCGATCGGTACTTGAGGCGACCATATAAACCGATGATCTTGACTTGTTATCGCTTTTCTCATCATGCCCTCGCGTTCGCTTTGTTTATATCTGCGTTCGTCGCCTTGTTGAGTCGAGCCGCCTTAATAAAGCCCTCGCTGACTGGCGACCATGAATGACGGCAGTTATACCCGCCGCCTGATGTTATCACAGATAAGCCTTGCCCGTTATTGAGCTTCGCCATTTGTTTTTTAGTGACGACCAGGTTGACGAGTTCCCGACAAAAACCGCGGGTCACGCCGTCGATCGGCCCTGTATAAAGGTAACTCTCAAGCCCCGCCGCGTCGGCGGCGACCGCATTGACTCCTCGACCGTATTGACTAATCTTAGTTCGTATCTCAGTCAGTTGACGACCCGAAGCGCTCTCTAGTTTCTGAGCTAGGTTAGAGCGTATCGTCTCTTCAGCGACGCCGAGCGCTAGGTCTCTGAGAGCTTCCTTAATATTGCTTTTAACTGTAGGGATAACGACGTCATCGAAGACCGCGCCCGTCGTGATCGTTTGTAATGTGTCGACCTGTAGTTCGATTTTATCGAAGCTGAAGTCATTAGCCGTCACTTCAAAAGCTCGTCTTACTGATTCTCTGATGAGGTCAGCTTGATCGATGAACTCTTGAACGGCTCGACCGTACCCGTTATCGAGTACGAATGCTAAGAGCTGCTCATCGGTATAACCGAGAATCGCTCTCATCGTTGCATGGTTAGCCATCGACTGAATCATGCTTCTATTCGCCCGAGAGATCGCGGCTTGATACGCCTTCTCGGCGTTAATCTCTGCTTGTAGCTGATCAACTCGGGCTTGTGTTAGTTCAGCGGCGACCCCGCCTTGATCCTTAGCTTGGCGCTTAAGATCATCGATCGCTTTTTTATCGGCGTCGCTCTCTGCGAGTAGGACGGGTCGACCGCATGAACAAAACATACACTTCTTAGTTAACGCATGAAGTGATGATACGACCGAGGGTCGAGTCTACCGCGTGGAATACATTAACCTCTTCGGCGTAGACATAGCGGCGAGTACGATCGAGAGAATCGTATTGACCCGCGACCATGTCGCTAAACTGAAGGTTAAGCGCCGCGACTGGCATACCCTTAACGTTGCCGCTTTTCTGTACGATTGCGTCGCTACCTCTAAGAATACCCATGAAGATGGTTGACTGATCCCAGATGAAGCCCTCGCTTGAGGTCGCGCCCGGTACGGCGGTATCTTGGCGAGCTGAACCGACGTAGATATTAGGGATGCCGAGAACGTCCTTAAGAACCTCGATGACCGCGTCATTTGACATGATACGGTTTCCACTTGCGAGACCCGCTGAAGTCTGACCGGCGAAGCCGCGAACCTCGGGGTTCTTTGCAAGGGTTCGGAATACCTTATGACCCATGATGAGTGAGTCGGGGTTGATCCCATGTGAAGCCTCGAAGACGGTATTCTTAAGGTCATAAAGGTCGCTAAGTGGCTCGGCGTTCGCGTCATCGAACTCGCCGCCGAACTCGGTAACCGCGTCGCTATTGTTGAAGTTTGAAGTGCCGAAGAGAAGATCAGCTGCACGCTTCTCGCGAGCGAGCTTCATGACGCGAGCGACTTTTTTTGCGATGCGGGCTTCTTCGCTACCTGGGTATTGAGAGTCGAGGATATCTTCCATCGCGATAGAATCACTCGCCGCATAGATGAGAGCCTTAAAGGTCTGTGAGGTGCGGTCGAATCCTCCGATAGTCGCACGACTCGCGCCGGCGGCTCTCTCAAGATCAAGACCCGCGCCCGCGCCCATGAAGTTTCGTGACTCTTCGAGTAAGAGTGTGCCGCTTCTCTCAGGAATCTTGATAGACTCCATGATTTTATCAGCGATAAGGACGTCATCACTAGGGACGGCTTCGACGACGAGGCTTGATAGAATCTCGTCTACTGGGTGTAGATTACTGTATGAACTAGCCATGATTAAACCTCTCTATATTAAGCGAGTGCGATGCTCGGGCCAAAGAAGAACGCCGAGAACTGCTCACCCGCGGCGGCGGTCGCAGTTTGATTGATGTTAGGTAAGACGCGGGCGATCGGGTAGTTACCTGTTCCACTTGCCGCGACGACTTCGCCGTCAGTTGCAGCCATAAGAAGAGGAGTAGTAACGAAGGTCAAAGCGGCGCCCGCCTTAACTCGGGTGATACCATGTACGAGAACGTCGACGACGTCGCCCGCCGCGACTGAACGTTGAGCGACTCCGACGATACCGTCATCATCGCCACCGCTTGGAAGTGTAACTTTGCCGTTTGAGTCAATCGCGACGATCTCGAACTCGTCGATCGCAACCGCCGCAACAAATGATTTTAGATTATCAGTGTTAGACATGGTTTATGCTCCGTATGCCTGAGAGTAGTAATCGGGGTTTTCAGTTCGGAAG
>Ga0208767_1000663_pt1 | contig 28466 bp, 28 predicted proteins | sample VirMetDEL_Mar_21_FD_184514 | JGI IMG/M metagenome (GOLD analysis project Ga0208767, IMG submission 184514) | Aqueous microbial communities from the Delaware River and Bay under freshwater to marine salinity gradient to study organic matter... | ecosystem: Environmental > Aquatic > Marine >... | reverse complement strand
CAAAATTTTATTGCCGAGGCAAATGGTACTGTGCTTATACCACCGAGATGGGTAACTTTAATTTAGTAGGTTACTGTAAAAATGAAAAAGAGAGAAAGGATATGAGTGCAGATAGTAACGATTGACTTCGAGACATTTTACGATGTGGGTTACGGGCTAAACAGACTAACTACCGAAGAATATATAAAATCTCCTATGTTTCAAGTCATAGGTGTAGCAATAAAAATCAACGACGGTAAAACTAAGTGGTATCATGGTGAAGAAGTTGAAATGGCACTTAACTCTATTACCTGGGAAAGCTCCGCGGTATGTTGTCATAACACACTGTTTGACGGCGCAATTCTTGCGTGGCACTACAACATCATTCCTAAAGTGTATTTTGATACACTATCAATCGCACGTGCATTACATGGTGTCAATGCGGGTGGTTCACTCAAAGCTTTAGCTGAACGGTATAACATTGGTGAAAAAGGCACTGAAGTTTTAGACGCTAAAGGTAAACGACTTGAAGATTTCACAGACTATGAATTACATAGGTATGGTGAATATTGTAAGAACGATGTTGATTTAACCTATAAACTTTTTAATATTATTAGTAAAGACTTTCCTATTGGTGAGTTAAAACTTATTGATTTGACTTTGCGTATGTTTATCGAACCTTTACTTGAAGTTGATGACGCACTACTTATACAACGACTTGAAGACATACGTACAGAGAAAGAAGAACTGTTGTCTGGACTAAAATCTAAATTAGGTTGTGATGATGAAGAATGTGTACGCAAAAAATTAGCAAGCAATAAACAGTTTGCAGAGTTGTTACAAGAGTTAAATGTTGAAGTGCCTTTGAAAGTGAGCCCTACAACAGGTAAAAAAACGTATGCTTTGGCTAAAACAGATGAGGGATTTATTAACTTACAACAACACGAAGACCCCTTCATTCAAGAACTTTGTGCTGTACGTCTTGGTACAAAATCTACTATAGAAGAATCTCGCATAGAACGGTTTATTGACATCGGTGCAAGAAACAAAGGTAAACTTCCAATACCACTTAAATACTATGGTGCTCATACAGGTCGTTGGTCAGGATTAGATAAAGTAAACTTTCAGAACTTACCGTCAAGAGATGTGAAAAAGAAAGCATTGAAACAAGCAGTGATTCCTCCAGATGGTCATGTTTGTATGAATGTAGATTCTTCACAGATAGAGGCTCGCATATTAGTTTGGCTTGCAGGGCAAGAAGATATTACACAAATGTATAGAGAAGGACGAGATGTTTACTGTGAGTTTGCAAGTAAAGTTTATAACAAAAAGATAGACAAACGAAATAAGACAGAACGAGCCGTAGGCAAAACTTGCATACTAGGATTAGGTTATGGCACAGGGGCATTGAAATTACAGAATGTTTTGAAGCTTGGTGCGGGAGTTGAATATAACGAACAAGAATGTCAAAGGCTTGTAGATATTTATAGAGAAGTAAACAATAAAGTTATTGAGTTGTGGAGAGAATGTGATACTGCTTTAGAACATATTGCGGCTTGGCCTTCAAACAAAGAACCTTATTATATTGGTGCTAAGAAATGTGTGAAAGTAACACGTAAAGGTATTGAGTTACCTAATGGTTTATATATCTATTATCCTGAGTTGCGAGTAGATAATTCAGAAGAAAGACCCCAATATATTTATAAGAACAGATATGGTGAGACGACTATTTGGGGCGGTTCAGTGGTAGAAAATATCGTGCAAGCACTCGCTCGAATAGTTATCGGAGAACAGATGGTAGCTATCAGTCACAGATACCGTCCTGTTTTAACTGTGCATGACGCTGTGGTTTGTGTAGCTCCAGAGAAAGAAAAAGATGAGGCTTTAAAATATATAATGGCAGAGATGTCTAAGCCACCTGCTTGGGGGGCAGACTGTCCAATAACATGTGAGGGAGGATATGGATATAACTATGGAGAGTGTTAATGTCTTAAGTTTATTTGATGGTATGTCTTGCGGTCAGATTGCTCTTGAACAATTAGGGATACCTGTCGGTAAATATTATGCGGCTGAGATAGATGAGTATGCCATTACGATTACAAAAAAGAATTATCCAAACACGATTCATTTAGGCGATGTAACAAAAGTCGATGGAACAAAGTTGGATAAGATAGACCTTTTGATAGGGGGCAGTCCATGTCAAGGGTTTAGCTTTGCGGGTAAACAGTTAAACTTTAATGACCCGCGTTCCGCTTTGTTCTTCGAGTATGTAAGACTACTTAAAGAATGTCAACCTAAATACTTTATGTTAGAGAACGTTAGGATGAAGCAAGAGTTTCAAGATATTATCTCAAGCTATCTTGGTGTTGAACCTGTCATGATAAATAGTTCACTACTGTCCGCACAGAATAGAGTTAGATTGTACTGGACTAACATACCTAATGTTACACAACCGCAAGACGCGGGGATTGTGTTAAAGGATATACTTGAAGACGGCGTTGTGGATAGAGATAAATCACACTGCTTAGACGCTAACTACTTCAAAGGGGGCAACCTTAAGTCTTACTTTGAAAAACATAGACGGCAATTAGTATTTAGTAAAGATGGACTATGTCATGTAGGCGATGCAGATATTAAAGGTAATGATTCTATCAAACGGGTTTATCATCCTGATGGTAAAGCACCGACCCTTACTACTATGCAAGGCGGACATCGAGAGCCTAAGATTTTATGTGGTGCGTTTCGTGGTAGATATTATAATGAGGAAGGTAAACGTGTAGACCACAAACAAAAAGTGGCAGGGCTTACTAAACAGACTTTAGAAATACGAGAAGATGGCAAAACGAACACACTAACTACGGTGCAAAAAGATAATGTCGTAACGGTAAACGATGTGTACTACCGTAAGTTGACCCCTCTTGAATGTGAGCGACTACAGACTGTGCCTGATGGATATACTGAGGGAGTATCTAACACACAACGATATAAAATGTTAGGTAATGGGTGGACAGTTGCAGTCATTAAACATATATTTAAAGGAATACATGAGATTTAAATTTAAATTTAAAAGGAGAACAATTATGTGGACAGTTATTATTATAATGACCATATTTTACGCAATATGAACAACCAACCTAATTTAACACCAAGACTAGAAGCACATGACCTTTTTAGGTTAAAATATTTTACGACCTTCAAACCCACGGGGTATATAGACAATAAGAAGTTGGGAGAAGAAGTGATGAGCAACCCAGTAAAAATAGAGATGTCACCTTATCACACTAACTTTGAAGACTTTGAGTTACTATTGACCCCTGGGAGTGAAGCAGAAAAACTTTTGTTGTGGATAGAAAACGAAATTGCCATACCTCGAGGAATGCATGTAGATGGGTATTGGTCGCATGTTCATCTACCATTAGAATCTACTGAAAGACACAATCATAATAAGACAATGAGAGAGGATGCAGTATCGTTTGTATATTATGTGAGAACTCCTGATAAATGTGGAGACTTAGTATTTGTATTAGACGATATGATTTCGCCTGCAATTATTAAACCTGTTGCTGGTATGCTTGTATTATTTCCAAGCTATTTAAATCACAAAGTAACTAAAAATTTAAGTGGTTCTGTACGTATTTCAATATCGGGAAATTTATTATGAAATATAACGAAGCAGGAAAAGGCAGCAATCAAAGGCCAACAAATAACAAGGCATTTAACGACGGGTATGATAGAATATTTGGAATACGGTGTAAGCATTGTAGGTATAAACAGCAAAAGACGGAGAGTCAGCCTGTTCTTTGTGAGTCTTGTGGGAAAGAACTATGATGGAATTTGTGTTAATAATTAGTTTAGTAGGTGATTTGGGCCCCGATGAAAAATTTGGAGGCACGTTTGAAAACTGCACTCAAGCAAACATACACTACATTAAAAATTACAGGGGTAAAAAAGAATACAACGGCTACCGATGTATTCGCAAAGATTTAATTACAGAAAAAGAAGAACTAAAATTTTTAGGAAAGGAACATGATTGAATATCTTTTTGTTTTGGTTGTTGAGTCAGCTTATGAGGATAACCATAGAGTTTATATTGGGCATTTCCAAGACTGCTATACAGCTAATGAATTTGCAGAAGATTACCTCCCTGATTTTAGGTCTATTTGCCTACACGAAAACTTTATGAATATACCAGAAGAATTAAAAGAAAAAATTATTTTTATTAAGGAAGGCGACAAATGGAAAAAGCTAAGAAAAATTTAATTGGATGCAACAATGGCTAAAGTTAAACAGTCTTTAGGTGGACGTATACCTCATATTAAAAGTAATAAACGTACCAGTCAAGGCGGTAAAGTCAAACGACAGACGATGAACAAACACAAGAAACGTTCATTTAAAAACTACAGAGGACAAGGTCGATGACAGCAATGCGTAATTCAAACGCAAAGCATATTGATTTTGGGTTTTTACAAGGAGCTTTTCCAAACCCAAGAGAGTTGCCCGTCAATGTAGATATGATGATGGAAAAGAATAATTATTTTCTTGTGGGAGAATGGAAGAAACCTAATGAGAAAATATCTAAAGGTCAAGAAATAATGTTGCAAAGATTAGCTAAAATAACAAATATAAAAGTGCTAATCATAACTGGAAATTCTGACGATGAAGATTGCTATGTTGATAAAGTAGAGCAGATGCATGGTGATGGTACGAAAGAAGAGTTAGGAGAAGGACTAACATTTTTTACTAATCTAATGCAGGCATGGCATACGCTTGCAACACAAAGGAAACTGTAGATGACAGATTACACGTGGAGCTACTCATCACTTAAACAATATCAAAACTGTCCCCGCCAATACCATGAAATAAGAGTTCTTAAAAATTATATAGTCAAAGAAAACGACGCTATGATTTACGGTAAAGAGGTTCATAAAGCCCTAGAAGATTATGTAAGAGATGGAGTAGAACTTGCTAAAAATTACCAACGATTTAAATCCTCTGTTGATGCATTAATTAATATACCTGGAGAAAAATACCCAGAGTATGAAATGGCTTTGGCCCATAATAAAGAGCCATGTGAATTTGATTCTGAAAATAGATGGGTTAGAGGTATTGTTGATTTACTTATTATAGATGGCGATTATGCATTTATAGTTGATTATAAAACAGGTAGTAATAAATATCCTGACCCTAAACAGTTGAAGCTTATGGCACTGATGACGTTTACATATTTTCCAGAGGTACAGAAAATAAAAGCAGGGCTATTATTTATAATGAAGAATAGTTTTTTGACTGAAGAATATCATAGACGTGACATGGATAAGCTTTGGAAAGTATTTGAAGTGCCATTAAAAAGATTAGAGACAAGCTACGATTATGATACTTGGGTTCCTAATCCTACACCACTTTGTGGTTGGTGCCCTGTTACAAGTTGTGAGTTCCATAAAAATTAAAACTTATCCATATATTTGTATTGTATGCAAAAAAGCAGGAGTAGCAGCTACCCATAATAGGAGATTTTGTTGTAATACATGCAAAAATCAAGTTAAAACACAAAAACGATATGCGAGAGAAGACCATGATTGGTACAGGTATTTCCGACATTTGTTATCTAAAAAACAAAATACCACCCTTACTGCAGAACAATTAATAGGTAAAATAGCTGAGCAAGATTATAAGTGTGCACTAAGTGGTGTTGAACTAACGTGTAGACGTGAGCGTGGTAATATAATACAAACTAACGCAAGTATTGATAGAATTAATGCGGGAGGAGAGTATAATTATAATAACATTCAAATTGTCTGTAGGGCTATTAATTCGTTCCGAGGCAATCTAACTGTTAATGAATTTTTATTTTGGTGTAATGAGGTGACTAAAAATGCCGTATGTAAATAGACCGCGCCCATATAAACATGAATGGGAAATGGAAAAGAAACGTAAAGAAAAGGCTGCAAGAGCCATGAGAGCTCGTGCTCGTCGCAAGATGGATGCAACAAACCCCGATAAAAACGGTAATGGTAAAGCAGATAAAAGAGAAGGAAAAGACATAGCACATAAGAGAGCTATTTCTAAAGGCGGTACTAATTCTCACGGAGTAAGAGTAGAATCAAGAAGCAAAAACCGTTCATTCAAAAGAAATTCACAAAGAAAATTAGTATCAGAAACAAGTACAAGAGAAAGAAAGAAAAAATAGTTGACGTAAATAATTTTATAGTTGTATAATTATTATCCAAGTTAAGTAAACATTTAGTTAGGAAGTTATGGAATTAGTTGAAGACAAGGCTGTAAAGCTTGCGTTGCCTAAAGAATTAGGTGCATTAATTAAAGACAGCATAGAAAAAAGTGAAGTCTTAAGTATAGAGGATAACATCTCAAGTCTAATAGTTTATTGGGGTCTTGATGAGATGACCAAGCTCAATACACTTGTTAGATTTAAATCTAACCTTCCTTCTCCCATGAGGAGAGATTATAAATACTCAGGTCTGTATAAACCTTTTGACCACCAAATCACCACAGCAGAATTTTTAAGCATTAACAAACATGCTTTTTGTTTTAATGAAGCAGGTACAGGAAAAACTTCATCAGCTCTTTGGGCTGCAGACTATCTGATGACCCAAAACAAAATTAAAAAAGTGCTGATTATATGCCCACTATCAATCATGCATTCTGCATGGCAAGCTGATGTTTTTAATACATGTATGCATAGGACTTCAATAGTATGCCACGGTGATGCAAATAAAAGAAAAAGAATTATTGAGGGAAACTATGACTTCACTATTATTAATTATGATGGTGTAAATATTGTTAAAGATGAAATTAAAAAAGCAAAATTTGATTTAATTATAGTTGATGAATGTAATGCCTATAAATCTCATACCACTGTTCGATGGAAAACACTTAGCAAGATATTAGATTTTGATACAAGACTATGGATGATGACAGGTACCCCTGCATCTCAATCACCTATGGATGCTTTTGGATTAGGCAAACTTATTTGTCCAGATAGACTTCCTAAACTATCGTCTGCATGGCGAGATAAAGTGATGTATCAAGTATCTCGTTTTAAATGGCTACCAAGACCAACAGCAAAAGATTTAGTCTTTAAAGCACTACAACCTGCTATAAGATTTGCTAAAGACCAATGTCTAGATTTACCTGATGTTATGTATCAGACCCGTATCGTGCCGCTTACTCCACAAGTAGAAAGATTTTATAAAGAATTAAAAACTCAGATGATTATTGCTACAGGCGATGAATCGGTAACTGCAGTAAACGCTGCTGCGGGTCTTAATAAATTATTACAAATCTCTGGTGGTGCAGTTTATACAGACGATAGAGAAGTTATTAGATTTGATGTAACACCTAGACTTAATGCATTAATGGAAGTACTAGAAGAAACAGACCATAAAGTTCTTTTATTTATACCATACAAACACACTATTCATTTTATATCGGAATATTTAAACAAGCATAATGTAACAAATGATGTTATCTACGGGGCAGTTTCTGCTACTGAAAGAGCACACATCATTAACAGGTTTCAAACTCAGGACGAACCTAAAGTCCTAGTTATTCAACCACAATCAGCTTCTCATGGAGTAACGTTGACCAAAGCCGACACTGTTGTATTTTGGTCTCCTGTTATGTCAGTAGAAGTTTATTTGCAGTGTATAGCTAGGATGGATAGGGTAGGGCAAAAGAACAAAATGACAGTCGTTCATTTGCAAGGTTCTGATGTTGAAAAAAGGATGTATGCCATGCTACAAGGTAAGGTAGACTTGCATACAAAATTAGTTGACTTATATCGTGAGGAATTAGAATCATGAGTGATTTAGTAGAAGAAGTTCTAGAACATTCTACCCCCGAACAAAAGATTCAGTTAGATGAGTTAGTTGAAACTTATCTTAGAATCCGAAACAAACGGGACGAATTAACTAGAGAGTTTCAAATGAAAGACCAAGAGTTAAAAAATGACCTTGCTCAGTTAGAACAAGTAATGCTTAGCTCTTGTAATGAAGTAAATGCAGATAGCATTAAGACTTCAAAAGGGACTATTATAAAATCTTTAAAAGAAAATTATGTATGTTCTGATTGGGGTAACTTTAAAGACTTTATTCGTGAGAATGATGCCGTAGAGTTATTACAACAACGCATTCATCAAGCAAACTTTAAAGAGTTTTTAAATGGTCGTGAAGAAGCAGGACTACCTCCAGGCATTAGTTCTATGAGGGAGTTCAATATCGTAGTACGTAAACCGTCAAGTAAATAAGGAGAAAAAAACTATGGCGCAACAACCAAATGTATTTACAACACCTAAAGGTGTAGCATTGTATCCGTGGCTATCAACCCCTGATACTAAATTTAATGAGGAAGGTGAGTATAAAGTTAGTCTTGTATTATCCAAGGCTGACGCCCAACCTTTGATTGACCAGATTAATGCAATTTTTGCAGACAATCTAAAAGAAGAAATGAAGAAACAAAAGGGTAAAGAACTTAAAACTGCTAACCCTCCCTATACTGACCAATTAGATGATGCAGGTCAACCTACAGGAAATGTTATTCTTCGTTTTAAATCTAAAGCAGCTTATAAACCAGCTATCTTTGATGCTAAAGGTAACGTGGTAGTAGATAGTAATATATGGGCAGGCTCTGAGATTAGAGTGAATGGTTCTATTGCTCCATACTATACAAGTATGGTAGGTGCAGGTGTCGCTCTACGTCTACGAGCTGTACAAATTATTACTCTTGTAGAAGGTTCTAGTAGTGCAGACCGTTTTGGTTTTGAAGAAACTACAGGATATGTCCACAACGAAGGAGCGGAAGTTTTTGCAGAAGAAAGTCCAGCTCCAATTCCTGAAGTAGCTGAACCTGAAGTAATCAAAACTGCTCCCACCAATGATGGAAGTAAAGATATTGCTGACATCGTAAGTAAGTGGGGGGCAAAGGACTAAATGGATAAACTTAAAGCCATACTTAAAAACAACCCTAACTTAGGTTTAGATGAAGATACTATAGCTGTTGCTAGTGGTAACTTTTCTAATCAAAACAAACGCATATCTTTAAGAGGAGGTGTGTTTAGAAAAATAGTTGGGGGCAAAGAGGTCAGTACGGCTGAAGCTTCTACCATGAATATAATAATTGTCAAGATGGCGCATACGCCATCAAGGGTGTATTATGAAAGTTCATACGAAGAAGGCAAAAAAGTGAGTCCTATTTGTTGGTCTAATGATTCTGTAAATCCTGATAAGGAAGTAAACCGCCCTCAGTCTGAGTCTTGTCACACGTGTCCCAATAGTGTGCGAGGCTCAGGTTCAGGAGGAGTTAGCACTTCTTGTAGAATGTCATGGCGCATGGCTGTTGTTTTAGCTAATGATGTTGCAGGTGATGTTTTACAATTAGTTCTGCCCGCTAATTCTTGTTTTGGTACTGAGGAACAAGGTAAGTGGCCGTTTAAAGCTTACATCAAAATGCTTGCGGGTAATAATGTAAGTGCAGGAATAATTATTACTAAAATGGAATTTGACCCTAACTCTAATAAGCCTAGGGTTTTATTTTCTCCAGTAGAAATTGTGCCTAAAGATGTACTTGAAACAGTTAAAACACAAGCAGAATCACCTAGTGCTGTTAATGCAATTACATTAAGTGTTTATCAGGGTGAAGATTCTACAGAGAAAGAACCTGTTAAATTTGAAGCCTATGATGCAACAAAAGAAGAGACAAAACTTGAATTAGTCAATGTTAATAATATAGTAGATAAATGGAGAGAATGATGGTTAGACCCTATAGTGATAGATTTTTGTTAGGTCTTCAACACGCAGACCCAGAACACACAGGAATTAAATTAGCTCAATTATGTATTAAAGCTAAAGTACCTAATGCACATGTAGCAAATGTTTTAGGAATAACAAGAAAGACAATACACGACTGGTTTCGTGGAGGAAAGATAAGGCAAAGAACAAAGCCGAAACTTGAGAGGTTATATAAATTGATAGAGCAAGGATTAGCTGATGGTAAGTTACCAACGCCTAACTATACTGCCACTAAAGTTTTTATGGAATCCGAAGTAAAACCTATGTTGGTAGTTGCTCATGAGTAAAGAGTTTTATTCATCTATATTACCTGCAGAGGGCTCTTATTGTGTAGCAGTATTACCACCTAACGGGAACATCAGACATCACTTTGTAGATTCTATTGATGACTTAGTGCAAGTTATCGAAGAGAAAAAACAAGATAATAATGTATTTTTTGGATTAGCTGGGTTTGATGGTCATAGTAGAAAGAATGCCTTAGCATTAAAGTCTTTCTTTGTAGACTTAGATGTTGGTGACACTAAGGACTACGGTACTAAATCACAAGCTTTTGACGCCTTAAAAGAATTTATACAATCACAAGATTTACCACCTCCTACAATTACAGACAGTGGTAATGGTATCCATGCATACTGGCCTTTAGATAAAGATGTTGATGCCAATGAATGGAAACTATATGCTGAGAAATTCAAGCAAATGTGTTTAAGTAATGGGCTTAAGATTGACCCTGCCGTTAGTGCAGATAAAGCTAGAATACTTAGATGCCCTAACACTTTTAACCTTAAGTCTAATCCTCCTACTTCTACTAAAGTTATTGAAGTTGCTCCTATGAAATATCAGTATCGTATGTTTCAAGATATGTTGGGGCAAGTAGAGAAATCGTTTGAAGAGATACTTAAGGACACTAAGCTTACTGAAACATCTATGGTAGCAAGCGGGTTAAATAACTATAAATCAAAGTTTGAAACGATTGCTAACAAAAGCTTAGACGAATCATCAAACGAAGGATGTCTACAGATACGTTATTGTATTCGTAACCGAGCGAATCTACCTGAGCCTCTATGGTATGCCGCGTTATCTATCGCTCAACACTGTGAAGATAGAGACCGATATATACATGCCTTATCTCAAGATTACAAAGGTTATAACAAAGAAGCTACAGAAAGAAAAGCTAATCAGACTCAAGGCATGCCTCAATCATGTAAAGTCTTTGATAATCTTAATCCTGGTATTTGTGAGAGCTGTACACACTATAATAAAATAACAAACCCACTAAGTTTAGGCAAAGTATTTATACCCGCTGTCCCCACCAAAAATTTTATTCGTTCAGAAGCTTCAACAGCATTGAACGGCATGCCTATGGTAACTACCAGTCTCGTAGGACTGCCTCCAGAATATGCTGTAGAAGGCTATTACAGAGGTCAGAACGGAGGTATTTATCGTAAACCTAAACCTGTGTATGACGAGAGTGGACAGTTGGTAGAACAAAAAGAAAGGGTTATCTGTGCGTATGATTTTTACCCTCTTAAACGGGTATATAGTAGCAAAGACGGTTATTGCTTACTAATGAAATATGATACGCCTCACGATACACCCGCTGAATTTTATGTTCCATTTAGTACTTTATATGATGGTACTGAACTAAGAAAGTTAATTGCTAAAAACGGAGTATTATTTGATGCTAAAACTAATCAATGGAAGGAAATTATGGACTATTTAATCTTTGCAGGGGGCATTGCTCAAGCTGCTGAGACCGCTCAACAACTACATACTCAGATGGGTTGGACATATACTCATGATGCGTTTGTTGCAGGTAATGTAGAAGTTAAGTCTGATGGCAGTGAAGCCCCTAGTGCTTTAATAGATACTATAAAAGAGACATCAAGGCACGTTTATCGGGCAGGTTCATACGATACATGGAAAGAGTTAGTGGGTAAACTAAACATTGAAGGGTTTGAACTTCATGCTTTTGTAGCTTTAACAGGATTAAGTTCTGTACTTATGAACTATACGCCAACATCAGGAGTGACTTTATCTTTAGTAGGTGATTCAGGTGTAGGTAAAACAGGTTCACTATACGCCGCCCTCAGTATGTGGGGTATGCCTAAAGATATGTCAGTGTTAGAAACAACACCACTAGCTGTTATGGGGCGGTTCTTATCTTTGCATAATTTACCGTATGGACTAGATGAGGTTGGGGCTGTCAAAGGGCAAGACCTTGGACGCATCATTCACTGGATTTCACAAGGTAAAGCTAAACTCCGTATGCAAGCATCAACCAATGCTGAAAGAACACATGAAAACTCTGCATCTTTGATAGGCATTTTTACAACTAACCATTCTATTGTAGATAAGATATATTCATCTAAACAAAATGCTGTAGGGGAGATGGCTAGATTAATTGAGTTCTTTATGAAAAAGCCTAAGCTATTAAAAGATGACCCATCTCAAGGTAGAGTGATGTTTCACCCACTACTCAGTAATCATGGTTGGGCAGGCCCTGAATTTGTTAAAGGGCTATATATAGAAGGTAAAGAAGCTATTGATAAACGCTTAGATTATTGGGCAAACAAGTTTAAGAAAGATTTTGGTGATGATACTGCATACCGCTTCTATGAAAGTTTAGTTGCTACTACTATGGTTGCAGGAGAAGTAGCAGACAAATATGATATTCTTCACTATGATTTAGATAGAATCTATAGAAATGTTGTAGCTGAATTAATAGATATACGCGACAATGTACATAAAACAGAGCAGATTAATTATGTATCTACCATTAATGAATTTGTACAACAAAATCTAGGGTCCGTGCTTTTAGTGCATGAAGAAAAACACCCACTAACTCCTCACAATGCATTACTAATTAGAGTAGATAACGATGCTAGAGAGCTTTGTTTAAGTAAACCTGCATTTAGAAAATTCTTAGTGGAAGATAAAGGTGTATCCCCTAAACAGTTTGTGTTTCAATTACAAGAGGAAAACATTGGTGTTATTGAGAAACGTAAGAAGTTAGCCGCGGGTTGGAAGCCGGGTCTAGATGAATTTAATGTTCAATCTTACATTATAGATATGAATACTTTACCTCCAGACGTAGTAGATAATATGATTTCTAAGGAGATTGAGACTGAGTCTATATGAGGAAGTAGAGTGGTTGTTTCCGTTTCAGGGTATGGCAATAGGGGATAGTTTCTTTATTCCTACCCTTAAAACAGCTCAAATGATTTATGCTGCAGAGTCAGGGGCGAAACGTGCAGGTATTCGAGTTAAGACTTTTGTTACAACTAAAGAAGACTATCTAGGCGTTAGGGTTTGGAGGATTGCTTAGTCTTCAGCAAAAGCTCTTGTACCGTATACTCGTTTTCTTATTTCTAAGATTCGACCTAAAGTTGTGTTTTCTATATTTTTTAACTCATCTAATTCAGCCTTTTTCTCATCAGCAGACATTTTAGTTCTAGGCGTTTGAAGAATTTCTTTTCTTCGTTGTCGTATTGCTGTTAAATCTTTTTGTAAAGTAGATATATCACCTTTAGTATCAATTAATTTTCTATTTTCTTGATAATATTCTTTGGCTTTCTTAATATCAAATCCATATTTATCTAAACTTTGAAATTGTTTATAGGCTTTATCAACTTCAGCTTTTAATTCGTAATAATCAGATGTATATCTATTACCATATTCTTTAGAAATAAATGCACTCATCCCTGGAATACTAGCTAATAAATCTCTTTCGGATTTAGTAGGCATATCATATTTAAAAATATCTGCATCTTCTATCATAGAACTTGCAAACATCATGACAAGACCTCCTGTGTAACCAAAATACTGCCTGAAAAAATAATCAACTGCTGGAGGAGGTATGTTTGTTAGTCGACCGATTAACTTTCCAAGTTCTGTTGTAGATGCTGTATATTGTTGAGATATAGGTTCATCTTGTAAAGACTGCGGTACAATAGGTCTACCTGTAACAGGACTATAATTATAAAATAGTTCTGCTCCAGGTCTTAATAGTTGAGGAAGAATATTCATACTAATTATATCTGCCGCATTACGTTTTAAGGCATCCCAGAATTTTTGATTGTCTTCAGATTCATATACCATATTTTGAATTACATGTTCAGGCATTATTTTACCTAAGTAGGTAAATATATCAGGTCGTAATGTGATGTGATAACCATTACCAAATAAAAGTCTTCTATCTCTAACTGATGGGTCTAGTTTTTTAAACTCTTCATCATCGCTCATTAATGCATTATATAGTAAGGTTAGTCCTGCTAATGATGCCCAAGCTCTTAAAAAATTAGCAATCCCTTGTGCTCTAGTTTGAGGAGCAACTCCTTTTGCAGTGAGAACTCTACCTTGTACAGATAAAGCTTGTAATGCCGCGCCAAAAAATGGGATATATTGTCTAGCCGCCGTTACATATTTATTAGACCCTGCTCGTTTAAAGTTAATAATTTCAAAAGCTCTTTCAATAGCTAAACGAGCATCACCAGTTTCCATCATAGTCTGGTCATAAACTGCTTGGCGCACAGCATTGTCTGATGCCATTGCTATTCTATTTAAAAGACCAGATACAGATAAGTTTAAATCCCCTGCTTTAATTGGGTTAGTCATACTTAAACCCGGAATTTTTGCAACACTTCTTCTCATTTTATTAAACCAACCTGGTTTTTGAATATCTCTTTCTGCTTGAGATTCGCCTTGAAGATAAGAACCAAAGCCTCCTACAGCACCTACTTTTTTCAGTCTATTATGGGTTCTACTTAGTCCAAGTAAGGTAAGCGGGAACTGAGCCATAACTCTTAAAGGAATCATGAAGGGGTATTTAACTCCAGAAGAAAACATAGCTGATACTGAATCTTGAGGTAATTGAGCCAATGAGAATAATGGATATAACACAATATTCTGACGTAATAAGTTCGATGCACTAGCTAACCATTTAATACCATCTATAGTAATAGTTTCAATACCACCGATAGCTGCTGCATAATAAGGGTCTGAAAATTCATAGTAAGTAAGTTTTTGTTTTCCTGTTTCAGGATTAACTCTGCTTATAGCAACTGTATTAGGGCCTCTTGTAGCAACTTCTTTAATCATGGATTCAGAGTTAGGCAGTGCTATGGTTGCATCAATCTTATTAATTGCAGCTCTATTTAAAATACCTTGTTTGATACTCTTACGTATCCACTTATCCATGTTTTCAAATACATCAGCTACAGGCTCATAAGACCCTTTAATCTTATAAAATTTGCCTCGGTCTCCTAAACCACGCTGATACTGTACAGGTTCAGGGCCTTCTTCCCGATAGAAAGGAACATAAGTATCATCAGGTTCACCTTCTGTATCTACAACATTCATAAATTCATCTGCTTGTTCTTGAGACATTACTTCATTAAATACTAAAAAGTTTATTGCATTATTTTTAGTTTCAATCCACATGTCATGAATATCATTGAGCTCTGGAAATTCTTCAAAAAATTCTAATGCTTCATTAATTTGGTCTTCAGTCATGTCTACAAGCACATAATTTTCTTGTAATAATTTTCTAGCTTCTGCTGTTTTACCTTGCTGAACCAATTGTCTTGCTTGTAGTTCTAATTGTGTATTTTTTTGTTGTAGATTTTTAGCTCGCAATGCTACAAATGCTTTAGTTGCAATCTTACGCATTTTGTCTAGTGATATGCCATTATTGTCGGCAATAGATTTTAAACTAGTCATAATCTTTTTGAAGCTGGGCGCTTCTCTAGATGCTACTACTTCAAATTTGCCTAAATCTTCGTTATAAACAATCTCACCAAACTGTAAAAACTGTTGAGATACTTCCTCTGCATGTAATGCTTGAGAAGCCGAAATATCATTAAGAATTTTTGCTACATCATCCCATGTTATATTGCCTTCTTTCATTACTTTTTTAAGTTCAGCTCTTATTTTATTATCTAAGGCAGCATCGAAAGAAAATACAGTAGTTGCAATTTTGTCTGATATAGAAACTTGAGATTTATTAGGCTCAATAGGTTCTCTTTTAGCCTCTTCTTCTTTTACTATTTCTCTAGCTGTTTTAGTTCGCTCTAGTTTATCATCTAGTTCTTGTTCTCTTTGTCTATTTATACGTCTTGGTAAAAGTTTTGGAGGAGCTGATTGTTGTTCTTCTAAGTTAGGACCTTTGAATAAATCAGGAGCAATAGCAATAACATCATTTAAAACTGTACCACTTATATCTCCTAGACCTAGCATAGTTTTTACTGCTTCAACAAAGTCTGACCATATAGTTGTAGGTCGCTGAGGAGTCGCCTCTGGGCTTGGAACACTAGCTAAAAATCTTTGGAAATTATCATTGTTGAATGCTTCTGATACAAACTCATCTACATTACTAAGTTCTGTTTCAAATCTACCATCAGTATCTGCAGCTTTTGCAGTATCAAATAATTGAACAATACGCCTTCCTAAAGTGGTTACTCCTTTACCGTTGCGTACGTGTTTTCTAAGTTCATTTGCTGTAGCTGCGTGTGTTGTCTCATGTAGTATAGTTTCTACATCGGCTTTATCAGATACTTGAACTGTATCCATGGTAGTAGTATATAAACCATATTGGTCTGTTTGACCTGAGGGTCTTCTATCATCTCTTGTTTGTTCCATATTAGCTTGAACTTGGAACTTTGTTTTATTTATATTAGGAAGAATAGATAATTTATCTAGTAATATACTTTGAGCATCATTTAATGAATCTCTAAATTTACCTTTAAGTTTTGTAAGTACTTGACCTAATGTTTTGTCTTTTTGTAAATCTTGAATAATAGGTCGTTGGCTTCTTTTACCTGCTCGTGTAGCTGGAAGCTTACCACCTAAATCTATTTCTTGGTCTAGCGCCTCATCATAAATAGTATCTGCATCAAATTCACCTGCTAATTTTGCCTCTTTTTCTGCTTTTTTGATAGGGTCTAATTCTGTCTCAATATCATTAACTTCTTTATCAATTTGTTCATCTAATATTGTTTGAGCAGTAGATTCTTTTTTTGCTTTTTTATTTAAAGCTCTTTGTTTTGCGGTTTGAGGTTGCGCGGCTTCTTTAACTATAGTATCAAGATATGATTGTAGTTCTTGCCTTTTATTGTTTAAATCATACGGGTTTGCAGTAAGCCTGCCAAGTAAAAGTCCTAATTCAGATTTTGCGAATACGTTTGTTTCTCCTGCTGCCTCTAAAAGGTAAGGCATATACACTTTTATTTGTTTTTGAAGCTGTTTAAACCTATATGTATCATTAACTCTTGGTTTTTTGTATTTTTTAATTTTTTCTTCTAAAGGAATAGCTTCTTTAAGAACACTATCAAGGCCTTCTAATTGCGAATTAAGATACTTAAAATCTAAATTTTTTAATGGAGGACTGCCTCTTCTCTTTGTATCATCAAGTCTTCCAAGACTTGGGCGAGAAACGTCCATTGTGTCTCTGTTAGTTTCTTGAGTTGTGGTGGTAGTGTCGGGGTCGGGTTGCTCAGATACTTTAGCGCGAGCTCTAAGTCTTGGTCGCTTAGGGGGTTCATCTGCATCAACTTTCTCCTGTGCTAATTTCTTTTCAAGTTTATTTAGTTTTCTTCTAAAATTATCAACCGCTTTTTCATTGGTTTTAATTTTTAGATTTTCTTTATCTAAAACATTTTTTGCTATTTCTATATTATCGGGGTTTGTTAAGTCTAAATCAAGTAAAGTTTTTGCTGGAGTACTTCGCGGATTAATACCTAATTTTTTAAGCACATCATTATCAATGACCTTAATGTCAGCTTTAGATATTTCTTTTGCTTCTTGTAATCTAACTTCTGCTTTTTGTTCGCCTAATATTTCATTAATTTTTTGATTTCTAGTTTCTGTAACTTTTTCATTAGTATCCACTTCATCGCTATCTACAGGTTGTGTTGATACAAGTTGAGCTTCTTTGAAGTCTTTATATCCTCGGTACGCGCCTGCCGCACCACCAAGACCACCACCTACTGCACCTGCAGACCAGAATGCTTCAAAATAAGCTTCGTATGCATCCTCACTACTGGTATCAGCACCCGCTTGATGAAGTTCTGCCCATGTTTCTAATACTTCGGTAGGTGCTTCTACAATAAAACCTTTGGTAGCTCCTTTAGTAGCTTGCGCACCTACAGTTTTAATGACTCCGCGTTTAGCTAATTCTTCTGCAACTTCTTTTGCTATTTCTTTTTTAGGGGCAGATGTAATTCCTAAAGTAAACCTATCCATTGCAAAACCAACAGGAGCTGTAATAGCCGCCCATTTTAAAGCTTTACCTGCATCAAGTTCTTCAGGAGCAGACTTTACTAGTCCTTGAGTATTCATAAAGTTACCAAACTGCTGAGCACCATAAGTAATAATACCTGCCAAAGGAGCAGTGATAGGCGCAAGAGGCCCTGATATAGCTCCTACTCCTAGAGATACTAAAATAGGCACTGCCATTTGAGGACCGGACTTAGCAATTTGTTCTAGTAGATATGAAGGTATTTGAGTACCTGCAGAAATTAAACCTTTTTCTTCTGCGATACGTTGAATATCTCTTGCTGTTAATGTTGGAATCCGACTTAATTCATCTGCTGCAGATTGAGCTTTAATATTAGCCATTTGTTGAGCGGCATCTTTATTATCTTCTGTTAGGGCTAAATCATAACCTGCTTTAATATCTTCAAACGATGAGATACCTTCTTTAAAAGATTGAGCCAAACGGTCAAAGAAACCAACGTCTTCTGCTTTTTTAGACACGTCTGGAGATATTCCAAGTTCTTCAGGTGTATATTCTCTTTGTTTTAAAGGAGCTGTTGGTGTGGTTGCGGTTGAAGTAGATGGGGTTAATCCTAATTCTTCAGGAGTGTATTCTCTTTGTTCTAAAGGAGCAGGTTGAGAAGAAGGTACTAATCCTAATTCTTCAGGAGTGTATTCTCTTTGTTCTAAGGCCATTATTGAGTCCTATACAGGCACGTAATTGCCATTGGGTAATTTCTTAAATTTGCCTTTTCCTGGTATTGTTACAATATCCTCACTAGGTACACCTAGAGGCTCAACAACTTTTTGACTTACTTCGCCTGTTCTCATATCCTCTAATATTTTTTGAGCAAGGGCATTAAGTTCTTGTTGCCAACCTGCACCATCGTCATTAAATCGTTTGACTAATACATCTTCTCCATATTGGGCTTTCATTTCATCTAAAGCTCGTTGATATGCATCATTAACCAAACCTTTTTCAGCAGAGGATTTAGCTGCAGCTTGTTTTGCTATATTATCGGTATAGGTTTTCATTAAATCTAACTGAATAGCTCTAACTTCTTTTTGTTTTTCTTTAAAGCCTTTGACATCGCCCATTCTTTCTGCTCGTTCAAGTCTATCTACAGCTCTAGATTCTTTACCAAGAAGTCTTTGTTCTTTTTTAATTGTCTTAAGGTCGGAAGCTACTTTAGATACAACAGGAGCAGCGCCTTTGCCAATGTTTTCAAACGCATATTGAGAAGTACCTCCCATGATGTTGAGCCCAGCTTCAATCATGCCCATATTAATTGCATCGCGTCTATCTGTTTGGTAAGAGTCTCTTTCTTTTTGTAAAGCTTCTCTTTCTGTTTCATAAAATTCTTTAGTAGGTGTTATACCAAATTCTTTTTGTGCAAGTTCTTCTTCTGCTTTATATTCTTGTATGGTAGGTGATTTAGGCATAAAAGGTACTGTTCCTGCATCTGAAGAATATGGGTAATATGGATTGCCTCCTTGTATAACAATAGGAGCATCTTCTACAACTTGTTCTTCAACCACAGGCATATCTGTAAATGGGTCATAATTGATAGCATCATAACCTAAATCACCTAAGCTCAAACCGCCGCCTTGAAAAGCTACAATGCCCCCGCCTGCCATGCGTTCTACTGGAGGTTCTTCAGGCATAGGATAAGTTTCAGCAGTAATACCTTCGCCATAGTTTTCACCTACATCACCTGCAGGTAATGCCCCTACACCGCCCATAAGTCTTTGAGCATTTTGCATTGGGGTTGCTTCTTCTACAATCTTATCAGACACTGTTTTTTCAGGTTGTTGCTGAGCAGCATAACGATTTCTCATGTCAGTTCTGCGTTGTAATTCAGCTAATACAAGATAAGATGGAGCATACCCTGCAATACCTTGCATTGTGCCCGTAGGGTTTTGAACATAGTTAACCAATACTTGGTCAGGTAAGTTTTTTAAGTCGTCTTGTATCTGAATAATATTTGGCATTTTTTATATCCTATTTAGTTTGGCTACCCATTATATTATATAAACCTAAGCCCGCTAATCCAAGACCTGCAATCTGTGATGCCGTGCTTGGTGGAGGAGCATATTGAACCTCAGTTTGACCTAATGCACCAGCAGTTCCTTGTAAAAGATTAGATTGATATTCGAGTAATTTACGTTGATAATCTTGGGCTTCTCTAAATGTTTGATATTTAATATTATCAATTTCTTGTTGATATGCTCTTTGTTCTGCCGCACTTGCTGCTTGTGATTTGAGTCTTTCAAGGTCAGCAATCTGTTGCGTAGCCCCTAGCTGACCTGTTGTTTTAGCTGCTTCAAGACCTGTAGTTAATCCTGCAAGACCAATGTCTTTACCTAGTCCTGCAGCAAACTGTTGCCCTTGTTGAGTGTATTGAGTAGCTTGAAGTGCTGCGGCTTGGTTAGCTTTAAGTCTATCTAAATTAGTTTGTTGGTTTTGAATCTGAGCTTGCAGCTGTGCCGCTTGGTCATATTGTCCTGCTTGCAATAATGCTTGTTGATTAGATTTAGCCGCATCTAATGAAGCTTGTTGATTTTGAATTTGTGATTGCATTTGTGTTGCTTGATTAGCTTGAGCAGCTTGTAGTCCATATTGTACATTAGCTTGTTGTGCTTGAAGTGCTCTTGCTTGGTCTGCTTGGAAAGCTTGTTGTGCCTGTTCAAAAGCTGCTTGACCGCCTTTAGCTTGAATATCTGCTAATAATTGTTGTGTTGCTCTATCTGTTTCGCCTTGTATTAATGCTTGTCGACCACCACCAAAAGTACCACGACCAATGGCACCCATAGCTTGAGAAGCTCTTTGAATCTGTGCCTGCCTTTGTGCCTCACGGGTAGCAATATCTGTAACTTGTTGTTGATAAGGCGACATATAAGCTGCAGCCGTACCAGGAGCTGTAAATTGACCCGTAGTGATTGATGTCGGAGCACCTATAGTTGCCGCACCTATTTGCTGAGCCCCTACTTGTTGTGGTGTACCTACACTAGGAGCAGATATGCCAGAAATACCACCTATTTGTTGTGAGCCTACAGTAGTAGGTGTATATCCAAAAGCTTGTTGTAATCCTGTAGGAGCCGCTAATCCTGCAATCCCACTTACACCTTGAAGTTGTTGTCCTGCTTGAGCAAACTGTGTAGGTGTAGTAAGTCCTGCAGTTGCTTGTTGAACTGCTAATTGTTGTGGCGTAAATCCTGCAACACGCTCGGCGGTATAAGGTACATAAGGACGAACGCCTGTAACAGCACCTCCAGCATCTGTAGTATAAGTCTGCTTAGCCGCTTGACGCATAATCTCTTCATAAAAAGGTTGCGCATAGGTGGGTATGTTGGTCTGGGTCGTCGATGATATATATTGTGGGTCGGTTGCCATTATTTAGTTCCTTATATTAAGCGGGCATATAGTTATAAGGGTCTATTTCTCTACCCTGTTTAGTAGTTCCAGTTCTATCTTTTCTTAGTCTATTCATCATTTTATAAAGTTTAGACGCACCAGCTTCAGAAGAGCCATTACCTAAATGACTTACAACATCAGCTGGCAGTACAAATTCTCCTGCTGATAAACGGGCCTCTTGTTCACCATCTATGTTAGCTTTTATACTATCAGACATCCCATCACCTCTGCCTTGTAGATATTTACCACTAGCAAGATTCATAAGGCCCCCTTGTTTAGCATAGGTAATGCCTTGTGATACGTCATAAAGCTCTTCTAATTCTTCAGGAGTATAGTAAGAAGCTGCAGGTCCTTGTTGCACAGGTATAGGTAATACATCAGGATTATCACGAAGAGCTAATTGAGTTGATTCTGGAATAGTAAAGGTTCTATCTGGGTCATAATTAGTGCCTTGCAGTCTATCTATTTCTTCTTGTGAGAGTTCTTCTGGCTCGGCAAGACTTGGACCTGCAAGAGCTAACCCTGCTTGAAGCGCTGGTCCTCCAAATACTTGTGCAACATCCATTCCTGTTCCGGCTTCCACAGTCGCTGGTGTCGATGCAATTGCAGGAGCAGAAGTTGTCTGAATAATATTACCTGTTGCATCTCTAGTAATTCCAGTTACTGTTTCTGGGGTAGCTTCAGTTCCTGGTACGATAGTGCCTAGTGCTGTTTTTAGATTTTCATAAGAAGCTGATATAGGACTAGTAAATAAAGATTCTACACCACTAGCCATATTGCCTAAATGTTCTGTTAAGCCTGCTGGTGCATATGATGAAGCTACTGTTGTTGCAGGACCTACTGCCATTGATTGTGTAGCTGGATTCCAACCTCCGCCTGTAGCTAATCCTGATTCATAACTAGCAACATTCTTACCTAAAGCACCTAGGCCTGAGCCTAAATTAGCACCTCCATAAGCACTTAAACCTGTCATGAAACCTTTACCAATATCTCCTGTTGTAGCGGCAGTTAATCCTCCAATACCAAGACCCATCATGAGTGGTGATATACCAAAAGCAGGGGCAGCCACAGCAGATAATAGTGTAGTAGCTATCGGACTACTTGTAACAGCTTTTACAACTTTAGATACTGCTTTTCTAACAGATTTGAACGCTTTACCAAAACCATACTCAGGAAGCCCTGTATATGGGTTAATAGGAATATGCTCAAAGCCTGCTGCTTGAGCCATCTCATTAAAGTCTTCAAACTCTTCAGGCGTAATATGCATAAGCATAGTATCTTCGCCTCTACCAAGAGAAGCCAAGCCCTGAGCCGTATTAGCGTAAGGATATTGTTGTTGCATAATAAGTTCCTATTAATATAAGTTGTATAATACCATTAAATGTGCTACCTATAAACCGTTTTGTAGTGATAGTAGCCATAATTAGTCCTCAATAAAAGTAATAGTTCCTTGCACTGTTTGTAATAGTCCAGATGACTTAATAGCCATACCTATACTATTATTAGGTGGAATCACAATTCGTAAATCAGATACATCAATAGAAGTAGGAGCACCAGAAGTTATAGCAAATGCAGCTAATGGTACAAAGTTAGCAGCTGTAATGGTTCCATCTGTATCAGAACATAAAATACTTTCTCGTATTGAATCCCATTGTAAATTAGCAGAATAAGTTGGGTTTAAATATAAGAATACTGTACAAGGGTTAGATGCAGCAGCAGTTGCACCTACTGATATTTTTTGTATGATAAGTTCTCTAGTATTAATTTTATCATTATCAACAATATCATTTTTAACGGTTACAATATGACCATAATTTCCTGCACTTAAACTTGTTGTTCGTTCTCCATAACAAGCAACTGGGTAAGAAGTAGGGGTAATGAATCCTTCGGTAGCTCCCATCATAGAACCGCCTTCAACTACAACATTGGTTCCACCTCCTCCTGTTAAATCAGCAGCAATATATCCAATTCTATACGTTGGATTGTCCATATGCAAAGTGGTATTTTGATTAACATAGTGTATCTTATGGAAGTAAACTACTTGTCCTGTTGTTTGGTCTTCTATAGCAAAACTAATAACCCCTGCTCCTAACCATCTAAAATCAATCTGATAGACATTATATTTAGTAGGGTCTAGTATCATACCAGACGGACCTGTTCCATCTAATTTATCTATATTAAAACTTGATTGTGGTGTCCAAGTATCTACTGTTGTAACTCCTGTCTGTAATGAAGTCACTGCTGAAGCAGCTAACGTTCCTGTGCTAGTAATACTAAAAGCACCTGCAGTGGGGCCATTGCTTGAATTTACAAATCTAATTTTACCGTCGTAATAGGATGTAATCCAACCACCATAACTAGCAACACCAAGTTGTGATGCGTTAAAAGCAATGGTTCCAGATGTCACTGCAACATTATAAGCAACTCCATTTAATGTGACAGTTGCTGTTTCAGCACCGCTTGCTGCAGTAGTAATAGTAAACTCTACGATAGATGCTTTACCAGCAGCTTGTAATACACCAAAACTAGTCCCATTATAACCAATCTGTAATGCACCTTCTTGTTGAAAGAAACCAGCTCGTTGTGTGTAATTAGCTGTACCAGTTGTAAACTTTGCTGTGAATCTTGTTAATGCTCCTTGACCGGGTCTATAGCGTAATACTCGTAAAGACCTTATCACACCGTAACCATAAGCTCCTGTTCCTGTTTCACAACGCATAACTCCGTTAGCAGAAACAGCGCCTGTACTTGCAGTAAAAGTTTGAAACTTTCTATCATCTAATCCATAAATACCATCAAGTTGAATAACGGGTGTAACAGGAACTGCAATAGGTTCTCCAAACGCAGTTGTTAAAGTTGCTATTTGTGATTCTTGTTTTTCTGGATAGAAGGTTATGGTCATACTGCCTCGCCTCCACTAACTGACACTGTACATCCTACAGCATCTGCTTTGACTTCTAATGTATCTAATGGGTTTAATATTTGTATCCCTGTCCACTGCACTGTGGTATAAGCTGGCAACATCGTGTTATAAAAAATAGCATTGCCTGTGCCTGTTGTAGCTTCTGCGGGTACTAAATTAACATAAATTCTTTTTGTAGAACCCGTAGTATTAACCACTGTTACATCTTTAACATACGTCCTTGTATCTGTAGGTGAAGTATAAATAACTTCATAGACCGTCGTCATTGCAGCTTGAGCTATTTTGATGCCAACTATGTCTTGATATTCTGACATTAATTATCTCCTAGCCAATGCAAAACAGTATTAGAGTGAATAGAACTTAAAGATTTAGCATGAGTTTCATCAAGCTGGTTAAAGTATAGACGCAACTGATTATTAAGTTGGTTCGCAGTATACTCATCATATTCACGAGAAGGTACCGTTAAGTTAGGTGCTTTAGGTTGTTTGATGTGAGCCATTAAACCATTCTTCCTTTAGTCTTACCACGTTTAGCACAACCATCACCTCGAGTACATTTAACTACTTTTTTAGTTTTATTTTTAGTAGTGACTTTACCGCCTTTTTTAAGCTGTAACGCCTTTAATTTATTTACGTTTAAACTGCGGTCACCAACATTAACTAGCCCATAATTAGGTGTTTTTTTAGTGCCTATCCATCCTGTTTGATAATCTTGAACCCTATATTTTCTTGTGTCAACATTAGGTGTATTTATATCTAAATATTGTGTTGGACCTCCACGACCACGTCTTACATACCTTTGTCCCATTTGACGTTCTAATGTATCGTAACCGCCAGCTTGTCTTTGTGCTTCTATGCGTGCTGATGGCGATGCACCTCGACCAGCAAGATTTACATAATTCATTGGCAATACTTCAGTGGTTATCTTAGGCACATTTTGCATTTCATATCCGTGTCGTACATTAAGAGCTTTTAATGCATTAGGGTTAAGGGCTGCTCGGTCGCGCAAGTTAAGAGCTTTTAATGTATTAGGGTTAAGGGCTGCTCGGTCGCGCAAGTTAAGAGCTTTTAAGTCATTAACGTTTAAGCCCCCTTCTGCAAATTTTCTAATTTTCTTTTTCATATTTAACCTCGTCTTCCGTTAGGTCTTGCATCGACACGCGTTGTACCATATTGCCACTGAGTACCTAGTGTATCGGATGCTATTTTAAAGTTCATCTGTCTACCTCGAGCTCTTACAAATACTTGGTTAGTATATTGGTTAATATTGCCTGACACAGTTACTACATCTTTAGATAGTGATGTACCATTTGCACTGGTTGTTGAGGTAGCAGCACCTGGGAATTTAGATACACCTATTGTCATGGTTACTTCTGGTATTTGAGATGCACCTGAACTACTTGTTGTTGCTGATTCTGAAAAATCTACATCAGGTATAACTCTGCGTGTTAACATATACTGTTCACCTTCAGATATATCCATAAATGAAGACTCAATGTAAGCTGAGATAGGTTGAGCAGAAGTACCATTAGGTTGTCCATCATCGGTGCCTTTTTCATGTTCATAAATATAGCCATTATAAGTTGCAAGTGGATACTGATTAATTCCTGCATCAACCCAAGTTGTTCTTGTTAATTGACCATAATACCAAAGGTCATCTTGGTAGTTATAAACAATGTATCGGTCTATCGTCGGAGAATCTTCACTACAATAGAACCATATTACCTCACTAAATTCTTTATTAGTGCCTGCATAAACTAAAGAAAGTTGGTCTTTATTAATCCCATCAAATAAGAATCTACGTAAGTTACAACGTAATACATTAACTCGACCATCATAGATATAGAAATTATCTGTTCCCATCCAATAAACTACATTATTAACTGTGGTCATAGAATAAGGTCCTGCAATAGTTACAGAGTCAGACAAAAGTTGTAGCCCAAATACTTCCGCTGTACCTAAGAATTGTAATGTATGAATAGCTGTTTTAGTCCATACAAGTGTTTCTAATCTTGTATTTAAAGCTCCTATAATTTTACTACCTTCTTTTACTCGTAAAAACCCTGCGGTATTTGCTACTTCAGGTTTCCAAGATTCAGGTTTTGGTCCAATATCTGCATTAACGTCTGCCCATCTAATTAACAACTCATCTTTAGCCCCATTACTATAGTCATTATAAACATAAGTTCCCACTGCGGTAGCATTAGTGCCAGGGTCGTAAGCTAGCGTATAAGTAAATGTAGTTGCACCGGTTACTGTAATTTGATAGGTACCAATATAAGCTTTAGGTTGTTGGTTAGAAAGTGTTATCCAGTCGTTGGTAGCTAAACCATGGGCACTAGATGTTGTAACAGTAGCAGTTGTTACTGACCGCGTAATGCTTGATATGGATACTCCAGCTGTTATTGTTTCGTCATATTCAGTACAACCTAAAGCAAGTAAATGTCCACTTGGGGCAAATAATATCTGGTCAACTTGTTCAGGCACTGCGATAGAGCCAGATAATGAACTCATTAAAACTGCCCTAGTAGAATAGGTATTATCATATGTCCAGTAATAAATATCAGAGTCGTTGACATTAAATATTAAGTCATTATTAAAGTTGTCCATAAAGATTTGACGAGGTGGTGTATATACAGGAACAGTTGAACCTGAACCCCAAGCTCCTCGAGACCATGTGCCTGCACCCCAACCATAACCATAAAGAGTAGAGCCTGTACCAATAGAAATCTGAAACTCAGCTGTAATACCTGTACCACCGCCAGAAGCAGTAGATGTCGCGGCTGAAGTATGAGTTATTGTAAAAGTATCTGCAGTGGGGACAGCAGTAATTTCATACTCACCATCTATAGTAATCCCACCTACCGCAGTTGCCCCAGAAAAGGTTACAAAGTCACCTTCAGTAGCCCCATGAGCTACGATAGTTATGGTTACGGTAGTGCTTGTATTTACTGTTGAAATACAGTTATCTGTTGCGGGAGAAGTAAACGTTGCTCGAATAGGAGTAATATCATAGACCGCTGTACCTGAACGCACATAGATTTTTTGAGAAGTGCCCAATCCTGCAATCTCATAACCATCAGAAGTACTGTAAACATGTAAAACAGAGGCTGTACCTACAAACTGATTAAATGTAGCAACTTCCCAGCCACCTATTTTTTCTGGATAGCCGCCTCTGAATCGTATTTTGTCTCCATCATACCAACTTCCCATATTAGATAAATTACTAATATCACGATTGATACCTGGCATGAACTTTAGTTTAGATAAAGGCATCTTTATTATTCCGCATTAATAGTGCATGTTCTGCAAATCTTCGTCTAACTAGACCTTGTAGTATGCGACCACCAGCTCGTCGGTATTTTAAAAGAACTTCTCCAGCCCTCTTTTTATCACCACGCTTAAAAGCTGACCGCACTGTGCTTCGCTGAAATGTTCCCAAACCAAGATTAAAGCTAAAGCTGACAAGAGCATCAAACTCAGATTGACTTGGTTGCACAGGATGTAACAGACGAAGTACTCCATTTTCAAATTTAATTAAATCCTTCCTGAGAAGACTGTCGATTTCATCAGCTCCCATTGACCTATCCCAACCACTAGGGAGCTCAGGATGACGAGTGATAAGATGCCCAACCCCAACAGTCCAATAACCTGCAGGACATTTATAAGGTTTCTTAGCCACACCTTCAAAGGCTTTAATAAGCGCAATCCCTTCCTCCGATGTTTTCATGAGCCATCCTTATTTCTTTTCCCAAGTTCTGCTTCCAAACCAGAAGCCAATAATAGAGGCTACAATCGCCATCTCTTCTTCACTAAATACAATGTTCATCGCTTCAGCAAAATCTGCCCCAGATTTCATCGCCCATATCATTCCGGTGATATCAACAAATAAGAGAAGACCAATAAAAATATAGGTGATAATGGGGCGAACACTAGCACGGAGATTAATAACCCAAGGAGATGCATTGTCCGAGAGTTTTTCATCATGCTTGTAAAGCGCGAGTCGCTCTTGAGCGTACGTGTCCATCTCGACTTGGTCAGTTTTAAGTTCTTCAATTTTTTCTTGTGAGGCATAACCTGCTTTAGCCAATTCCATA
>Ga0208767_1000662_pt1 | contig 28468 bp, 41 predicted proteins | sample VirMetDEL_Mar_21_FD_184514 | JGI IMG/M metagenome (GOLD analysis project Ga0208767, IMG submission 184514) | Aqueous microbial communities from the Delaware River and Bay under freshwater to marine salinity gradient to study organic matter... | ecosystem: Environmental > Aquatic > Marine >... | reverse complement strand
TCAAGACCTGTTGTTATAACAACTGTAGATTATACAAAAGAAGCTCTTAAAGATAAGATGGCAGATAATGCATATAACATGAGACTTAATAAACTTAATGCTAGATATTACAGGATAAAAAATGATCCTAAGTCTACTAGAGTACAAGAAAAGGCTGCGTTAAATGAGTATTTAGAATATAAAAGAAGGTATGCTCCTATTAGCCAAGATTATGCTGTTACATCTCATAAGTCTCAAGGTTCTACTTATAATACAGTTATTGTAGATGAATTAGACATTTATAATGTAAAAGCTTTGACTCCAAAAGTAAGATCTAATTCTATGTATACTGGTATAACTAGAGCTAAAAATAATGTTTTAATTATATCTAATAGGACTACACCTTACCAAGGTAAAATTACTTTGCTAGAAGATACTGCCGTGCAAATTAATCAAAGTACTGGTGTAGATACAAAGCTTGCTAAGTTTTATGAATCTTTGACACCAAGTCAAATTGAAAAGTTAGGAGTAGATTCTGCACAAGCGTTGCAAGAAAAGTATGATAATCTTGCTTTTGCTGATACAGAAAATAGTTATACAATAGAAGACTTTATTCTAGATCAAACTGAAAAATGTAAATTATAATAAAATGGGTTGTATAAATAGATTAAGTAATAATTACATAAAGCTTGCCAACAGATATGGTGAAGATGTAACTAATGTATTAATAAGAACTAATCCAAAAAATAGAAATACATTGAGGGATGAGAACTTTTATATACCTTCTATATCTGAAGTAAATAAGATTATTAAAAACAAACCTGGTGAAGCTTCTAAAAAACTAGTTGATAAACTAGAGCAAAATCCTTATATGGGGGTAGAAGGAATTACATCTCTTCTAAGAGGTGTTATAAATAAGAAAAAAAATACACTGGGTGAGGATGTGTATCTTATAACTAAAGGGGATACTGCAGGAATATTGCAAAGAGAAATTTCTAATACAGAAGTTTACAGACCTAATTTAAAAGCAATGAGATTTTTAGAAAGAAAGTATCCTGATATATTTGAACTTCAAAGTACTAGAAATGACTTTACATATAAAGTAATAATTACACCAAGAGTAAAAGAAACTGCAGCTGAAGAAGAAGCTACTTCATTTTCAATACAAAAAAGTTTAGACACATATAAATCTCTTACTGAAAGATTAGGTTATTCCCCAATATCATTTGAAGTAGGAAACTATAGATGGGTGCAAACAAACGGATCTTTATATAATTTAATTAATAAATTTAACTATACGGTATTAGAAAGAAATGTAAATTTACAATCAGGTGTAGTTCAAGAAAGACGTGTTCCAGTTAATGAAAAAGAAAGGAATATGATGATTGGTGAAGTTCAGGAACTTAAGAATGTAGAATCTATAAATATAGCACTTGGTTTAAAAGGTTACTTTATAGAAGACATATTAGATCAAATGAGAAATGCAGAAACTCAACAAGAGCTTATGCTAGCATATAAAAAAATATTAAAAACACTTTGTTAAGATGGCAGCAACATGTCCCAATAAAAAATCAGTTCAGTGGAAACAGGTAATGCGAAAAGCTAATGGCAATGAAGACATGGCTTTAGAAATATGGATTGAAGAAGGTTATGCAGAAAATCCTGACTTAAATATTGAAGAAGTATCTAAGGATGTTGAAGATATTCAAGAAGCTGAAGAAGTTAGTGCTGAAGAAAAAGCTGATGATATAGAAGCTTTAGCAGATAGGACAATATTATATTTAAGAACAAGAATTGATGCTATACAAAAGACTAAGACTAAAAGTCAAAAGGAACAAACACGGCAAACAAATAGACTTAGAAGATTAATAAAAAATATTGAGGCTGCAGAAGGTGTAAAATCAATAACTATGTTTGTTGATGAAGCTTATAAACAATCTCTTCAGAGTAAAAAGTTGATGAAAGAATTTACAGTTAAAGCTACTGATCCTAATTCAAATAGAAAAGATCTTTTAAATGAGCTTATGGCCTTGAATGATTATGCTCATAGTTATAATTTCTTAGATGAGATTAATAAAAAAGATGTCTTTGATTATTTTAATAGTACAGAGCAAGAGTCTCAAGCTATATTTGAAACAGATGAAGAAGGTAAATCAGAATTATCTTCACAGCAAAAACTTAAAGAGGCTTTATCTATAAGAGATACTATTAAACAAAGAGTTCTTACTGAATCCATTCCTTTGATGGCTGACTTTTTATTAGATGCAAGATCTACATATTCTGCTGAAGGTATGAAAAGAGAGATTGAGATTATCAATCAACAGATTAAAGATATTCAAGAGTCCACTCGATCTGAAAAAAGTAAAGAGTCTATGATAAAGGCCAAGAAAGTACAACTTACAATGTTGAGTACTAAAGCTGCTGACAAAGATGGAATGATTAAAATACTTCAGCAGGCTGCTGTAGATGAAGGAGTCTTTGATTATTTAATAGGCCCTCTTATTAGTTCTCAAGATAGTGCAATTGCTCTATTTGCAAAGGCTGTAAAAGATCAATTTGAATTAGCTAGACTAGATGATATAGAAGCTAAAAGAATGGTAGCAGATGCTTTTAAAGCTTACTTAGGTGAAGCTAAGGGTATTAGGGATAATCCAAAACAATTTAATGAAGGCTTGTTTGAAATACAACAGAAACCCATATATGAGCGTGTAGCATCAGAAAAAAATCCAAACTTCTTTTACACTCGGAAAAAAAGAGATGAAGAAGGGAATATTATATATGAAGATGAAGTACACTTTGTTTCTAAATATGATTATAAAAAGTATGGTCAAGTTACTGCTGATTGGCATAAAGCTAATCCAGAGCCTTATGCTAATATACATAAGAATAAACTTACACCTATTCAAAGAAATGAAGTAAAAAATTGGAAGGAGTTTAGAAAAAAAGATCTATATGCTAGGATACTAAAGAAAAAATCTCAAGATGAGATTGATAAAATTGACAAAGAAAAAGTTAGAGAGAGAAACTCAGGTATCATGGATGCTGAACAATATAATGAGTGGTATACCTTTCATAGGGATCGAGAAATAAGTGAACCAACAGATGAATTTATAAGTAAAAAATGGCTAGACATGTATAACATGGATGGTACGGCTAAAAATGAAATGGGCAGGTATCACAAGACTCTTACTGATATGTACTATGCTGCACAAGAAAAGATACCTGAATCACAAAGGCCAGGTACAAAAATACCATCTGTTGCTAAAAAAGATTTAGAAAGATTATTAGATGAAGGTATTACTAACTTAGCTAAAACTAAAGTTAAAGAAGGAGTATACATGCAGTCTTATGATATTGAAACAGAAATACAAAGTATTGATGGTACGGCAGTAAGCTTTTTACCTGTGTATTTTACTCAACCTATTGATATAAAAGATGTAAGTTATGATTTAGCTAGCTCTGTATTATTGTTTAATCAGATGGCTAATAAATATGATGCAATGAATGAAATCAATGGTGAGATAAATTTAATGAAACGTATCATAGGTGAAAGGGAAGTACCTAAGTTTAATAAAACCACTGGAGAAAAGGTATATGATTCTTTTGCTGCAAAATTTGGATATGAAAACTATGTTAGAGCAAATGGAGAATCATGGAGTAAATTGCATTTAGATGCATTTATTGATATGGTTGTCTATGGTGAGATGCAAAAGAAGGAAGAAATTTTTGGAACTAATATTTCTTGGCAAAAACTTAGTAATACTATAACAGGTTTTTCTGCTATAACAACTATAGCTGCTGATTTACTTAAGGGTGTGGCCAATGGATTACAAGGTAATATACAATTGATCATTGAGGGTGCTGGATCAGAATTCTTTTCTGTTAAAGATTATGCAAAAGGAACGGCTCAGTATGCTAAACATTTAACAGGAGTACTTGGTGACTTTGGTAAACCTACTCCTACTAGTTTTATGGGAAGACTTGGTGAGTTATATGATCCATTACAAGGAGATTTTAGAGACCAATATGGTAAAAAAGTTACCATGAGTACATTAAATAAACTTATGAGAACTGATACATTATTCTTCAACCAGTATTTTGGTGAACATGAGATTCAATTCGTAGGAATGATTTCATTATTAAATGCTACAAAGGTTAGAGATAAAAATACTCAAGAGGAAATAAGCTTGTATGATGCTTACGAAAAATATGATATAGAAAAAACTCATGAGAATATTGAGTTTATTATAGAAGAAGGTGGTGTTAAAAAGTATAGACCTTTTACTGAAAAAGATAGACGTAGTGTTCAAGATAGATTACACGGTCTGAATAAAAAAATGCATGGTATATATAATAACTTTGATAAAGGTACTATACAAAGATTTGGTCTTGGTAGATTAGCCATGATGTATAGAAAACATATGTATCCTGGATTTAAAAGAAGATTTAAAACATATTCTTGGGATGAAGAAATAGGTGCTGCGTCAGAGGGTCACTATAATACTTTCTTTAAAGCATTTACTAGAGACTTGAGAACTTATCAGGGTAATATTAGTAAACAATGGAGCTCATATAGCCCTGCTCAAAAAGCTAATATTAAAAGATCATTAGCTGAATTTGCAATTATTGCAACACTTATTGGTATGATTTCTATTCTTAAAATGGGTGCAGATAGTGATGATGATTTAAAAGAAAATTATGCTTTTAACTTTGTATTATATGAAGCAATTAGGATGAAGTCTGAATCATTTCAATATTTGAATCCTATAGATGTCTATAGAACTGTAAGATCTCCATCAGCTGCTTTAACAACTATAGAAAAAATGATTAGGTTTATAGATCAAATAATATTTGCTCCTACTGAAACATATAAAAGAAAAACAGGTAAGTTTGAAAAGGGTGATAATAAAGCTTGGGCATACTTTTTAAAAATGATCGGATTACCTGGATACAATAAGAATCCAAGAGAAGCTGTTAAAATTTATGAATCTTTAATTAATATATAGATGAATTGGCAACTTGATATAGCTTTTCATTGGCCTCATGATAGATGTGCACTGGGATGGGAATTTATAGGGTCTTCAGAAAAAGAAAACATAAGTACTTTTACAGTATTTTTATTTATAGCAACTATAAGCTTTCATGTATTTGATTGAGAAGCATTATCAAGTTCCTTACTATAATTGCCTTCTTTATCTTTTGTAATTCTTATATGAGTTATACCAGTAAATTCATTTATGTCTTCAATCCAACCACCTTGCCATTGACCGCTATAGTCGTGATAAATATGATGATTCATAATTTGGGTTGAATTATGTAAATGTATTATAGATTTATCATTGACTTTATCTAAGTAGCTTTTAATACTCCTGTCAAATATATGTGGACCAGTAGTTTGATGCACAACATGTTCATACTTAAAATCATTAGTATTTTTTATTTTATCTACTACAGCTTCTATTACATATTTTAGTATAGGACTTTTTGCGGGTGCTGCAAAAAACCATTGGCAATAATTATTATTGTGCGGGAATTCTTTTGCTAGTATTAATTCTTTATCCATTTGAAATAGAGAATCTAAATCATTACCCTTAAATTTAGTATCCATGTCTGCATATATACCACCACAATGATAAATAACACAGTAGCGCCAAAGGTCTGCTTTCATTATAGGTAAAGGTAGGTTATGGTACAAGTCATATATTTCATTGAAATTATCTTTCATAAAATTATCTGCTTGTATATCATCATAAAATATATGATCATAGTTTTCTACATCCCAAGATTTATAATAGTTATTTAACTTACTATGACTTAAAATAAAATCTAATGATTTATGAGTCTGATGTATTTTTCTAGGAATCATTTATATATTTTTTTATCTCTGTGTAATATAGAGTAATGTATTTTATTTGTATTATGATACAGGTAAGTACCATGATTAATAGATCTAGTTTTTATAATAGGTTTATTCTTATAATAAATAAAATCTTCATTTACTGATTTATTATCTAGTCTTTTAAAAACAAAATTTAAATTATACTTTGTTTTATTAGATTCAACTAACTCTTTAAACATTATAGGGCCTGTAGGATTAAAAGAACTACAACCATAATGCCTGGAATTTACATTTTTAATTATTTTATTTATAGCTTTAAAGTAAATTTTATGCTTAGGTCTAGCGGCCATAAATGCTATTTCAATACCTTTTTTTTTAGCACAAGGAATAAACCCTCCATCAACTAAAATTAAATCATCTTTTTCTAAATCAATGAATGTATCTATAGGTTCAATAAATGTTTGAGTTAAATCGCTCCATATACCACCTTTTTGATATAACAAACAGTATCTAAATAAGTCAGCTTTATAAGCTGATGGTACTAATGAATCATATGCATTTAGTATCTTGGTGTTAAAATTTTTTATTAAAAATTCTCTACAATCTTCATCATCAAAATAAACTAATTCGTAACCTTTATTATCTTTTAAAGTTTTTTTAAAGATTGAATTTATTTCTTCTGGAAGATTATCTTCTAAAAAGGGACCTGTTTTATATATAACTTTAGGTATCAAATTTAAATAGCTTATTAAACACTCTTAAAAATTCTTTATTGTCTTGATGATTTCCATAACCTAAACCATGGTTACCATGCACTGTATCTAATTCAAAAAATATTACAGTATCTTCTTCAGTTACTTTAGATTTTACTTTATCACTCAAATAATTTATATGTAATAATAATCTAAAATTGTTAGTATGATTTCTTAAAGTATCATTAAGTTTAAATACTTCTTTTTTAATATCTTTATTTAATCTAACTGAACTATTAGCTGCATAAGAACATATAAATAATTTAGGTTCAGGTGATTTTAAAAATCTTCTAAATCTGCTTACACATCTTTTATAATAATCATGGTCTTCTTTTTCTCTAGGATTTTTATGATTAAAGAAGTTTTTATGATATAAACTATGACCTGCTTGTTTACCTTCATGAGCAGGTACATAATCATGTATATCCACATAATATTTAGGATTTAAAAAATCTTCAAAGTCATTATCTAATATTTTACATGTTGAATCAATAGTAGTAAAAGTCCAATCAAAAGGTAATGCTTCCTTTCTAATTTTTAAGTTATTAAGATACGCTGCTGAATTACAATAATTGCCTATTGAGCAAGCATGTTTAAAGTACATCATATGGTAATATATAAAAAAAAAGGGAGACAGCCTAAGCCACCTCCCTTTTAGTTATTCATATTGGTTTTATGCAAAATCAAAATCAACATCTCCTGATTGAACATCTTCATCATCATCGTCTGCAACTGGTGCAAAATCTAAATCAAAATCTGGTTCTCCTTTGAGAGTATCATCTATGTTCTCATCGCTAACTGAATTATCAGCTGCTGCTTCTTGAGCCATTTGCTGATCAATAGCTTCTTGGCCTTTGATTAGCTCTGCTGCTTCTGCATCTGTGACTTCATCACATACTTCAGCTACTGCAGCTTCATCTTCAGCTATCTTTTCTTTAATGATCTCTTCAGTTTTCATCTCTTGCATTTCTGCATCAGCATCAAACTCATCATCAGTATCAGATAACTTGTCACCATCAGGTATACCTGTAATTTCAGGACTATCATCTATTGGCTCATCGTCATCATCATCTCCTCCACCTTTATGGTCAAGACCTTCTTCAATTCTAGTTTGCTGATCCCAGTACTCTGCTCTCTGCTCTTCAATTGTAGTATTTTGTTCAGCTTCAATCTCAGCAATAGAATCTTCTAGATCTACTTGATTAGGATCTATAGTCTCTTCTTTAACTTCAACTTTATTAAACTTAAAGGTTTCAGAAACAAACCAATGAAGAACTCTTTGATCTTCCATCCAAGTTTTTGGATGTGATTGCTGTAGAGCTATAGTAACAAAATTGTAGAACTCCCATAGTGTACCTGGTGTAGTACACTTGTAAGTTGGTCTACTCATTTGCTGTTTAATCATACTAGCTTGTTCAGTAGTTAAGATATCATGTTCAGCAAACAACATACCTAATAGCTGCGCTTGCTTTCTAACATCTAGATTGATCTTTTTCATAGCTTCTTTATCAGAAACTAATTGCTCATAATACATTTTAGCAAGTTTTACTTGCTCTTCTATGGTTTCTTTAGTTTCTGTATCTGCAGAACCTGTGTGCTTTCTGGCCCATGATCCCATATCTCCACAAACTAAACTTGTATTGTTTACACTATGGATTGCACCAACTCCACATTTAAACCTCATTTGTTTATTATAACTGTTTGACCATGCAAACATCATAGACAACTCTGGATCATCTCCATAGTTCAAAGTATATATAGCTGAAGCTATGTTACCATCATGTGTGGCTCTATAGTTTTCAGCTGTTACACTAAATCCAGCATCTTCCAATGCTTCAGTTGACAAGTCCATTACAGACTTGTGACTTATTACAGTATACGTACTTGCATGATTTGGCAAGGCAACATCTATCAGATCTTGTCTGCCGTAGCTTTTTATTTTTCTAGGCATATTAAAATAATTGTAATTGATTAGTTTTTGGCTCAAGAGTTTCTATTTCTTTCTTGGCCTTCTTAATATAGAAATCATAATTGATATCATATTCTTCAAATGGCTTTTCTATGTAATCAATAAACATAGTCTGCAACCATTTACCTGCTTCTACTTGCGCAACTCTTCCATCTATACTGTGCACTTTGACAGTCTTGGAACCTCTATTGCTTATATAGTATCTAACAGTTTTCTGTAATGGATCTCTTTTGTGTTCTCCATTAACAATATGCTCTTCAAAGAACTTCCAATCTCCTTTAGCTTTAACACCACCACAGAAATCAAAGATGTTTTTATTTTCTTTGATAGACTGCTCAGGGTCTTTACCGTAGATAAAATAATCATACATAGCTTTTCTTACACACAGGAAACTTTTATTCTTATGTAGTGGTAAGTCTTCAAATACGAATCTACCTTTACATTTAGTTTTAAAATCTTCTCCTTCTGTAACTGCTATATAGTTATTTACATCTGCTAGTATAACCTTTTGATAGGTATCATGCTCTAGCTGCAGGTTTGTTATATCTTCCCACTCTTTACATATCTCCATATACGCATCTATATACTTTCTTGGGATCCTTGTCTCAAGACCATCTGTATTTTGCATTAGAGGAACTGCATTGGGAATCCTTTCACATATCATCTCATACAACATCATAAGGCTCAATTGGCCATTAAGAGTTATACGCATGGTAAGCTCAGGATCATATAGGAAGCTATTCTCATCATTACTAAGACCGTAGGTACTATTTAATACAATCTTATAAACATAGTTTCTAGGGTCAGATTTAGGTATCTTCTTTCTCTCATCAAAGAACCATTCATACTGATCACAAAAATCTTCTTTAGGAAGATGTGCTGGTGACCATTTATTTCTGATGGCTAGATTAGGATAGAAACTTGTAACATCACTTGACATTATGACAAACTCATCATTAGATGTGTATATGTCTTTACGTGCACCATGCACACCACCAAGGCCAAAGTGTGTAGTTATTCCTTTATATCTGACACTGTATTTAAAACTACCTTTTAAATCATACGGATCTAGTTCTAGATCTCTAAATTTACTTACCAGTCTCTGAAATGTTGCTGTATCAAACTTAATGTAAGGCAACAAAAGATCATTAACTATAAGCTTAGACCTATGGGTCCTCATTTTTTTCAGATCATACTTTTTTATTCCTGTCTTTTTACTCAGGAACATTGCAAATAGTTCTTTTGCAATTCTTGGTTCAGATGCACTAAATAGATCTATATTGTACTCCTTAGTAAGCTCTTGTCTCAAAGCAATTTCTTTCTTGCTGCGATACATAATTGCTTTAGTAGAAGCTACGTCATTAATACAATACTCTATTATATCATCTATCTGCTTTTGGGTTTTGACTAAAGTACTGTGATGTATTGGCATATCTTGTATATTCTGCCAATCCATACTAAACTGAGCCCACTTTAAACTAGTTCTCTTAGCTGCATTATCCCAATGATTGAGCTTAAATACATCAACTTGTTTAATTTGCAGAGTCCATGGAGCAAAGACTGCCCACTCTCCTTCACTTTGTCTTTGAATAGTATCTTGGGCCTTTGCATATATGAACACAGCAACTTCTTCACTAGACATCTCTAGCAATTGCTCTTTATTTTCCAATATGTGTTCTGTTACCTGAGCATCAAACCCTATACCATTAAAAGATACATGCCATTCTTCAAGCAAGATATTCCTTTCTAGAAATGTAATAAATTCTAGACAGTCATTTCTTTCTTTATGAATAACAAATATCTCACGGTCTTCAGACTTGATGTCCTCAAATACGGCTATGAAACAATTTAACATAGTCTCATAGTCCATTACCCAATGAGTCCTACTCATTAGTCAGCCACTGCAGCGATTGAAGGTTTGCTTGCTACTTCCTTAGTAAATTTATCAGTATCAAACTTCTTAGCATTGATTGCAAAATGATCTGTGATTTCTTTAATAGTCTTCACATCTTCAATATAATACTCTTGAAAAGTATCAATTGATCTTCTTTCTTGCTTTGCTCCTTTGTTTCCACTGATAGCTTTACCATATTCATCAAGCTTAGGTAACATATGTAAGGATGTTTTAGTCATCTTACTGATAATCACAAATACTTTAGATGACGGATCAAATATACACTCCACATATGGGCAGTCATTACTGATAGGAATCATTTTAAAAGTTTTTGTGTCTTGCCATGTGGATTCCACTAGCATCATTGTTTTTTCACTCATGTTGTTTTTTTAGTAAAATTAATTAATTATTTCTGTTTTTTGCAAGTGTTCAATCATTGTAAATGTTTCTTTTTTGATATCAGGTTTATTACATAATTCTCCAACTGATCTTAACATGTCAATATCTACATCAAGTATATCTGCATAATCCTCAAAATATTTATCAGGATATAGATAACTTTTCATATAAAAATAGTTTGCACTATTGTGATCAAAGAAGCTACATATGCTACCTTTAGTTGATTGTTGCATTTTACTAAACTGTCCTGATATAAAATGTTCCCAATCATCTTTCATATCAGATAAATCAAAAACAAATAATTTATCTGTTTTATTTAAATCATGTATTTCATACAATCTAGTATGTCTCAATAAAATTTTCTGTTCATAACTTTTAAAATCATTTTTTTCATTTGGGTGATATAAACATATTAATTTCATATCCTCTGGTGCATAGAGCGGTTTCCAAGCAATATAAGTTTCGCTTGGAACAATTCTAGAACCACGTTTAATTCCAAGAAGCGGATATAAAAACATCTTGGATTTTTGAAAGTATTTAGTATAAATTGATTTTATTGCCATATGTTATTAAAGTTTAAAGTTTCCAATTGCTAATTCATAAGGTAATGTAAAATCTTTATTATCATAATGATATTCAATCATAGGTAAGATATCATCTCTAAGACCCCTTAACCAGTTTCTCATAGTATCATCTGATACTTGAAACGGATAAACTTGATTATACTTATCAATAACAATAAATGTAAAGTTAATCTTCCACTCTCTGCTATCTTCTTTATCTCTAATCCACTTATAAAAAGCCAATTGGTAATAAATAGCAGCTTGCATCCAATATCTGTAATATTCAACGGACTCACCAAAATCTATTAATGGCTTGCCTGTAGTTTTAACATCATTGATAAACAAAACTTTAGCATCATTATCTATAATCACATTATCAAGTATACCCTTAAATCCAAATGATTTGTCATCTGTATAGATTTTATTTTCAACCTTTACTTTGACCTCATTAAAAACTTCAAGATGGGTATCCTCTTCATTTCTATCAAGCTGTAACAACTGTACTATAGACTCATTCTCTTTTACAGAATCAACGCAATCTTTACAATAAGTTAGCGTTTTATTATCTAATAAGGTTTTACCTTGACTTGACTTCAGAAACTCAAAATAACTAATGTTATCAGGTATTAAGATTTTCTTGACTCTTGCTTCATCAGTCTTAAGCTTTTGATGCAAGTTTATTTTCTCCAAGAGATCTACTATTGCAGTCTCATATTTGTCTAAAGTTAGTGAATTATCTGAACCTTCCAAATGCATTTTGAAAATTTCATCTACAATTGTTCTATTACTAGTACCTGGCATCTTACCAGGTACTACAATAAACTCATCATCAAAATCTTCAGGATTAAGAAGTAGACAGTGAATGACCCTCCCCTGTACTAGGTGAGAGTCAACACTATCTTCTTGTTCCTTCAGAATGTAATGATTGTAGAACCAACTTGGTGAAAACAATAACTTATTTATTCCGCTATAGCTGAAATAAAATTTGTTACTATAAAATTGTTGTAGTTCATCAGAACCAATCAAACTCTTCTTCATTTTTTACTTCTGTTTTTTCTGCTATTAATACTTCTTCTGTAGCTTCTTCTTCTGTTTTTACTTCTGCCTCTTCAGTTTCAGGGTCCGCGTGAGCCCTTTGTTTTGCCGTGACAGACTCAGAAACTGTAACTTCATCTACAGTATCTTCAACAACCTCTTCTTCTTCAACTGCAGGTACTGTAGTCTCATCTACAAAGTTGTCAAGTTTATGGACCCATTGATAATTTAACTGTGGTTGAAACTCTGGATTTATACCATATGCACAGGGTCTTATGTAGTTAGAAAAACCATTGTTACCAAAGTATGTAGCCTGATCTTCCATAATAAACTCAAGTGCAGCCTGATCTAGTTTACCAAAAGATAACAAAGTTGCAAAAACACCATCAATATGACCATTGCTATGAGAACCTCTACCAAGATAATTCTTCAATGACTTGAAATTAACATGGTTCTTAGTTCTTGAATTGTCAATCTGATGACCGTGGTGAAAGAATAACATCTCAAGATAGAGAAGACTTTCTAAATAATTAGCATTAGCCATAATCTCCATGGCCATTACATGATTATCACTGTCAGAACTCTTGAACATATTTCTTAAGTTTTGATATGTCTCTAAATCAATCAAGACAGCATCATCACCATTAACAACCTCAAGCAATGCATTCTGCTCAATGATATTTTTAGTTTTTACCTCATCATAAATTTCTAGATTGTCATCACTAATAGTCCATATGTTGTCATTATTATGCTGTTTATATCCAGCTGCTCTATACTGTTCTTTAGTAAGACCTAACTTATTAAGAATAGCTTGTCCCAAAGGTCCATTATTAAGATTATTAGGTTGGCAAAGTCTAGATGTATGCCAATCAACTGCGATATACTCTAATTCATCTTTGTCAAAGCCTACAAGTATATCATCTATCTGTTCTACATAATACTCATCAAAGTCAGAAGACAACTCTTTTAAAGCTTCAATTGTAGCAAAGAACACTTTTGCAGGAACTTTGTGCATCCATGTAGATTTAAATAGCTTTTCTCCAGCTCTATCACTACCAACAACAACAGTTGCTGTAGTTATGTCAGTAGTAGTTCTTATTTTATATTTTACAGATAAGTCTTTAAGCTTTATTCTTGGGACTGTACATCCTTTCATAAAGTAAATCTTATCTTTCATTTGTGGTGTCCACTTAGCTGTATTAAAGTTTAAACCATGTATTTTTTCATTATAATCTTTTCTTTTAACTACATTTAATACTTCAGTAGTTGATGTGCTGACATCTCCTATCTTTATTTTATTATACTCATCTCTTTCTATATCTGCTGATAAAGCAATAAAAGGTACTTTTGTTATACTCATTTTTTTTAGTTTAAAAAAGCGGCTTTTACACCGCTTTAGTTTTGAATTAATTTGTTAAAGGTTTTGCAAAACAGGAAACCGCTTTACCTGTGATTACTTTACAGTCATCTTCACCACCTTTTGATTCAACATTAGCTTTGAGAATTTGGCTTTGTTGCCATTAAGGATCTCCTTAACTATGTAATATCTCAAGTCATCAGTAAATGAATCACAGTCAGTTACCAAAGAGATAATTCTATCAATCATCTTTTGAGGTACTGAACCTTTGTCAGCTGTAATTAAAGCAAAGTTTATAATCCTAGTACTAATAATACTAGAGATATCTGCTCTAAAATCATCATCTTTACCAATACAACCAGTCAAAGAACCTTTAACATAGTTCCAATCATCATTAGTAAGAATCTGCTCAGGACTGATAATCTTATCTAACTTGTTATTGATAAACATAGCAAATAGCGCAGATGGTTCTTCACCAATTGACCCATCACCAATCATATTAATTAGCGGCAACTCATCTTCAAACTTTTGAATAGAGCTAATAGAGTTAAAGAAAGTAGTAATACTTCTAGGATTAACCTTCTGTGTTACAATCTCAGGATTCATCAACAAAAAGTTGATACATCTACCATCAATATTAACTTTCTCTGCCCAACGAGCCCATACATTAGCATCAAACTTTACTTCTGTAGAGATAAATCTAGTCTTCTGAGCATCATCAAGAGAAGTTACTTGATACTCACCATTGTCTGGATTAGTAGTCAAGATAACATGCCAGTTCTTTGGAAGAGACCAAGAAATATATTCTTGTCTATCCAAGATCTCCATAGTTGCTTGCATAAATCTGTGATCAGCACGAGTGTAATCATCAAGAACCAAGAAACCACCTTCAGTTCTACCTTGAATCCATTCAGGTGCAGCATGAGCCATACGCTTTTCTACAACCTTGTAACCTTTCTTCATGGCAGCATCAATTTGAGTCTCCATAATCCAAGTACTCTTACCTTCTTTATTTTGAATCTTAAATTCTTTAACAGGAAAACCAACAAGGTCACCTAATTCTTCTATCTGAGATAGATTAATCTTTACAACATCCATATCCATCTCTTTACCAAGCTGGACAATAGCAGAAGTCTTACCAAGGCCCGCATCACCTTCAATGTTTATTGCAACAGGTACTTTACCTTCTTTCTGAATATACTGGTTATTAGTAACCATATGCTTTAAAAAGCCTTTTAACTCATCAACGTTTAATTGTGTGATTTTACTCATTTTGTTTTTTAATTTAAATTTCTAATCTAATTTGTCTTCCTGGTAAGCTATCATTAAACTCAGATCTCTCTGATAATACCCATAGAACTGGTTTCCTGGGTTTTACATCCGTCCAAGCTTCTCCATCTGTAAAATAGATTAAGCTTGTAAACTCTTTTTTCTCATTAAATAGTTCTAGAACAGGTTCAAATCTTGTACCTCCTCTACCTGCAACTGCTAGCTCAAACTTTCCATCATATTTCTTGACAGATTGCATCCTAGAATCACATTGTGCAATTGTGATATCAACACCTGCTTTATACAAGTGATGTATCTCATTAATAAACTCTTTCAATTCATCATCACAAACAGAACCTGAAGTATCAATACCTACAAGCATGTTTTGTCTCATCTTTACTTTAAGACCAGGATTGTCAGAGTATCTCTTGTTCTCTTTTCTCCTAACTTTTCTAGTAAAGATCTTAGTAGATATACCAGTAAATCTTCTGATATATGCTTTCCAATTAAATTTAGGTGGTATAACTTCATCAAGCTTAATAAGACCTGATATCTCACCTGGAACAAAACCTCTCTTCTTAAGAGTTTGCTCTTTAGCTTCAGACATAACTCTTTGAACTTGCTTTTCAATAAGCTTCTTCTCAGCTTCAGGCATGTTCTCAAACTCTTCCCATTCATGATCAGGAATATCAACTTCTTTGTCTCCATCTCTACCACTGGCTTTTCCAATTGTAACTTTACATTGAGATTGCTCCATACCATCAAGCAGCTTGTCCATATTATCATCTCCACAGGATCCAGTATCTTTCTTATCTTGTTGAGCTTGCTTAAGCTTATCATAATAATATCTAGAACCAGCTTTCCTGTCTAGATTAAGATCATCATAGTCATTTATATCTATACCACCTTCAGGTAACCAGTGTCCATCTATATACTGATTGATCTCCATATCCATTGCAATATTGGCCATCTTCTTATCACTAAACATAGTGAAGGTTGTAAGATGCTGAAATGCTATGTGCAATAACTCATGCTTCAGTAAACCTAGTCTGTGTTCTTCTGACAAATCTGTCCAGAACTTTTCATTGATCATCAATTGAAAGTTGATGCCATTTTTACATACACCTGCAGTTGGAAGTTGATCACTCCAACTCTTGTGTAACATTAATAAAAAGAAACCATAATAGGGTTCCTGTAACATCAAATCTTTTGATGTTTTACTTAGCGAATCTTGTCTATTCATTGTATTATGTTTACTTGGATTTCTTTGTATTTAAAATCAAGAGCATTAAATATTCTCTTTTTCTCATTGATAATCTCTTCAATCATCAACTCTGCTACCCATGGTTTTTTAATGCGAGCATTTGGTCCTATCATATGACCTAACCATCTTTCTTTAAGCTTTAAATCTTGCTTATGTACCATAGCTACTCCCTTGGGTCTATGTTTATTTACTAAATCACGAAATAGTCTTGTAACTCTTACATCTACAGGCGCCCAATCCTCAAGATGAGGATTACCATATAACCATAAGAATAATAACTCTTCTCTGTAATCATCTACTACAGTAGTGGGATCTCCCAGATTTACAATTGCTTGCATTGCCATATAGTGATTGTCTTTATCACTTGACCGCATCATAGTTAATAAGTTCTTTAAAACTTCTTTATTCATATTTTTCCTTTATAAAATCTTCCTAATATATTTCCATTCAGATAATAATCTCTTTCTAAAACCTCATACTTAAACTGCGCTTTAGTTTCTTCATATGTAAGAGACGCTTTACTAAAACAAATCTTAAGAATGGTTCTGTATATCATTCTACCATCTTTGTATGCTTGTTTTAGTTCTTTGTTGCTACTGAAATAGTTTTCATAGTCTAGCTTAGTGACCATTTCATACTTCTTAGCTCTTTTGTCTGTCATAGCAGCCAGCGCTTTCTTTCCAAACTTTTTCTTTCTATTACTGTAAAAGTTTTTCTTACCAATATAAGAGTACATTATTCCACTTTTACTATCTAAGTAGTTCATCATGTAAACAAATCCTACAGCACCTTTTGGAATCAACTTCTCATTAAAGTCTATAAGTCTTTTTCCTGACTTACTTAATGGAGAATCTATTTCCATTTTCCAAGGATACATGTCCTTTTTTATTCTACTTTTTAATCCCATTCAGTTTGTTTTTGGGTATTTGCTTCATTTAATTTATTTAAGACTCCTCTTACTTTAGATTTTAATCGGCTGTCAAGAGTTGTTTTATCTAACAACCATCTTAAATAACTTTTATCTGTTATTCTAGAAATAGCTGTGCCTTTATATTTACCAAATGGCATTTTAGCCACTTTATATATACTTGTTTTTGTGGATTTATTACCCCAAGTTTTTTCTACAAACTTATAAGCCCTGCCTTTATGTCTTAAAACTTTACCTGAATCCATATTTTTTCTAATTCTGTGTTCAGAAATTTTAAGCATTTGACTAGCTAAACGTATACTTTCATATTGATTTCCTGTAAGAACATCTCTTACACATATCATTTCTCCTTTTAATCTCATATTAATTTTTTTAATAGAGGTAATAAAACTTCTCTAGTTTTAACAAGACCATGTAGCTTAATAGAATCAGATAAATCTTTTTCCATATCTAGAATCACGTAATCAAAATCATACTTCTCTTTATATCTTTTCATAGATCTAATACCTGCTTCATCATTATCAAACAAAACAAATATCTTTTCATACTTTGGTATTATACTTTTGAGCATGCTCTCTGGTATCAAAGTATTCTCACTATCAGGTGCAATTGACTCTGTATCATTTAACTTAAGTCTCTCAAAGGTCATTAAGTCTTTTAGTGAAGATGTAATTACAAGATACTTTTTATCATATTTCAATTGATCGGATCCTTGGATATAGTTCTTAACCTTTATAAATTTCTTATCAGAAACTTTAGGTTGATAAACTTTATATAGTGTACCATCATCTTTAAAGTAACCATATAGACTAAGACCTTTAATAGTAATTGAACTTTCCTTACCATTATTATCTTCTTTAGTCATCACATAGTACTGTAGCGGGGCCACATTATACTTCTCAAGTAGTCTAGAACCAATGTTAAACTTAGTCCAATACTTTTGATCAATTGTTGTCCAGTGTCTGATCTCATAATCAGTTACCTTATATCTACTATGAACTTTATATTCTTGTATAGGATTACAATCATTGTTTAGAACATATTGATTATAGTCTTGAATAATTTTCATAGCAGCTTGTCCCCGTGTAAGGCTAAAAATAATTTTAACAAGCTCAACAGAGTCACCACCATTACCAGAAGAAAAATCTTTAAAACAATATCTTCCTGTAGTAGCATTAAGGTAAATACACATAGAAGGAGTACGCTCTCTTGTATTTACTATAGATCTTATCTTCACATCTTGACCATCAAGTGTTTCAGATAATCCTAAGTAATGTTCAAAAGGCCATCCTGTGGGTATATCTTTTAAATCAGAAATTAAATTTTTAATTGAAATCATAATATTAGTTTAGACAATAAAAGGGAGCCATTTCTGACTCCCTCTTGAGTTAGTAGTTTAGCTCTACTAGTCTAGGTTGAAATCAGAACTTGTTTTCATTGGTATAGTTATATCATCATTATCTCCAAAAGATTCAACTGGCTTGTTCTCTATCTTTCTTAAATGTTTTGATTCGTCATAGGTTTGTACAGTTTCTGCATTTGGTGCATAACCATACTTTCTATTTTGCGCTTTAGCAAACCAACAATCATAAGCAATGTAACCTGATTTATTTTCATACTCTTTGCCTGCAAGACAAGTGTATAAATATTTATCTTGATATGGTGCAGTTTCGTTAAAAGCTTTTACAAAATCTTCAATTGTTTCATGCTTATCATCTTGTTCTGCAAACCAATCAGTAATACCAAGAGCAGTAGATAAGTTCTTTAAGAACATTAAGATTGATCTATCTCTTTGAATTTTAATTCCTGATTTAGTTTCTCCATCAGCAAATGCATATTGACTTGCTTTTACTCTACCTATTTGACCTTTATAATGACCTTTGCTTTCATCATTTCTATCTATCATAAACCCTTCAAAACCTTCTATAGGTTTAGTTTCCATTTCTAACATAAGATGAAAAGCATTTTCTATAAATCTAAATTCATCTAATCTTACACTATTGATTTTTAATTCATGATTTCCTGGTCCAAATGTTTTGGGCATTCCGCTACTTCCACTACCTGTGGACAAATCTGTTGTACTTAAAGCCATTGATTTTTGTTTTAATTGTTAATAATTACTTATATATTTTATTCCAGTGAGTTTTTATCTCACCCTTGTCATTCATTTCAGAAACTACTATCTCTTCATTTCTTAAGTGGTCTGGTCTAGCGCCACATGTTACATTATCATTATTTTTAAAGTTGATAACTGTCTGATTACCTTTTCTAAACATGTAACCAATAGCATCTGCATTAGCACATATAAGAGATTTTATTTTACCTGTCAAATCAATGTTTGCAGCCATAACCATCTCACCTTTATCATCTACTACTTTATCTTTAATATGACCTGATAAAATAATATGGGGTGCTAATGTATCAATAAAATCTAAAACTTGAAAGAAAGCTTGACGAATATATAAATATCCTGCACCATTTGGTAACGTAGTTACATCAGTCCCATCATAGTTTTTACCCATAGGGGTTTTTCTATAAAGTTTAATAGCCAATGGCATTACCATAGCTTCTAATGCAGTTACTGTATCTACTGTAACATAATCATAAGGTTTATCAGCATCTTTTATGGCCTTACCTGCATCAAGCAGCTCTTGAAGATTTTCAATCTTAACCTTTAATGCTTCAACATACTCACTGCCATTCTCTAAGTCCAATATAAGATTGTTCTTTAAGCCTGCAAATGCTGTAGTTTTACCTGTTTTAGGTTTGCTATAAATTATTAATCTCTTTGGATTAACTCTTTCTACTTTTACTTTTTTTGTTGGAAGTACTATACTCATTTTATTTTCTTTTCTATTTTTTCTAATGCGCTTGCTATTCTATCCAAAGTATTTAACCAATCTGGAAAATTCTTCATCTCTTCTTCATCTTCTTTCCAAGGAACATACTTAGGATCATCTTCTTCCTTCTTCTTCAACCCTACATCAAGATACTCTTCAGTAAAGTTTGGAAAATCAGCAGGTTTAGTTTCTACTTCTTCTTTAGGGGGATTTTTTAGATAATCTTGATAAGCATTATAAGGTATCTCTTTACCTGTTTTCTTATCAATAGCAAGCAATTCTTCAATTGGTACTACATATACTTCATAATCATTACCAGACTTACTAGTCTTTTGCTCCAAAGGATACTCTTCTGCATAAAAAGGATTATGCTTTAATTTATACAATGTGTGTGTTGGATCTTCTGATACTGCATTAAAATCACTAAGTTCTGTATAGATATCCTTTCCTTGTTTTAATTCATTAGGAAAGAATTGCATCTTTAGCGCTTCTCCTGGAGGAGCCCACGCAGACTTAGCAATAAAATAAGGGTCAGCAATCTTCAACCTCTTAAATGTAGGCAAGTGTGTTGCCATAAGAATCTTTTGATTCTCTTGTCTTGTAGTCATATTTGTATTTTGTTATTTTGTGTTGGTGTATTCATTTCTACTATTCTTATAGTATCTCTATCTAATCTAAAGAAACTTATTCTAGTATCACCATTTCTACATTTAAGGAAATGAAATACTAATGTTTCTGGATCAGTTATTTGTATTCTTTCTGGGCCATAATATCTAATTTTTCTAGCAGCTGGTTTGTTAATACCAAGTACTATATCAGCATGTTGCAATAATGCATCAGCGCCAAATAAATCAGAATCTAAAACATAATTACCATATGTACCTTCCATAGCACGTTTAGGGTCATCAATATTTCTATTCAACTGACTTAAAATAACAAATGATAGTGGATACGTTCTCTTCATAAAAGTTAGCGCTTCACCAAGATTATATAACATTTCAAATCTATCTTTCTCATGCTTATCTCTTTTGAATAAAGCTGAGTGATCTACAGTTACTAAAAGTTTAGGATATACTTTACTTCCATTAACTTCTTTAACATTAGTTTTGAAATGATAATCTATACTTGCGCAAAATTCATTAACAGTACACGGTCTATAAATAGAAAAGACCTTATTATTTTTGTTTAGTGTACTAGTGTATTGTTTACATTTATTATAAATCTCTTCTTCCAAAGGTTCATACTTACTATGAAGGACACCATAATCTTTCTGAGTTATAGCAGAGAATGCTCTCATACCAAGAGTTTTCTCAGGCATCTCAAATTGAAATTGTAAAACTTGAAAGTCTTGATCTTGATTAAGAGCAATAACTTCTGTAACAAGCTGCTCCATAAACAAAGTTTTACCGACACCAGGTCTAGCGCCAACTACAGTTAAAGTATTCCACTCTAAACCATTTAGTGTAGCATCATTAAACTTAGGCCATGCAGTTGCAAGACTTTTAATTCTACCATCCATTCTCCCTCTCATTTCTAAGAGAGCTTTCTCATAAGCACGTACTTTACTAATAGCCTTTAGAGGCTTTGCACCATTAAATTGTTCCAAATTATACTATTTTTTCTCTAAATATATCTAGATCTTCATTAGGGCCCTCATAATTTAACATGTCGCAGTAAGTAGCCAAATCAGACTCAAATGATTTATCTGAGCCTTGTTTTCTAATAAAGTATTGGGATGTTCTCATATATTCATAATTTTTCATACTATACTCAAGTACATACTTTCTAGTAGCCTTTAATATAGTTTCCCATGTGTAATCATAATTTTCAAAGAACCATCTAAAACCTGATTCTAAATTCTTTACATTAGTTCTTGCATACTTACCACTTCCAAGTTTTTTAGCAGGAAATAATGAGTTATATAACTTTATGTTAGTATCAAAGTTATCTCCTAGTAAATCCTTAGAAGTTTTCTTTTTACTCTTTCTAAAATAAGAGCCTAATTCTTCCATAAAGATAAGGCTTTTACTACTTAATTGCAAGTTATCAGTAAGCCAACCTTCTGCTAATAACCTATGTACTTCTAGGTCAGAATTAGCTAAAGATTTAGATACAGATACCTTATTCTTCATACAGTGTAATACATATAAAGAGTTAGGTGTTAACTTCTCCTTTATTAATCTATTAAATATTTCATCCATGCTACCAAGTTAAGGAAAAATTGTTATTGTCTTTTAAAATCTTTTGAACATCTGTAAAAACATTTTTACAATCCCACTTCTGTCCTTTATTGTATACAGCACTTGCTGGATGACTAATCAGAAATTTATAATTCATATCATGTACAGTATCTTTCCACTCATGAGCTTGTTTACCCATATAGATATATACTAATCCTGTATGACCAAATGTAAGATGATCAAATAAATAGGCCAGGAACGGCTTCCATATAGGATAATGTTGTCCTATTTTACCTACAGTAGTTGTAAGTGCAGTATTTAACATTAGCACGCCTTGGTTGGCCCATCTTGTGAGATCTGGATTATGTGACTGACCTACTCCATCATATACAGTTCTGTTTACTTCATCTAAAATAAACTTTAAACTTGGTTGCTGCTCCATGGTATTGCTACAACTAAATGCAATGCCATCAGCTACTCCTAATTTAGGATAAGGATCCTGTCCTACTATAACTACTTTAAGCTCATTATAAGGACATTCTTCAAATGCTCTAAATAACTGACTAAGTTTAGGAGTAAATCTTTTACCATCTTTAGATAGTGTTACTAATTGTTTAATTATATTTTCAAAATCAGAACTAAATATAAAAGATTTAAGAGGTCTACTCCAACCTGATGGTTCTAATTTTTTAAATATTTTTTGTTTAATGTCTTCTATGTCTATGGTTTTTGTCATATTTTATTTATATTTGATAAAATTCAAAATGGAATCTCTTCAAGTACAAGAAATTAAAGATGGTGCTATTATAAACATCAAAGTAAATAAAACTTTTTATATGATGTGTAAAGCATCTTTGTATACTCTTTTTAAAGAAACGTATGATATAAAAAATGGTAATCCAGAAACTTTTATAAAAAATATTGTCTCTAATCCATATGAAAAACTTGATGAAAAAGAAAGAATCTTTCATACTTTTACATTGCTAATAGCTGAAATTGAAGCTCAAGCTAAATCTCAAGGCTTTCTTCAAGAAAAAGAAGTTAAACCTAATGAAGATTAACATTATAAAATTCACCAATCTCTATACAGGCTTGAATAGCCAAACTTAATTCATCTTTATCACATTCTGCAAAAGACTTATAATCATTTACTATAAGTAATCCTGCTTTATCTTTTACTAGCTTTTTCATATCATCAAAGCTATAGCCACTTTCCTTGGCCAGTTCACGTATACATTTATGCACTTTAGATATTTGTGCACCACTTCCATTAGAATCAGAGATAGACAAAAATATGTCTACCTCTTGTCCTTCAGAAAGTTTTTCAGTAAATAACTTAAAAGCTACCTTATCCATTTTCTTTGGATAGACTAGCTTCCCGTTCTGCATTTTTAATTTTGCTGAAAACATTTATTAATTCTTTTACAAGGTTTATATCTTTTACTTCTAAAGCTGTAACATCATCTACAGTTACATGGAGCTTTCCACTTAATGTTGTATCACCCACCATTATTATACCACCTGCAAGTCTTTTACGAAAGTAATAATAATCATAACCATTATCACTTTCTTCATCATATACCATAACTTTCTCAAAGTCTAGGTCCATTAGTTCTTGTTCAGTCATTCTTTTCTAATTTTTTCTTATTACTCCAAACTTCTTGGTTTAAAATTTTAGATTCATATTCTTTTCTAACCATCATATACTTACCGTGGGTAGGATCAAACTCACCAAGATCTTTAATTCTTTCTTTTCTAAAAAAATTAATTACTTGAGAAGCTACAAACCAATTCTCTTTATCAGGAGATTCTAGTAATCTTACAGCATTTTTAACACTATCTGGATCCATATAACCAAGATACTGTAACAACCTTAATTCAGCAAGAAACACAAAAGGTTTGTAAGTATCTTTTTTTGTTCCTTTGACATACATATACCATAGCATATGTAAGTTATTACATTCTGGAGCATTTGTTATTTCAAAATGCTCCAAGCATATTTTTTTACTTAAGTTTCTTATTCTTCTTTCCATGATAATATTGCTTTTCTTACTTCTTTACCTAAGTCAGCATCATTAGGATAATCTTTATATAAATCAATTATACGCTCTCCTAAATGGCAGAGACTAAATTTATTTTCTTCTATAGTCTCTCTTATACGATCATAATCATGTAGATTACTGTCTATACCTCTTACCTGTCTATGTTTATTTAAATCTTTACTCATAAGCTGCCTCTATTTCTGCGTTTTCTTTCATATCTTCAATGAAGCTTGCTAGTTCACCCCATACCATAAATCTATTAACTCCATAATCAAATATCATCCAATCATATGTACCTTCCTCTATTTGCTCTTCATATTGTTCATACAACTTTTCAGCAATTGGCATTAAATATTCCCAACCTGGGATATCTTCCATGTCATCTAATTTTTCTCCACTATAGTCAACTAATATCTGATTCTTTTTAACTATAGCATGCATTCCATCATGTTTTCTAGTTGCTTTTAATAACTCTTTTATATGTTCATCTGATTTACTCATAATTTACTTTTTTTTCTTTTTACTTTTGCTATCTAATGTCTCTAGACATTCTTTACATACCCACACTCCAAGATCCTCCATTTCAGATCTTTCTTTTTCTTCTCTACATTTATAACAAGGTATAGCCATATTATTTATTATTTAAAGGTACTGCTACCATAGCACTACCACGATTATTGAAAAATATTACAAACTTATATCCATCCATTTCAAAAGTTTCTACAAATCTAGGATCACCTGGATTCTTATAATATTTAATATCAATCATTTCAGCTTTATTCCACTCTTCATCTGCAAGCTCCATTCTTGTTTTTCCTTGTTCTTTACCACACCCTACTAAATGGTAAAGCAAACCAAGAGTACATATTGTTAATAAAACAATAAATCTAACTCTTGCACCTTTATTAGTTCCTAACCATTTATCAAATTTTTCAAATTTATTCATCATCTTTGTTTTTAGTTGCCACTTTACCATCTTTTACCATGTACAAACAATTAGTGTTTAGATAAACTTCTTGAGTACCTCCCTTAACAGAGATGTCTACTGAACCTTCACCCCAATCTTTTACTATAGTCTTTGGTTCTATGTTGATAGATTTGTAGAAAGGGTGTATACCTATATTAAAATCTTGTTCTAACTCTTCTTTTGTGTCGTACTGTATATAAAATGGTGCATCTTCTACATCTACATGTAAGATTGAAATCCCTTCTTTGGGCACCATATTAACTACTGCATCAAATCTGTTTATTGTTTTCATCATCTTTGTTTTGTTTTGCTATTAAATATGCTATATAGAGATCTCTATCAAAGTGATCCCAATGTTCCATCCAATCTGCTATGTTAGTGCTCATTTTCTAAAACTTTTTTAGGAAGCTTAAACATCATTTCTTGGATATCTATATGGGCTTGTATTTCTCTTATAGATTTTTCTATACTTTCTTTTTCTTGTTTCATTTTATGTAGCATAAACACTAATAAATCAGAATGAAATTCTTGCATAGAGTTAAGATAATCTATAGCTTCTTTATCACTAATATGATTTAAGAAATAACCTTCTCTTCTTAAATCACCTATTTTATCTTCTATTTTTTCTTGTCTTCTACCTAAATGTTGACATAAATGTAGAATTCCTTTCTTAAAATAATTTTTTACAACATATTGGACTTCTTCTTCTGTCCACTTTTTACCATCATTTGGCTGTTTACTTTTACTCATAATTTAAATTTAAAAATTAGTACACCCATTAGGAGTCGAACCTAAGACCTACTGCTTAGAAGGCAGTTGCTCTATCCATCTGAGCTATGGGTGCATCAGTTAAAAAATATACCTTATTGTGTCTAAATCAAAGTACTGTGAGTATAGTTCTTTAAACTCCTCAAGTAACCTTGTTTTATGTTTCAAAGGATACCTCATAACGCCTGAACTATTTTTTACTTCATAGCTGAGGCTCATTAATTCTTTGGCCTGGTCAGAAGACCTTGCCATTTGATTAGCATGATTAGTTAATGCAATTACCTCACATTTATTTACTCCTGCTATATCTTTTACCATCTTAAATAACTCACTGTAGTCTTGTTTCCATTTCTTATAGAAAACAAGAGGACTGTAGTTAACGTGCACTTCCCACCCAAGGTCCTTAAGTCTATTGATCTCAGGGATCCTATCTGCAACCTTCTGCATCTTAGGCTCTAATACATCTGCAAACCTCTGAGGCATAAGACTAACTCTTACCCTAGGTTTTTTGTTAAAATGATTTACATCAAGCTTTAGCAACTTTGGATACTTAGTGGCCATTGTACTATTAAGCTGTGGATGATCATCATATCTTTTAAGATAATCTATCAGTGGTTCTGGTAAATGTTTCTGCATCAATACTAAATCAGTATTACAAGCTACATCTACCATAGTATATTTAGGATCCTGCTGATCAGGGACCTTGGTAAAACCTTCTTCCCACTTAACAACAGATTCAAATATGTCATCTACATTAGTATTTACAAATACTCTATGACCATTGTACCGTGACATATAACAATAAGTGTCTACACAGCCACCAAAACATCCATAGATTAGATTTGGTGCTATACAGTTTGCACTATTGTTATTGTCTTTAGTAACCAAGGTCTTAGTCTGCTGAATCTTAATTGCCTTGCTCATTATTTACTCTAGAAAGGTTCTTCTTCTTTTTTATTCTCTCTCGCGTCTGTTTTCCAGTCAAACTTTGTGAGATCTTTTTCATTATAATCTGCCTCCGCAACTGTCTTGTTGTACTCATCCCAGTTATAAATTTTAAGTTCATACATCTTTAACACATCTCCTGATGTTAATCCTGGAGGTAATTCTCCATCATTTGCATTCATTATATCAATACATAATTCTTTCATTCTTCCCATTCTTCAAAGAATTTAGTTAATACTGCTCTAATTGTACTTTCTGCATTTCTTGTTCCACAAACTCTAGAATATTTTTCAAGATTATTACATAGTTTTTCATCAAGAGCAAGTCTATAACCACTCTTTTTACCAAATATACTATGTAAGCTTATAATTCTTTTAGCCATTACATTCTTCTTAAGTCTCACTTTTACTTCATACGGAAACTTCTTCTTTAATGTATCTGTGTTAGTTATAAAACTTTGATCATCTTTAAACTTGAGAGCATTTATCTTATTATGATGCACTCTATTTCTACATGTATTTAAGAAATCAGCTACTGCTTGTTCTGTCATACCGCATCCATAGTACATTGCACCAATAATATAAGATCTCTGATCTACATACTGATCTTGTCTTGTTTTAGGAATAGAATTGAAAGCTTTTTTAAGTTCTTTCTTATCTAATGTCATATTTTATATAAAAAATGGCCATAGGAGACCTTTTAGTTCTGCCTCAAAGGGCCCAATAAATAATGTGTAAGCAAACTCATGACTTTGCGCAATTAAATACAAAAAGTATGCAGCACAAATTTGAGATACTACAGAATATACCGCTACTACCACCATTGCTAGGTGGAAACTAAAATTTTCCATAAATTGTTTGTTAATTAAATTAAGTTTGTTAGATCTGCATCTTCTGCATAAATATCTATTTCTTTTTTTAGACTTTCTTTTAACTTAGTTTTAGTTTGCATAACTCTTTCTACAGTTAAAGTCATATCATCTGGAATTAAAAGAAATCTTTCTAATGAATAATATTTATAAGGAGCAGAAGCATCTGTAAGTTCTATTTCTTCAAAAGCAACTCCGAGCTTACCTTCTTGTAATCCCATTTCCACTACTTCTGTAATAGTATATACACTGCCTTCTTCTATCCATTCATATTCTGAGATATTTTCAGGCTTATTACTGCTATCAATACAAATTGCTTTCATATACTTCTAAACTTGCCTCTACCTTTACGTAATTTAAGGTTTCTAATATTTCATACATTTTATTAAAAGGTCCTGATGCAATATCTGTTTGACCTTTATTGTGTGCTAAAATTGCACATTGCTCTGCTTGAATAGGTGTGTGACCACATATTTTAGTCAAGCATGCTGTGACATACTCAAAACTGAGTTTGTCATCATTATACAAAGTAATCTTATGTGTTTTAGATTCACCCATACAATAATATACTAATTTTTGGGCAGATATTAGCTATCTAACCAAGGTTAAC
>Ga0208767_1000661_pt1 | contig 28478 bp, 36 predicted proteins | sample VirMetDEL_Mar_21_FD_184514 | JGI IMG/M metagenome (GOLD analysis project Ga0208767, IMG submission 184514) | Aqueous microbial communities from the Delaware River and Bay under freshwater to marine salinity gradient to study organic matter... | ecosystem: Environmental > Aquatic > Marine >... | reverse complement strand
TCGGCACGACTTGTTGAAATTCTATCACTGTCAGCGTCAAATGCTGTGCTATCTGGTTTGCTAGTTGGCCACGCCATTATAATTCCTCCACAATGTTACCATCCGCGTCACTTACCAGCGTAGGTAACCCCTGTATCTTAATATCGCAGACACAAGATGTTAATGTTTTACCGTATGTATCAATATCACGCACTTCAAATGTTATGCTACCACCTGATTTGCTTTGTAGATAAACAACCGGATATGTTTTATCGCCTTCTAGCACATAGTTAGTGGCAACATATCCATCCTCCATATAAAGAGTGGCGGTATCCTGCAATGTAAAAAATGCATTTGTGATTGTTGAAAAATTTCTATTAGGTGTAAACGTAACCAATCCTGCACTGTCTTCATATACCGCCGTATTCACGTTTGTAAACACTTCTTCAATTGGTGTGCTTTTCATTGTGCTTGTGATACTTTGTATGTAAGGTGTTTCCGTTGTTTGTTGTGTTACATCAACCTGAAACTGCCAATATCTTGCCTTTGCACCGCTTAGTGTTGTGCTTTGTCCGCCCACAAAACTGCTTGGTGCTACCAATGCACCCCCACTAACCGTATCACTATAATAAACCGTAATGTTTACGGGTCCACTAGCATCTACCTTAACAACAGGATTGTAATAGTTGCTTGCACCTGTATCAACTATCCCCGTATAAAATTTTAACGGCGATAAAGGTGTTTGATCCCATGTAGCAAAATCCGCCCATGTTTGTCCCGCACTGTCACCATCCCAAGTTTCAACAGAGTCTGCTAGATATCTATTTTGTCTTTTATCATAGTATCCGTTTTTTGTCAAACTCATGTTACGCTCCTAGTGAATGTGTTGTTGTTGTATCAGCATCGCTGTTAAACACATCCGCACTTAATTGTTGTATGCTATAATTCAAATATGCTTCAATACCATATCCGGTAACGCTTTCACCCTTTTCATTTGTGTATGTCCAACCGGGTAAATCGTATCGTACACTGGGATCAAAATAAGTTCTGTCTGTTGTTGGTGTAGGTGCACTTCCATCCGAATACAAATTAGCACCTTCCCAGTATAAACTGCCATCGGCGTTAAATTGTGCATCCGTAAATCTTATTTTGAAAAAGTCTCTGTTTGAAGTAACCAGCATGAGTGGATTGATGCCCTGTTTGTTGCCACCTGCCCACGGCCATGCAAAAATATCATCACCTTCGAATGTGCTTGGATTGTAAAGGGTGTTTTTCATGTTGAATATGTAACCCTGTGTTTTCAATCCACCACCGACTGTGCCCTTGTATACCACAATACCACCCACGTTAAGAGGTGGATTAACAAATACCTTTGGATACAATCCTCGCGGCCCTCTTTTTAGAATTTCGCTATCAATGGGTTGATCAAAACTTGCTATTGGTGTAGCACCTAGGTTTGCACTCACTGTTACACCACCCGCACTATCCGGTGCACTTACATCTTGTCCCACAGTCCAATACTGATATGGATTATAGACACTGCAACTAGGTAGAGTTTTTAATTTTTCAAATGTTGGTTTTGCTACAAGCAATACAATCTTATTACTTTGTGGATTTACAACATTTATAACTTCAAATTGACTACCATATGGTGCTCCCGAATCCGTCCCCCATGTTGCACTAATGTATCCAGGTGTAATATACTGATCTATACTAGGACTAGGTGTTACATCTACAGTAGTTGAATTAACAACTGTTACAGTCATTGCATTTCTTGCCAAACTTGTTTTAAATGTATCGGGTATACCCGCATTATAAAATGTCCAATCACCCATCTCTTGATTTTTTGCTCTTATGCTATCACCATCTAACAAATTGTGTGCAGAACTAAACTGTATTCTTGTTGTTGTGCTTATTTGTGTAATAGTGCTTACAGTTAACAAATCACCTGGTTGTCTTGGTGCTAGTGTTGTTGTATCAGCGGGTAAACCACCATATTCACCACCTGTGTTGTATGGATTGTTTCCGCCACCGGTATCATCAGCAATGCACTGGAATTGACTCCAGGGTTGACCGTTTGTGTAACGCACCATTTCATTTCTAAAATCAACTAAACTGTTGGGTGCTTCATCGGTAAAATATTTTTTATCTTCGGGCAGATTAAATGTTACAGCAACGTTATTACCCGCCGGCAATGCTATACCATAATTGAAATATGTAACATCACTGATGTCATTTGTTTTTGTTGTGTACAATAACTGTGTGTTAAATCTCGGACCCTGAAACAATCCAACCTGAACATCTTTAGGATCCGGCATTTGTGTTTCATCCGGTGCTGGTGGTGGAACCGGTTGTTGAATAGGTTCCGCAGGATAAACTCCCGCACTGTCAGTTGCCGGGGGATTGGGATCCGTTGGTGAAACGGGTTCACCGTCCAATGGTGGAACAACACCAATTGGATTGACCGGTGTAATTGGTTTGATTGGATCCGGTATAATAGGATCCTGCAGGAACGGAAATTCAAACACATCTTCTTCATCCGTTGTAATATATGGATATATGGTTGGTAAGTGTTCTACCGCTTCAATGCTTACGGTGGAATCCGCCCTAATGTTCATACCAACAACACGGAATGGATCCGCACTTAATCCCAATCTACTATTAGTAACATTAATAATATCACCTGGCACAACAGTCATCAATTCCGGACGTCCCGTAAATTGTATTTGACGCTGTTGTCTACTTTTATCGTATATCATTTGTGCTAGGTCTTTGGCCATATACACATTTGTAATTGAAGGGAAGTTGAAATCACCCTTTAATTCTTCATTGTTGTCCTCTGCCAATGCCGCAACATGATCTGCACTGTCCGTTTCTGGATATGCTATACTTTGATTTTGAAAGTCTGTGTCGGGGTCAACATAGTTTACAATAACCTGATTGTATTTGGTATTCTTTGCTTCACCACGCATTTCAATACCACCAATAATGTCATCATCGCCCGCACTGTATACAATGGTGGCGCTTGAACTTGTGATATCGTTTATGTTACCACCATCTTCAATTGTTAATTTGTATTTGCCCTGCACATACGGCATGATACCACGACATGCTTGCACGGTTGCTTTTACGTTGTCAATCAATTTTGCATTTGTTTGTATAACCTGATTGCCTGTAAGTGCTCTGCCCTGCTGTCCTGTGTAATATGTCACATACTGATTGCACTTGTTTGCGGCCTTAACAAAACTTTCTGCATCTATTTCTGTTGCACTTAGTCCACAACCAAAATCCGGATCCATCATGTAATCTAGCAATTGGTTAACAGGATTGATTGAATATGATTTTGATAAACTAGAATATGCTGTTGTAAATTCATAACCCGCACTGTCCGCATCTAGATCAGTAACTGCAAACACACGCTTGCCCAATACTTCCGCTTGAATTGTGGGAATACCGCCTTTAAAAGGATTGTTGTCGCTGTCTTCTTGTGTTTTAATTTCGGGATATTCGTAACGCACCGCAAGATAAGCAACACCAGGTATAGTTCTTGTTTTTGTGCTCCAACTGTTGCTACCGTTTAACAATGTACTTTGTGCATCTCCACTAGCACCATTAAACATTTGCATCTTTACTAGGTTTTTGTATCTACCAGTGGGTGGAGTAATTTCTGTGCCCGCGGGTAATGTATTATTTCTACCCGTCATCATTGCTGTGGGCAATTCAACATCATCAATAAAAAGACGTCTTATGCCTTCAATTTCACCCTGTGCTAAAACATAGCAAACATACAAATATTTGTTTTTGTCTCCGTTGGTTTCCGCAAACACAATGCTACCACCAACACGCCTGTAACCATAAACTATTGGAATGTGCGTTGTTGTTCCGTTTTTGGTTACAGTTATACCGCGTGCTGTCTCCCCCGCATTCTGGTTGATATCGGGTGTTTCAAATCCACCGAAGGGTCCGATAACAAAACTAAAAACATCACCAACAAATCCGATAATGCTTTTACCAATGTTAACAATGGTATCAACAATACCTTCGAAAAAGTTTCCGATGCCTTTGAATATGTCGCTAAACCATCCCATTATTCAGTTCTACCCCAAAATATTTGTTCTGTTGTTTTGTGTGCAAATTCAAATGCGTTACTTGAAGGTGCGTATCTTTTTAAACTACCTTCGTTTGTAATCATGCCGTTTGTTCTGTTGAAGTTTACAAATTGACTGCTTACTTCAATCGTAAATCTTGCACTGTCTTCTGCATCACTGATTGCATAACCACTTACCTTTCCTTTGAATAACAGTAAAGGTGTTGCTACGGTTGCATATGTGCTTTCATCAAAAAACACACGATAAACATTTACACGTCTATTGATAACACTGCTTTGGCATAGCAAATCTCTATACACGGTGTTTAGGGCACTAAAGGTAACGGTAACATTTGATATTTGCAATTCTCCTGTTTCTTTGGAATCGCTCATACCAATTAAATCCGCACTTGAAATGTAAGTTTGTGCGCCTGCATCAAATTGTGTGCCACTGTCGTATGCGAATGTAAAAGGTGCATCCGTAAAATACAAACCATTTAATCCACCATATGAAGTGGGTAATTCTATTTCGAGAATCTGTGCCGCAACAAAAGCGTTGCCTTGGAATTTGCTTGTTAGTGCGGGTAAAATTCTTGCCATTAAATTACCTCTATCATGTCTACTTCAAATGTATAATATAACTCCGTGCCCACTCCAATTTCTTGTAGGTCATTATTCAATGTCATTCTAAAAGGCACGTTGTCGATTGTAATATCTTCGTTGTTGCTTAAACCTGATACCAGTGCCGGTGTAATATTCATGGTTGCTGTTCCTGTACCACTTGAAGTAACGTCATCGGTAACCATGTATACTTTATTGTGATCTGTAAATCTTACAACATCACCCGCTTTTAAAACAGTTGTTGACAGTGCTAGTCCGTCAATTGAAATTGTAGTTGTGCCGGCACTTACAGCACCGTTTACCTTTGCTGTGCTACCTGCCGCTGTGCCACTGCATGAACTAATCTCTGGTATAACAACATCAAACTCATTTAATTGACCTCTTGCTTTTGCTAAGAATGCCATGATGGGTTTGAATTCTGTTCTTGTCATGCTTGGGTAATTTGCGGTAAAACTAAACACCGTTGTGCCAATTGCATTTCTAAATCTTTTTAAACTTAAACTTCTAGTTGTCTGCGTGTTTGTTTCAATTTTGAAGTTTACCGCAGTAAAACTAGGAGTGCTTGGATATGTTCCTATATTTGCCATTACGATGTAATCCCCGCTTTCCCGCGTTCATTGAGTGCTGTGTTAATTAGATTAACAATCAATCCTCTACGCTGTGTTAATAATTGATCAAACCCGCTTGTATCATTTGCTTGTATGTTAAACACAACTTGGACGGGTTCTCGTCTGCCTCCCATGCCTTCAATTGCCTGTGCTACTTCTCTAGGTATAACCGTTGATGGTTGTTTGGGAACGATAATTTCCGCTCCATCTTCCCCGATTACAGCGGGTTGATTGGTAATTAGGTTACCACCTCGTTGTGCTGTTTGTGCTCTAATAGTAGCAACCTGCGCCAAACCACTAGCAACAGTTGCCGCCGCCGCAATAAAGTTAAACGGTGGTGGATATGTAGCAAGTGCTTTTGTGGCACCTTGATATGTGTTAATAATTGCTTGTGCTATTGCAAACGCTTTGTATGCCGCAAAAAACTTTTTATTGTAGGCACTTAATCCTTTAAAGAATTCAGCACCTTTGCTTAATCCAAATTCTACTTTTTCTGCTTCTGATTTCTTTTCAAATTCAATTCTATCTGATGCAATTTGTTTTGCTCTTTCGGCATTACCTTGTTGTTGTAACACTGCTTTATCTTCTGCACTTAATCTACCTGCAAGTATAAGTTTACCTGCTTCTTTTTCGCGTTGAATTTCGTTTGCTAATCTTTCTTCAATGGCACTTGCTCTAATTTCATTAATTTTATTTTGTGTTTCTGTTTCAATATCTAAAATTGCTTGTGCTAATGCCTGTTTAGATATAACTCCTTGTTCATATTCAAACTTTGCAAAACTTTTGGCAGTTTCTTCACGTCTTTTATAAAAATCAACTTCAAAAGTTGTTAGAATACCATAATATTTTTGTGCTAGGTCAATACCACCTTGCGTAATTTCTTTTTCTCTATCGGCATTCTTTTCTTTAATTTGTAATAATAATTCATTTAGTTGTTTTTGTTGAATTAAGGAACTTAATTGTTTTTCTTCTTCTTTAGTTAATGCTCTACCCAATTCAAGTTCTGCTTTTTTAAGTTCTTGAATTACTTTATTATCTTCTAATTTAATTTTAGATAATTCTAAATCTTTTGTAGTATCTGTTAATATTTCTTTAAATGTTTTTGTAATCTGTGAAAGTTTATCTGCTTGATCTTTAAAATTTTGATTTGTATTACCTGTGTTAACATTAATTTTACCTGTTGTGTCATTTATATCATCAAAATTAGGTGCTAGTGCTTTTGCTCTTTCATCAATATCAGCAATGCCCTTTTTAAATTCTTCAATGCCTTCTAGGTTAACACCAATTGTTTCAGCAACGTTGTCCCAACCTTTTTCTAGTGCATCAAGTGCATCATCTGCAACCCCGCCCAAGTTCATTGATTCTGCTAGTTTTGAAAATGCACCTGTTAGATATTCAACACCTGCCGCAATAACAAGTCCTGCCGCAATAAGTGGATTTGCCGCGGCCGCTAGTGTAAGTGCTTTAACTGCCCTTGCCGCTAGACTTAAACCTTTGACTAATGTGCTACCAAATGCCGCCGCTATTGCACCAACACCAATAGCAATCTTTAAACCAAAGAATGCTAAAAATGCTTTACCAATAAGTCCTATATTAGCAATTACTAATTTGCCACCTTCAACAGCATATAAGAATGCTTTGGTTAAATTGATACCAATTGATCTTACAAGTTCTTCATTGTTTTCAATGTATTCTGTAATCTTTACAGCGGTTTGTCCAAGTGCTTTAGCAAAACCTTGACTACCAATTTTATCTGCCGCATTTGTAATGGCAATTTGTAAGTTTGAAAACTGTGTGCTTATGTTATTAATTCTGTTTTCAGTAGCACCACCAAAACGCTCTTTGATACCTTCACTTAACGCTGATAAGATAAGATTAGCACCTTCGGCAGTCTTACCTAGATCACTTAACTGTAATCTGTTTCTACCTAATTTTTCTTGTAGAATATCAAATACGGGAATACCTCTATCAGCAAGTCTGTTTAGTTCTTCAAGTCCTAAACCACCCGCTGTTGTTCTACTAAACAAATCTGTGATTGCTTGTAGTGATCCCAGTTGATCTGTTGTAACCGCCGCGGCGTCTGTAAATAGTGTAAGTAATTCTTCTGTAGGAGCAATACCACTTGCTTTTAACTTAATAAAAGTTTGTGTTAGTTCTTCTACACCAAATTGTGTTTTAGTAGCAAATTGTGAAACAAAATCAAATGCTTCTGCACCTTGACGTGCGCCGCCAGTAACACTAGCAAGAGTAGTTCTTAAGTCCTGAAAACGTGCTGTAGTAGTAACAATGTTTTTAATAACATTTGCACCGCCAATAGCACCTAATGCAGTTGCCGCAAGACCTGCAATACGATTAACACCTAAAAGTCCTTGATTTAAACCCGTTAGGCGTTTATTAATATTACTTAGGGCACGTTGCGTCTTATCGAGAACGCGGATTTCTAGTGTTTGTGTTGCCACGACTCATCGCCTCCTTTTGTCTTTCATGTTGTAGTAGAAACCATTCATACCACAACTTTATTTCCAGGACACTTAACTGCATAACTTCCTCCACACTCTTGTGCAAAGTCTCTGCTATTCTCATTAACAGTTGAAGTTCAGTGTCCTCTTTTAGTTTTTTGCCACTTCCTCATATTCTGAAACAGCGTTGTTTAACTCACTGCACACACGCAAAAGGGTTGCTGGATCCGCATCGTTCATTAGTGTTGTTTTGTCAAATTTTGTAAACATGGGTTTTCCTTCCGGATCCAATGCTTTGGCAATTAGACTTTCGACTAATGCTTCAACGGTTTTACCCTGTTGTTGTAGTGCAATAATTTTGCTTTCTACAGCAAACGAATATGCCGCTTTATAATAGATATCTGTTTTCCATTCTGGTACAGAAATCTTTTGCAGTCCACCACTTAACTTTTCTTTAAAGTGTGCTTGTATGTTGTTAATTACATTACTCATTTATATCTCCTTCTTGATATCTCCCGTATGGTAGGTCCCAAAATACCATTCGGTGCTTGTTTTGAGCGGCCCATTTCTAAAGGAACAATGTGGGACACGCGGTTGACTATACGCTTTTCTTTGAAAGCGTTTTCGAGGTGCCAACCACGTCTCGCTTGTCCCTTGTCTATTGGCGTTTTGCTTTTTGCTACTACCAATGTATCTTGTGCTACTCTGTCAACCAATCGATCTTTTTCTCTTTCAAGATCGCGGCCAACTCGTTTAGTGCCTCTGACACTAATTCTTAACATTAGAAATCCTTAAGCGTTGTATGCTTGAACGTCTAATGCACCAGTGCCTTGGAAGTTTACACTTGCAGTTACGAGATCATCGTATGATGCACTTCTTGATACTGATGTAACAATAACTTTACCTGTGAATTTTTCACCTGCACTTGTGCTTGGATAAAATTCGATGTAAAGATCGCCATCATTATCTGGACGGAACGCATCGCTTGCCGCTGTGTGTCCATCATCGTATACTACTTCCATAGAACCTGTAAACTGGTGTAATCCAGATTTAAAAGTCCTCGCAGAGTCGCCCATGACCGTATCGTCGATCACATCTTTGCTGTGTTCAACCGTCCAAGAGCGAACTTCAGCAATCGCAGTTTCACCTGCACTGTCGGTTCCGATTTTAACGGTTCCGTTCTCGCCTGTATATGTCGCCATTTTTAGTTCTCCTCTTTAGCGTTATTGGATTCGTCGTCTGAAATTAGTTCGTCTTCAAAAACGTCCCATTCTTCTTCCTCATCCTTTTTGATTGAAGTCACTTGGGCGTCGGCGGTAATTTTATTTTTACTACCCTTTGCCGGTGACTTTTTTTCTTGGGTTGCACCATCATTTGATAAAGTCCAACCTTCTTCAAGAAATCTTTCTACGCGATCCTCTTGGATATTTTCCCAGGATCCGTCTTTCCACATTTTTACATATTTTATTGGCATTATACTGCTCCTTTTGTAAACGAATAGTGAACTTCAGCAATTAGATTAAACTCACCTAGTGGTGGAGTTCTATCAACTATTTCAATCGTGGTAACGTGTGTTGTTGCCGCTCTTGTTGCCGCTAGTTCTCTATCCCTGTTTGTGTTAAGTGCTTCTTCAATGCGTTCGATCAATTCATTACGTTTTTGATCTACGCTTTGAACGAACCCTTGGCGTCCGTCGGAACGCACAAAACCTCGTATATTCACTTCTATAATTCCGCGACGATTTCCACCCATGCTGTTTTCTTCACGGGTTTCATTACCTGTTGTAACCAATAGTGCGGGGAATTGTGTAAGTGCTAATTTGTCAACATCAAACGGTTCCCTTGTAACCAAGCGAACTTTTGGGTTTTCCATATCACCCAATACATCGATGATGTTAGATATAATATCTTCTCTGTTTGACATTACCTACTACCTTTTAAGGCGTAGATAGTGAGTTGGAGTTTTCTCTTCGTCGCTTACTGTGCCACTGCTGTCCAAATCATATTCCACACCGTCTCTTAAAATGTTATCCCATTCTTCAGCATATTCTTTTCTGTAAAATTCCATTTTACGTTCAAACATGTCGGGTTCTGCTTCAAATTTTGCCATCTTTGGGAATATGTGATAACCTAGAGCGCGGAATACTGTTGCTCTTGTGAGTTGACTTGCAGTGTATAAGTCTTCATCTGGTTCCGTTTGTCCGGTTGCCAGGTATTTTAAATCATACAAACCCAAGACTTGAGTAGGCCACCAATCTCTGCGTAATTGTCTAAAGACATCCGCTTGTGCCTTGCTTAATTCTTCGTCAAAATTGGGAATTCCAAAATCTAGAATATCGGGTTCGTAATCTTGTAGATCACTTATAGTTGCTAGTGTTGCCATAGAGATACTGTCTCCTTAAATGTGCTATTGGGTCCTTCCCATACCACCAAATTGTTTAACAAATGTATTTATAGTAAAAGCGAGAAAAGGGCGAATTTCTCCGCCCTTTCCCGTGTTATGATATTAGGTTGTGCCTAATTATTATAGTTGTGCATCACCGATGATACCTACACCATATGCGTCAAAAATTTCGCTAACGCCGTATGCCATAGAACCTACGATTTCAGTAGCACGTAGACTTGCGTCTCTTTGCTCTTCAACACGCATGTTACGCTTAACCATGTAACCCAATGCATCTTGTGACATCGCGGCACCTACAAAAGCACCTGCGGAATCACCTGTGATTACAGTGGATTCAAACACGTTCATGCCGGCAATGTTTCCAACAAATCCTGAACGAAGTGCTTCGTTACCTAAATCTGAAGGATTAACCATGTTAGTGTTACCTGCATTAGTTAATTGCTTCTTGATTTGGAATGCTTGGTATGGGTGTAATACACACACATACTGGCCAGGAGCGTTGTTTGCTCTTAGTGTTGCCGCCGCTTTGAAAAGGTCTTCAACACTGATTTCTGCCGCACCGGATCCAACAGTGTTTGAAAAACCGCTGAATAATGCCGCTAATTCTGTGTCGACTTTTTTCGCCATTGCGTCACCAATTTGTCTACCAATTGCCGCCGCTACATCTTCTGATGCACTTTCTTTCGAAAGGTCAGTTAATGTTACCATTACACCGCGTTCTAACGCTGTAATAGTTTTTGAAGTAGTATCAAAACTAGTTGGAGTAGTGATATCTGTACCTTCAGTTAAATCTGCCGCTGATAGGGCAGGGTAAATTGGAACTTGTGCCGTAAGGCCCGGAGTTCCGCTCATGTCGTAATTACGGATAAGAGGGCGAATTACAGTCTGTTCGGATAATGTGTATAGAGCAGACTGGACGATATTCGCATATAACTCTTGCGTAAGGGTTGATGTTGTTACTGCCATTGTTTTCTCCTTATGTTAATAGCAATTAAACACGGATACCTTTTGACTTCATAATCTCTTTGTATCGAGCACGGTGTTCTGGGTTTTCCATGTTCAGTTTCGTTATATCGTTGTCAACCACTGGTGCTTGTCGTCCAACTCCATTGCTTGTGCCACTGCCACTAGGGCCTGCACTAACAAAGTGTGGATTCGCAGTAAGAAACTCAGTTACCAGTCTAGATACTTTTAACGGTTCCCCGTTTTCATCATATCTAACCTGTCCGTTGTTATCTAAAACGTCAACACCACCTGCTTCATTAAGTTTAAGTTGTCCTTTTAACAATGCTACCACTTGTTGTGGATTGATTGCTTTTTGACCACTTGCTTCATTAAGCAATGTGCCGTCTACCTTGATAGAATGCAATTCGCTTTCATACTGTTGAATTTTGCCGTTGAATTTCTCCGCTTGCTCTTTCAACAATTTTTCAAACTCACCACGCTTTTCTAATTCTGATTGGCGTGCTTTTTCTTGCTTTTCTACAAGTTCGTTATAGAGATCAACATCAACGTTTGAATATTTCTTTTCAAACTTTGCTTTTTCTCTTGCTACCCTTTCAGCAACAATTCGATTTACATCGTCCTGTGATAAAAGGTTGTCTTGTCTCTCTACTGTTTCCAGTGTACTTTCCTGTTTTTCACCTGTTGGTTGAGCAACAGTTTGCTCTGTATCATTAACCGCTGTGTTTTCTGCGTTCATATTATTCCTCTTTCTTATGGTTGAGTTCTACCCCACCTCGCTTGGTGTATGCTTTTATTTAGTTTAGCGACGTATTTATCGCTTCTTTTTGCCGCCACGAGACGGTTTCTTTTTCTTACCGCCTCTAGACATTCTAGATTTCATTGCCATGGCACTTGCTCCTTTTTTTATGGTATAACGCTTGCTACTGCGTTGACCTATTGTTGATGCAATGCTGGTTGTAGTAGTAACTGCCATTATTTGCGTTTCCTACCACCCCTATAACCAGAAGCACGTATCGCTCTCCCTTGACGCTCTGCTTCTCGTTTAGTTTTGTATATCTTACCGCTAGTTCCCCAACGGTATCCACCTTTTACTCGTCTAACCGGCATCTTCAATACCTTCCCAACTTGGATGTTCCTCTATCTTGCGATTTTTGTAACCATCAAGTATTTCTTTGCGTCTACGTTTTAACAACGGATATAATTCTAGCAGGTTGTTACGCGAACGTATGCCTGCTGTCCTGTAACCTTTGGTTTCATAGATGTGTATGTTTTCGTTGTATTCACCAAGAATGCGTCTAATTTCTTGTTCTGTTTCATTGGTAACAATCCAACTATCTTCTGGGATATACTTTCCCATTACTATCCCCTGTTAAACAATCTCGCCAATTCCGGATGAACTTGTTTAATTTGTTCATCGGTATAACCCTCACCGATCATTTCTCTAAGATGTGATAATAATTGTTCTGCATTATCAACCGGTGGATGTTCCATGGATTCCTGTTCGGGTGTTTCCATCTCGTTCACATCCTCGCTCCGTGTATCTTCTAATTCGTATTCTTTTTTGTATTCATCATACCATTCTTTAACTTCTTCGTAGGAACGTTCTGTTACGGTTTCTAAGATCATTTTATCTAATTTAAAATTAATCATAGGATCCGCTGGATTTGCTTCTTTTGCCATCTTAAGCATGGCAATGTCATTTGCTTTATCCTGTATACTAAAACTTCTAGGATATTCCACTTCGCCGTCCCATACCTTACCTTGATACAATGCCCACATGCGCCATAACTGTTCTTCGGCATGTTCTAAATTCATTGCAAAATCCGCTAGTTTTGCATTTAACATTTGAAACTCTGTTTGCAAACCAATACCACTTAAACGTCTGCTTTCAATGCTACGAATACCACCCAAGCATGCCATTCTATCAATTGCATCAACTTTGTTTTGTATCGATTGTAAAACTGCTTCAATACTTGCACCATCAGGTTGAATTAGATAAGGTTTAAGTCCTGGATCCATACCCTGTGGCATTTGCACAATTGAACCTGCACCTGCACTTGCTTCTGTGTCAACAGTTTTTACAAGTGTGGGATGATTTGTTAATCTAATAATTTGTTCAATCTCGGAATATTCTTCGTAGATCATTTTGGTCATGTCGGCAATATCGCCTATAGCGGATATTCCAATGCCTCTAATGTTTCCTCGTTGAGCGTATACGCAAACCGCCGGCACCCTTCCGAGCGTGTTAGGGACTGTTTCAAATAACTCACCTGTTTTTTCCGCTCCGTCGATAAGATACACATTTATTTCTTCAGGTGTGTATTCCCTAATATACTGTTTGTTCTTGACAATTTCTTCTTTAACTTTTAGATATGTTAATTCATAAAGTCCATTTGGTTGTCTTGTATATTCCCAGTCTAAAACATTATCCGGGGTAAACAGCGAAACATAAGGTCTAATACCTTGATTTAATTCGTCCGCTCTCGTAAAGGTTTGTGTATTTGGTTTGTCCACAACAATCCAACTCGTGCCGTACACCTGTGCATATGCACTTACATCACGCATGAATGCTTGAAAACTTCTACCATCCAAATCAGCATCTTTTAAAAATGCTTCTAATCCTGGATCCGTATCAATGCTTCCAAAATCTCTTTTAACTTCTTTTCTAAATAAGAAACTGTTGTAAATTCCTGTTACGCTTTTTACATGATTGTCAAGTGCAACCTGACGTAAACGTTTTTCGTAATCATCTCTGGATTCGTAGTAGTAGGGTTCTAAGTATCTTCCAGCAAAGTAGTCGTAACCACCTTGATAACTGTCACCTAAAAACGTCCAACGGTTAATATAATATTTGTAAGCGTCATGTGAATCCACAATGTAATCAACTGCAAACCTACTGTCGCCTTTAATTACTCTGTCTCTTATTACGGGCATTATGAGTATCTCCTTGCGTTATTGTTTCCAGTAAATGCCCAACGTTGTGGTGTCGAACTTTCATATTCTGTGCGTAAAGGATATAAAAAGTCTACCAAATAACCCACAGCATCTGCCATATGATCAAGTTCACCGTCCTTTTCAATTACGGACGTTCCTGGTTTATATACCATTCTTTCTAAACTAGTAATTATCTGTCTGCATTTGGGATCGATAAAGAGTGAATTTTCCCCTTTGCTGTTCTTTAGTTTTGCATTAACAGAATTTACCCTGTCTCTAATTGGCGTGTGTGCATTTCTTACCTGCACTGTAAAACCTGCATTTTGTAAAATGCTTATATCCGTTCTACCACCTGCTGATGTTTTTCTTTGACGTCCTGCAGGATCCGGATACATTATAATTCTTGAATTTGGATAGCGTCTTTTTAATTCGTCACATACTTCATCTGTATTACTACCCTTCATAACAATTTCATCAACAAAATAAACTGTTTTACCTTCGATGACAGCAATAGCACAACTCATAGGATCCACGTTAAAGTCAATACCACAATGTATTTCATGCATGCTTGCGTTGTGTGGTTTGATTGTATAATCTCTTGAAAAATTATAATAGACCACTCCTGAGTATGTGTTAAACGTAGCGAGATATTCTTGTTGAAATGTTTTTTCATCCATATCTCTTTTTGCTTGTTCTATTTCGTCTTCTGGAACATTACCGCCATCCAATGTAGTAAATTGATGTGCGGCCCAATTTTCTGTGTTTTGTGCCATGGTAAACATTTCATGACTAAAACTGCCTACTCCTCGAGGGGTTCCGATGAATAACGCTTTACCTTGTTTGTCTGAAAGTGTAGGTCTTAGTATTTGATACCATACTTTAGGGTCGATATCTTGATATTCGTCTAGAACTGCGTAATTTAAACCTACGCCTAATAAAGATTCCGGATTGTCCGCGCCCTTAAGATATATTACGCTACCATTCTTAAGTCTTAATTTTAATTCTGCTTCGTTGCTTTGATCAATCCATCTTAAATCTTTTAATTTGCTTTTTAATTGATCCCATACAATAGTCTTTGCCATTCTATAACTTGGAGCAACGTAGTAAACCATTTGATCTGGTTTGCTTGCCGCCCTTGCTAATTCTCTTAAGGCAACGTGTGTTTTTCCAAATCTGCGACCACAGCAAGATACAACAAAGCGATTTTCAATGGCGCTTTGACAAATTTCTTTTTGTGGATTACTTAATGGCATTATCTATCCTCCAACAGCAATTCAAATCCTGCACTTACACTTGCTATATTACTTGACTTTGCTCTTATTTCAATGTCGTCTTTTTCATTGAAAACTTCAAAAATTTTGTATTCTTTTCTAAATGCTGTTCCTCTAAGTGTAGAATATGCTTTGGTGTTAAACACGCCATTGTCAAAACGCCTAACCATGACTTTTGCTTCAAGTTCTGCGTCCTTGCTATTGCCTACATCAAAACTTAACAAGTATGCTCTTTTACCCGCTGGAACAGTATACACCGCCATTAGCGTTTGTCCAACTTCTTCTAAAATTCTCGCAATAACTGTGCCATTCACAGTGGCACTTAGATTGCCTTGATTTACTGGCAGGGCATCACCTGCACTATCGCCTTCTGGCATACTAAAAAGTCTCATTCTAAAAATTCTTATAAATTCACCACTGCTGGCCGCACCACCAACTGTTACATTCTCTGTTAGTAAATTGTATGCACCGTCTAATCCTTGAACTTCAACAATAGCACCATTGTCATTAACAGTATCATCTGATGTTAGTGTAACTGTGCCTGCTGAATTTACATAGGTATAGATACCACCATTTTCCCATATGGTTTCAAATGTGCTACTTCCTACACTTGCGTTATAACCAAACTTTTGTATTCCTGAAAGGTTAGGAAATGCCCCTCTTGCAACCCCTAATCCATATGGGAAGTTATTGTTATCCTGTAATGCTGAAAAATTTATTTTTGGCATAGTTTAATCCTCCCACGGTAGCGGTGTTTTTGCATCGCCATCTTCCGGAGTATCCTTTTGTCCTAGATACTGCTTACCTAAAAAGATTTGCATTCTTGTATCGCCGTTAAGTGCTTTGTCCCACTGTGCTCTACGTAAACTTTTTTTACCCGCCTGTTTGCCCTTTTCTAGCAAATCACCAAAACGTCTTTTTAGTGTTTCGGGTGTGACTCCTACCACTTCAGCAATCTCTTCTGGTGTACACTGAATACAAGCAAGTTTATAAACCAAATCTCTATCTATTGTCTTGTATTTCTTTACAGGTTGTGATTTATTATTTTCATCCATTATATCTGTCTCTCCACTACCTTAATTCTAAAGTTTCTTGAATCCTTTAGTCCGTTGGTTGTGTCAATTTTGAATTCTACATTATAAACGTTGCCTGTTGTTCCGCCTGAAATATTTGCCGTTGCTATTACTGTTGTGTTTGTGCTGGAGTCGATTGTTAAAGGTGCCGCATCGCCACTGATGGTTTCTGCTGTGACAGTGAGTGCTGAAATAGTATCACCGCTTGGCAACCACAGCGTCCAATCAAGTGAATAATCCAATACAGCATAAGGATCCTTCTCGATGAAGTGACCTACTCTGTCTTGCTGAAAACCTGTTAGCGTTGCCATTAACCTTCTCTCCTATCTAGAGGATTTCCGCTAACTTCTACATAAGTGAGTGTTTGCGGTTTCAATATTCGTGTTTCACTTTTTATGGTGAATCCTCGTGTTTCTTGTTCAATGTTATTTAACCTATTCTCTGGTTTTACCGCAAATTTTCGTGTTTCTTGTTCGATTATTAAAGTTCTTGTTTCACTATCAACGGTGTAAACCCTAAACGGATCTATTCTGTAAATTGTTAAAGCACCTAATACCGTGTTGAATGCACTTAAATTTGCACTTGCCTGATGAACTTGTGTGCCTAATGCTGTAAGTGTTGCTGTTGTTGTTAGGTCTGCATTTCCGGTAAAGAACACAATCGGATCCGCTGTAAGCGTTGTGGTAACCTGTAAATCAGCACCTTCTGCCTGTATTCTTGTGCTTGCAACTAATACGCTGTTAAATGCACTTAGATTAGCAATTCCGCTTTTTAGTTTATTAGCGTTTGCTGTAAGTGTGCCCGAACTTGCCTGTAGCACAACACCTTCTAATGTTGCACTGGCGCTCGCTGTTAATGTAAATGCACTTGTAAGATCTGCACTTCCGATTTTGCCCACAAATTCACTGCTGTTAACAGAAGCGATAATTTGTAAATTTGCATCGGCACCGTGTGTTTGACTTATTTGTGATGATAGCGTAAACTGTGAACTTGTGTTTGCGGTATTATTTCTTAGTTTGTTACCCGTTGCTGTTAGTGTGCCACTGCTTGCTGTTAAGGACACACCATCAACTGTCTTACCACCTATTGCGTTTACACTAAACGCACTTGAAAGGTTTATTGCACCACTGTCAAGATATATTCTAATTCCGGCATCGTTAACAAATACGGTTGGGCCCCATATCTGTTGTGTGTCATGATTCCAAGTTCCATAATCACCCCATGTAACACCATCATGTGCATTCATCGCCAATGTGGCGCTTGCACCTCTTAGTATCGTTGGTGTTACCGCAAGTGTGCCTGAACTTGCTTCTAACCATTCGCCGCTTCTTACCCTTGCCGCGGCAATCAATACCGCACCTGCGGTTACTATATTTGCCTGACCTGGACGTGTTGCTGTTGCTGTTGCTGTTAGTGTGCCACTGCTTGCTTGTAGCGTTGTGCCACTTATTGTTTTTTCTGCTGTTGCTGTTAATGTAACAGCGGAACTGATTGATGCACTGCCTGGACGTACTGCTGTTGCTGTTGTCGTGACTGTTGCATTAGAAGATAAGGATGCTTGTGCGAAAACATCACCCGATACGTAACCCGCATCGACATATGTATCTTCTACATAGGTGCCGCTTGTGTATCCTTCCGCGACATATAGATCACTGACAAACTCCGCCATGGGTTAAATCCCCCCGTGACGTATTACGCCAAGGTTACTGTTAGGTTTCCTGATGTAATTTGAAATGTGTCGGAATTTTCTATCAATTTACTGCTAGAAAGAGATCCGTAAAAAATCACATTCCCTGCAGTTGATGCATCCATTACTGCTAGGTGTGTAATTGTTCCCCAGTTGGCATCTGTTGCCGCTGGGAATGTTACATCCGCTGAATTGCTTACGCTACCATTTGTAATAGTTCCAAATGTTACCGCTTGACGTGCATAAGCACCTCCTGTGCATTCATCTGTAATTGTTCCTGCTTCTAGGTTTTCTGATGTTAATCCTGCACTATCGTCTGAATTGAATAATGCAACATATACTGTTGCTGGTGCACTAGTTGCTTGACTATTGGCCTTTAACCAAAAGTCCAACGTAAGATTTTCTGTTCTGTCTGCCGCCGCACTCATTGTTTTGTCTCCTTATAAGGTTTGTTTGTTTGTTAATTAACGTTAATATTTAAGCAATTTGTGGTAATATTATTATCTTATGCTTTTAAAATTTTGTAATTTTTACCCTAAAACTACCTGTTCTATCACCTTCTGTCGAGGAAGTAACACGCAACGAAAATGTTTTAGATGAACTAATTGTAACAAACCGTTCTCCAAAACTATAACCTTGTCCCGGGTCAATTTGATTTGCATTAACAATAATACCTAGATCAGTATCATCTGTGTCATTGTGTAATCTGTGTAGAAAAACAATACCACTATCAAAAACTTCAAATATGTAATTGCCTGCACCTAAGGTAAATGTGTTGCTTAAACCTGCACTATTATCAATTGTTGTGACACCGTTGGGATCAAACGTTTGTGCAAAACCTCTTTTATAATCACTGCCTGATATTAATTCATTATCTGCATCGCTAGATGTAGTTCTTATAATTGCGAAATCTGCCGCACTGCCCACGCTGGTGCTTGCAACCTGTTCCCATAATCCTGAACTAGATGAATACCGCAATAGATCGCCATCGCTTGGTGAAGAAATGTTGAATGTGTCAATAATGTCGTTTACGTTATCAATGTTTTGTTTGATATCCGCTCTTGCATTTGCAACCAAATCATTTGGATTGTCCACATTAGTTGTTCCTGCTTTTGTTCCTGATGGCCAAGTTGGCATATTCTATATCTCCTTATGCAGTTCCGTAATAATGGTTTGGATATACACCAACCGTTCCGCCATTTGGCATAGTTGGTGTTGAAACTAAACTAAATGTATCACCACTTCTACTATAAACATAAAAATATGGACTAGTTTGTGAAGCACAATAAAAATATGTTCCATCTTTGCTCCAAGCACCGTTCATATTATCCCATATACCAATGGTTTTTGCTTCAAGATATGTCCAAGTATCCGCTCCAGTATCTTTTTTATAGAATCTTAAACTATCCGTGTCATTGCTCATAAATGCCAAATAGTTGCCTGTGGGATCAAATACCAATCCGCGTCCAGCACTTGCGGCACTAACTGAAAGTGGTGTTGTTAGTAGTGTTAAACTATCGCCACTGCGTTTGTATATCGCATATCTTGGATTGTAATCGTTCATTGCGACTCCCAAATACACGCCATCGTGACTCCAACTACAACCAACCATTCTTCCAGCGGCATCTGCTTTAACATCTACCCTTGATATGCTACCTGATGTATTTTTATATAGGTGAACGTTGTTTCCGCCGCCTTGTGCTGTGCCATAACTTAATTGTGCTATCGCAATATAATCACCCCATACCGCACAACCTCTTGATTGTGCTGTTGGTAAATTTGCTGGATCTGATAGTTTAGTAAAACTATCTCCGCTTCTGCTGTAGGCATAAAAGCGTGGACTGTTTGAAGTTGACATATACAAATAATTGCCATCTTCGCTGAATTGTGCCTGCCATACCTGACTGCTTGGTGCCGTATCAAAAGGTGAAGTTAATTTGGTATATGTGGATCCTGATCTTTTGTATATTTCACAGTATGGACTTGCACTCATACCAACTACCATATAAACACCATCCGTGCTGTAATTTATGCTCCATGGTTTACCCGATGGATTTGTAGATGCACTGCCTATATCCGTAATACTGGATCCTACTTGTTCTAATAAAGATAAAAACGGAGTTGCATCTTCTGCATAACCTATATATGTGTCTATCGCAACATTATTAAATTCATATATGTATTCACTTGCAATAACATAAAATTTGCTACCATCTGAGTTATAAGTTAAATCCTGACCAAAGTGGGTGCTACCTGTTGCATCGTTAATAATGGTATTATAATTGATTGCGGCGGTTGCGGCGCCCGCTGTTGTAATATCGTATGCTGTGCTTAACGGCCATTCGTATATTACGCTTGATGTGCTACCAAATGCCTTGGTTCCATCTTCATTGAATATTAAACTTTTTTGACTGCCGACTATTTCACTTCTTTGTGCAACATGTGTGGCAGTTGTTAAATCATAACCAGTGGATAAACTAAATTCATCAAAACCGTGGGCACTGTCATAGATGTATACCTTTGTGCCATCACCATTAAATGTAATACTTTCACCGTTGCCGGTTATGTTTGTGTCGACAGTTGATAAAGTACCATCTGAACTTGCTGTGGTTAAATCATATGCACTTGATAAACTATACTGTCTTACTAATCCATAATCCGCAACATATAATTTTGTGCCATCCGGATTAAATTCAAGTCTATTGCCGGTTGATGAACTGGGACCATCATTGCTGGATGCACTTGCTGTAGAAACGCTATATGCGGTTGACAAACTGTAACCTTCAACCATGGGATTGCCACTTCCAAAGTTTGCCACAAACATTTCTGTGCCATCATCATTAAATCTTACGCCGCCGTTATTAGTTGTTGGTAATAGATATCTTGCAACATATTCTAAACTTTGTAGATCAATTTCTACCGCCCCGGCACCTGCTCCTGCGGGTTTTGTAAAAAAGTTAAGTCTTGCTACTCCTAATGGCATAGTTTACTCCTTAACTAAAGTTCGTGCTTAGTGATGCGTAGTAAATTCCACCGGCATACACGATGCTCATGATGTCAGTGCTACCACCTGCTGTGGATAGTGTGCTTGTGCCACCTGCAAATAACATTCTATTTGCACTGTCTAAAGTTTCTGTAAATGTTCTGCTACCAGTTCCATCCTGATGAATAATAAGTGTTAAACTTTGTCCATCTTCCGCATTTGTAAATCCACCAAAGTTTACATTTCCGGTTAGTGTAATTTCTTGAACGTTACCGTTTGCAACATCTGGTGAAATTGTAGCACCATATGATAATGCGTAAATTGTTTCTTTGTAGTTTTCTAATTTGATATCCTGAACAGTGTTTGCTTGTCCATCAAGTGTGCCGCCGAGTTGTGGAGTTGTGTCTTCAACAACATTTGAAATTGCACTACCTGAATAAGCAACGGTAAACGATCCCGCACTGTCTGGTTGTGAAACAGTAATATCTGTGCCACCGACTATCTGTGTATCAATAACTGTGGGAATATCGCTTGTTAGTGCAAAAGTTCCCGTACCACCAGGAATGGTATGTGTGTTAATTGTTCCTAAACTTGTAATATTATAACTTTGTGCATCGAGGTTGCCTCCCAATTGTGGAGTTGTGTCTTGAACTACATCTGTGATTCCTGTGTCAGTTGCGGCGATGGTAATGTTGTCACCACTTGGTGTAAGTGTAATGTTTGAACCTGCTACTAGTGTAATATCATCTGTTGATGCGTCGGAACCAGTTAATCTAATAATAGCATCACTACCACTGTCTACCGCTGAAACTGTGTAAGTTGTGTTTGTGTCGGCAGTATCTTGGTTGATTGTTAAAACTGCTTGACCGGCACTGTCTGATGTTAGTGCTGTTGTAATACCTGTTCCACCGGCGATTGTAAATTTTTCATTTGCCAGTGCTTGTCCTAGTGTGGTTTGTCCTGTGTCACCGTTTAGGTCAATTGCTTGAATTTTGTTTGATAATAGATCGATAAAGTTATTATCGAGTTCTGCAAAATTTAAAGACGCAGACTTAGTCGTTGCGCCTGTTGCACTTTCTTGTCTTAATGTAATGGCCATATTTTTTAATCTCCTGGTTTTAAATGCACCAACAATATTTATTACTCTTTGTAATTATCGTAGTATTTCGAACCCTTTAATTGCTTTCTTGCACGTTCTAATGTGCTTGTGCGTTGAATTATTATGAGTGGTTGATGGTAATTGTATTCAACGGGCAGGGGTGGATCCACGCTGTTTGGATGCATGGCCAATATGGTTATGTTGTTTTTGGCAAATTTACGGTTATAACGGTCAACGAGTTCATAAAGTGCATCATAAGAACAACGAAACCCGTGTAAAACTGTCGCTTCAATGCCTACCGCATGCATTATACCACAAATTACATCCAAATGCCTGTTTAAATCCTTAAATTTTTGGATTTTTATGATTTTTATTTGTGATCTGTAGGTTTTGATAAAGGGACAAATAGCATGTCCCAATTTTTTGTTGGTTTTACCCAAACTATCAATGTATTTTTCAATTTCCGCTTGCTTCACGTCTGCTTATTACCTTGATATGTGTTAAAGGCATCAGTATGTATTCCTTTGTTTTAAAATCATAGTCAAACAGATAGTATCCTTCACGCAACCATCTATCGTAATCATATGTTTTTTCACGCCTTTGTGACATTTTCACCCAATTCTGGTAATTGTGCATCCTGTGGTGCATGAATAATAAACTGCGTGTTTTTAAACTTGGCAAAAATATTAGTCCAGTGTGGTATCCATTCATTGTTTAGATTAGGACGTTTGCCTCTTGGAACCAATGTGTCCATTTGACTAGCATATTCGTTTGTCCATATGCTGTCAAAACCCCATAGGTGCAATTCATCAGTCATGGGTGCATGATGTTCAACGGCATGATGTCCTGCACTATATCTGTGCTTGATTTCAAACACATCAAACCAATGTCCAGAACGTTTTGTTTTGACGCTGTGTTCTTTTACCTTGTTTGTGCATAGGATAGGAACCTTAGGATTGTAGTTGTTATCCTTCATCCAATTGACCACAATTACATCAATAATTGCTAGACAGTTATATGTTATGTTATGCTGTGGTATGTTGCAGGCAACACGATATTCGTTTTCTACATCAAATAAACAGTTGCTTGCACCATTGCCAATAACGTGAACCCTAGGACGCTTTTTGTCATTGGGGAATGCTGTGTAATGGGTTTCTTCCATTAACGCCTCCATAAAAACATGTCTTTGTATTCCTGACTGTGTCCCATGAATAACAATGGCACATATAATAATGCCCACCAACCTGATATGTGTCCAAGTATGTGTGCAATTAACAGTATGCTACCTACTGTGGTTGTTGTTGATAATAGATACCTATCATTTCGTTCCGGTAGTTTCATTGTTCATCTCCTTTATGAGTTTTTTGTAAAACTTAATTGTGTTTTCAAGTTTTTTAATTTGTTCACTTTGACTGTTGATTGCTTTTATCATCTGTTCTTGATTGTTTAATAGATTTCCTATATGGCGATCGGCGGCCGTTGCAAAACGTTTTAATTCTATTAGTTCTTCATATGGATCCCATTCCTGTTTCATAGTAACCTCGACTTATATTTTGTATGTGAAGGTGGTAGTGTACATGCATCCGTTTCATTCCAACCTCTTTCTAATCTGCCGTATAGTGTATGACGGTTGATACCATTTGCTCTTGCACGTTTTAGTATTTCTGCTGAATGTGTCTTATGCCAACGACAACCTATCATACGTTTTTCCGTCTTACGCCATTTGCAGTTTCCTGGTGCATAATCACCAAATGCATCATCACGAATAATTTCGTATTCCATGTCCTCCATAGGACCCATGTCATCTATAAAGTTAATAAAACCCGCACTGCCTATGGTAAAATAATCCCAGTCTTCATAAACAGCAACATCCGCATAACCATGTTGTGGCAGTTTGCATCTTTTACACATGCGATACCAAACTCTCCAAGTTCTCGGATATTCCTTTCTTAAAAATGTATAATCACTCAGCATATTCAAATAACTCCTTAAATGTGTTGTTGTATTCCTCCGTGTTCCACGCTTCAATACGACGACGTGCTATTTCAACATAAGCAGGATCCAACTCACAACCTATGAAAGTGTGTCCTAATTCCACTGCCGCCATACCCGTGCTACCACTGCCTGTGAAAGGATCCAACACGGTTGAGTTAGGTGGTGTCACAAGTTTAATCAAATAACGCATAAGAGCAACGGGTTTCACCGTGGGGTGGTTGTTGCCCACATTTACAATTTTATTGTTTGTTTCACACCATTTAGCATAATAGTCTTTAAGACTATGAACTTTGATGTATCCGTAGTCTGGTAAGTAGATATCCTTGCCACTTATTTCTTGTTTGTTACCTTGAATGTCAATATAGTATCCACCCATATCATCAAGCATACTCTGTTCTGTGGGGATGCCGTCTGGATTAGTTGGAATATGTGCCAATGGATCCTGCTTGCCCTTAATCTTTTCATACTCGTGTTTCAGTCCGTGTATCTTAATATCATATAAACCCGGAATGCTTACCGTTTGTCCATCACCACTAACAGTTGCTCCAAGTTCTTTTATCATATCACCGTTTGTCATTGGGTTTTCGAACCCTATGTGTCTTTCTTTGCGACTTACTTTGGGACAGTAGAAGAACTTCTGATAACCTTCAACTTCACCCAACACATTAGAAGGGTATCTACCTTCTACTTCGTGTGGTATCCTCGTAGCATCAATGTTAAGTGCTCCAACACCGTGTTCCAGCACATTATCTATAGTGCTTCCCTTGAAAGGTTTGCGTGCCATACAGATGGGTTCGTGTGCGGGTTTGAGTGCTGTCTTCCAACCTGCCCATTGTTTTGCTTCTGGGGAAGTGCATTTTGCTTTGCCAACCTGTGTTTCTTTTGTGCTCCACTCAACGCCTGCTCTAACACGGGCGTAATCTGTTTGTCCAAATCCTGCGTTTTTGGTTGTGTCTACAAATCCTTCATATTCTTCAACACCTTGGCGTCTTTGTATTGCTTTGCCAATGTCTTGTGCTTTGGGGAATCCACTTGCGTATAACCACATAAGTTGATCTCGTATTTCAAATCCTGCCTGTTCAAGTGTGACAGCAAGATGGTGGTAAGTGCGAGCGGCACTAAACGCTAGTATATAACCACCTGGTTTTAGAACACGCAAACATTCACGATATGTTTCCAATGCTCCAGTGTTTGCGTCCCAGTCTTTGCCAAGAAAGTCAATACCATAAGGTGGATCCGTTACAACAGCGTCAATTGAGTTGTCCGCTAGGGTTTTTAGTGTTTCTCTGTTGTCACCTTGAACGATATTATACTTCACAATATTTCTCCAGTGTTTCTGGTGGCACATACACACCGTGTTTGTGAACATCATAATCTGTTTTAGGATAGTTCATTACAGTTTCATAAAAGTGTTTTTTAAAATGCATGCGTCTTGTTATGATTATGCTGTTGTGCGGACCCCATGCTTCTGTCGCATCCACACGTGTCATGCAGTACTGATGCAGTGCCCTTCCCATGTGTTCCATCACTCCGCTGTCCTGCCATACCTTATACCAAGACTCTGGCGTAAACGCCCATTCTTCATGTCTGAAACGTGCTTGGGCACACATTCGACTGTATCGCTTGCTGTATTCTGTTGGCATGTTGTATTTTTTATTAGGCATCTTGTTCCTCCCATCTTGGTTGAAAAATCCAATCTTTGTTGTGTCTTGAATGCAGTCTGTAACCCATTTCCGCGAGCAATATTTCCACCATGGCGTTGCCCTTGTTTAATTCACAGCACAGCGTGGGTTGATGTTTTCTTATCAACGCACCCGCACCCTGAATAACTTCCAATTCGTGTCCCTGCACATCTATCTTAATTCCCTGAATGTGACCTTCATGTTCCTGTTCATCCAATCTTACCGATTGCATGACCATTTCCTTTCTGTCACCTCCCAATCCTATACCGCTGTCACCGCTGTTGTCCTGTCTTATGTAAAAACTCTTTTGTTCTCTGTTGTTGCTTAACAGCAAATTTCTCGTGATTACGTTGTTCGCACCATGATGTTCACAGTTCTCTTTCAGCACCGCATGATGCACGGGTTCATAACTGTATACCCTACGTGCTTCACGTGCCATGGTTATGCTCCATGTGCCCGCGTGTGCTCCTATGTCTATGATTGTGTCAATGGTGTCAACCGTCATCATGGGTGGTTCCTGACTGACGTTGGCATTTTCCCTTACGCATGCCAAAAACGCCTCCCTGGCACGATGCTGATATCTATACCATGGAGAAAACTTCTCCTGATCAAAATGTGTGTCGCCCTTTGGCCACGTGAACTTACTGTCCATAATACCATTCTCCCGTGTATGCTTCCTGTTTGTGAAATGTGTTTGCAAAAAGGCATTCAACCCTGTGGTCAACGGCATCCTCGTCGCATTCTCTTATGTGCCCCTCCAACATTTCCCCGTAGGGTGTGGTTAGGGTGCCACCGCAATCTCTTTGGTTCCATGTTACCGCGGGTGTGCCCGCCAATACGCTTTCCATAACGCAGGCGCTTTGATAACTTACCGTAAACGCCCAATCCTCCGCTAGGATTTCATTCAAATTGTCTCTGTTTTTTCTTCCCACCTTGTCGCGAACATGAACTTCATAACCCCTTGATACCAAATCCTGAACAACGCCGTGCTTCCACGTCCATTTTTCCAAGCGTGAATAGTGATGATACACACCACTGCTACTTAGGATGACTAGCACACGATTGCCCCTGACGCGAACAGGTCTTCTTGGCCCCACGATGTCATGCCACGTGCTTACGGCACCACCGCTTAGGATTCGCAGTTGTTGGTTTATGCTGTCCACACGATGTTGCAGTCTGGGTGTGTCGCCCGACAGTATGCCTCCCGGCACTATACGCATCCAGGATTTTTCATGACGTGGATTCCACGACCCCCTGTATAGCAAATGCGGCAGTTCCGGATTGTCCCAAAAGTAGTAGGCCGCCACACGGGGTATTATGCTGTTGGGATGATTAAAACGCCTTTGGGTGGGATCCTTGCACACCCAGGGATTGCCGAACTGCAACAGACGCCAGGTGCTGTCATACTGTTCTATGGGCGTGGCGCCCACGCGAACAACACTGCCTCCCATGGCGACATCACGTATCTGCATTCTGTCGTCCACAAATCTGTTAAATCCCCACTGCAATCCGTGGTGCTGTTTGCTGTCGTATGTGACCTCCGGTGATATGTTCAAAACTCCACTCCATCCGCCGTGCCAAATAGACTTTGACGAAACACGATGCGGGTGAAACTGTCATCCAAATAGGGCAACACCGTAAACGCCCTCTGCAGGTCTTCAAGTTGACGCTTGCTTAGTCGGCACACACCATACTTTTCCACGTTCTCCACGTAGTTGGCAAGTATGCCCGCTAGGATTGAAAACAGACTGTTGGGTCCATGTTTGCCCTTGTGAAAACCATGTGGTTGTCGTGCCACACAGTCCTCCCACACCCTGTCCTTCTTTTGGTTTAGTGTTGAAAATATGCCCATGCTTCTTATAATCTCTTTATAGATGAATGTGCTGTCCTCTTCACGCAAATCGCACAGTGGATTTTTGGGATCACGCCCCACGTTTGTTTCCGTGTACTTTATTTCTCTAGTTTCCATTAGTGTTCTCCTTTGTTATGATAGTATTTAGTATTATACGATAACAAGCAAGTTAAATCAAGAGCGAATTCAACCAAAGAGAGCGGAGCGACTATTTTTGCGGTGGGAGTTTTCGCGCCCCCACCCTTAAGAAAATAACCAAAACGTTGTTAATTGTTTCGGCATGATTAGTTACCATTTTGGTGAATATACCCGTTGACAACGAGAAGCATGAGTGTATACTGTAAGAGTAGTTAAACAATAAGGAGTTAAACAAATGGCACAAATTGATAAACGAACACTAAAAATGTTCAAGCGTGAAGTGAAGGATCCGAAACTACAGGAGTGGTTAAAAATCCAAACACAAATAGAAAGTCTGCGACAACAGCAACAACAGTTGATGGGTGAGTTTGATAGAACGCAGTTTCTCGAGGATTTGGGATTGAGCAAACCGGAAGCAGATGCTATCTACAGTGAAATGAATGAGGAGACAGCATAATGTATCGTATAACATATATAGATAGCAACGGTTGGGAACAAACAGAGTGGGTTGAAGCAACTGACAAACAGACTGCTGAAAGACAATTTCGTAATAGTCACACTGATTGGGAAGTTCGTTCAATCGTTCAAATAATTCAAAAGCACAAGTAAGGAGACAGTGTAATCCCCCCCGGTTTGAGTTG
>Ga0208767_1000659_pt1 | contig 28531 bp, 39 predicted proteins | sample VirMetDEL_Mar_21_FD_184514 | JGI IMG/M metagenome (GOLD analysis project Ga0208767, IMG submission 184514) | Aqueous microbial communities from the Delaware River and Bay under freshwater to marine salinity gradient to study organic matter... | ecosystem: Environmental > Aquatic > Marine >... | reverse complement strand
CATACTAAAAATAACAAGTGATCCGCAAGAAGTGGCAATTGCGTCACGATTCAAAAAACTAGCTTCTCGACCACACGTAGTAGGCATATACGATGTTCGACCTATTAGTCCCGTTACAATTCCTTTTGGGAGCGACGGTCGGGAACATGACGTGTTTCCACGTGGATATTACGTAATACACATGGATGCGGTAACACCTCTAGAAAAATACTCCGACGGTGCTTTGGCTGAAGTTTGGGAAGATGAATTTTTGCAAAGTGCATTTCTTCGTTACGGTGAAACTGATCAACAAATACGTGATCGATTCGATCGCATTGCAAAACACCATGGTGTCTTTGTAGATTTTCGCCGGCTTGTGTCACAACGTCAAAAGATACTTCAAGACGCTCGAGCATTGGGATTAAAAAGAGCAGAAGCACACGCCGGCAACATAGGATTCAACCGTCACGGTAACTTTGTGTTTTATGATATGCAAGGATCTGGTTATAGTGATCGACCAAATCCAAACAATCTAGGCCGTCCCGTAGACTTAACACCCGACGACACTCGCTATGATTGGACCGGCATAATGGATGTTGTATGACCTGAAAGGGCGTACTAGCGTTCTGAATTACAACGTACTATATTTATATAAAACCCTTATAAGGAACACAATGAAAAATATATTAAGAGAAAACATGAGACGTTTCGGTACCAAGAATCTATTAACTGAAAATAATACTGCATTCGAAATGGAAAAGGAGTTAAGTAATCCTAATACTGAAAGAGGTAGTAAAATAAAAGAAATAAAAAAAACGTTTAGTGATTTTGTTGGCGTGATAAAATCATTTAAAAACGTAAAAGAATTTGTAAGATCGGAAGGTTCGTATAATGGACCAATAACAGGTATTGGTGCTTTAGATGAAATCTTAAAAGACTTCGCGTCTAAAATAAAAAATAAAGATGAATTTGAAGTCGAGAAAGATAAGAATGTTGCTCTTTCACAAATAAAAAGTATTGATGTCCCTGAGTCAGGTAGTCCTATATCACAAAATTTTAATGAAAGTGTTGTGGCAGCTGGAGTATTGACATTTTTAGGGTTAGCATTACTATTAAGTATAATATTACACTCGCGAGGTGTTAGACGAGCATGAAACTCCTATAGAAATTACCAACTATACTAGTACTTAAAGGATAAACATGATTAATTGGATTAATGGATATAAAGCTGGAAACAAAAAAGCTAAATGGTATTTAGAACTTCGTATAGGCAAGATTACAGTGCTAGAATTGAAATGGGAAGCTAAACGTTTCAGACTGATGATTTTAAACTTGGGTTTTGAAGTATCATGATACGTTTAAAAGACATATTATTAGAGTATGAAGATTCTCACGAAAAACAATTAAATGTTTTATTTGTTGTAGATGATCAGTCACTCAAAAAATTTGGTTTTATACGTCACATAATATCACAGCGAGTAGTTGTAGGGGAAATAGAGTCTGCAGACAAACAAAATTCCGAAGCATTAAAAGACATAGTTATAACACAAGCTTCTCCCGAATTAGATTTAATTGTAGTAATTTCTCGCGGAATATATGATGATGAACCACTTCGTGTTATAAGAAATTTTGATATTATATCACAGTATGCTGATACTATAGATATACCAGTATTATTTTTTAACGTTCCTACTATTAGATTTATAAAAGATAAAGCTAAACTTTCAAACAATTGGTCAGAAATAGAACGTATAAAATTAAATAACATTATAAGTCGTAGATACGATAATACTGTTAATTTGTCAAATATAGACCAAGATGAATATTTTCAAAAAAATGGATTTTCTTATAATTTAAATGCACATTTAACTTTATATGAAACACTATTTAAAAAAATCTTAAAATTTGATGAAAATGCAGAAGAGACCGGGGAATTAGTTACTGGTATAAAATGTAATATATCTAAACTACATGTAAAATTAATTTCTTTAGGTTATGATATTGATGTTTTAGAAATGTCAAAACAATTATATGGTGAAACTACACGTCAAGCTGTTGATGAATTAAAATCTAAAATGGGATACCGTCCTGGCGAAGAACTATCTACATCTATTTGTAATGCTATAATGTTATTGCAACCAGAAGAACAAAAAGAAAAAAAAGAAATAATTCCAAAAACAAAATCACAAGAAAAACAATCACAAGAAAAACAATCACAAGAAAAACAATCACAAGAAAAAGAACCAGAAAGAGGAATGATTAGGAAAGCTGTTGATGATTATTTACCTGGAGGTAAAATAATTAATAAAGGTATTGATATAGCATTAGACGCTTTACGTACTCCTATTAAATAATAAATTAATATATTCTTATATTTATAATAAAATGAAAATATTTGACTCACATAACAAGACACATCTTCGCATATTAAAAGAAGAACTAATACGTGCACGACGACTCATGGAGTCATATAATGAAGCAGAAATATGGCAATCAATGACTAACCCACAAAAGTCTCAAGCACTTATGTCGGCAGACGATGATATGGGGCCTGACTTTGCTGATGAGTTTACAGACACTCCTTGGTTAAAGATTCCTGATGTTATTACGAATCGAATTGATTTACGAAAATATTCTACAGAAAAACCTGACAGAGAATCAATGATGTTTACTCGTAGTTTAATACGAGGCATTAACAACAGAGTCAAAGAAGATGCCAATGCTGCAAAATTTGTTAAAGCATATTTAGGTAAAACATTAGCTAATCGAGTTGAAGATTTAACTAGCCATCAGATAAAAGATTTAATGTTTAAATTACATGAATTCCAAGCGTCATTAAGTAATTTTGTTGCTCCTAGTCAAGATGATATAGAGCAATCTAGAAACAACATGGCAAACATTATTAATCAGGATCGTATTGATAATCCAGGATTTAGTAGAGACTAATGCAAAAATTTATTCCTATAAAAATTAATGATAAAACTACTATTTTTATTAATACGGACTTAGTTCAACGTGTATATCAATTAGACAAAGACGTAGTTATAGAAATGTCTAATCATCAAGAATATATAATATTAGATACTAATTTGCAAGTATTTATGGATCGTTTTAAACAGTAACATATTTATATAAAATAAAGGTTAATATGACATCTAAAGAAATATTTGAAGACATTGAGTCATTATGGAATACATTTAAAGATAACCATAATCGTTTTTCAGATAAACAAGTAAAAGCAGCAGGTGTACGAGCCAGAAAATCCATTAATGAGATTAGAAAGCTAGCAAGTAAATACCGAAGCACACAATTAGCCGAATCGAAAAAAATATGAACAAACGTTTAGAACATATTGTACGAACTACTTTAAAGGATGTTTTATCTGAACAAGAACAACAAGCTTCTGTATTTGATGACAGTCAAAAAAAGTTTTTAGGTTCCTTTGCACTAGCAGGAGCCCAGCACCTAGGCATATTATATTCAATGTCCGATATTGGTGTTCGTGAATTTGTTGCTAGATCAGGAGCTCAATACAATTGCACACCAGCTGTGTTGTTGTCTTTGCTTCGAGGTAAATACATAAAAATTGTTCCATATACTGGATATGGTAGAGACACTGATTATACTATAGAATTACAATTACCATTAGATGCAGTTCAACCATTTGCCGAATTAGCAGGAGCTAAAGACGGCGAAGGTGCTGATGGTGCAGCTGCCCCAGCTGGTGGAGATACTAGCAGTGGTGGCGGAGGCGGAAGCTTCAGTGGCGGTGGCGGTGGCGGTGGTGGATTACCTCCAATTGATGATATCGCCGGCGATGATTTAGGCGGCGCAGTTCCAGGCGATGCTGCAGCACCAGATGCTGAAGAAGGAGCTCCACCTGTTGAAGATATACCTGATGAACCTGATGTAGAAGTTGCTCATGTTGTCAGATATGGTGACTTATTAAAAGAGTCAGTAAAAATTACCAAACAATTGATGTCAGAAGCATCGAAATCAAAAAAAAAAGTTCTAAACTAAAAGATGTACAAATACATCTAGACAAATCTAGAATACTTAGGCGTGTTCCTAGAGAGTTTATATATCAATTAAAACGTGTTATTCATAAAATGCAAGGACGTACGTTTAATGCACGAGAACAAGAGCGTTTAATTGCTGATATATTAGATACATTACAATTAAATTTTAAGTTAACTCCTAGACAAATCCATTTAGCTTATGAATTTCACCGAAATCAAAAACGATTACAGAAATTTTTAGACGATAAATAACTTTGATCTTTCAAATTTATTATCTATATTATATATAAGTTATAAATCATAAAAATCAATTTAAATATGGCGTATTATACCGCAAAAGTTCAACTAACAACGTTGACAGATACCGCAAACGGTACAAAAGAAAAGAAAGCAACTGAAATGTATTTGGTTGAAGCATTGTCTGTAACTGAGGCAGAAGCTAAAGTTGTTAAAGATTTCCAAGGAGTTACTATTGACTTTGAAGTTAAAGCAGTAACTAATAGTAAAATCATTAAAATCATCGACTAATGTATAATCCAGGAGAAACTGTTATAGTAACACAAGATGATGTTAATAAAGTTGGCGTAGTTATCGATCAATACAAAGTAAACAAGCAAACTGTATATGATGTTTTACTAGAAAATCGTAGTGCGTTGTGTATGATTACCACTGCACCTAAGCATACAACTAGAATCAATCGCAATCTTACTACTAATTTATCAATTGAATATGGAGGACCAATTGAAGCCAATGTTCCTTATCGAGAATTAGTAGAGACCGAGTCATTGCCATTTACAAAATCATGAATCAACAAGAATTAACAAAAAAAATTGCAGAAAATTTGTCTAGTTCAGATAGATTTGATAATTGGGATAAATTAACATCGACAGATTCTGATTATATGATGTATAGTCCTACTCCGGTTGGGTATAATACTACAGCCGAGCAACGATATTTAATGCAAAATCTATTAATAGGATGGAATTATGAATCTATATTAGACGTAGGGTGTGGCAGAGCAGACTTATATGGGTTTATCAAAGATTTTTATATAGAGCCTACATATTCATATCACGGAATAGATCATAATCCATTAATGACTGATTTAGCAAAGCAAAAATACGACGTAGAATGTCAAATTGGAGCTTTTGAATCTGCAAAATTACCTGTTACATCTTGGATTGTAGCAAATGGATTATTTACTCAGCGTCGTTGCGAAACGGAAGATGCAGATTTACAGAAATTATTCGAAGATATCGATTTACTTTATAATCATGCAACAAGTGTAGTTTCATTTAATCTGCTTAATCCGATAAATAACACTCATCACGAAGGGTTTTTTTACGTCCACCCAGGATTAGTGTTAGATATGCTCATAGAAAAATATCAAAACGTTGTTTTACGCAACAATTACTCAAAAGACGTATACACAGTAACAATTTATAAAATATAAAAACACAAATGACAAAAAGCGTTAACCAATCGTGGTCAGTGAGCCGCAAATTTAGAACTCGTTATGGCTCAACATGGGCAGATTTAGATTTTTTCTTTAAAGACAAAGTTTCTTCTGCTACTTTTAAAACGGATCCAATGAATACTAATGTAGGTTCATTGCAATTAGCAGGAACTTCGATTCCTTTTAGATATAAAGATTTGATTAACTATGCTAAAAAGGCAACTAAGTTAGGAGGAGCTACACATCGAGCAGATTTACAAGAAAAATTTGAATTTGAAGTAAAATCTAAAACTATTCTATTAAATAGACAAGAAATTAACAGATTACGTGAAACATTAGAAGATGCATTGGTAACAGTGCAGCGTTCTTATGAGTTAGGTTTATATTTATAATAAAGAAACATGAATACATATGTATACATATTTCGAAACGACTCTTCCAACGAAGTAATTGGTCGTGTACAGGCATCGGGAATGTTAGACGCACGAAGAAAAGTCAGTGTTATCAAGCGATTAGACATTGACTTAGTTGATAATTTATATATTATAAAAAAACTTAGCGACCATGAAAACCAAAATAAAAAATATACACGTTAATTACTCAGAATATTGTTATTTCGATTATTTGTCTGATTCAGAAGCTGTTGAATATTTTTTTCAATTATTTGAAGGCAATTTCAATCAACCAAAAATAGACTTACAAGATTTTTTTAGTCAAATACAAGAAGAAGAACAAGAAGACTATCCTATAGTTCATCTAGACAAAGAATTACCAAAGAATTCAAAACGCGTAGATGTAATGCTCGACGACGATTATTTAGTAGTTGAATCTGACAGTTTAAAAGCAGTAAAATTAGTTACTGGTAGATTTATGGAATCCGGGTATTTAATGACTCGCGACAAAATAACAGAAAAAATGTTTAAAAAAGACAAAACAACTAGATATCTTCGAGTTTATAGTATTATAGGACAAATGCCAGGCCATTGCTTGAGCTAATACGCCCCAAATAACAAGTTATAACGACATCTACTAAATCTTATTAAAATGGCAAAGAAGAAAAGTAAAATACCAGCATATGTGCTTAAACAGTTCGAAAAAGCTATGTATAAGACCGGAGACAAAGTAATTATTAAATGGTTAGGACAAATAAAAACAGGATATGTTAAAAATACTAAAGAAAATGCTTGGGGTTGTAGCTACATGGTTGAAGTTGAAGAAAAAGGACTCAAACGAAGTGATGACATTACCCGATACCCTTGCGGAATTGAAATCAAAGGGCATCGAACTCAATATGACGTCGGACTCATACTCCACGACAGAACACAAAGCAGAGATTGGCCGCAGAGTACAAGAATTTATGAAAACTCCGGAAGCGACACGGATTCGAAGCGAAATGACAATTCAAGCGTCGGAGGAAATGATGATAGCAATAGTAGAAAAGATACAAGAGCCAGATCATCCGTTACACACAAAGATGTTGTTGAGCCTAGCTCTACACGAAAGCGCACAAGCAATGCAAAAGCACCAAGCAAAGATCTTGATGATGCAGTAAATCGACAAAAAGATTTTTTACAAGGATTTGTTAAAGATTAAGCCATCTCATCAGGAACTATACCATCTGCCCCTTGTCCGGGAGAAATATTACCATCTCCGCCACTAATTGGTACCTTTTGAGCGTCTGCAAGAACATCCATAAACATTTGATAAGCTTTTGGATTGGAATTTTTGTCTAGATATTTAATCTCGGTACCCTGTTTTAAATGTTTATAGTAATAGTTTTTAAATTGCGTTTCAAATTTCGGACTATTTACCACTTCTACAGGTAAACATTTTTCTACGAATTCTAAACTTAATCGACCTGATTGAAAGCCTCTCTTTAAAGAATTATAAAGGTTATCGCGCATTGCTTCTTGTAACTTATGTGCTGTTGCAAACCCACGTGCTGCAGCTTTTCTTTCTGCTTCTGGTATTTTTGAACCTTGTCTTTGATAAACTGCAGACTTTGGATTTTCAAATTGTCGTATAAATCTGTTAAATCTATTAGCTCCTCTATTACCTACCATGTTAATTAACGTTTCAGCACCTAAAACAAAACCTTTTACATGAGTAAGAAAACCCGCACCTTCCAATACATTACCAGAAAAACTTGTTTTGTTTAGTTTCAAATTGAGTTTTCTACCAAGATAAGACTTTACCGGTCCAGGAATTGCATACAATAATGCCTTAGTCGCACCCGCAAAGGCAAAAGCACCGACTACGGACCAGAATATCATAGACGTCCAACTTATTTCACCATCTGGTGAAATTATTGATGATTTTTCTACACATTTTCCAGTTTTTTTATCTCTTACAAATCCAGGCTTACATTTATCCATACATTTATATGTTCCATCCGACTGTTTAACCGGTTCTTGGTTTGAATTACTGCACATGGTCTCATATGTAGACTCCGTATCAGTATCGTCTAGGCCCATTGTACCGTCATCTTGCAATTTCAACCCAAAATCTCCATAAAATGCTGTTTTAAACATGCCATAGCAATGTATTAAATTTTTTTTGCCGGCGCTGCTTGACATTACTTGATATAATTGGGTAGACGAATCCCAACCATAGTTTATATTGACAGTACTAGATCTTTCAGCTACCGCCCAGTTGAAAAATTTTTCTTTGCACTTTAAATTTAAATCGTTAAAGTCTTCTATTTTTTTTCCTGCAGAAGTTAAACATAAGTCTTCGGGACGTAATGATTCTTCATTTAGTAGTAAGGATTTTAATTTAATCATGATTTCTTTTTTATATAAATATGTTATAAACCTAATTCATCGGCTGATATCGAATACTCTCCTGGTGGCTGCATTTCTTCTAATGTTTCATCGTTGTCTATTAATATTTGAAATTGTTCTTTTTTATTTATTTTAGCCATCCCCGATTCAGTGTATACATAAGTCCATAGTTTGTCTCCAGTATAATTAGCTAATTCAAATACTCCAATAGCTGTCATAAATTTAAATATTGGTTTAACAATTTGACCTAAAGTCAAAAATCCATTATTTAATGCTACAGCAATTCGATATGCAGAAACATTTCCGCCTCGCATACCAATTTTAAGTGCAGTTATAATTTCAATCTGTGTTTGTCGTACTAGATATTGTGATATTTCTTTTTGACCAACATGTTTTACCGCAGAATTAATAAATTTTTGTTCCAATGCATTTAAAACAACATTTTCACTTTTAGACAATTTATCAATCAATGCAATACGACCGGAACGGCCCAGAGTTGTTATATATTTGAAACCCATGTCAGCTAAACCAAATGCAGCTTGTGATATAAGTATTAATCCAGCATTATACTTTTGTCCGGTTTCATAAGCCTTATAAGATCTATGTGCGGCAATGATCCAAGAACCTACTCGACCTATAGGTCCAAATAGATACAAGACATATTGAATTATTTCTTGTGCAGCATCAGGTAATTCGGTAAACTCTTGTGGCGTTATGGTGCCACCGAAGCCATCTATTTGTCTCCAATCGATATCAATTGGTGCGTCCATAGTTTGTTTCAACATCTTTCTTGCATAGCTATATTCTTTCTTATAGTTATTGGTTGCTATAGCACCATCTCCTTTGGTTCCAACCGTTTTCAGCACGTCAATCCATCCTAAAATAGCTTCAATTGCTTCGGCCTTTTCTTTTTGTGCATGAGGTCCATCAAACTCAATAAAATTAGAATTCAATCCTTGTGTTAAATACTTGCCCCACGACGTTAAAGCCGGTACCTCGTCGTTACCAACTATTTGATTTTGCCATACTGTATGCAGCACGTGTTCATTTGTAATTTTCCCAAGAGTTTTTAAAATTTTAATAGCATTTGTCTTGTCAGGACGCAACTTTGTAAACCATCGTTCTGCTAATTTAAACTCTGTATGCAATACATCTAAAACTTTATCGGCATCTGCGCCGTAATTAATTCCTAAATAATTTCCGCCTTTTGAATCGTCTTCCCATTTAGATTTATCTAAAATATATCTAGTAGGAACATCTGGGTATTCTACATATGCTGGTAAAACATAATTTCCAATCGATTTGTTCCATATGTATACTTTATCATCGACGTTGCGTTGTGTTATAGGATTTCCACTCGAATCTTTAGGTGGATCACTAATTTCTCGTAACAACAATATTTCTTCACGTATAATGTTTTCTAACAATCGTATAGCGGGTACTTGCATATTAATAAATACCAGTAAAACATAATTCGTGAATCATTTGGATATATGCAAAATTTTTCTTATATTTATATTATATAATTAAAGAATTAAAGAATTAAAGTTATGAAAAAGTTATTATTATTATCTGTGTCGTTATTGATTGCCGCTGTGAGTTTTTCACAAAAAATCAAAGTTACAGTTACTGAAGCTCAAATATTTAACAAGTTTGGAACTCATGAAAATAATCAAGTAATCGAATCACCAGATGAAGATCGGGGCAATAAAGTTATAGATTGTGATTATGTATTTGATCTCCAAGAAATGACTAGAACATTTTATAGCAGATCGTTAGGTGGGGTTGGAAATACACTTCCTATCCACAATGTAACTAAGCAAGGCAGTATGTATATATTAGAGATTGCTGATTATGGACGATTTGATCCAGAATTATCATATCCAGTAAAAATATATATAGATATTGATAACAACACAATGTTATATACTTGGTATGATCAATATTTTGATCGTAGCTTTGTATCTAAATGTCATAAATTATCTATAGATATATCAGAATTTCAATAGGTTATATTTGAACACAAAAAAAGCCCCGATTGAGGGGCTTTACTATGTTTATATAAGAATTTAATAACAAATATTATCTATCCAGGTGTTCCTGAAGTTAATGCACGCGCTTTGTTAACAAGAGCAGCTAAGATACCGGCCGCTACTAGTTCACCTCCAGATAATCGTCGTTTTAAGAATGCATCGGCATTTTGTGCTATAATGCCTGCTACAGTATCTGTATTAGTAGATCCAAATGGCATTTGGCTTCCGACCTGACCTGTTATTGTTGATAAAACTTCACCTTGTGCACCAGGTGCATCCATAAAAAACTTATTACCGTCTTTTATACCAAATGTAACGTTAGGTTTAAAGTATTGATTTAGATAACGATCATTAGCTGTTGCGATAGTCGACATTGCTTGTTCTGTTAATGCAGTTTTAACAGCTTTGTGTAATCCATGCTGATCAATTGTTTCCATTATAGATTTAAACATTAATTTTTTCTTTGCAGCCTCAGTTAAATTTTTGGTTCCGAACCGCTGCATATTTTCTGATAAAATATTTTTCATTTATTTCCTTATTATTAATTCTTTTATATAAATATGCCAATACTAAAAAAAAAAGATATTTGGATTTCTGCATTTTTTTTCTTATATTAATAATAAAATTAGAAGTTATGATTAGATTTGGTTATGCATGTAACAACATGACATTAGGCAAGGCAGGTATCCGCACCGGCCGTACCATGATTCAGCGCATCTTTGAGCAAGGTGGTATGCCTTTAGCTAGCGAGCGCAGTCTGCTTAACGCAGAAGATTTACTCCCTATACTCAAATGGAATTTAGCCCATGGCATTCGTTTATTCCGTATAGGCAGTGAAATGTTTCCTCGTTGGAATCATTATGAGATCAAGGACTTGCCTGACTATAATCGTATCTGTGAGGTGCTGCAAGAAGCTGGTGACTTTGCTCGAGAGCATGGTATCCGTCTTACTACACATCCTGGTCCTTTCCATATATTAGGTAGCCCCGATCCGGTTGTGGTTGACAATAGTATTCTTGGTCTAGAACGCCATAGCGAAATGTTTGATATGCTTGGTTATGCTCCTAGCTTTGACAACAAGATTAATATTCATATAGGTGCCGCTTACAATGATAAGCCGTCTACTATTGCACGGTGGATCAAGAATTATTATCGACTATCAGAATCATGTCGTGCTCGTCTTGTTATTGAGAATGACGACAAGGCATCTATGTATTCAGTTCGTGACTTATACGAAATGGTGCATTCCGTTACTGGTATTCCTATTACCTTTGACTATTGGCACCATACTTTCAATACCGGTGACTTATCCGAAGAAGAAGCATTCTTTATGGCTCGTGAAACTTGGCAGAAGCATGGTGTTACTCAATGCACTCATTACTCCGAGTCTCGCAGACGCGAGCAGCAACGGCTTATAGAAGGTATTTGCGAGAAGCACAATATTGCTTGGGACGATCTTCCTCAATGGCCAACGTTTGCTAAGGCATACAAAGAGTTTAGCAAGATCAAAGAGCAGGCTCATGCAGATTATATATTGACTACTCCGAATACCTATGGTGTAGACAGTCTAGATGTTGTGGTAGAAGCCAAGGCAAAAGAATTGGCTTTGCAAAATATCAATGTAGAGTGTTGTCAAACACCATTAATCTTAGATTAACATATTTATATTAAATAGTATTAATATTATATAAAAGGTCACAATGGCAGAATTTCGTTACAAAAATAAACTAACCGATGACATCGAAGATGCAAAAGAAATGGTTAGAACAACAGGTAAAATGTTGATGGAAGGTAAAATTGATAAAAAATCAGCAGTCGATAATTTAGCAAGAGCTTTCCGCAGACTGGAATCAGCAAAGTATTACATCGATAGATCTTAATGAAACGCTTTTTTCCATATGTTGTATTATCAGCATCTTTAGGATTAGCTGGGACAGCTGCATATTACAGTGTGTTTGGATTAAGCAAATTATTTTCAGCTCAAGCTACTGCGGTTATTATAATGGCTTCAATATTAGAAGTTAGTAAACTAATAACCGCTTCTTATCTACATCGACAATGGAAAGCCGTATCCGTGCTTCTTAAGAGCTATCTAGTAACAGCTGTATTCATATTGATGTGTATAACATCTTTAGGCATATATGGATTTTTAGTTTCTGCATATCAAGAAACAGCGTATGAACTTAAAAATCAAGAATCAAAGTTGTCTGTTTTAGAATTAAAAAAACAAAGATATCAAACCGCAGCTAATGATATTAGAACTGAGAAAGAATCTTTAAATAAAAATATTACCGAATTAACATCTGGATTATCTAATAATGTTATACAATATACTAATGCGGATGGTGAAGTTATAACAACAACTAGTTCAGCAACCAGAAGAGTATTGGAAAAACAATTAGACCAAACAACATCTAGAAGAGACACGTTATACAGCCGTGAAATTGCATATTCGGATTCAGTAAGCAATATAGATCAACGAATGCTTAAAATACAAACCCAGAGCAAAGTTTCGGCCGAAGTAGGCCCTATTAAATATGTAGCACAACGTGTAAACCAACCAGTTGATAGTGTTGTGAATTGGTTTATACTTTTGTTTATATTTGTATTTGACCCATTAGCTGTTATGTTATTGATTGCTGCAAATCGTTTATTTGAAACTAAAAACACCCTGTCTGAGGTGATACCAGAAGTTGAAGAGGAGGAGAGTCAAGCCGAGTGGGTTAAAGCCCCAACTCCTCTAACTTCGCCAATTACAGATACACCGAAAGACATATATCAAGAAGAACAAAAACAAAAACGAGTTATAAGATCAGAAATAAAATAAAAAAAATGAGAAAAACAAAAGTTACAAAAAATCAAGGTTATAAAAAATTACAATGTAAATATTGTGATCGAGTCTGTCAAAGAGTTGATGTTAACGCTTCCAAAGTTACATGTTGGAAATGCACTAGTGACCTAGTAAATGGTAAAGTATTGGAATTACGAAAATAATTTAATATTATAATAATATGTTAGAAGCAAATCAAATAAAAGAGAATTGGGAAACGTTTCGAGAAGAAATTGATTTACAGTTTCCTACAAGAGCAAAACAAATTCATAAAATGTATGACGACTTTGAAGAACGTATTGCAATGATGCCGGCGTCTTCGATAGCACATTACCATAATGCATTTGCAGGAGGTTATATAGACCATGTACTTCGCGTAATGGATTGTACTCATGAATTATATAATTTATGGAAAAAAAGTGGAGCCGATGTATCGGGGTATACATTAGAAGAATTAATGTTTGCAGCAATGCATCATGACTTAGGCAAAATAGGATTTCCAGGAGATGGTAATGAAGTTTATCAAGTAGAGACTTCAGATTGGCACAGAAAGAATATGGGACGAATGTATAAGCATAATGAAAATATTCCTTTCTCAATGGTACCAGATCTTTCTGTTTGGTTGCTACAAAAATATGAAATACCAATGTCTTGGAATGAATATCAAGCTATTAAGATTCATGACGGAATGTATGATGATTCTAATAAACCATATTTTGTTGCAAGAAGCGCTCAGGCTAAATTAAAAACCAATATGGCTATCATTTTACATCACGGTGATCATATGGCGGCACAAATAGAATACGAACGATGGAGAAATCATAAAGCTGGAACACCTGCTAAAGTGTCAGAAAAGAGTAAGGCAACCAAAAGCACAGCTATAAAAAATCTAGCAGAAAACAATCCAGGAATAGGAAGTTCTATTGCTGATATTTTCAAGGATATATCATGATAACATTTATTATATTAAGTGTATTGTTTTTAGGTACTACTATATATTTTGCTTATAGGGCATATGTATTAGCAGGGGTATTAGCAGATCAAGAAGAATATTATGAAACTGTATCTGATACTAACCAGTATATGTATAACAAAATACAACAAAGTTATACTGTAATGCAGAGGATCGATCGATTAGGTGCATTTGAAAAAGATGATGAAGCTGGAACTACATTTGAATTGTTAAACGATGTAATTGAAAAACTAAAAGAGGAATTTGATGCCGAGGAAGAGGAAGAAAAGTAATAATTATTACACGCGTATTCAAGACGTAGCTATTTGTGCTTATAATAAGTCAGATAGTTTAGCTCAACGAGAAAAGATATATAGACGATTTATATATCCTCCGTTTATGAAACTAACTGAAAATTTAATAAATAAAATGAAACCAACATATATTTTAAACAAATGTTCGTTTCAAGATCTTCAAACTGACTTAGTTACATACTTAACTGCACGTTTAGAAAAATTTAAACCAGATGCTGGGAAGTCATATTCTTATTATACAAGAACTTCTTTTAACTATCTTATTGCTGAAAATCAAAAAGCATATGTTAAATTAAAACAAGACAGAGAACCAATTGATATTGACGAGCAAAGAAATATACCAACAGAAATGCATAATGATGATATGCGAGAAACCTTAAAATATTTTATGGATGAGTTTGTTGAATATTGTTATGATAATTTGAATTATATTTTTACTAATACTACGGATATTCACGTAGCTGATTCAATTTTACATTTATTTGAAACGCGAGAAAACATTGAAAACTTTAATAAAAAAGCTCTTTACATTTATATTAGAGAGCGAACAGGGTTACCTACAACGAATATTACTAGGGTAGTTAAAACATTAAAAAATCTTTACGAAATCAAATTTTCAGAATACGCAAACGAAAACTTCATAAAATTGCCTTTTTAATATTTATTATTAAAGGAGTCATGTATGGATAAAAATGAAGAGATATTCAAAGGAACCAGTTTTGCTGACCTTATGCATGATGTATATCATAATTCAAAAAAGAAAGATCGTCAGATTAATCAACTCATATCACAACTACAACCACTCATAAGAAATGCTTCAGATGCAACTATAATAGTTCCACTAATTAAAGAGTACTTAGATGTTGCTGTTAAAAATGATGATCATTTAGTTAAATTAACTGCCATTGTTCAACGTTATATATCTACAAGCCAAACTATATCAGGTGCTGATTCATTGTTATCTGAATCTGAAAAACAGCAACTTATTGAAATTGCCCAAACTACTTTGACTCATGAATTAGAAGATGAGATAGAAAAAATTGAACAAGAAGATCAAGAAATAAAACAAAAGATTGCAGACGTTAAATCTAAATTAAAGGACACAAACACAGATGTCTGAGCATAATAACGTTCAATTTGATGTTGCTGAAGTATTAAATACTGATAATGCGTATGCATATTCAACATCTGCTGCAGATAGAGGATTCTTTCAAATTATAGCTCGGTCTATTACTAATCATACATCAATTGATAACTATACTGTCCGGCCGGTATCATTAAATGATATGAAGATTCCTGTTGTTGGAGAAATAATATTAGTATGCCAAACGGTTAAACGAACAACACAAAAAATATCTGATAAAGACAAAGATAAATCTTGGTATTTAGTTCAAACATTAGGTTTACAAAACGGCGTAAATAATAATCAATCTACTGGAGCTACATGGACGATCGCAGAGCATAACGAAATAAATAATCAAGAACATCCTGCAGGAAAAACGTTTGTTGAACAAAAAATATCTTCTTTGCAGCCATATGAAGGAGATCATATATGGCAAGGTCGATTTGGAAACAGTATAAGATTTGGAAGCACAGTATCAACTATACCACAAGATAATTATTATCATAAAGCTCCTACATGGTCTGGTGACGTAAATGGCGACCCGATTATAATATTAGCAAATGGTCGAGAAAATTTAGAAAAAAAGGAATTTGTTGTTGAAGATATTAATCAGGATAATAGTTCAATATATTTAACTAGTACACAGAGTATTCCAATTGTATTAGGTAGTGAAAAAAAACCAAATTCATTAACCGGGTGTATTACATTAGGAGGTAGTGAATCTCAATATATTGGGTCTCAATTATTAGGGGTATCGGATAGGATTATATTAAAAGCTCGTAAAGACTTAGTAGTTATTGATTCTCCATTAGGAATTATATTAAATTCTACAGGAGAAATAAAACTAGGAAGTGAAGATGCTACGGAAAGTATGGTTCACGGCGATGTATTATTACAAGTTTTACAAAGTATAATAAATCAACTTCGCACAGTTATACAATGTGGATCGGCGTCTGGTACATTTATTAATCTTACATATGCAGACCAAGCACAAAAACAATTACAAGAACTTTTAAGTTCAAAATATTTTATAAATAAAAATACATATTAATTATGGCAGTTACACCACCGTTTACGCAAATTGCAGCTTTACCAGCACAAGGTGTTGATTTTATACAACAACAACTAAATCGTTTATTAGATTCAATACTTGCTGAAATGAAACTGGTAATACAAGAAGTTTCTAAATTACCAAATGGCATTGATTGTGATGATCCTAGAGTTCAAAAAGTTAAAGATACATTACAATCAATTCAAGATAACTTGCAACAACTAAAAGAAGAGTTACCTAAAATACAACAAATAATTTCACAAGTACAAACAATTGTACGAACAGGGTTAGCAATTAAAAATACTATTGCAGCAGCACAGTTATTGAATCCAGTCACAGCACCGTTATTTATTGCTAATATTGCACAACAATTACAAGACGAATTAATTACTAATGCTATCGAGGCAATAAAGCCATTACAAGCCGTACCCAACCAAGCATTATCTAAGTTAGAAACATTAGTTCCGCCTTTAACAGCTGCAATTGCATCACTAAATTCTACATGTAGTGAAGATATTGGTTTAGATATTCCAACGTTGGATGATTCTAATAAGTTTGGAGCGGATTTTGATTATAATGATTTACTGCCTTCAGAATTTTATCGTGATATCAATGTTTCGGAAACTGATTTAGATCAACGTTCAGATACGATTCAACAATTAGTAGAGCAACAACAAAATTTATTAACATCTTTAATAGAAGCTCCAAGTAGAGTTTATAGAGAACCTGGTGTACCTTCTGATAATCTAGGAAAAACAGGAGATTTTTATGTTGATACAGAAAATAATATAGCATATGGACCTAAACCATCTAATTCAGAATGGGGAGGGCCTTTAAATTAACATCATACATATTTATAATAAAAAAGAATACCTATGTCAAATAAAGCACTTGTAAAAGCACTTAAAACTGCCGTACGTGAAGTTATAAAAGAAGAATTAACTGATATTCTTCGAGAAGGACTACAATCCACAGTTACAGAATTACAAACAGAGTCAATCGCAAAACCTACAACAAGAAAATCAAAACCAAAGAAAACTTCGTTGTTTAAAGAAAATAAATTTGCAAACGTATTAAATGAAACTAATAGTTTAAAACCAGAAGGATCATATGCAGAGTTAATGAAAGAAGAAATGTCATTTTCTTCTGCAGACGCACAAGGATTTGGAATGATGCGAAACAATACTACTGCACAAGTAATGGAAGATCCTGAAACTGGTAAAAATATGCAAGTCGATCCTGTTGTTTCTAAAGCATTAACTCGAGATTACCGAAGTTTAATGAAAGCAATAGACAAAAAGAAAGATAAAGGCTTTGCATTATAATGGGATATAATATTGTTTCTCCAAATGAAATAAATAAAACAAGATCGAGGGGTCTAGGTATTAAGTATGTTTCTAACGGAGGACAATTGTTCCGACCAATACATGTTGATATTGATCAAGCATTAGAGAATTTAAAAAATTTATTGTTAACTAGATTGGGAGAACGAATATTACAACCAACATTTGGATGTAGATTATTTGATATATTGTTTCAACCAAACGTTTTTGAATTAAAAAACGAAATTAAAGATATAATAATACAGCCTGTAAATTTTTGGTTGCCGTATATAATAATTGATGAAGTTGATGTTGTTACTAATCAAGATGATCCTAATTTAGTTCATCATGTACAAATAACAATAACTTTTTCTATATCCAGGTTTGAAACACGAGCCATAACAATAACAGCATCAGAAACAGGCGTAGTTGAGGTACAATAAATGAAAAATGCAAAAGACGTTTCATATTTAGGAAAAGATTATAATCAGTTTAGACAAAACTTAATTGAATTTGCTAAACAATATTTTCCAGAAACATACACAGATTTTAATGAAGCATCTCCTGGATCATTATTTTTAGAATTATCTGCTTACGTCGGCGATGTATTAGCTTTTTATGCTGATAATAATTTAAAAGAATCGTTGTTAGAACAAGCGGCGGAACGAGGCAATATTTTTGATATTGCTAAATCCTTAGGATATAAAGCTAAAAGCTCTGTACCAGCTCATGTTAAATTAGATGTATTTCAATTGGTGCCAGCAACCGGTACTGGAGATAACGTACGACCAAATTTTGATTATGCACTTTCAATTAAACCAGGAATGCAAATTAAACAAACTGGTGGAGACTCGATATTTAGAACATTAGATACTGTAGATTTTGGATTTTCTTCTTCGTTTGACACAACAGAAGTAACTATATATGAAACTAATGATTCTACTAAACTTCCTACTTATTACTTATTAAAAAAACAAATACAAGCAGTATCTGGAGAAGTGAAGACTCAAAGATTTACATTTAATGGTCCTATTGCATACGATAAAATTGTTTTACCAGATAATAATGTTATTGATATTATATCAGTTACTGAATCAGATGGTGATGCTTGGACTGAGGTGCCTTATTTAGCACAAGATACTGTATTTGAAGAAGTTCCAAATTTACTAGAAAATGATCCTGATTTTGTTCAGTATCGTGCTTCTTCTCCTAGTCTATTAAAATTACGTAAAACTTCAAAAAGATTTATTACTAGATTACGAAGTGATGATCGTTTAGAATTACAATTTGGTGCTGGTGTTTCAGATAATAATGATGAAGAAATTGTTCCAAATCCAGATAATGTTGGTAATGGATTGGCAGGATTTCGAAAAAATATAAACATTGATATTGACCCATCTAATTTTTTATATACTAGGACTTATGGACAAGCTCCAGCAAACACAACGTTAACTGTTGTATATACTGTTGGTAAAGGAATAATTGATAATGTTGCAGCAGGAACATTAAACAATATTGAGTTTATTGAATATAATGAAGACGTTAATAATACTAATAATATTGGAATAGTTAATTTTGTTAAAACTACCATAGCTACGAATAATGAAAATCCAGCAATTGGAGCCAAACAAAAAGATTCATTACAAGACATAAAAAATAACGCATTAGGAAATTTCGCAACGCAAAATAGATTAGTAACAAGAGAAGATTATATTATTAGATCATATTCAATGCCAGCAAAATTTGGTAGTGTAGCAAAAGCTTATATTGTGCCTGATGATCAAATTGCACAACAAGATTTAATCGAAACTAGAATTGCTAATCCTTTGGCAATGAATATGTATGTTTTAGGATTTAATTCTTCTAAACAATTAACACCATTAAATGAAGCAGTTAAAAATAATTTAAAAACATACTTAGGATATTATCGAATGCTTACTGATGCTATTAATATAAAAGATGCATTTATTATCAATGTGTCTTTAGATTTCGAAATTTCTGTATTATCAAATTATAATAGCAATGAAGTTTTATTAATGTGTGTTAATGAACTAAAAAATTATTTTGATGTTGATAAATGGCAAATCAATCAGCCAATTGTTAAATCTGTTATACAAAATTTAATTGGAAACGTTCCTGGTGTACAAAATGTCGTTAATGTATTTTTAAAAAATAAATTTGAATCTAACCAAGGATATTCAGGAAATTCATATGATTTAGCTTCTGCTACTAGAAATGGGGTAATCTATCCTTCATTAGATCCTAGTATATTCGAAGTAAAATTTCCAAATCAAGATATTCGAGGAAGAGTAGTAAGTTCTTAAGAACATTATATTTATACTAAAAGGAATGTATAATGGGCGTAATACGAAATAATCGCACAAATATTGTAGCTGGTGGTTTAATATCAGCAAGTTATGTATCTGATGTATATGATGTGTTAACTGCAAATGCTGTCGAAGATATAGTATTATCTGGATCATTAGGTGTTAGTGGAAGTTTAACTGCAAATTTAACAGGTACTGCTGATACGGCATCTTATGTAACTTTAGCTCAAACCGCATCTTATGTAACTTTAGCTCAAACCGCATCATATGTTGTTAATGCAGTTTCCAGTTCATATATGAGTGGATCATCTGTAACGTCTGTATCTGCTTCTATTAACTATGTATCAGTTACCTCTAATTTTATTGCACAAGGAACCGCATTTATATATACAGCATCATTGCCAATTACGGATCCTGCTACACAAGGACAACTTTGGAGAAGCGGTAGTTATTTAATGATTAGTACCGGGTCAGGAAGTTAATTATGTTTAGAATATTTTATGCAGATAGTGATGCAACTATGTATGAGGCTAATAGCTTACAAACATATAATACTGGATTAGATGAAATTTTAGAAGTTGGTAAACAATTAGATACTGACGGAGAAACATTAGTTAAAAGTCGTTTTGTTGTTAAGTTTGATATGTCTGAAATTACAAAGACACTTACAAAATATTCTGCAGATTTAAATTCATGTAAATTTATGTTGCAATTATTTACAACTCACGCAAAAAATTTACCAGCTGGATATACGTTGGACGCAAAATTAATGGGACAACCATGGACTAATGGTACTGGCTTTGAAAATGATTCAACTGCGACCATTAATGGAATATCATGGGCAACTCCTTTTGATTCTTGGTCTTATACGCCAAGTGGGTCAGAAACATTAAGTGGCTCATCTTGGATATCTAGTAGTCAAGTTATTAATACTGGAGCTCCTAGTTTGTATGTTTCTGGAAGTGGTAGTGGCGGAAGTTGGTTGTGGCAATCTGGTAGTGGATTTTTTAATACATCTTCTTTTGACTCTGCATATTTTTACCAACCAGGATTAGATGAAGCAGAAGCATTTAGTTATCGACCAACCGATATTAACATGGATGTTACTGGTGCAATAAGAACTTGGATATCAGGCAGCGGAGGAGAAATTGTTGAAAATAATGGGTTCTTGCTTAAATTTTCAGAAGCTGATGAAGCCGATGGAACTAAGACCGGAATTATAAGATTTTTTAGTCGTGAGACTCATACTATATATGTGCCTAGATTAACTATGTACTGGGATAACAGCACTTTTACAACAGGATCGTTGTCGTCGGTAGATCTAGAGTCATATTTAACTTATAGCAAAACAAAACCAACATATAAAGATACTGAAATAACTAAAGTTAGAATATATGCTCGAGATAAATATCCACAAAAATCTCCAACAAATTTATTTCCAACACAAACAGTTAAACATTTACCTTCGACTACATATTACGCAATACGGGATGCGTCTACAGATGAGTACATAATTCCGTTTGATAATATTTATAATAAAGTAAGTTGCGATAGCACAAGTAATTTTATCTATATAGACATGAATAGTTTTATGCCAGAACGTTATTACCGCATAGAATTAAAAGTAATAGATGGATTTACAGAAGAATATATCGACGACCAAATTTATTTTAAAGTAGTTAGATAATGGCAATTAACAAAGAAAAATTATTAGATCCTATAGATTTAGAATTACAAGCTAAATATCAAGAACAAGGAGTTACGAGAATATCAAACAATGATTCCGTTGTTAAACGAGATAGTGCTGGTAATATTGAATTACAAGAAAACAAAAATAATCCATTATTAATAATAGAACCAATATATAAAAAAATATTAAACAGTTCGGTAATTAAAATTTTAGATACACAGTTTAATTATTTTAAATTTCCAGTTCGTGTTGATAATGAAACTATAGATTTAGATTTAGATATTAGTTTAGAACAAACAGATGACATTTCTGTTAATTTAATTATACCAGTACCATTTGATGAACAGAATCAACCACAAAATTTTCAACGAATTAACGGTGTAGATCCTAATACTTGGTTTCGTAACGATGAAGAAGATTCAGGAGGATTTAGAGAACTTGCATTTACCGGTGGAACTCAGCCTAGAAATAATTCATATACTGTTACAGAAACAATATTAAATTCACTCAAACAACAAAACAAAACTCTACGTTTTCGAGTTCAAACACAATATAGAACTGGAGAAAATACGAGGACGGAATTTAGATTACGTTTAAATCGTAGTAATCCTAAAATATTTCATGAATTTAAAACAATAGAATTATTAACAGAACAAAACGTTTCTGGAGGCGAAAGTGAAAATAATCCACATGGATTTACACAAAAAACAAATGAAAGCGATTTTCCATTTTTTACAATGACTTATATTGTAGATATGCAAGATACACAACCAGGAGATATTTACACGTTTAGCACAGTTTCTAGCAATGCAGCAAGTTTCATTTTAGCTCAAAATTGTTACTGGGATGTTGATGTAGTTGATATACCAACTACTTCGGGCATATATGGTGCAAGCGATAATAATATTCAAGGTGTAGCTGGAGTGTATGCATTTAGTGTAAATACATTATTAAGGGATGGAGAATTTAATACTAAAGCAAAACGGTCATTGACTACTAATCAGGAAATACAATTATTTACATAACATGTTAGATCAATATAAAAATATCGAACAATTAAGAACTTCTAAGAAATCATTTTCTGCGGAACGATTGCCGGCTTCTAAAACACAATTATTTTCTGTTGATTCAAATCAAACATATGTTCCAAATACTAATATTTTAGATAATAACATTGAATTTCATATATATTCAGATACTAGCTATGTTACTGGTAAACATAAGATTAATTTTCAAGATACCATTCCAGAATATAAAGATAAAATTACAAATCGTACCATTCAAATTAATGCCGGTATAGGAATTGACTTATATAAACAATTTGAAGATTTACAGATTACTGCTGGTAATTATAATATTGTTTTAAACTTTTTTAAAAATTTAATAGGTAATTTTGATAGTCAACATTTATATATAGATGAAATTTCGCCTGACAGAAAAGAAATTCGGTTAAGAGCTGTAGATGATCAAAATTTAGAATTCTTAGAGCAAATAACTAATTATATACAAACTGTTAATCAAACAATTAACAATGGATTATATAGAACATACTTATTAAATTTTAGTCGTAATCAATGTGTACAATTTATTAATAGTGTTGTTGTTGGTGAATATTTATATGTTAAACTACAAGATCCATTACCAGAACAATTTAAAGAAGATTTTAAATGTTGGGTAGTTGAAGAACTAAAACCTGCATATTTAGATCGTGTTAATATATTAGCATCTGGAGTTGAAAGTACATTTAATCAATTATCTAATCCAAATTGGCAAGCAACTTTTGAGTATAATACATCATCAGAAACTGGATTAAAAAGTTGGACTGATTTATTAGGATCTTCGGTACAAACTTCGCAACAATTAGTCGACCATTATTTTTCAGGTAGTTTAGCTGGAATGAAATTAAATATAAATTATTCTGATTTTAATAATTTTATATTTTATAGTTCAGCTACAGAAAGATTAGAAAATTTTAAATATAAACTACAATTGATAGAACTTTATACTTCTAGAAGTATTGAAGTATCGGGAATATCTGGCAGTGTTGCTACAACAAATCAGGCTGATTTTAATACTTTAAAAAATAACTTAATTGGTGGGTTTGATAATTTTGAAAAGTATTTATATTATGAATCAGGTTCTATAAATTTAACAACACATGATATTCCTGTAATTGATGCAACAGTACCGCAATTAACAGGGAGTTATATACAGCCAGTACCGAAATCAAATTTAAATAAACCATATGCGTTGACTTCAATAACTAGTAGTGAATTTAAAACATGGTATAATTCTTTATATACTAATGCAGAGTTATATGATCAATTAAATATAAATTCATTAGCATTATCTGTTCCTAGTTATCTTTCATTAGATAGTAAATATGATCAAATAACTACATTTATTAATATGTTAGGACAGCATTTTGATATATTATACACGTATATTAGTAACATGACTCGAATTAATAATCGAGAAGAAAATCCTAAATTAGGAATGCCTAATGAATTACTATATTCTGTTGCTAAACAATTTGGTTGGAACTTAACAAATGGTAATCAGTACAAGGATTTATGGGAATATGCTTTAGGTGTAAATGAATCCGGAATTCCTATTACAGGTTCCAATACAGTTGGCGAACCTTCTGTTTCTGGCGAAAATATGACTTATACTGTTTGGAGGCGTATTGTAAATAATCTTCCATTATTATTAAAGTCTAAAGGAACAAAAAGAAGTATACGAGCATTGCTTTCATGTTATGGAATTCCACAATCATTTATAACAATTAATGAATATGGTGGTCCTAGACTTGAACGGGCTCCTATATATGAAAAATTAAATTTTGATTATGCATTAGATTTAATTACAAACACAGCAGGTACTGTTACTGTTAATTATGACCAACCTATACAATCAGTAGAACTTCGTTTCCGTACAGATGATGTTATTAAAAATCCAACGTTGCCGAGTACTATGAATTTATTTACTATAGGCAGTAACACAGTAACGTTAGATTATACTAGTGGAACTTTAGGTACTATACAAATTAATGGTAATAGTAGTGGTAATATAGAATTATTTGATGGGGGTTGGTTAACTGCATTATTAAGGAAGGATGGATCTAATTTAGAAATTGTTGCAAAAAAATCTAAATATGGTAAAATTGTAGCAGCAGTTAGTGCTTCAGATGTATCTGCATTTGCAAGTACTGGTACATTGACATTAGGTGGTACTACAGGTGGTAGTAGATTACAAGGACAACTTCAAGAATTAAGACTATGGACTAGCAGTTTACAAGATTCTGCGTTTAATAATCATGTGTCTGCACCTGCAGCATATGATGGAAATGTTTCTGCATATGACGAATTAGTATTTAGAACTCCATTAACACAGAAAATTAATCATGCTACAACAAGTAGTTTAATGGGAGTCGAGCCGAATAATTCTGGTATATCTGCTTCATTTGCTAGTTGGACAAATAATACTCCATATGACTCAATTGAAGAAACATATTATTATGATGGTATATCATTAGGCGCGGGAACATTAGATGATAATAAGATACGTTTAGAAAATAACGAGCTTATTGGAAATTTAGATGTTAAAACGAGAGCTGAGCGTAGTCAATTTGATAAAGCTCCACTTGATAGCAATAAATTAGGAGTATATTTTTCTCCGCAAACAATGATTGATGAAGATATTATTGCACAATTAGGATTTACAAGTTTAGACGATTATATAGGAGACCCGGGAACTTTAAATGAAAAATCATATCCAGATTTAATTCAACGAGCAAGAGATTATTGGAAAAAATATAGTCAGTCAAATGATGTTAATGCTTTTATTAACATGTTTACCTTATTTGATTTATCGTTTTTTAAACAACTAGAACAATTATTGCCAGCCCGTGCTAATAAATTAACCGGTATTTTGATTCAGCCAAACATATTAGAACGTAGCAAAGATACTATTTTACCTACAATTGAAAAATTTAATAACAGTTATAATGTAACAATACAAGACATGGATCCAACTGCTAGTGCAGATTATCCATATTATGTTGGAAGTGTTGAAGGTAAAATTGCGTCATTAGATGCTATTGACGATGATCAATACCAAATGTATTTAACCGCATCAGAAGTAGAAAAATATAATGGAACTACGTATTCATATGATTATTTAATTAGATCTGGTAGTACATATACAACTGCATCATCTCCGTATTGGCGAAGTGAAGGATTAAACCCAACTATATTAGATTCAGTATTATCTGAAATAAAAGAAATAGTTGCGGTTCCTGCAGGAGAATATGGTGGATATTCATATGGTGCAGCTAGTTATGGTCAAACTGAATCTATACAATTTGCACAAGTACAAGATTATTTACCAACAGGTGTATTTCGTCAAAGATATGCTGGGTCGAAATTAACTAGTGCAGATTTTAATATAGTTTCGAATCAAACTGTTGATAATGGTGCACCTGTAGAAGTTAGAAGTGCAAATCCAAATCAATTGATATATCAAGATAATGGGGAACAAGGAAGTTTTGTGTTAGTTCGTTAATTTAACATCAAAAATAACATTAGCAATATTTATATAAAATTAAGGTAAACAATATGGGATATTTAGACAATTCAAGTGTAACAGTAGATGCTATACTAACATTAAAAGGACGTGAGCTTTTAGCAAAAGGCGGAAATGCATTTAATATTACACAATTTGCAGTAGGTGATGATGAAATAGATTATTCATTATGGAATCCTGCAGATGCACGTGGAACTAATTATTATGGCAGTATTATAGAAAATATGCCAGTAACAGAAGCTATACCTGATGAAACTCAGGCATTAAAATATAAATTAGTAACACTTCCAAAACAAACAACTAACTTGCCGGTAGTAAGTGTAGGTAATAGTTCATTAACATTAAGTGGTGGTGAAAGTGCTATTATATCTCCAAATACCACAAATATTAAAGGTGGTAATGCTAATTTAGGGTATACATTTATATTGTCTGACTCTACGATAGCAAGTTTACAAGTCGATCGGGCATTACAAAATTCAGTACTTCCAACTACTCCTAGATTTATTGGAGATAATGAAGATGCACAAACTGTTGCAGTAACAGGATTTAGTATAACTGTTATAGCTAAAGATTTACTAAACAGAAATGGATTAGGAACAATTACGGTAATTGGAAATGAAACTGGTGGCGCAACTACTATTAATTTAACTGTTAATCAGATTACCGCAGTACAAGCTCAGTCAGCTTCGTAAAAAAGATGAATATGAAAACAATTGAACAATTAAAAAAACAACAACGTTTAGGTGGTACGCCTCCTCGTGCTAATTCAAGATTACCAATTCAGAGTGTAGCGCCTGGCAGAGACCCAGTGTCGGATGCTTCGGCTACTAACTTAATTAATCAACAAGTGCAGCAATTAGCACAAGAGTTAGCTAATCAAATTGTTGCTGAACAACAACAAGCACAGATACTTGCAAGAAACGGAAGAACATTTACAAAATTTGATTCTGTTAATGATATTGTTGATAATCAAACAGAAACTGTTACTGCAGGGTTATGGAGTGATAATGTTGCAAGTTTGACAACTTATTTTACTAGCTCTACACAAACAAATGATCAACGACGTTATTATGTAGACGTATTTCAAAAAGCACCAGCAGCAACGGGTAGTGCTGTACAGTTTTCTGCAGCATATGGTCATGCATTAGGAAGTGGTTCTGATTCTTCTGGTGTAAATAGCAATATTGCGTCGAAAGCAGTTTATTCACAATATCGTCAACTTTTATTAAACCCAACTGATACGAGATTTACCACTGCAGGATCTGGTAGTACGGATTCTATATATGTTGTAAACTTTAAACGTAACAGGTTAAAAGAACGTTTAGATGCTGGCAATTTTGAATTACCTTTAAGATTTATGTCCGCTTCGTTAGATGCTAATGCAACTGGTAGTAACGTAGCAGTTAGTAGTAGTGTTGTCGTTTCTTTAATTGACGATTCAGGATTAGCAGCTGCTAGTGTTACTGATGCTGGTAAAGTTTATAATATTGTATCTGGTTCTATTGCCGGCGGTATTTATAATTCATCTGCCCCGGTATATTACGGATTAGCATATCCAGATTACGGAACATTGATACTTGACGGTAAAATGTTAGATCAGCAGTTAAATTTCCAAACTAATACAGGTTCAGATTCAGAAGGTAATAATCATTTCCGTTTATTCCATTCAGTTTCTGGTTCGGCTTTAATTACTAATCCAGCAACAAGTGATCCATATGGATTCTTAGCACGTAATTCTGAAAAGATAACTAGTACACATTATTTTGTAAGAATTAAAAATGCAGAATATAACTTTTCAAATAATCCTTCATATGTTACTGGTAGTGTAGGAGAAATAGCTCAAACTACATTTGTTGGTGATCCAAAAACATATATTACCACAGTGGGTTTATATAATGATTCACAAGAATTATTAGCAGTAGCAAAATTATCTAAGCCACTATTAAAATCATTCCAGCGCGAAGCATTAATAAGAGTCAAGTTAGACTTTTAATAAAACCATAAGATTCTAGCCCCGATATATTTATTATAAATGTCTTGGGGCTTTTTACTATTATGGCACAAATCA
>Ga0208767_1000654_pt1 | contig 28653 bp, 44 predicted proteins | sample VirMetDEL_Mar_21_FD_184514 | JGI IMG/M metagenome (GOLD analysis project Ga0208767, IMG submission 184514) | Aqueous microbial communities from the Delaware River and Bay under freshwater to marine salinity gradient to study organic matter... | ecosystem: Environmental > Aquatic > Marine >... | reverse complement strand
GACACGCACGGCATCGTTGACCACCACGGCCCAACGTATGTCCACCAATACTCATTCAGCGCGAACGCGGATCTTTCCGACGACGATCGGATCAAACCGTACGAAATGGCCGATTTGCCCGCGCTTAGTTCGACTTCTGTTCATCGCGTAGGTGCCCCGGCGTATCGGGATGTTGCATTCACCGGCATTGCCATTAATGGCGAGCCCGGGTTGCTCACATTGGACATCGAACTGGATAGCTAATGCCCGCGACAATTCTCATCAGGAACAAAGCCGGAGTCGAGGTGCACGGCATCCCGGCCGGTGAAACCGTGCCCGTGAAAGCGGCGCCGGACGGCCAAGTGCCGCTGCTGCTCATTCACCGCAAGCGTATTGCGGACGGCACATTCGAAATCGTCAAGGCGGAAAAGCCCGCCAAATCACCAAAGAAGCAGGAGGGCTAACCCATGGCGACCGCAGCCTACATTTCAAAGCCTGATGTCACACTCAACATGCTCCCCCGCGGCGGCGAGACGGGCATTGAGGACCACCGCATCTTGATGGTCGGCCAATTGACCAGCGCCGGCAGCGCATCGGCGGGGCTCTATCAGGACGTGCCACGCAATAACGCCGACATCAACGCCGCGTTCGGCGCGCGTTCGCATGCGGCCTTGATCGCCCGCGCCGTGCGCAAGGTCAACAAGTACACCGAAATGGACGCCATTCTCCTGGATGACGCCAGCGGGACGGCGGCGACGTCGTCGCTGATATGGGCCGGGACGGCAACGGCGGCGGGTACGGTGTACCTGGACGTCGTGTCATCGACGGACCACGCCTACAAGCTTGACATCGAGATCGGCGACGATGAGGCGGCCGTGACGGCCAAGCTGCTGGCTTTGCTGGCGCTTGACACGACATCGCCATTCACCGGGGCCAAGTCCACCGTCACCGCTACCGACGACACGATGACGTTCACGGCGGCCAACGATGGCACGTTCGCAAACAAGTGGCTGATCCGCCTGCGCGGCACCATGCCGGCCGGCATCACGTGCACCCTTACGGGCTGGTCGGGCGGCGCAACTGATCCGTCGCTTACGAGCATCTTCGATTCGGTTGCGAATATCCGATATCAGACCATCATCTGGCCGGGCACTTACACCACATCGACGCTGCAGACATGGATCGATGCGCGCAAGAATGTCGACAACGACGTCAAGGACGGCGTTGCGTTCTACTGGTTCGACGACACGTTTTCGAACGTCAAGTCGGAAGCGCTCGCGCGCAACAGTTCGGAAATCGTCATCCTGCACAACGAGACGCTGAGCACTGCAACGTACAAGGGGCCGCACATCCCCGAGGCGCCGGACGTGATCGCGGCACAAATGGCGGCCACACGGGCGCTGCGGTTCGAACCGGACGTCTCGATCACGAACTACGTAACGTCGATTGAGCCGCTTGACCAGTTTGGCGGCATTCACACCGCCGCGCTGCCGTACTTCAATACGCGCTTCCCCTTTCTGGAGCAGCCTGTCCGCGGGGCGGGCCTCACCCTGGCAGAGCAGGCGGAACTACGCGGCGCGGGCGTGGCCGTGATCGGCGCCAACGAGCTGAACAATGCGATCATCGCCGGCACCATCGTCACGACCTACCAGAACGACGACGCCGGCAACGATGACGACAGTTGGCAGTTCCTCAACTGGCGCGATACGCACTCGGTCGTGCGCGAATACTTCCACGCCAACATAAAGAAAAAGTTCGCACAGTACCGCATGTCGACCGGCGAGGCCGTGCCGGGTTACGCGATCGCAACCGAGGGCCTTGTTCGCGCCTATGCGATCAAGCTGTACGAGCAGCTAGCCAAGAAGGCGATCACGGTTGACAGCCGCGATGCGGTAAAGAAATTCCGCGACGACATGGTCGTCACGGCCGTTCCAGCCGAGCGCAAGTTCGACTGCTACTTCGACGTTCCGGTGTTGAGCCAGGCCGAGAAATTTCTCGGCTCCGTTCGGTTTAACTTCGGCGTCACAACCAGCTAAAGAGGGGATCAGATATGTCCACACTAGCACAAACCCGCGTGCTGTCCGATCCCGGCGTCTATGTCGGCGGGCAGTTGGTCGCGGTCATTCCGAACAGCGTCAAGGAACGCGAGCCCGGTGAGGTTTCAATCCGGGCCGTCTCCGGCGGCGGCGGCGCGGTGCAGCACGTTTCCGGGCTCAACGTCGAGGAAATGAAGGGCATGGTGTCGTTTTCGATGCCAACGACCGGCGAGAACGTCGAGAAGGCGGAGGGCTGGCGGGCAAATTCGAACGCCGGCGTCCCGACGACGGTGCAGGTCATCACGCAGACCCGTCAAAGCGACTACGAGGACATGTGGATGACAGAAGCGCCGGAAATAAATTACGAGCCGGACGGCGTCATCGAGGTGACGTTTGAAGGATCGCTGCCACGCCGCGCCTAAGATCACAATCTGTGATCTCAAGCAATCAACACCACCGGGATAGTCAACATGCCACGCATTAAAGAAGTGCACCTCAGACCGTTCGAATACCCGCACAACGGTCAAATGGCTGTCGGGGACTGCATCATTGTCCAGGCCCCGACATTCCAGACCATCCGCATCCACCGCGCGATGGAACACGCGATCGCGCAGGCCCTTTTGGGCCTGTCGAAACACTCGCATCTCCAGCAAGAGGCCGACGACAAGCCAAAGACGTTGGATGCCGACGGCAGCGAGGTCGAAGAGGATAACTCGGACAAGGTGCTTGGCCTGTTCGCGCTCGCCATCGAGGACGAAGAAAAGTTCCAGGCGATCTGCGACCGCATTCAGAAGATCATGACGAATACACCGTCGATTGCCCGAGTCGCCGGCACCGACGCCGGCATCACGGACGCATGCTGGCGCGAGATCGGCAAGACGAACGGCATCGAAGGCGTCACCAAAGTGATGAGCACGTTTACGTCTTTTTTCTTGCAGGCGGAGGGGGAGGCGCCATCACCGAGCGTGAATGGTTCCGAAGATTATCGTACATCTGCTTCTCCGCGGGCGGTGGAATCGATTTTGCAACAGCCGCGGGTCTCTCGCTTAGGGAGCTGATGTGGCTCGATGAAGATCTGAGGCGGTACAACCGAGAGGTCGAGAAGGCCAGCAAGGCGAAGCGTTAATCGTCTGGCAGATAGCCCCGATCGCGCAGGTGGGCGATCATCGCCCTCTCCACGTAATACGAGATTGTGCGGTCGTCTTTGGCAGCAGCTTTTGCGATAGCGTCGCGGACTTCGGGCTTCGTCCTGAACTGGACGACTGCTGTCTTCTGGCGCTTCTCGCTAGCCATTCCGCTACCATAGTTGACGCGGTATACCGCGATGTGCTTAAAATAAAACAGCCCAGGCAGGAGCTGGAACTCCTGACGCTGGGCCTGATCCAGCCAAAGGAGACACCCAATGGCCAGACTGACCAGGACCATACCCGCATGCGAATGTGTTGACAATGTCATACCGTCGCTGACACGGCTGCCGATTGATTTCGTCGACCTCGAAAGCCGATTTCTCGCCGTTGAATCCGTCGCTGCTACGTTGCGGATGATCATCGACAGCCCCGAATTCGCCGACCGCGAAGACGCAACGAACAGCGTTTCTTTGATGGCGAGAATTCTTGATCGCGAATGCGAACTCATGCGCCGGATCGTTCGCTGTGAGTAGGCGCAAACCATCGCCGCGCGCAAGGCGGCGGAGAAAAAACACGGATTCCACCCGAACCACGGGCGGCGCAAAAGAACTTAGCTCAATTCTTAACGCAGCGGACGGAGGCGACTTTGTCCTTCCGCGTGTAAGGTATTTGAGCGCGTGTAGCGAGGTTCGCCGAAAACCACACCTGGGAAGCGAGTAGCGCGCCCGACTCGTCATAGGCCGCGCAAGTGATCCCCACGCCCTTGGTTGTGTCGTTGATGTCGACCATGATGTAGTCCTGCACAGTCCAAAATCTTGCAACCGAAAAATCGTGAAGTTCATGCGCGGTCGACTGGATCGCCAATAGGAAAAGCAAGGCACCCGCAGCGGTGCCTTTTTTTATGGGATGTAAGATGGCAAATTTCACAGTGGCCTACCTTTTCCAGCTCCGCGACGATTTTTCAGCGAAGGCGCGGAAGTTGGCACGGGAGTCGCAGAATGCCAGAAAGTCCGTGCATGGTCTAGGCTCTGTGTTCAACAGCATGACGCGTGACGCTAATGCAGCTGGCGCCGCCGTGGGGCGTGTTGCGCACCGCATGCGTGCGCTGCGCACCGTGGGGCGCGGCATGGGCTCTTTCGGTTTCATGGGCGCTCTAGGCGGCATGGCTGGAGGTGGCTTTGGTGTAGGTTCTATGGTCACCAAAATGATGGGCTTTCAAGATGCAATAAATAGCGTTGAGGCAAAGTTCTCGAAGGGCAAAGGGATGGACCCCGATCGGCTGGCAGAAATGCGTCGAGGTGTCCAAATGCTTGGCAAGACAACTCGCTACACAACAACACAGGTCGCCAACGCACTAAACATGCTGGCTATGGCGGGGCAGACATACGAGCAAGCGATCGGCTCGGATAAAAAGAACTTCCGTAAAGGCGCTCTTGCCACGACGCTTAGCCTCGGCGCGGCAACCGGCGCCGATCTTTCTCGGTCGGCTGACATCGTCACGAATATCATGTCGGCATACGGAGTACCGGTCGCTAATCTATCGAGCATTAGCGACAGCCTGACATTTGCCGTTAACTCCTCTAACCAAAACATCTACGAACTGGCCGAAGCGATGAAGATGGCGGGGCCGGCGTCTCGTGCATTTGGCGTGAGTATGGAGCAGACCGCCGCGGCCACCATGGTTCTTGCAAACGCCGGAATTAAAGCGTCATTGGCCGGTACCGGCTTCAGACGAATGGTGACTCGGTTGGTCTCCGTTAATTCCGAGAGCGCGAAGGTGTTCCAAAAGCTAGGCATTGATCCAAAGGGCTTTGTAGATAAAAACGGGAAGATAAAGGATATCTGGGGCGCCGTCGATGCGTTCAAGCAGGCCGGCGCAAAGCCATCTGATGTGATGAAGATTTTCGGAGACCGCGCGGGACCGATCATGCTTCGTTTGATGACGCAATCGTCGGCGGCGTTGCGAGAACTTGAAGCTGCGATCAAGAACGCCAAAGGGGCGGCTGAAAATTCCGCGGCTATTATGGAGAAAGGTCTTGGAGGTGCGATCCGCCGTTTGTACTCGCACATTGAAGCGGCAACCCTAATAATTGGCGATAGCGGTATGGCCAAAGATGTCGACCGGTTGGCGCAATACGCTATTGGGCTGGCGGACGCGTTTATATCTCTTGATGATGGTGTCAAGAAATTGATTGGCCGCGGGTTGTTAGCATTTGCCGGATTTTCAGCTTTGGTTGTTCCGCTCGGCATTCTGGCAATGACCGGCGGCGCTTTGGTCCCTGTCTTTGGCGCGTTGGCGGGGGGCTTGTCTGTCATGGCTCGTTTTGCCGCGTTGCCATTCTTCGCCGGTCTCGGGGCGGCTGTGGGCTATATGACGCGACTGACGGCTGCATTCCTTCAATTCGGCCCCGTGGCGACAGGCGTACTCGCTGTGACGGCGCGTGTCATTACCGGGTTCACCGCCATCGGCGCCGCGATCTACTATTGGAAGGAACTTTCTCAAGTCGTGATGGGTTTCTTCTCGGGTCTGTCGTCTGCTTATGCCGGGTCGGAATTGCAGACGGCCGTCAGTTGGTTGACGTCGGCCATGAGCGGCATTGCAACGGCAGTAGGGCAGATTACCGGAATCTCGTTTGAGGGGTCGGGGCTCCAATCGTTTTTCGATGCAGGAAAAGCAGCGGCGGAAGCCCTGTTGAACCCAATCACAAGCATCCAGAAGGCGCTGGGCTGGATTGGCGGCAAGCTCGGCATTGTCGGCCAAGCTCAAGCTGTGGCGGGGAAGATGAGCATCAACCCCAACACAGCTCGGAAATGGGTGTCGTCGACACACGCGGCAGCGCAGCGTCATCAAAGCGGCCCGCACCCGTACATGAATAACACGCCGATCGCGCCGGTCGCGCGCCAGTCTGTCGACGTCAAAGTAACGGCCCCGCCGGCAATCGAGATCAAGTACAACGGGCCGATCACCGGGCCGGGCCAGATCAACGTCGGCACCCGCAATCGCGGCGACACGTCGACAAGCTCGGCGGAAACCGAAACGCCGTAAGCCATTCGTTACATCGCGCGCGAATGTAACCCTTAAATCACATCATCCAACCGGGAGGCGCCCATGCGCTTGGCTGATTTGCAACCTGCGAGCTTTCGCGGGGCGAGATTTCTTGCGCCGATGGATACCGCCGAAGAGGGGCGCAACACCATAGAGCAGCAGTATCCAGACAGCGGGCGCTATCTGGAGGACAACGGAAGGAACGAAACCAATTTCCGGATCACGGCGATTCTGCATGGACCGAATATTCGCTCTGATTTTGCGCGCCTCAAACGGGCACTTATGCGGCCCGGCCCCGGCACGCTGCAGCATCCATGGTGGGGGCGCAAGCGCGTGGCGGTTATGGGCCGCTACAGCGTCAAGCGCGACGATCGCAACGCAGGCGTGCTCGAACTGGACATTCCTCTCGGCGTCACATCGAGCGCATCGTTCCCCGCGCTGCTGTCCGGCATCCCGGCATCAGTCGGGGCATTGGCACAGGCGGCATTCGCGCGGGTGTTCGCAGACCTTGCCAACCAATGGACTCCCGGCGGGGCTGGCAGTTCGTTTACGACCGCAACGGCGCTGACCGAGCAGGTTGTCGCGCTCGCAACAGCGGTCGCTGCCGGTACGGGGCGGGGCAACGCCGCGAACGAGGTTATCCGCTCGGCATCGGCGCAAGTGCAGTCCGGTGCCGTCGTCGGCCCGGCGCTGCTTGCCATGTTCCAAGAGCCGTTTGAGGATTTGGACCTGACCGGCGCGGAATTGACGTCCGCGTTCCGGGCAACGGCGGACGCGGTTGATGATATCGCGTATGCCGCCAAGGCGGTTCGCGTCCGGACGCCGGAATCGCAACTGCGCTTTGATGTCCTGACAGCTTTGGCTGATCATTCCCGGGCGGCCGTGTTTGCGGCAAGCGCATGGGCGATCGCCGACCGTGAGCACAAGACGGTCGATGAAGTCGAGGCCGACGAGGGTTTTCTGTACGATATCGTCCGCGAAATCCAGGACAGCGAGAAACTGACCGCCGAGGCGCGCGCCGCGATCGTCGACGTGCAAGCATCAATCAGCGAAGTGCTGGCGGACAGGCTGCTGCGCACGCCGCGCATTGCGCAAGTCAGCACGCCGGGCATCCCGGCTGCATCACTCAGTTACCTTCTCTATGATAGCGAGGATAGCACCGACACCATCGTCAACCTCAACCCGGATCAGAACCCGATCTGGATCGAGGGCAATATCAACGTGCTGGTGACCGACTGATGCCCGTCATTGTCATGATCGCCGGGAAGCCATTCACCGGCTGGAAAAAAGTCTCTGCCAATCTGGATTTCGGCAAGGCGTCGAACGAAGCAACCGTCACGATCACGGAGCAGCCTGCCGATCCTTTCCCGGCGCGGCTGAATGACCCGGCCGTGGTGATTTTCGACGGTGTACCTGTGGTGACGGGCTACGTCGACGACGTCAACGGAACGCACAGTTGGGGAAACCACGAGATCACCATCACGATCCGCGACAAAACGCAGGATCTCGTCGACAGCACGATCGGGCCCAAGCAGGAATACAACCCGCCAAAAAGCTTGAAAGAGGTCGCCGAGGGCACGCTCAGAAAGATGGGGCTGTCTGGAATCAGGGTAATCGACAAGGTCAACCCGGACAAGTTCAGGCCGTCCGAGAAAGTCGGCGGCGCAATCGACACCTTCGGCCACGACTTCCTGAAGAATTGGGCGAACAAACGCCAGGTCGTGCTCAACACGGACGGCAAGGGCAACCTGGTTATCGACCGCAACCGCAAAGTGCGCGGCCCGGGTATGCTTTACAAGTCGTTTGAGGACGACCCGCGCAACAACGTGCTCGAGGCGACCTATTCGAACTCATCGAAGAACCGGGCCAACAAGCACTCGGCGGCGGGGCAGAAATCGCAGTCGGACCCGTATTGGGAAACGCAAGCCAAGGGCGTGAAAGACGGCCAGGCTAACCCGATGTCTCAAAACATCGGCGATGCGTTTGACACAGCCATGCGGCCGACCCGGAAAATCCATTACCGCGGGCGCCAGGCGATCGCGGGCAAGACGCCCAAGGACGCGGCGGCCTGGAAATCGAACCTCGCGCGGGCCAACGGCGTCAAGTACGAGGCGACAGTGCAGGGGTTTTCGATGGCGCCGGGCGTATTGTGGCGGCCGGGGTTTATCATTCCGGTGTTCGATGCGCATTTCCTGCTGGCAACCGATATGTTCATCAAGTCTGTGACGCTCGAGCAGACGTGGGGCGGCGGCGAGACGACAAAGGTCTCATGCACCGTCGCCGATGCCTACACGAAGGATGCCAGCGAGCAGCCGAAGTCGGGCCAGCGCGGCGCGAAAAGCGGCGTCGGCCATTCCGCGCCGGGGCGGTTTTCGGACGGCACGTTCACCTAGTCCGGACTGGAACATACTTCTCTTTTGTTCGCGGTAGCCGCTTAGGCATGAGATTGATTCCCGCGTCCCGGATCTCTTTTATAGCCTTATTCCCAACAAGCGGGAGCCGACGGAGATCCCTTTCGTCAAATCCTTCGATTTCCTCGGATGATCTGATGCCGTTCCTGGCTAAAATACTAAGCACTCGGCCCGACAGTTTCTGGTAGCGTTTGTCGGCGTCGTCGGTTTCTCCCGATACGGTCAGACCTAGCTCTTCATTGATAATACCTGTGACGGCGTTGTGGGCCTTTATCAATCGGCGGCTGGTTACAAGTTCTTTGTCCGGATGCCCGTCGATTGATTCTTGCAGGTCCCGCCTTATCTGCGCTAGTAGTTTAATCCATTCATCTCTGGTCATTCTTCCGGCCTCCTCCAGACACCATACTTTAAAGCTCGGCAATTCGCTTGTTTGCATCCGACAGATCGCGGGACAAGCTTTGCACTGAAGGTGCGTTTTCTAGGATTGCAGAAATGATAGCTGCGGCCCGTTTGCGCGCGGTTCCGGCTGTCATTTCGCCTGGGCCGTGTGCCCCGATGGATTGGTAGCACTTGCGGCCGTTGTGGTGCTTCCGCACAAATAGTGCGCCCGCCTGGTTTGCCGCCGCACGCCAAACCCCTCCACCTTTGTATCCATCACCGTGTCGCCGGGCTTTAGCCCCTTGACGATCGTATCGGTGATGATCTGCTTTCGGAATCCCATAGTGCCAATTCCTACCAAATTCGTTCCGTTCTCGCAACCAAGTAGGGCCGCCATCCAAGGCAATTGGGGGGGGTGCCAGGGTTAGTTTCCGAACTCTGTTAGAGATGATTCGTCCAACGCATTTGGGGCGATCATGATCCGAACCGGCGAACTCATCCAGGAAAGCAACGACAAGGGGCCGCACCGCCTTGTCCGCGTTGCCTACGATGGCGACGAAAAAGACGCGATGCTTGTCGATTTCGGCGGCGTCGTGTCAGCGCCGATCAAAGGCGCACAAATGCTCATCATCCCCGCAGACGGCGATGAGGGCAAGCTCTACGCGATCGCACTCGCCCCGCCGGCGGATCGCATCGACGGCAACAAGCCGGGCGAGAACAGAGCAAAAAACCTCAAAACCGGCGCTCTGATCGAACAGACGGACGCCAAGAAAACGAACATTTCCGACGGCGACGTTGTGATCACGTCGACGTCGGGAACGGTCCACATAAACCCAGCGTGAGCGCCATGCCTCTCATTGCCCGTCTCGGGGATACATCGACGCATGGCGGCGCCATCGTCACCAGCGCCTCGAAATCGCTCTGTGAGGGCAAGTTGATCGCGCGTCACACAGACATTCTAGGCTGCCCGATTCATGGTCCTAACCCGATCGTCGAGCACAGCGAGAAACTGTGGTGCGAGGGGTTGCAGGTTGCGCGCCATGGTGATGCCACCCAGTGCGGCGCAACGCTTATCTCCGGTGCAACGAAGAGCTACGACGAATGATCATCGACCTTGCACATAAGATCGACGAGGAAGGCACGTTCGACTTGGTTGTCGAGGACGGCGACCTCAAAACCTCGGCGGGCCTGGAGTCCCCACTCGTGGTTTCGCTCTTTTCTGACCGAAGGGCATTCGACGACGAAGGCATCCCGGACCCGCTTCGCCGCCGCGGCTGGCCTGGCAGCGTCATTGTCGGCGGCCCGGATCATAACTTTGGGTCCGGCTGGTGGTTTTACGAGCAGGCACGCATGACGCAGAACACCGTCAACGGCGTGCGCGCCGAGGCGGAGGCAGCGCTCGAATGGATGGCCGACGAGGATATCATTGACACTGCTGTGGCCCAGGTCGTCGCCGATCCTGAAACGCGCGCTCTGAGCATTCTCATCGATCTCACAACGCCCGACGGACGCATAACGCGGACGGCGTACGCAATCGCGACGGCCACCGAGGCCGGCATACTGAGGGCGCAGTAAATGCCGGTCACAATCCCGACAAGCAAAGAGGTTGACACGCAGGGGCAGTCGTATGTCCGGGCGGAAGTATCCGAGCTGTCGGCCATTGCGCGCAAGGGGTCATTCGTCTCCGGCCTCACGACATCGTTCTTCCTGGCCCTACACGGGCTCTATCGCGCATTTAAACGATATGCCGACAATGAGCCGTTCCCGCAAACGGCGTCGGAATCGTTCTTCAAGATCGGCTGGTGGCTTGACATTACCGGGCTCGGCCGAAATCAGCCGGCTGCTGCGCAAGGGTACGTCGTTATCACAGGCACGGCCGGAACCATTCTGCCCGCCGGCTCAGCCATAACGGCGACGGGCGGGCAATCCTATACGACAGACAATGCGGCAACGGTCGTCTCGCAATCGATCGTCGGCACGTCAGAAACGACCCTTGATCCGAAGGTCGGCCGGTTCACCACGGAGACCGCGCACAACCTCGCATCCGGCATGACACTGACGTTCTCTGGCTGTGTGAACGCATCGTTAAACGGCTCTTTCGAAATCCGCGTCGTTGATGCGAACACCATTGAGTATGATCTCGACGCATCGATTACGGGCACGCCGTTGGAGCCCAATCCGCTGGCAAGCGGAGTATGGGGCAACGTCACGATCACGGCGGACACGACCGGCGCCGCCGGCAACCTGACGTCCGGCGCGGCTCTGTCGATTGCATCGCCGCCAAGCGGCCTTGATGCGGATGCGCTTGTGACGTTCGGCGGCCTCGCAGACGGCGCGGAACTCGAGACTTTGGAAGCGTGGCGCGACCGTGTGCTTGAAGGGCTTGCAACCGACTTTGGAACATTCACCGCCGATGAAATCCGGATTGTTGCCAAGACCGTGCCGGGCGTGACGCGCGTGTTTGTGCGCAAGCCGAGGCGGCTCACCGGCGACGAAGCGCCATCAAGCGGCGTCTACGACGACGGCTACCCGGTTGAGGGGCGCGTGCGCATCTCATTCCTACGCGAAGGCGACGCCGACCCGATTCCATCGGCCGCCGAAGTGGCGCAGGTCCGCACGAAAATTCATGACACGCTCGTTCCCGCTCACACGTTGACGGATGACGTCGAGGTTCTCGCGCCAGAACGCTACAACTTGCAAGTCAGGTTCCGGTCGATCACGCCCGACACACCCGGCATGCGTGCATCTATCAAATCCAGTCTGATCGAATATCTGGCCGAAAAAGCCTCATGGGGCGGCGTGTTGGCAATTGAGGATATCCGTTGCGCCATTCGTGAGGCTTACGACGCGGACACGGGCCAGTCGCTCGAAAGATACGACCTCGACACTCCAACGCTTGATATCGCTTTACCTGTTGATGCGTTTCCCGTTCTAACCGGCATCCAGTGGTCAATCTGATGGCTGAGACGTGGCTGACAGCTAAACCAGTTTCCAGGGAGGTGTTGCAAGCGCATCTACCGCTCGGGAAGGCGTGGGCGGGCTTCCGTATCCCGGGGAAGCTCGCCTACCGCTTTGTGACAGCGCTTGGCCGTGCTCATCAAGCATGCTGGCTTTTTCTTGCGGCGTTGCATGAGAAAATTGACTATCGCACGTCGACGGAATTGCTTGGTGAATGGGAGGCGGCGGTCGGGCTGCCCGACAAGTGTTTGCCGCGCGGATCAACCGCAGCGGATCGGCGTGCATGGATCGCGTTCCGGCTTAATAAAACGCGCTGGAATACAATTGCAGACTGGGAGACGCTGGCCGCACTGTTTGGCGTCACCGTCAGAATAACACCGGGCTGGCTGGTGCAGCGTCCGGCGCTCTATGCGCAATATTACCCGCGGCCGTACTACAATTTCCCGAAGCTCGGCCGCTTCCGGATTTACATCGACATCCTGGATCAGCCGCGCGGCGGTTATCCGTACGACGCCAGCGGCGTCGAGGCGGACAAGTACCCGATCCCATACGATTCGCAGTCGACGTATGCCGGCGGGTTTCGCTGCTTCATTGAACGGATCGCGCCGGCCAATGTCCTGATCATCTGGAACGAGTACCCCGCCATTCCGCCAAACGGAACGGGCGACACATTCACCGACGACTTTGACGAGGAATACAGCTGATGCGCGACTTTACGACCAAGGTGAACGACACCGCGCCGGCGGCGTCCGGCATCCTGACGGCCGAAGAGGACAACGTTCGCAATTTGGAGCTTGAAACGGCCGTCACGGCCGGCGGGCTGAGCTTGGACGCTGCGGCCGGCCCAGACACGGCAACCGACATGCTCGCCGAATCGATCACGCGGCACGCGTCCGGCGCGCTCTGGTGCACCGATAGCGGGGCAGCGAACGCTTACGTTGTCGCTATGACTGGCGATTTCGTGCCGCCCAAGGCGCTATTTGAGGGGTTGACGGTCAAGTTCAAGCCGGGCGCTGCCAATACCGGCGCGTCGACGCTCAATGCGTTCGGGCTTGGCGCAAAGGCGATCGTGGATCACGTCCAGGCCGCGCTGATTTCGGGGTGCATGGATGGGCGGGTGGTTGAGCTGATTTATCGGCCATCGATCGGCGCTGGATCGTGGCAGTTGCCGGCCTGGTCGAATGCTCTCTATGTCGGGCAAACGCCGTCGTCGCCTCCGGCCGTGTCATCGGGCGAGGGATGGCAGGTCAACGGATCAAACCAGGGCGACCTTAATTTCGCCGGCCTGACCGCGGATGGCACGCCGCTCGCGGCCGACGTCTTTGCCTTTTACGACGACGCGGACAGCGAGCACAAAGGCATCACATATGCGCAGCTTGCCGCGCTGTTGGGCGCCGGCGGCGGCATTCTCGGGATGCAGGTGGTAACGGCGTCCGGCACCTACACCAAGACCACTAACACAACCAAGGCCCTTGTATTCGCGACGGGCGGCGGCGGCGGCGGCGCATCACCCACCAGTCATTCTGAGGAGGGCGGCGGCGGCGGCGCCGGCGCAACAGTCATCACTTTTGTTGATCTGAGCGCCGTTAGCACGGTCGCGTGCACAATCGGTGCGGGCGGCGCCGGCGGGTCGTCCGGTTCATCGGGCAGCAATGGCGGCTCAACGAGTTTTGGATCGCACGCGACGGCCGGCGGCGGCAATGGCGGGTATACCAACGACGCAAGCGGCCAAGCGTCCGGCGGAGAAGGCGGAACGGCGACTGTCGGCACGTTCAAAATCGGCGGGGCGGCGGGCGAGGCGGCGACGTCATCAACCGGCGGTAACGGCGCATCTTCATTCTGGGGCGGCGGTGGTCTGGGCGGCGCTAGAACGCAGAACGGCACCGGGGACGGCGCCGGCATTGCCGCGACGGCGTACGGCGCGGGCGGCGGCGGTTCGGACGCGCAAGTGACGGCGGGCGCCGGTGCTTCGGGCTGCATCCTCGTCTTGGAGTTTGCATGATGACGACAGTCGCAACAGCGCGCGCAGCCATTGTTGCCCAGATCGTTGACGGAGCGCCAAATTCCATCACGCCTTCAAAGCTCCGCACATTGCTGACCGACTTGTGCGATGCGTTGGACGAGGAAACGCCGGTTTCGAAGCTGGACGCCACCTCGGCGCCGACAGCCGATGATGATAGCGCGAATACGTCAGGGAACGGCGCGTTCGCGGTTGGGTCGATCTGGATTGATACGTCTGGCGATAAAGCTTATCGATGCGTTGACGCGACGGCGACAGGAGCGGTTTGGATCGAGACGACGCTATCTGCTGATGATTTGGGCGCGCTGGCGCTTCTGGATACCGTCGGCCCCGCGCAATTGGATGACACGGCCGTCACGTCCGGCTCGTACACTAACGCCGATATTACGGTCGATGCGCAGGGGCGGCTGACAGCGGCGGCAAGCGGCACGGTTGGCGCGCATAGTCACACGCTCTCGGACGTTACTGACAGCGGCGCGCTTGCGGCGCTCGATACAGTTGGCACCGCGGAAATCGATGACAACGCCGTGACGCTCGCCAAGATGGCCGGCGGCACAGACGGGGAAATCATCACGTACGATGCAAGCGGCAATCCAACGACTGTTGGCCCTGGAGCGGCAACCCAGGTGCTGACATCAAATGGAGCAGGCGCCGCTCCGTCGTTTCAAGACGCATCATCGGGTTCGCTTGTCTACATCGGCACTGCGTCAGCAAGCGCCAGCGCGACGGTCGATTTTGCTCTCCCGAGCGGATACACAAAATTCCAGATTATTGGCAAAGAGGTCATACCGGCTACAGACGGCACGTATCTTGAAATACTGTTCAGCGATGACGCCGGCTCGACATTTAAGACTGGCGCATCAGATTATTCCTATGCATGGCGCAAGGCGGGCACATTTATAACGGACACGGCCCACACAGAGATCATCACAGAGAGCGACGTCGGCAATACGGCTGCAGACTGCATGGCCTGGTTCGATCTCAAAATTTATGATCCGCGAGACTCCGGCACGCTCACGAGCGTCGGCTGGGAGATGGGCAAACAGAAGGCTGACGGCAGCATGGCGATGAGCGATGGCTGGGGCAAATACAATACCGCAGCGGACACTGATGCGATCCGGCTTGTCATGGCGTCTGGCAATATCGCGTCAGGTGATTTTCATCTTTACGGATGGGCAAACAGCTAATGGCACACATTCGAACGCGCATGGATGCATCAGGAACCGTTACATCAACCCAACTTTATCCCGTGCTCGACGCCGGCAATGTTGTTGTCGATTTGCTGGATCTGGATGGCGCCGATTGGCAAAGTCACGATCCCGGTGCGGGCCTGACAATGGGCGACCCGGAGCATGACACGATCCGCATTGGCAACACGTGGAATGGCTCTGATTATGTCGCACCGGGGCCGACGAAAGATAGGCTCAAAGCGTACGCGGCCGATCTGCGTTGGAATGCGGAGACGGGCGGCATTGTTGTGACTGGCATGGATATCCCGACCGACGATCGCGCGAAACTACTCTTGCAGGGCGCAGCGGCAGGCATAGCCGACGAGGATACTGCGGAGTTCGTGACGCTCGCGGGCTCGGTGACTCTGACGGGTGCCCAGTTCAAAGCGATTTATGCCGCCGTGTTTGCGCATGTGCAGGCGTGCTTCGCGGTGCAGTCGGGCATTATCGCGGACATTGATTCAGAGACCATCACGACGTTCGCTGAGATTGACGCCGTCGCTTGGCCGTGATGAACGGGCGACTTTATATTTTAACGGGTGAGCGGCATGGCTAAGGGATACGAAATCCGCAACGGATACCTGTTTGTTGACGGCGAGCAAGTGCCCTATAAGCCATCGCCGAACCACGGCGGCCGCATCGTGCCGCGCAAAATTATCGACCATGACACGGCGGGGCCGTCGCTCATGGCGGCGGTCAATTGGTTCCTGAAACGCAAGTCACGCGTGTCGGCACACGTCACGGTTGGGATGGATGGCGAGATCGTCCAATCGGTGCGCTTTGACCGTGCGGCATACCATGCCGGACGATCGAACTGGAAAGGTGCCAGCAGTTTGAACGGCTGGTCGATCGGCATCGAGTTGGTATCGCCGGGTCGGCTTGTTCGCGTTGGCAACAACGTCCGAGGGTGGTGGGGCGGGACGTACCCGATTGAGGACGTCAAGCAGGTCACCACGAAATCGCACGGCCGTGGCTATTGGCTGCCGTACCCGAAAAAGCAAATCGACGTTAATTCGAAAATCATCGAGGCGCTGTGCAAGGCTTATCCAACGATTGATGAAGTGCTTGGCCACTATCATATTTCGCCGGGGCGCAAGATCGATCCAAGCCCTCTATTCGAATTCTCGGTTGCGCGCGCCGCAATGCACGGCGTTGCGAAACAGGCGGAACCGAATCTTGTCACCGATCAAGAAACGATTGCCGAGTCGCAACGTATTCTCGGCGAGCTCGGCTATGGGGCTGGATCACCTGACGGATTTATTGGCCCGCGCACCGAGTCCGCGATCTGGGCATTTCAGAAACAGAACGGCTTGGAGCCGACGGGCAAGCTCACGCACGAGACCGCTCGCTTTATAGAGTCCCGTGACGTTGAAAAGGTCGAGTTTCCGAACGGTCATAGAGAAATGGTCACGGAAAAAGAGATCGTGCAAACGTCGCGCATTGCCAAAGAGGCCAAGGGCGAGAAAAACGAGGGCGTGGTCACGCTTCTGGCCGGCGTCGGCTTGGCCGGCATGAGTCAGGTCAAAGAGGCGAGCGATGCCTTAGCTGGAATCGTCGCGTCGTGGGGTTGGGGCGCGGTTATTTTTGCCGGCGGCACCGCTCTTATCTGTCTTGGTTGGAGGCGATACCGGAAAGGCTTGCGCATACTCTGGCTGCGTCTCACGGACCATCAAACCGGCCGGCATATCGGAGGGCCGGTATCATGATCACGGTTTGGTATCTCATTTTGAAGCTCTGGGGGCTGGTTTCGCCAGTTCTGGGGCCGTTGGTGCTGCACGGGTCAAAATTCCTGCCAGCGCTCAATTTGGGGCGATATGTGGTGCATCTGGTGGCTATTGCCGCCGCCGCGTTCGTTGCCTGGCAGGCGTTCGGGCTGTTCACGTCGCCGCGCGGGCCCGCCGTTGTGAGCATCCACGAGGTCGAGGCCAACCGCTTGCGGGCGCAGTTGGCCGCCGAGCGGGCCGCTCATGCGCAGGCCCGGGAAACGCTTGCCGCCCGCCTTGCGGATTTGGAGCAGGATCGTATCGCGTTGAACCGACTTGAAGACGAATTGGAGTCTAGCCGTGCGCGGTCTCATACTGAAAACCCCGGCCTTTCTCGCGATGGCGTGCTGTCTGCCGATGATCCATGGATGCGGGACAAGCTCAAACGCCGTTAGCCTGGGTGCGTCCGTCGTGACGGATACGGCCGCGATGCGATGCCCCAAGCCGTCAAAGCAGGACGCAGACGAGTTCCGACGATGGGTTGGCGTACCCAAGCCGGACGTCAATTCAGGCGGGCGGCCGGCTTATTCCGTCGCGGCATTGCAAAAATGGATTGACCGGCACGAGTCGGCGGAGTGGCGCAAGAATCGCGCGGGGCGGCGGCTGATCGACGAAAACAGGCGTTGCAGGGGCGAGGCGGTGCCGGCGGGCAGAAACGCATAGCGGAGGATCTTTCTGTGTCATTCGCAGACCCTGATTTCGTCGCCTCGTTCCGGTTCCTGACGTGGACCGCGGCGCTGGCGGCGGCAATCGTGCTGGCGCACTACAGGCACCATAATTCAGACCCAAAGATGCAGCTGCGGTTGTCCGGCGCCGTGATGGTCAAGATCGGTCTGGCCGCGCATCAGTGCTATTACTGGCTCAGATGGCGGCACAGCACGGATGTTGACATCCAGACGGCGCTCGAAAGCATCCGACACATCACCAGCGTAGCGCTTGTGATGATCGTGCTCGGCAACGTGCTGATCATGCAGCCGTTATTTGAGCGGTACGCCGGCCGATGGTGGTGGCCGGCGGGTCTTGCCTGTCTCGTCGTGCTTTGGGCGATTGGATACGGAGACGCAAAGTGGCGAGCATGAGATATGAACTTCGACCCTTTGACCTACGCTCTGGCGCGAGTCGATCGCAACGAAGAGCGCATACGACTATCAGAGCAGTCGGTAGCCCATCAGGCGGACATGCTGGAGGAGCACAGTGCGCGCCTGGACCGTCTGGAGGCCTGGAAGCGGAAATTGGACGCGCTATTGCGCAAATGGCCCTACCTAGTGGCCCCGGCCGCAGTGATCGCGGTGAATTCCACGCCAAAGCAAATCGCAGATATCATCGTCGCAATCATCAAGGCCGCGCCGTGAGACATCTGTTCTGGTTTTTGATCTGGCTCGGCATGGTTGCAGGAGGCATGCAGGTTTTCGCCGACGTGCTGAGGGGGCTGCATTAGAAAGCCTGCGTAGTCACTCTGCGTGATGAGGCCGGCTTAGCGAAGGCGGGCGGCGGGTTTTAACCGGCATGAGCTGGCCTATTCGCTTATGCTATCCGCAGGAGTCAGCCACGTCCCCTGGATTTCTCCCCGCCTTCGCTAAGCCGGCCCTTCTAATCTTTTTCACCAAGCGCCTTTTCAGCCTTGGATTGTGCTCGATCCCAACCAACGCCGTACAAGTCACCGTGATTGGCGCGAATGTATTTCCAGCCCGACAACATGTCGATCAGGGCGCTACGTAACCGCTCTATTTCGTTGGCGGCGTTCTCCAGAGCGTTCGCGGCCACGCCGCAATCCGCGCACCCATTGTCCAGCGCGGAACCTGCGCACTGCGTTGCATGTTCGCGTGTGTCAGTGACGATATCGCTCATACCGGGCCTCCGTAATAATTAGCGCGCCGTTCGCGCCATGTTGATCAAAACGTCTCGAAATGCTTCCGGCGTGGCGTTGCGGATTTTGGTCTTGTCCTTGCCGCCAACCATCGCCGTTATGCCGATGCGCCTGGCTTTCTCATATCCGTAGCGTTTCAGCGCGACCGGATGCAAGCGCTGCTCGCCGGCAGACCAATCAAGCTCAGGAAGTGATGCGCGCGGCATGCGAGCGAGAAGCCATGTTTTCTTACGGCTCATGTGACCGTAGTGGCCTTGTTCAACGTAGCACGTCCACCACTCGCCCGCGCGACGGTCGCGCAACCGGAATGCGCCGCCATCCATCCACCAGACCATCGGGCCACGCGTGCGTTGCCAGCCCGCATGCCTCTTCGGTCGCCGCAATCCGAACCACCGCCAAGCGTGACTGTCGCACGGGTGCTCAAGCACGCCGCCATGATCAGCGAGAGACATCAGCGCGTGCGCGAAGCACCCACCGTCATCACCCATCTTGAATTGATGCGGCTTGCGTGTGCTGCCGTGCCAGAAGCGGCCCCAACGTTGGCAAGGCGGATGCGCCACGACCGGGTGCGGCCCGGCATATTGTCTAGCATCGCGTTGCTCGCACCAGGCGTCAACACCAGGCAATCCGGCGTAGCAGCCTTCGGGCTCTATGTAGAGTGCAGCGATCACGCCGGGCCTCCAATTCCAAATTAGAAAACAAACTTCGGGAGCGGCGGATTGCTTGGCTTGATAGATGGAAACGTCGGCCCAAGCTTTCGGGCGCGAGGGTACGTCACGCGACGATATCGATTGACTAGGCCGCGCCGCGTTGATGGACCGCGATGCCGTAGCCGCATCCAGTACAGTGCGAGCCATCGTCTCTTTTCGGTGCGCGTCACAGGCCCGCCCTCACTGCTGCATCCTTGGCTTCGAGCAGCTTGCGCAGCGCAACCGTGCGCTCTGGATTGCGCGGCGTTGTGTCAATGATCTGCTTGGCCAAGTCACAGAACGGCTTGGAGCGCGCTTTGAGGGTGTCCGGCAGGTGCGAATAGTGGAAGTACCGCAGAATGTGATCGCTCGCGATTTCGTCGGCGGTGAACTCGGTCAGTGCTGGATGAATGTCGCTCATGTGTTTTCCTTTCGCCCTATCGGGCGTTCCTTTCCAGTTCGGCGGCTCTAGGCCGCCACCTCGATTTTCTCGTTTACGCCGGTCCAGTGCACGTTAATCCAGCCCCAGCTATCAAAACCGTTCACCGCTGCTGACCCTTCGTGGACGTTGCGGAAAATTGGTGAGACCTTATCGGCGGCTGCCCTGCCAGCGTCGCGCGCCTCGATCAATGTTGCGCCCGCTTTCAACGCGCTATTGATCGCCTCAAATATCGGCGCAAGATGCTGCATGCGGCGAGCCTTGATTAGTGCGAGTTCGCCGTTCTTGCGTGTTTTCCGGCCCGATACAGCGGCGCCAGCGCAATCGCTGCCGTAGAAAACAACTTTGCCATCTGCGCGCTCAAGGGCAACAGTTGCCTTAAGGTTTTTCTTGCCGCAGCAATCGCAAACCGTGATCTCGTCTGTGTGGCCAACGATTTTCATGTCCGTCTCTCCCTGTTGATGGTTCGAATATACACGCTTGACAAATTATTACAAGGGTGTATTTTCAAATTTCCACATCGGGCTGAGAAAATGTTGCATGACGCGGATCAAATCGCTTGTGAACGAATTAACCGGACGGCGGATCGGCTACGCTCGCGTATCGACCGAGGATCAGAACCTAGACTTACAACGGGACGCACTGAACAAAGACGGTTGCGCCACGATCTGGGAAGACAAGGCGAGCGGATCGCGGATCGGGCGGCGCGGACTGAAACTGGCGCTAGACGATCTGGAACCGGGCGACACTTTGGTTGTGTGGAAGCTCGACAGGTTATCGCGATCAATTCGCGACCTGTTGAACATCCTGAAAGACCTAGAGGAACGCGGCGTTGCGTTCCGGGAGCTGACGTTCAACATCGATACGAGCACAGCCACCGGGCGGCTATTCTTGCACGTCGCGGCGGCGTTTGCCGAGTTCGAACGCGGCGTGATTTCAGAGCGCACCAAGGCCGGGATGTTGGCGGCAAAGCGGCGCGGTCGGAAGGTCGGCAACGCACAGAAGATCACCGGGAAAATGGTGGACGAAATGCAGGCGTTGCGCAATGTCGGGTGGTCGGCGAAACGCATAGCAGACAGTATCAACAGCAATTTCGGGCTTCGTGGCCCAAGGCGAATAAACTACCGATCGGTCTACAACTACACGGTTGAGGCGGGATCAAAACGCAAGCCGCTGCGCAAGCGGCCTAATGATTAGACGGAGCGGATGATGGCGCGGATGAAGCGGCACGAAGCAGGGGGTGACGGTTGGTCCGAGTGGGATCAGCCTGTGATGCGCGGCTATAGAATGTGTTGCTGCGATTGTGGCCTCGTTCACGATATGGAGTTTATTGCATTCGAAGTCACAAAGCGCTTTGCCAACGGCAGCTACGAAATGAAGGAGTTGCCGACTGACAGATACCAAGTGCGCCTGCGTGCGCGACGTAACAACAGATCAACGGCGCAGGTTCGACGCCATAGGGACGGATGAGTACTACAGGGGAGCGGATGATGGCGCGGATGAAGCGGCACGAAGCAGGGGGTGACGGTTGGTCCGAGTGGGATCAGCCTGTGATGCGCGGCTATAGAATGTGTTGCTGCGATTGTGGACTCGTTCACGATATGGAGTTTATTGCATTCGAAGTCACAAAGCGCTTTCCCAACGGCAGCTACGAAATGAAGGAGTTGCCGATTGACAGATACCAAGTGCGCCTGCGTGCGCGACGTAACAACAGATCAACGGCGCAGGTTCGACGCCATAGGGACGGATGAGTACTACAGGCTTGAATAAGAGGACGTGGCAGAGGTGCGTCGTTGGACTGAATCTCAAAACGCAAGAGAACCACCCCAGCAATCAAATAAATGATTGCTGGGGTGTTAATTATGCGGACTGGCTGATTCGGAAAGCGTGTTGGCTCCACGCGATATTTTCGAATTCGCTTTGTCTGCGTTCGCGGCATCAGATGTTGGCTCATCTGAATGTCAGCTTTGTTTTGCGTTTCCCTTGAACCATGGAAAGAGCAAATCGCTATGCAGCAATATGTACTCAAAACGAATCCAACTGACAAGTACCATTTTTCAACAGTGGATATCGGGCAATCCCATCGAGAAACCCGAGTATTTGAAAAACACGCTCCCAAACTAATTGAGCTGGGCTTATGCCCGGTCGCGGATCGACCGGGAACGATGGCGCGCCAACATCCGAAAGTTTCTTTCCGCCGCGGTCGTCGTTTTGGAAGGCCTGGGAGCGATGGAAGCTGGAAGGGCGAAAGACGGTTAAGGGCTGGTCGGGGCGGCATGACATCCAATGGCTACACTGCCAATTCAGCGATCTGCGTAAACCGTCACCGATCTATGACAACTGAAACAGGATTAGAGGGAGTGGTTGATTTGCATTCCCAACTGCGCTGCCAAGTCAACAACAATCATCATTCAGGTGACGAGTTGCCGCATTCGCAGGGTGTCAATTCTACCAAGTGGTACGTTCTGTACCATAGTACATAATGCTAAAATGACCAACCCATTGAAATTATTGGTGCCGGCTGCAGGATTCGAACCCGCGACCTACTGATTACAAATCAGCCTATTTCACGTGCTTATGGGGGTCTGCGCGTGTCTAGATGCCCAATAGTGTCTCTAAGTGTCTCTTTGGTTCTCTGTGCGTTCTCTTGTCTGGTACTTATCGTACCGGCGGAGTTTTTTGATCGTACGACGTAAATCTCTGAGTTCTTCAGCGTACAGGCGAACAACTGCATAGGCGGGGAAACGCTTGGCTGTAATTATGAGCGCATCACGGAGCAATAGGAGTACGAATCAATCTTCGGTGGCTTCGGCGGGTTTTAAAGCGCAATAAAGTCCTCAAGAGTCATTTCTTATCCTCGGCCTGAAATCCAGCGCGTCGCGCGAGCGGCTCATATGTTCCGGCATCAGGTGCAGGTAGTGCCGGCGCGTCGTGTCGATCTTGTCGTGGCCGAGGCGCTCGGCGATTTCGACCAAAGGCACGCCGTCCATTGCCATCAGCGTCCCGGCGGTGTGGCGCAGATCGTACGGCGTCACGATCTTGGTTTCGCCGGTTGGGGTTCGCGAAAAGACGCCAGCGCGCCGGGCGGCGGACGCGATGCCCTTCTTGATATCCCTCACCGGGTTGCCGTTCCACTCAATGAGGTAATCTGTGCGCGCAACCGTTTTGGCAACGGCAATCATCTCAGCCAGCGTTTCAGTGATGGTGACGCGAGGGCGGCGCTTGTTAGTCCGTTTCTCGCCCGGCAGCCGGAAATCGATAATCCGGCGCTCGAGGTCGATCCGCGGATATTTGAGTTGCAGGATATGTGATGGCCGGCCGCCGGTCACAAGCGCCGTGACGATATACAGCCGGACGTGACCCGCCGTCGCGTTCTCGATCAGCTTGTAGGCGTCTTCGCGGGTCAATGCGTATTCGCGGGCCTCGTCGCTGGTTGGCACGTACAGGTCCGGGGCGTGCTTGATGATCCTGCGCCGTTTGGCGTACCGCAGCGCCGCGCGGAGATGCGCCAGCTCTATGCGGATCGAATTCTCTGACAAGCCGTCGTCGCGCCGGTCGTCGGCGAACTGCTCACACGTATCCTCGTCAATGTCATCGATGGACATATGCCCGAACCACTGTTTGATGCGGTTCTCGTTGCGCTGGTCGTTCTTATTCCACTTGTTGCCGCGCTTCTGTTCCCGATAGAGTGCCAGGCAGGCGTTCAAATCTGACTTGCCCCGCGTCAAGATATGCTGGTTCTCTTGAGCTAGGAGGCGATTTGCTTCCTGCTCGGTAACCTCGCCGAGGCTCTTGCGCTTGCGAGCCGCCCCGGTTCCCTTGGTGAGGACATATCGCCCGCGGTGCTGCCCGAGTCTGAAGAGTTCGTCTTGCATCGCTCTATATAATCCAAAACATCAACCGCGCTGATCAGCGTTTTACTCATCACCGCGATGGTTTCAAGTTCCCCGCGCTCTATCAAACGATAGATGCTCGAGCGAGATGATCGCAGGACCGCGCAGGTCTCGTTTATCGTTAGAAGACGCGGAACCTCAACCGTTGCTGGATCAATCACGTTGCGTCTCCCCTATTAGATGGAGCTAGGCGGTTGGTGTGCGCTCGCGATCCGCGCCGGCGTGTAAACGCGATCGGGGTCAATGATGATCGTCTCATCTCTCATCCGGCTTTCTCCTCAAACACAACGTCCAACGGAATTTCAACTTCGCGCGGGCGGTACACTTTCCCGCCCGCATCGAACTGAACGCCGTATTGGTGGCGCCCGAAATATGGGCACCATCCGACAGGGTTCGCACCTGCACCAACCGGATTTGGTCTATGTTGAGTTCGGTCATTGTTTATAAACCTCCAAAACCGCCGCCCGAGCCTGGATCATTTACCAGCCACCCACCCAGCGGATGGATGGTCGCCGCCCGGGCGGCGGTGGGCGCCGCGCCTGCCAGGCCCTCACCGGCAGGCGGTCGCCTCTCCCAAAGGCTTCGGCTACTACGCAGCCTCCGGGGTCTCGTCAGTCTCTTGCTGCATCTCATCGATGATCTCATCGATGATCTGCGGATGGATCGCGGCGAACGTCTGCACCCCGCCGGCCCCGAAGTTGAGCGTGAGCGAAACTTCCTGCGCGCCGAACAGCATGGCGTATATCTGCAGGTCGCTGCGAACCGCGCCGCCGTCCGGCTCTTCGCCGGGGTAGAATGCCGGGCGCTCGACCGCCTGCGGCTCGTCAATGTTTGATGTCTCGGTCATGGTGATGTCCTTGTGTTGAGGTTCAGCGCCGTTCAACGGTGTCATCCACGCGTTTACGCAAACCGCTTGCCCGCGTGCCCGGCATCGGCCGGCCGCGCTTTTCTCTGACGCCGACGTGATTTTCGGCCGTTCGGCGTCCCTTGGCGACTTCGCGGGTGTCATTGGCGGCCTTGCCGTCCGGGCCGGCATCGCAGGAAAGACAGATCGGTCGTAAGTTCTCAGCCGTCTCAAGCCCGCCTTCGGCGTGCCGGACAATGTGATCTGCTCGCCAGTGATCGCGAACTGGGTGTATATATTGGCGACACGAACCACAAATCATGACCTGCTCGCCAGTCCCCGCGTGCACCGTCTTGTGCGTGTTCCAGCAGATGCGCCGGGCGCGCGTGCTATTCCTTGGATTGCTCATGGCCCAACACCCTCCACACCAGATAAGCCGTGATGATTGCGCAAATCGCGAAGCCGGCACCGAAGCCGGACCAGTATTCATTCATTGCGCGGCCTCCGCTTCTGTGACCTGAGCCAGAAATTCCTCGATCTCATTGCCAAGGCTCCGGCGCGCGTCCGGCCTGTCGATAATTCGGAACGGGGCAAAGACCATGGATCGCCGCAGCAGCTCGGCGGCTTTGAGTTGCTGTTCGGGCGTCATTCGGCTGCCTCCGCAGATTGTGCCGCCGCGTCGAGCATCTGGCGCACAGTCAGCGCCGCCGCCTTGTCGTGGCTCCAGTATTGCCGCAGGCCGACCACGTTGCGGTTGCGGAAGAGCCCCGCCTTGTCGGCATTGCCGCACAGCCATTCCTCAATGCGGTCATGAACTTGTCCGACAGGCACGAATGCGAGCGGTTCGCCGTCACACCAATCGAGCGTCACGCTTGGCCCGCCGATCATCTTTTGGCGCTGCTCGGATTCGTACTGTTTGGTGATGTCCTCGGCGGTGCCCTCGATCGTCACCGCCATATGGTCGATTTCTTCGGGGACGTAGCTGCCCTGTACCTCGTTCGGGAACGCCTTGCGGATGGCGGCGGCCTCTGTGCATTTCGAAAACATTGTCTCGGGCATTTTCGACCAGTTCGGCTTGCTCGGGTCCAGCTTTCGGACCACATTGCCGGATGTAACTTTGCGCCGTTTCGGATTGCCGCTATCGGGCCAGACTTCGCCGGTATCTTCCCATGTGACGTGTTCGGCGTCCTCGATGATCGGCGCGCGCTCATCCCATCGCAGGCGCTCGGATACAAAATGCCAGTCGCCGTGGCGATGCACTCTGATACGCACCGTGCAATCAACGATCCCGCGCGGGTTGTCGGGGCCCTCGAGTGCTTTGTCGTGGGTAAAGACGGGCGGCTCATCGTCTGGCAGGTAGTCATTGGTTCGCGCCGCGATCTTGCGGTACATCTGGATGGAGAGAACCGGAACGACGCGCCGCTTAGCCGGGTTGTCCGCATCGAACACGAAGAAATAAATGTCCTTCACGAACGGGTTGGCGCCGTAAATCTCACACCATTCGATAGCCTCGTCGACCTCGGATCCGCGCAGTTCCTTGCCGGGGCCGCGCTGGAATAACGCCACGCGGCGAGGGTCGCGCCGGGTTAGGCCGCCGGTATTGACCGGCATTTGAACGATCTGTCCCATGGCTATTTGCTCCTGATTGTCACGGTGCGCGGCAGGTCAACCAGCGTGCAGCCGGGGATTGCAGCGCCTTCTCTAAGGGCTTCCAGGATGTCCCTGTCGCGGATTTTTACGATCGGATCAGGCCGGATGATCTCAAGATATTTCTCCGGCAATTCGTTTTCGCGGTCGGGGTCGATCTCGACACCCTGGCGCGCCTTCGGCAGCGATAGCGTGGCCGTCGGCCGCCGCAGCTTGGTTTCCTCGATCGCCTCCATTGTGACGGCGAGCGCCGTGCGGATCGTTTCGCGGCGGTCTTTCAACCGCGATTTCCGCGCTTGCAAATTTCGGATCACTTCGGCGATGGATTCCTCGTGCGCCTGCGTCATGGCCACATCGAGCAGCGCCTTGTCGATCATCTCGAACACGTCCGTCTCGCCCTCGAGCGTGTTCGCCTTGAGGTCCGCGTCGTCGATTTCCTGGTCCGCGCCGTAGGCCAGCGCGTCCCGCAGCACCGCGAGCACGTCCCGCGCATCTTCGGAAGCTTGGTAGAGGTTTGTTGCGCCGTCCATTATGCCGCCTCCCCGCTTACAGCTTCCGCCATGGCGCGCGCTGCGTGTCGCAATTCGGCGCGTGTCGCCTTGAGGCTGTCGAGCCATTCTTGGCCGTCGGCGCCGGCGAGCCATTGGACGGCCAGCGCTTCGACGTGCGCCGCGATCGGCTTGTCATCAAAGGCAAGGCTGTCGCTGCCGGCGAAGCAATTGATCTCGCGACCGACCGCATGCCGGCCTGATCCTTTTTCGACGATTACCGTCAGGCCGGTGATGCGCCGGTCAATCGGGTCCACCTCAATCGTGGCCGATCCGGCATAAAGCCCGAAGCCGCCATCTGCGGCCATAAATAAATCGATTTCCTTGGTGTTCGGCATCTTTGCTGCTCCGTCGCTGTTAGTGCGACAGATGTAGCATCACGATTGCGACGGGCGCAACAAAAATGCGACGAACGATCAAAAAAAAATTTTAGCCGGTTAGGTCATCAGTGCATAAAGGCCGATAATCAGGCGCTTCGGGGTCAACCCGGCAGCCTGTCCATTCAGGGTTGGCGCTGTCAACTCGGCGGGTTCCCCGTTGCGGCGCGACCGCTTTGCGATAGCGATGGTGTTGTTAATAAGATTGCCGTTTTCGCGCGTGCAGACCAGGATGTCTCCATCCTGCGGCCCATCCGGACGGGCACGGTCTATATCGACCGTGATAACGTGGGTGCCGGCGGATATCGCTGTGCCCGGGATGTCAATATCGACCTGATAGGCGGTCTGCTCCAGGCCAATAAATCGCGCATCAGGAACGCTCGGGATAACGACGGTCCCGTCCATAATGTACTCACTATCCGTCCAGATAGATGGGTTTACCACGCCGACCATCCGGACATTTGCGAGCGCGGTTTCTTTGATTGCATCATAAGATTCCGGATGATTAATGCGCAAAGCTTTTGCAAGATTGGCGACAAGTTCTTCTTTCCACGGTCGTTTTCCAGCCAGCAGGCGGTTGATTTGGTCGCGATTGAGCCCGACGCGGCGGCCAAGCTCGGCTTGGCTGACGCCCGTTTCGGCCAGCGCGTTTCGCAGCCAGGCGATATAAAAGTCTCTCTCTTGCATGTGCTCATGTAGAGGACTCCTAGTGGCCAATCTATGGCGTTGTTTCCACACGCCGCCAAACTCGTGCAACGATCTTGCGACGATTTGTTTTTTATGCTACAGACGTTGCATGGTCAAGGATTGCGACATAAAAATCCATCTGTCCGACCCGATGGCGAGGCGTCGGTGCCAGCAATGGCTGCGGGATTCAATCGACAAGGTGGGAATTACGCAGGCCGAGTTGGGCCGCCGCGTCGGGTTGGATCGTGATCAGGTCAACCGCCTGCTCAACGGTAAACGCCGCTGGGACGCGGACACGCTTGAGGGGATCGCGAGGACATTGCGCGTCCCGCCGCCAGATATCGGCGCAACTGCCTGAAATCTTAGTCGTATTGCGTTTGTTACAACCGGGGAACTTGATGACAAATGCACGAGATTTGTTGCGAGCGCGATTTGCTGCGCGCAGCAATAAAATACCCACCGAATCTGTGGTGTCGGGATCATCACAGATAACTGGCGCGTTCACGCCGGTTTCCTCCCTAGACTTGCAGGCCGTGCGACCTTCTCTCCGCATGGCCTGCATTTTTAGCGGGGTGCAGCATGGCATGGACTGAGGGCAAAATTGCGATGCTTGCCAAATTGTGGATGGATGGGCTGTCGTGCTCTGAAATCGCGCGCCGCATCAACAAAGCATTCGAGGAAAAATTTTCGCGCAACGCCGTCATCGGAAAGCGGG
>Ga0208767_1000653_pt1 | contig 28676 bp, 32 predicted proteins | sample VirMetDEL_Mar_21_FD_184514 | JGI IMG/M metagenome (GOLD analysis project Ga0208767, IMG submission 184514) | Aqueous microbial communities from the Delaware River and Bay under freshwater to marine salinity gradient to study organic matter... | ecosystem: Environmental > Aquatic > Marine >... | reverse complement strand
CGGAGAGTTTTGTCCTCCCCTTATCCTCTCCGACCACCTTAAAATCACCTTCAATAAAAGCAGATGGATGTTGTTTTCTTATTTCAGAGAGTCTGGCTACTATTTCTTCACGAGATAATTGATCTAATTGATGCGTTGTTTCTCTTCGATCTATAGTTAAACCTCCAAGTGCAGAGCGTATCTTCTCGGCATTAATCGCAGATGAGAATTGACCTTCTGCCTCTGCACCACGACTTAAATCATGAAGACGTTTGAGTTGACCTATAAGACTAACACCATATTTCTTTTCTCTAATCTCTCGGAGTTCTTTAAGATGTTCAGTTACCAAAGGGAAGTCACGACCATTCAACAAAAGACTTGCAGTTTTATATGCTTGTCCTTCGGAATAACCTGCTCTTCTCGCACATTCGGCATTACTGTAGATGCCTTCACAAACAAGTTTGCAAAATTCTTTTTGTCTATTAGTAAGGAATTTTTCTTTAGCCATAAAAATATAATAGGTTTATTCTCATATTATTTCAATTCAAAACGAAAAAAAATGTTTGCGGCTTCAGTTTGTCCTACTCAAGTGTGCCAAGTGTGCCATACAAGTGTGCCATACTATTTAAACTCTACTAACGATTACAGAAGAATTTGTACACTTGTACACTTGTACACCTATTTTGAAAAAAATAAAAATAAAATAAAAAATTATGAGAGAAATACTATATAAATTAAAACTGCTTGACTTTTATAAGATAATTTAGGACAATTAATAAAAACTTAGGAGTGCAAAAATGGAAACTTTAGATAGAAGAGTAGACATGCCTATAGAAGAAGCGATTAACAGACTAGAAAGAGTTGTATCTGATAATTGTGAAGACCTAAGAAAGATAGACGGAGGTTATATCTATGCAGAAGAACTTATGTCGGCCTGGAAAAAAATTGTGAACGAAACAAACTTATAAATGTTTAAAGCAATACTACTAGTTTGCTCCTTGGTTCATGGATCGGGAGACAATATGAAATGTTTTGAGCTTCATGATATGGAAGCTCCCAATGGATACATTACTAAAAAGCAATGTATGGGTAGGGTACATGAGATGGTAGACATAGCACGAAGCATGGTGCCATTTCCGTATCAAATAAAATATAAATGTGAAAAAACAATGGAGAGGACATAAGGGGACAAATGAATTGTGTAAAATGTAATAGTGCTACGTCTGTTGTAGATAGCAGACCTCAAGAAACATCTGCCGTCAAAAGAAGACGTAAGTGTAGTGATTGTGGACATAGGTTTAATACAATAGAACAAGTGTTAACAGAGGCGACTGTTGTAAAGACAGTTGTTGTGAAAGAAACAGTAAAGGTAAGAAAGCCGAAAGTAAAACCTCTTGATCCATTTGATGATCCAAGTTATTTGGAAACATTAAGTGATTTTGAGCTTGAAGAATTAATAGGAGGATAAGATGGCAGAAAAAGAATTAGGAGTAGATTGGGAATATGGCCCCAATGGAGAGCATTTAGAATATAAAACGCATTGTATGCCTCGTTGTCCGAGATGCCAAGGTGCTTTACAAACAGTTAATATACATGGACATGAACAATGTGTCTTGTGCCATAGTATTGTTGATGATTGTTGTCAGGGGTCACAATTAAAATGAGTGACAATGTAATTAAATTTCCATATAAAGTTAAGAGGACAGGTAAACCCGTACCTTTGGTATGTGAGATAGCTGCACAACAATTTGATCAAGTTATGATTGTAGGAACGAATACTAAAGACGGATATGTTCAAATGATCACAACTATGAAAGACCCAGCCGAGGTGCTTTGGCACCTTGAGTCTGCAAAATTTGGTATAATGAATGGACTTGAAGAAGAGGAGGAGAATGATGAGTAAACAGAATGAAAAAAAAGGTATACACTCTAAAGTTAGAGATAACGTCATCCCTTTTCCCAAACCATCCACACCTAGCAGTAGCAGTAGCGAAGAAGATGTGGGAGGTGGGGAGAGATACACAATCCATTTCGAGCCAGATTGGGACGGATGGGGAGACGATTCAGAAGATAGCAAAACTTGAAGGTTGGAAAAGAAAAGAAAGAAATTTTCTTGATGGTTGGGGTGGTTATTGGGGACCTTACTTAACAACAGAAGAAGAAAGAGAATTACCAGATTGGGATTGGAGTGGAACTGATCATCCTGATGCAGTTAAACCCGAAGAGCCATACAGAGGAAAGAGAACGACAAGACAATCAGCGAGTTCATCATTACTCAACGACATATAAGGGGACAATATGCAATTCAAATACAAGACAAAGCCTTATGCTCATCAAGAGGAGGCTTTACAAAAAAGTTATGACAAGAAAAATTTTGCATACTTTATGGAGATGGGTTGTGGTAAATCAAAAGTATTACTCGATAACATCTATTGGTTATGGCAGCAGAAATTAATTGATACGGCAATTATAGTCGCACCAAAAGGTGTCTATATGAATTGGAAAAACAATGAGATACCAATTCATTTACCCGATGATATGGATCCCGATATATATTTATGGAAAGCTAGTGCAACAAGGAACGAAAAGAAAAAATTAGCAGAGGGAACAACCAAGAGAGATAAGTTTAGAATATTATTAATGAATGTAGAATCATTCGTTACTAAAAAAGCACCCGTGTTCCTTGAATCGTTTACCCACAGAAGTGAATTTATGTTAGCGATTGATGAGTCAACAACAATCAAAAACATGAAAGCGAAACGTACAAAAGCAATAATGAAATTTGGTGGGACTGCCAAGTATAAAAGAATACTAACGGGTTCTCCAATAACACAATCGCCTTTGGATTTATATTCACAATGTGCTTTTCTAAATTCAAAGCTTCTTGGATATGATAGCTATTGGTCTTTCCAAGGACGATTTGCCATAGTCAAACAACAGAGAATGGGCAATCATAGTTTCAATCAAGTTGTTGGTTATAAAAATTTGGAAGAACTAACACAGAAACTAAAACTGTTTGCTCACAGAACAACCAAGAAAGAAGCCTTGGACTTACCCGATAAAATTTATACAACACGGCAAGTTGATTTAACATCAACACAAATAGATCAATACATAAGTATGAAGAAAACATCTGTCATCTTTTTAGAAGAAGGAGACATGGTTACTGCACCCGAAGTTATGACGAGACTTCTTAGACTACAACAATTACTTTGTGGCTATCTTGTTAATGATGATGGAGAGACAGTAGAACTTGCCAACAACAGAATAAAAGTAATGATGGAAGTCATTGAAGAAATGGATGGTAAAGTAATTATATGGTCAAGGTTTCGTTATGACATACGAAAAATTAAAAATGAATTAGCTAAAACCTATGGATCGGGTGCCGTGGTCACTTATTATGGCGACACTTCCCAGGAAGATAGAGACTCGGCAATACATAACTTTCAAACAAATCCAGAGACAAGATTCTTTGTTAGTAATGCACAAACGGGGGGCCGTGGTATAACATTAACGGCTGCCTCAAACGTAATTTATTACTCCAATGATTTTAACCTGGAGTCAAGAAAACAATCAGAAGATAGATGTCATAGAATAGGTCAACATAAACCCGTGCTTTATGTTGATTTAGTGTGCCCCAACACAGTTGATGTACACATCGTTAAGTCCTTGGTACAAAAGGATAAAATAGCAACTAAAACATTAGGAGAGGAAGTATTAGAATGGTTAAAGGTATAAGATCAGAGAAACTAACGGGAACAGCTGGAGAACTTTTTACGGCTTTTGAACTATCATTGCTCGGTGTTCATTGTGACCTGGTTAAACAAGATGGGACAGATATCATAGCGACTAAAGGGCATGGTCTTCCTATGGCTTTAAGAATAGAAGTAAAAACATCTACACATACTAATGAAAGATATAAAAAAAATACAGCTGGAGTAGGTGTTGGAAAGCAGTATAGTTTTACAACAAGTAAAGGTAATCCTAAACGAGCTTATACGAAAGAAGATTGTGATATAATAGCACTAGTTTGCTTACCCGAGAGAAAAATACAATTTCTTCCCGTGGGTATGTGCCGTGGTGTAACTAAAAAAATACATAAAGATGCATTTATAAATGATCCAGATATTACGGCAAGATCATGGAAGTTTGCAGTTGAGAGATGTCTTTACGAAAGCAGTTTTGCAATACAACAATGTGAGGCAAACTTAGAGCCAAGTCATCCGTTAAAAGAAGCGATATAAAAATAAATAAGAAATTATTTGACATTATATTAAATGTTAGGCATAACAATTAAAAGGGAGAATCAAATGGATTCAGAAAAATGGAAATCAGTAGCAGTACCAATCAAAACTTGGAACATGCTAAAAGAATTGTCGCAAGACAATGATCGATCAATAGGTGGTCAGATTTCTTTTCTAACAAAGCAAGAATTTTTGTGGAAAAAGAGTCAGACAAATTCTATTGACAATATACAAGCTAGGGGTTAAAACCTTAGAACCAAATACCGAAGGGTATAAACTTTAATCGAGAAGGAGAGAAAGATGAGTGATGTGTTTTCACTGTTTGAAGAAGAAGCTGCCAACCCTCAAGCATTTGACAAGGTTGGAGAAGATGGTACTAAAAGACTATCTTCACTTATTAGGCAAACTGTTGACTTAAATAAACAAGTCAAGGATGCCGAAAAATATCTGAAAGACTTGCAGTACAAAAAGCGAACTATTGATGAGGAGGACATACCTTCATTAATGGAAGAGCTTGGAGTACAAAGTCTGACAGTAGATGGTAACAAAGTCTCCGTAGAAAAATTTGTATCAGCAAGAATTCCTGAAGATAAGAAGGCAGAAGCATTTAACTTTCTGCGTTCTATTGGCGAGGCTGATATAATTAAGAACGAAGTCGTTGTTCAATTTGGGATGGGTCAAGATAATGTAGCGGGGGCCGTGCTTGATGATTTATCAAAGCAAGGGCTAAATCCTGCCCAAAAAACTCATATACACCCAATGACTTTAAGGACATGGATAAAGAACAGAATCGAAGACGGTCAAGAGGTCGATTTCGATACGTTTGGAGTTTATGTTGGTAACCGTGCAAAGATAAAAGGAGGTCAGTAATGTCCCAAGCAGTAGCACAAAAAGCAAAGACAGAAGTAGCAGTGTCAGATTTATCTTCATTACTTGAAGAGGAAGCTGGAGCTGGTCTTGAAAACTTCACAACAGACGATATGCAAATACCTTTCATAAGGATACTACAAGCATTATCGCCACAATTAAACAAGCAAGACAGTATGTATTTAAAGGGAGCCGAACAAGGCGATATCTTTAATACAGTGTCACAACAAGTATTCAAAGCAGATGATGGAATAATTGTTGTACCTTGTTTCTTTGAAAAGAAATTCCTGGAGTTCGCCCTTAGATCAAGTGGTGGTGGTTTTATTAGAGAACTATCTCCCGATGATAAGGATATAACTTTAACAACTCGTGAAGGTGCGGCAGAAATTTTGCCATCTGGTAATGAGTTGGTTAGGACACATCAACATCTCGTGCAAGTGATGGATCCCGACACAAAGTTAAGCACTCCAGCAGTTCTTGATATGAAGAAGACACAGTTAAAAGTCTCTCGTAGATGGAACACAATGAAGAATGGTATAAGATTACCTTCGGGTAAACCTATGCCACTTTACGGAACTGCATGGTCTATTAAGACTATTGCAGAAAGCAACGATCAAGGTAGTTGGTATAATTATAAGGTTGATCGTGTAACTGAGATGTCAAAGGAACTAGAATCTATGATGTTAGAGGCTAGGACTATGTATCAAAGTTTTAGAAAAGGGGAAATTAAAATGGCTGCGGCTTCTGCCGATGAAATGTCATCAAGTCAGAAGGATGAAGAAATACCGTTTTAATTAATCAGAGCCGTGGCTATGTCCTCCAAGTCACGGCTCTTTTTTCTATGGAGTGAAGAGTGAATTTAGCAGAAGAATTAATGAAAGCATTTGAAGGCTTTCGATCAGCACATGGTCAGACAGAAGTGTCCACTCAACGAATGGCTGGTAAACAAAAAGCAAAATCTTATATAGTAAGAAATCCCTTAACATTAGAATTAGTACAAAGACACATAGATGGTAAACAAGGTGTCGGTGCTATACCTATCAATGAAGATAACAAATGTAAATTTGGTGCTTTAGATATAGATCAATATCCTCTTGACCATAATGAATTAATAGATAAATTAGAAAAGTTCAATGTTCCGTGTATCGTGTGCCGTAGTAAATCTGGTGGTGCACATATATTCTTTTTCTTTGAGGAGTGGATGAATGCGAGTGATTTTAGAGACAAGGCTGCTGAAATATCTGCTGCTCTTGGGCATGGTCGGTGTGAGATATTCCCGAAGCAAGAACAAGTTCTTGTCGAGAGGGGCGATGTGGGTAACTTCATTAATTTGCCGTATTTTGATTCGGAGCAAACTTTCCGCTATGCGATCCTCAAAACAGAAGGAACGTATAAAGATGCGACACTACAAGAATTCATTGAAGCGATACAAAAAGTCAAAACGAAACCAAAAGATTTCTTAAAGATACCAATCGGTGGGGCAGTAGAATTATATCCTAATTATGTTCCGTGCTTACGTTCATTGATGTCAATAGGTATATTCGAAGGGGGAAGAAACCGAGCTGCTTTTCACCTTGGTGTTTTTTTACAGAGAGCATTTCCTCAAGATTGGAAATCTAAATTAGAAGAACACAATGCAAAAGATTTTACTCCACCACTTACTGCATCAGAAGTTGTGGCAATACAAAACACATTAGAAAAAAAAGAATATCAGTATCTTTGTAAAGAAGAACCTATGTCTTCTCATTGTAATCAGAGTGTGTGTAGAACTTTAAAACATGGTATCGGTGTTGGATCAATGCCTACGATTAGTGGACTATCTGTTATCTTATCGGAGCCAAGACTATGGTTCGTGGATATAGGTGGGAGAAGATTAGAACTAACAACAGATGAACTACAAACTCCAAGACTATTCCAGAGAGCATGTATGGAACAATTAAATTTCATGCCTCCTAAATTAAAAGATAGTTTATGGGAAGAACAGATTAATGGCTTATTGGAAAATTGTAATGAGATAAATGTACCCGAGGAACTTACATACAAAGGACAATTTATATCTCTGTTAGAAACATATTGCACAGGTAGAGTTCAAGCACAAACCTTTGAAGAGATTATGTTAGGTAAACCATACACTGAAACAGAAGACAGTAAGACATACTTTAGACTTGAATCCCTTATGGAGTTCATGAGGCAGAAAAAGTTTGATACTTATACGAGGGCACAAGTTCAAGAGAGGATTAAAGAAATAAATAATGGGGATAGTTCAGTGTTAAAAAAATTTAAAACATCTACAGGTAATTGGAAAACTGTCAGAGTTTGGTGGATTCCAGAAATCACATCCGAGGTAGAGGTAAGCAATCTTAAAATAGAAGCAGGGGAGGCACCATTCTAATGGAAACTGTAATTTTTGGACCACCTGGCACAGGCAAAACTACAACCTTAATTGATATAATTAAGAAATCAATACAAGATGGTATGGATCCAACCAAGATTGCCTTCATGTCTTTTAGTCGTAAAGCGGCAACTGAAGCTAGAGATAGATCGGCAATAGAACTTGGTTTAGATACAAAGCAGATGATTTACTTTAGAACATTACATTCACTTGCTTTTACATGGTTAGGCTTAGATATAAAGTCAGTTTTTAAAGGGTCTGATTACAATGATCTTGGTAAACTTCATGGATTAGAATTTAGATCTGCACCGACAATTAGTTTAGAAGAGGGACCTTTGTTTCAAATAGGAGCTGGTGGAGATAAATATATGTCTCTTATACAAATGGCTCGTGTTAGAGAAGTAAGTTTAGAACAACAGTTTAATGATGCCTGGGATCACACACTACATTGGCAACAATTAAAAGTTTTAGATAAAGGATATCGTGATTATAAAAAGGCAAAAAACAAATTAGATTTTGTTGACATGATAGAAAAATTTATATGGCAAGGCACATCTCCCGAGTTTGATTTACTTATTATAGACGAGGCACAAGATTTAGCACCTCTACAATGGAGGATGGTCAAAGAAGTTTTAGTTCCTAATTCAAAAAAAGTTTATTATGCTGGAGATGACGATCAAGCTATATATACTTGGATGGGTGTGAAGGTTTCTGACTTTCTAAATGCATGTGAAGATAAATTATTCTTAACAAAATCGTTTCGTGTACCGACTGCCGTGCATGAGTTTTCTCAAAACCTTATAAAGAAAGTCTCTACCAGACAAACAAAAAATTGGCAACCCACTAAAAAAGATGGCACCATAACATGGCATCGAGATATACTTGATGTAGACTTAACTAGTGGCGAATGGTTGGTACTTGCAAGAACTAATTACATTACAAATAAAGTATGTAATCGTCTTAAAGAAGACGGCTATCTCTATTGGAGAGAGGGCACTGGTTGGTCTATTTCCCCAAATGTTATCAACGGAATAGAGGTATGGCTAAAACTATGCAAAAACCAAAGCTTGTCTACATCAGAACTGAAGAACTTTGCGAAAATATTGAGCCCGAATATTATTTGCAAACTTGGGAGAAAGCTACTGTCCCTCGGTATAGGTACCGAACCAACTTATACTCTAGACGACATTATAGAGAATTGCAGTTTGAACGCTACACACGAGACTCCGTGGCAGAAAGTCTTGAAAGTATCGGATCAGGAAGTAGCATATATAATGTCAGTGAGGAGACGAGGGGAGAAGATTCTAACGGGGAAACCGAGGATTCGGATATCGACAATACACAAAGCCAAAGGTGGAGAGGCGGATAACGTAGCTCTGCTTCTTGACTCAACCAAGGCCTGCGTAGAAAGTTTAGATCAAGATTCTGAGATAAGAACTTTTTATGTGGGAGCAACTCGTGCTAAAAAAACATTGCACTTAATTGAATCAAACGCATTACATAAGTTTAACATATGACAAAGATATGGATCTTACAAAAGAACAAAGAGGGACATATTTTTTGGGATAGCTATGCTCATGACGAATGCATATTATTAGATACAACGATGGAGAATCCTTTTGATAAAGAAAGACAGAGAATATTTTTTAAAAGAAGCAGAGAAACTAATCAACGGACAAAGAGCTAAAGAGTATGGACCTGCTAAAAAGAATCATCAACGTATAGCCGATATATGGACTATATTATTAGATAAAAAATTAAATGGTGCAATCACTCCAGAGGAAGTTGTGGCTTGTATGATCGGTGTTAAGGTAGCTCGTCTTGCCGAAGATATTTCAAAAGACGATTCTTGGACAGACGTTATTGGCTATGCGGCTTTAGGTGGAGAAATTATAAATGACAAATCATGATCAATATCACTTACTAGATCAAGACATAAAAGATGTTTCTTGGGGAAATGTAGACACGGATTGGGAGCCACCTCAAACACTTCCAGATTTATCACAACATAAAACTATATCTATTGACTTAGAAACAAAAGATTCAAACCTTTTAACTCTTGGGCCTGGGTGGACTAGAAAAGATGGATACATAATAGGTATAGCAGTTGGAGCTGGCGACAGTGCTTGGTATTTCCCTACGGCACATAAGGTAGGAAACATGCCAAAGAATGCTGTGTACAGTTGGTTAACAAAACTTTGTGCAGACGAAACAATAAGTAAAGTATTTCATAATGCATTGTACGATTTAGGTTGGTTAAGAGCTGAGGGTATAGAAGTTAAGGGTAAGATTATAGATACTATGATTGCTGCTCCTTTGTTAGATGAGAATAGAAAGTGGTACAATTTAAATTCTCTTGCTCGAGATTATCTTGGAGAATATAAAGATGAAAAATTATTAAAGTCTGCAGCAGCCGAGTTTGGTGTTGATCCAAAATCTGGTATGTGGCAACTGCCTCCTAGATATGTCGGAAAGTATGCCGAACAAGACGCTTTAATAACTTTAAAGCTTTGGGAAAATTTAAGAAAAAAAATAACTCAAGAAGAGTGCACAAGTATCTTTGAATTAGAGAGTAGTTTACTGCCTGTACTATTTGAGATGAAAACTAAAGGTGTTCGTGTTGATGTTCAAAAAGCAGAAAAAACAAAGAAAGATTTAGCTAAGATAGAAAAATCACTTATACAAGAGATAGTCAAAGAAACTGGAGTCACGATTGAACCGTGGGTCGCCACATCTGTAGCAAAGGTCTTTGATGCTGTGGGTCTTCCGTATTCTCGCACAGAAAAGTCCGGGGCTCCCATGTTTACAAAACAAGTTCTTGCTAATAACACTCATCCAATTGCACAAAAGATTATAAAAATTAGAGAAATAAACAAAGCCAATACAACATTTGTTGATACTATTCTTGAACACTCGCATAATGGTAGAATACATTGTGATTTTCACTCCCTTAGATCTGATGGTGGAGGAACTGTAACAGGACGATTTAGTTCAAGCAACCCCAATTTGCAACAGATTCCTGCACGAGATCCTGAGATCAAAAAATTAATTCGTGGTTTGTTTATCCCGGAGGAGGGCCACAAATGGGGTTCCTTTGATTATGCATCACAAGAACCAAGATGGTTAGTTCATTATTGTGCTACCTTGACAGGCATAGATAGACATCCACAGATTGATGGAGTTGTTGATAATTATCGTAAAGGTCTTGCTGATTTTCATCAGATGGTAGCGGACATGGCAGGAATTAAACGTAAAGAAGCTAAGACAGTTAATCTAGGTATTATGTATGGAATGGGTAAAGGTAAATTAGCCAACGTCATGGATATAGAAGTAGAAGAAGCAGAGAAATTAATAAATACATATAATGAGAGAGTTCCTTTTCTAAAAGCTTTATCTGAAAAAGCTATGAATCGTGCAAAAGATCATGGAGTTATTAGAACTTGGTTGGGCCGTAAGTGTAGATTTGATATGTATGAACCCGTGTCCTTTGGATTTAACAAAGCCTTGCCTATGAAAGAAGCCATAAATGAATATGGAAGTAAAGGTAGAATCAGAAGAGCCTACACCTACAAAGCTTTGAACAGACTAATCCAAGGATCGAGTGCTGATCAAACCAAGAAAGCTATGGTTGAGTGTTACAAAGAAGGATTGTGTCCAACACTAACTGTGCATGATGAATTATGTTTTAATATTGAAAATCAAAAACAAGCTGACAAGATTGTAGAAATTATGACAACTTGTGTTCCTGATTTAAAAATACCTTTTGAAGTAGACACTGCCCTTTGTGATAATTGGGGAGAGGTAGACTAGTAAGTAGATTTTGCATACAAATCATGTAGCTCGGACATAGGATCATTTACAGGTTTTTCTTTTTCAAAAATTTCGTATGCATGAGATCTAATATTTGATCTGTGTATACCTATATCTTTTAGCGTGGCATCATCCAAACTGTGTAAAGCTGTAATTGTTCTTCCTATCTTAAATTTATAAAACCAATTCGATAACATTCGTGTTTCCTTTTTTTATGTTTGTGCTTAACTCTGCATTTTTATTTATACATTTATTCTCAACAATAGAGAACAGAGCAAAAATGAAAGATATTGTTGCTAAAAAGGCATGAATTAATTCTATGCTATGTATCGTAAATAGGTAAAAGAGAAGGCTATTCTAGGTAGGAATCATACCAGAGCAGTTTGTTTCAGCGATCCTGAGGCATCTGAGAGCCTCGTTTTTCAAGTGTTTTCATAATTTCTGCTCGTTTCTGGCCTGAAAGCTTTGACCACACAGATATCTCATCAAGTGTTCTAAAACACCCTACACATATATTATTTTTTATTTGGCAGACGTTTAGGCACGGGCTTACAATATGCTGTGATCTTTCTTGTCTTGTCATTGGGGTATGGAATCTCTGGTTGTTCGTTTAATCGTCTAGCAAAATATAGACAATCATTAACATTTGGAAATGTTTGATCTTGATTAATTATTATTGTGCCTATCATATAGACTAAAGCAAACTCTATCATTCATCTTTGGTTTTCCAAAAGTATTCATCAGTATCACCAAGTCTAAATCTTTGACCATTCTCAACTTGATACTCTATTGTACTGACTTTAAAGTCTGGCTGCAATGGCTTCTCTGGAGTTAAAGAATTATCATACACTTTCATTCTATTGTTTGGATACAAACAAAACTGCCCATTCTTTAATTCTAAAAGATTAAATGATTTATGTTCTGCTGGTTTTTCGCTAGTTGAGTAATCAACTACATTTGGATTTTCATGATAATTATCTATTGTACAAATGTAAGAACCCGTCATTATACCGTGATCTCTGGTAAGAATTTCAAAGTCCATTGATCCTATGAATTGTTTACAAATAGACACCACGCCATAATCCATACAATTCCAAAACTGAAGATTGTAAAGATCCATATCTGGGGTCGGGGTATCGGGGCTTGATACGAATGCTGAAATAGGTAGTTTGTCATACAAAGCACCATAATCAGGAAGGTAAGTTTCAAAGTAAAAACTTCTACCAGGAATAGATTTTGCAGTAACCCAGACACCTTTTACAAATTCCCCATGTCCATCTTCAAGATCTCTTAAATATTCTTTTCGAACCCACACATCTACGGAAGGCAAGTTGCAAATGAGTGTAGACATTAATGCATTGTCTCTTTAGGTATATCACCAATATTTACTAAAGGTTCTGACATGTAGCTATCGTGATAGTCACCATAAAAAGTATGACTTCTCATATGTGTTTCTTTGACAAGTTGTCCTTTTTTTATTTTTAAAACAATAAATTGTTGCATGATTACTGTATCATCATCTTTTTTTTCTATTGCTCTTTTGAAAGGACCTTCTTTCATTATATTATTCCTTTTGTGTAACCATTTTGTCTTGTATATGTTAACACTTCTTTTCTATTTGCATTTTCGTTTACATAAGATACATGAACCCAACCAGAGTTTGGCTCAATACCATCCCAACATTCTAATATAAGTTGATCAAAGTTTAAATTATTTTCTATATATTTTGCAAGATCATAGTTACTTACGCCATAGATTTCTATATCTGCCGCTTCTCCATCACAATGTTGTGAGGTAGATTTTGATCCAATAGCTTCACACAAGGCTGGACTACGGTATCCAGAATTGATTGTTACTGGCTTGCCAAAAGCAGATCTAACTCGTTCCAATACGTTAAGACACAATTCTACCATTGCTATAGTATGTATCTCATTTGGGTTGTTTTGTATTCCTTTTCTTTCGGCTGTCTGAGATTTAGTAAATTCAATTACTGAAAAGTTGTCTGATAGTTTCATCTATTCCTCGCTATTTGCATATTTTTTAAAACGTCTTCTGGATTATCTCCTAATATAGACGGACTAACTGGTGTAGTCGAGCCAAAAATACTTGATAGAGGAGTATTAATTTTATTCTCAGATGCTTGTGGTCTTGTAGCTAACAAAGGAGCAGCCAAAGGACTTAAAGGTCCTCTTACTTGCTCTCCTTCGTTCATTAAATTAAATCTTTGAACTTTATCAAGATTAATAGGCTTAAACATTCCTGGTGCTTCCTTGTCTAAAGGTTGTCTTTTAGCACTTAATTTTAAACCATTTCTTAACATGTAGGCTCTGTTCAAAGCAGAAGTTGGAACTCTAACTTTCTTTTTTCTTAACTCTGACATTTTATCCTTACTTGGTCTAAAAGGAATATATTTATCTCTCATCAAAGCACTTCTTTCTTTTACACCCAATGCCGCATCTTTCAAACCTTTTCTTAATAGTCTATCTGAAGCACCCAACTTTTTTAAATCTTGAATGTTTAATCTCATTTCTCTGAATGTTGTTAATCGTGCATCATCTGCTTGTTTGTATGCCTCGATTATTTGATCAGAGGAGGGTTTTTCTTGACGAACAACTTGATTGAAAATGGAGGCGGCTTTGGATCTATTTTCCTTAAATTCTTGAGATTTAAATCCTAATATTCTTTCTTTGTCTATTGTTTGAGTTCCAATACCAGTAAAAGCTCTGAACAATTCACCTGCCGGTGTATAGTCTCTGCCAGTGGTTGGTTCTTTCTTTTCTCCAAAACCAATACCTCTTGCAAATCTACCAAATTCTATTCCTTTTACAGGTGTGGTTATTTTACCTCTTTCGTAAAGTCCAGTTAGTCCAGCCTCTGCTCCTATAGGAACCCTTACAGGTAGAATTCCAGGGTTAAAAGTATTCATTACATGAATCATAGACTTTTCAAACTGTCTTAACTTACTATCTTCTGTATTATAAATTTTAGCACCAGATCTGGTTTCTCCATTTCTTCCAATTAAAGGAGCATCTATAGGCATAACATCAGCAATTGCAGAAAAGATCATTGATTCGTCTAGAAAAGGATTAAAGAATTCTGTCATGGATTCCCACATGGATCGGGTAACAGTGTCCACAACACCTTCTTTTAATTTACCACTTGTATCTATACCAGTGATAGCAGCTCTTATTGGTCTAAGCAACAAGTCATATGGATTAGTGTGACTAAAATCAATAAATTCTAGATTACCTTTTTTGTCTCTACCCACGGGTATAAACTGAGAATTTCTTTGATAAGGTGCAGATAATCTTTGTGCTGCTTTTATTTCTTCTTCATTTGTACCCGTCATGTATTGACCAAAATTTTGTAGTTGAGTACCCACTGTACCAAAAGCAGTCATGGCACCCATCATGCGTCTAACACCAATCTCTCTTATCGCAGCTTCATTGCTTCCCATTTCTTTTAGAGCAACATTGATTGTATTAAAACCAGTTCTCATTATTTCAGCAGGGAAAGATATAAAGTTACCTAATGGTAGTTTTCTCAAACCTTTAATCGCTTCTGGTGTTAGGTCGTAGTTAGGAACTAAGTTTCTTACATTATCAGTAGCAGTGCTCTCAACCATTTCATCCATGTAATTTGCTATCTTAGTATTAGTATCTAAGCCATCAATCTTACCACCCATAGATGCAATCAATCTTTTGTTAGCGTCTGCTCTAGCAGTATTAATAAGTATGCCTTGTCTTTTTATATCAAGATTAGCAAAGTTTTCTCTACCAAAACTGTTTATTCTTTTTTGAACTTCACTATTTATTATTTTTCTTTGAGCTTGTCTTATTTTATTTTTTTCAAAAGTATAATTATATATTTTCCAAATATCATCACCACCTCTGTACAAGTCTTCACTGAATTGTAAAAACTTACCAATGTATGGAATATCTTTAGATTTTTTTATATACTTTGCTCCTTGTTCTGGAATGTCTGCTGCTCTTTCTATATCCGTAGCAGTCTTTCTGTACCCTAATCCTTTTTGAATATTATCTAAGATTTCACGAAGATTAGCGGAACTTCCGACAACACCTTGCTTTTGTAGTTTAGCTAAAAAGTTAAGAGCCTCTTCGTCTTGTTTAAAATCAAAACCTAAAGTTTTTACAGATCTTCCTTTGTCTATAATATCTCTTAGAACCATATCAACAGATTCAAATACGTTAGCTCCCTTACCTATGTTACCTTGAGCTAAAGCAAACATGGCAGCAGATGTTACGTTTCTAACTTGTGTGTAAGGAGATAAAATTGTTTTTGCATATTGAGACATACCCTTCATCTTTAAGAAAGGTGCATACATAGCTCTTATTATTTCAGTGGCAGAATTCTCTGATTGAACTTGAGTAGAAAGAGATTTATATAATGCTTTAGGAACAGCATAACCAAACATAGCACCATATGGACTTGTGCCCATTATGTTTCTTTCGTTTAAGTTGTTTCCTTCTGTTCTACCTAAAATGTGTAAATCTTTCGTTCTTCTTTTCATAGCTTCAAAAGCATCAAATCTTTGTGCATCTGTTAGCTCATCAATGTTTAAGTTTCTTCTAGCCGCATAATTTTCTAAAAATTTATTAGTATCTATAAAAGCATCATTTACAAAATCTTGTTCTTTTTCTAGTCTTTCTTCTGCAACACCTTGTTGTCTTGCTTGATTATTTCTAGCTCTAATCTCATCGTTAGCTTGTCTAATCAAAACATTTTTTTCTGCTGTTTCTAAAATAGATTTGTCCGCCATATTTTTAAAAGTAGTGTAGTAAGCGTCTGTTGATAAGAAACCAGAAAGTTCTGCTACAGTAGATATGTATGCCTCTCTAGGATCTTTTATTTGTCCGTAAATTTGTTGAATGATTTTATCATCAACTTTAGTTTTATTAATTAAAGATGGATTAAGTCTATCTATTATATATCTAGTTGAAGATGGAGATTTGTCAAAACCTGCTCTGTCTTTGGCTAATTTAAAAACTTGATCGATATATATATCTGCTTGTCTTTGAGTAATATTATAGTTGCCATCTTTAAAAGACTGAACATCATCTGCACTAAGTCTTATTTGATCGGACAGTCCTGGCTTACTATTTAATATTTTCTGCATGTGTTCGATGTTAACGGTGCTTCCACCATCTTGACCAAATCTACCTGTGATTTGATCTCTAATAGCTTGTTTAGCAGCAGGTGTTACTTTGTAATTTTTATTACTAAATATTTGATATTTTCTTTGTAAATATCCACCAGAAGATATTTGATCTTTTATCGCTTGACTAAAAGTTGCTTGATCCATAATACCTTCTTTAGCTGCAACTTCGGGCAAAGCTTTAAAAGCACCTGTCTTTTCCATTAATTTAGATAAATTATCTATGACATTTTTTGCTTCTTCAAATTTTTTAAATAAAGCGAAACTTAAAGGATTATCTGGTGAAGAATTAAACTCACTAAATTTAGTCCCTTCTAATACATCCATAAAAGAATTCATTAATCTAACTTTTTGATTACCTGATAATCCTCTTATGTCTTCTCTTTTTAACTCTTGAGATATGGCATCATCAATGTTTCTTAATTTTCTTTCAGCTATTTTCACATCACCTTCGATAGCAGGAGCAATTGTTGATCTCATTTTTGCAGTAACTGGATCTAATAAACCTTTATATGTCAATGTTGATGCTACTTTACCAACGGCAGCATCTAAGGTACTTACGGATTCTCCAAGTTTAAATCTTTCTATAGAACCACCAAGTCTTTCTCCAGCCGCATCAATACCTTTTCTTGGAAGGTAGGAAACTATCTCTGCTACACTAGTGCCACCTTTACCAACTGGAATATTAGCAGAAGCTAAAGCAGTGGTTCCTTTTAAAAATCCTTTTATAGCACTTGGAATAACTGCTGTGGCTATTGCTCCTTCTGCACCCATATGAACCTTGTTCATCAATCTACGATAAGAATCCTCTCGTCCTTGGAGCCCGAGTCTTTTATCTGTTTGAAAAGGACCTTGTTCAAAAAAGTCAGACACCGTTTCAGTATTATCAGTAGATACAATAGCGTCTGCCAAACCTGCGGCACCAATTTGTTGAATAGCTATACCCGTTTTTCTGGCTCTACTTATATTACCACCTTTTTGAGCAAGCTTTGCAGCTCGTCTAAAATTTTTAGTAATACCTAAAGTACCTTTGGCTACTAAACCTGCAGCACCTAAACCTGGTACACCAAACTGAACAAGTCCTTCTGTTATCTTTCCCGTCATACCGGCAGGATCAATACCTAATTTATTTCGAAGAGCTATTCCTCCCTCTTCAACATCTCTAGCTAATGTTTTTGTAGCACCAGAGAGATCTGATAGTATTCCAACAAATTCACCCACACCTTGGAACATACCTATAACACCAGAAGCAACACCTTCGCCCATTTCTGTTAGAAAACCTTCGTACTTAGGATTTTGATATGTACCTTTAGGAGCCGTGGATCGTGTTTCGGAAGACGCTGGTTGTTTAGCTAAATAAGTTTTAATTCTTCCAATGGCTTCTTCGTCAGAAATACCATCTTCGAAGGTATAGTCCACACCTCCGTAGTTCAGAGTCTTACTCATTAGGATTTACCTTGGCTCAAGTCGATAGAAGTGTCTTTAAATAATTTAGGAAACATTTTAATTGGAGCAGTACCTATCTGAATGTCTCCGTTCTCATCCAGTTTATCTTCTGTAAGATACTTTTTAACCTCTGTATAAGGTATTGAATTTATATCAATTAAAGCTCCTTGATCGGCATACTGTCTAACTTGAGCTAACAAAGTCTCACCTGCTAAATCTGGTCTTTCTCCAGCATCTTTTATCCAATCTTTTTGAATTTTTTGCCATTGGTTTTGAAAAGTTCCATCATTGTTTTTTCCGTCCTCTGTAAAAACAACACCAACACCAGCTACAGATTTACCTTTATTAATTTCTATATTTTTTTCTGTTTCTGTTTTTCTGTATGTTCTAGTATTATCATAAATATCTTTGGCGATCTTTATACCCTCTGGAGTAAAAGAGTAAGAATTAGGATTAGAGATGTCTACAGTATCCATAGTAAATCCTTCTTTAGGTTTAATTAAGCCTAACATGAAAGGAGTGGAAATAGCTTTATTATTTATCATTGCATTTTTAAGTGCCGCTTTAATTTTATCATCACTTAATTCTTTTGTTTGATCCATCTTTTTAAGTTCAACCAAATAGTTTAGGTTAAATTTCTTTTCTTCAAAATCAGCATTTGCTTTGGCAATTTCATCTTGCCTCATTTGACCAACTTCTGTCTGAGTTATATTGAAAATTTTTGCTTTCTTTTCTAAATCCAATGCTTCTTCTGCCAACTGCTCTGATCTTTTAGAGCTCAACAATCTATACATAACATTGGTTGATTCTTTTCTGTCTGCTCTAAGATCATCTTTTAAATCACCAACATCTTTTCCAAAACTCTGTAATCCGGCACCAAAACCTTTGGCTATATTAGTCAAGGCACTAGAGCTTTCGCCTGCGGCAACTTGAAGTCCAGCATTCATTAAGTTAAACCAAAACGCTTGTCTTCTATCGGAGTCATAATTTTTTTCTAAGTCTCTAGGATCATAACCGAGTAGCTTGATACCCTCATCATAAACATCCTCAAGTCCAATCTCTTTGCCTTCTTTATTGAGTTCTCCAGTTAAATCTTTTATAGCTTTATTGTATGTCGTACCTGCGATATCGGTATCTTTAAAATCTTTAGTTGTGGCAGTAGCTACTTTTTGCATAGATGCAGTTACATCTGCTTTTGCAGTAATTAGACCTGGATCTTCTGCTGCCGATAAATCTTGCTTACCTCTAAGATTAAGATTTTTACCAAAAGGCATTAGCTTGTTTACATCAAATTCTTCTTTGTTCTCTGTTTCTTTTTCTAAAATATTTTTATTAATATTATTAATGTTTGGCTCTACATTAGGCTCAATATTTTTATTCTTATCTTCTGTTTCTTTTTTTAATTCACTTAACTTATCTCCGATTTTGGAACTACCAATCTCTCCTAATCCAAGAGTATCCCCTTTATTCCTCATAATATTAAATTTAGAAGTACCAAATAATTGATCAAGATTACCAGTGCTTCCAACAGCACCACCAAGATTATATCCTTTAACAGCACCCATCAACTCTGGCGATGATGCAAGAATACCCATAGGTTGTTTAGACATACCCGCTTGACGAAACATTTTTCTTTGTAAAGGATCGTTCATTTAACCTCTCCTTGGGTTTACACCTAAATTAAATAAATTACCAAGACCTCCAGCCGAACCCGCTGCACCAAGACCTGCAATACCTAAACCTAACATTTGAGAAGTGGTGCTTGGACCAGGGCTCGTGGTTTTAGAATAAGTTTGTTGTAATGATGGAACACCTCTGAAGATATCAGACATAAAACCAATTTGTTGATAAGGCAGTGCTTGCTCTGCAAGAGAATTGGCTTTGTCAATATCAAGTTGTTTCTGAGCTTGACCTTGTTGTAGACCACCAATGCCTAACAATGTGTTTATATCTTGGACACCCATCTGTTGTCCTAACTGTCCAAGAGCTGCTGTTTGCGTTCCCATTTGTCCAATCTGTGCACCAAGAGCACCAGTTGTTTGACCTAACTGACCAGTAAGTTGTGCTTGTTTTAATGCTTGTGATGCTTGTTGTTGTGCTAGACCTTGTGCTTGTGCAAATCCTTGTGATCTCAACTGTGCACCAGTTCGTGCTTGTTGATCCATAACATTTCTTGCAATCTCACCTTGAGCTATACCTTGTCTTGAACCACCAAATGCACCAGAACCTACGGCACTTGCACCTAATTGATTTTGTTGCATTTGACCTTGTCTTGCTATATCAGCTTGTGTTGATGCAATCACATCTTCGGTATACGGATCCATGAACTGTTGATAAGATGAAGGGTCAAAACCTGCTTGTGCAGTTTGCCCTATTGCCGATCCAATTGTTCCAAGTCCAGTGCCCACGGCCCCAATGCCTTGACCAATAGCTTCACTACCTTTTTGTAAAAAAGGTTGAAAAGAACCAACACCTTGTGTTGCACTTGTTATTGCTTGTTGTTGAGCGGGTGATAAATTTGCCAATTGTTGTTTAGAAAAAGGCATTTGTGAGCCAGGACCTGTCAATCCTTTTGCACTAGCAAAAATATCGGCAAGAAATTCTTCTTGAAAAGGAGCTAACCTTACAATTTGTTCTTGTTTAACTTCTTGTGGAGTTGCCATTATGCGGCTCCTTCTAATTGTGACATCATATCATACATTCTTGCGGCCCCAACATTCCTATCGCCACCACCCGCACCTCGAATTGCTTTTGCGGTTAAAACAAATTCACCGTCTGATAACCTAGCAGGCACTGAATCAGAAGTTCCCGTTCCTGGACCGTTGACCTCGCCACCTGCAGCTAGATCTTCTGCTCCTTGTCTTTTTCTATTATCTTCAAAATATTGTTTACGCTCTTCTTCATCATCTAAATTATACATTTTATCGCCAATTCGTCCATACCCTAGTCTAGTTTTACCTACTGGATAGTCACGCATTTTCTCTCCCATTTTTTGTTCTTCTTCTCCCATCAAACCTGCAAGTCCTAAACCTGCTATACCTGCTGTTAATCCTTTGTTATTTTTTACAAAATTACCTATTTGATTTACAATACCACTACCACCAGCTTCTTGAATAGCAGTAACAGGTGTTGTTGTGGTTTGATTTACCATCATTTCTGGGCCCGATATATTACTCATACTTCCAGATGTAGGTAATTTTTCAAAACCTTTACCATATCCACTCATGTATGCAGTACCCCCTGCAAGTGCGGCATTTAATAAAGCTTGTTCTGTGTCTTGTCCTGCTGCAAGAGATCCAATACCCGATCCAATTGAAGCACCCATCGGCCCGCCAAAGTACATACCAATACCCGCTCCAATAATTGGTGCAGCTTTTTTTAATGTTTTAGTAAAATTCTTAAATATACCCATAGCTTATAATACCAAGTAATTGTTAATTTTTCAATCCTATATCTGTGCTAACGCACTTGTTGTTACTCTTGTCTTCGATACATCTTGTATACTTGCCACCACATGTAATCTATTGGCTGTAGCTGCTTGTACTTTTATGGACTCACCACTTTGTAAAACTAGTTCTCGTGTTAGTAGTTCTATAGTTGTGTTAGCTCCAACAGCTTTAACCTTAAATAAACTAAACACCGCATTGCTTGTATCAACTAGTGTTACTGTAATTGTATCAGCATTACCACTATCTTCTGATACCAATATAGATGTTACAATAGCAGCATTAAAGTCTGCGGTTGTTGGCACAGTAAACAAAGTTGTAAGATTTGTTGTAGTCAAATCAACTTTTGCATTTAAAAGACCTTGTATATATTGTGGAATACTGGTGATTAACATTAACGTCTACCATCCTGTCTTATATCAACTCGTGGCGTACCTAACTTATACTTTGTACCCAATGAAGTTGAATCAATCCTAAGTGCAAAAGACCTACCTCGCAATCTATAATCTAGTTTTTCTGTAAATTGTTCAATAGGACTAGTTGCAGATCTTTGTGTCGCACCTTGTGTTGTCTCATTAAAGTTAGACCCTGGGAAGTTCTTGGCTTTCATTGTAAATGAAACATCTGGGTTAACACTTGTTGATCCATCAAACGTAACATCGGGTATAACCCTTTTTAAGAATACAAACTTATCACCATCTCCAATATCGATTGGTGCAGATTCAATAAAAGATGTCATAGCAGAGCCATCATCATCAAATCCGACTTCATGGTTGTATAAATACTGACCACCAGTAGCCATAGGCAATGTTCTTATACCTCTGTCAAGCCATGCTTGTCTTGCAAGTGTGCCATAATACCAAACTTTTTCTATGTAATTATACGCAACATAAGCATCTATTTCTGTGCTATCTTTTGTTGGATAAAACCACAATATTTCACTAAATTCAGAATTTACACCTGCGTGAACTTTATCTCTCTCATCAAAGTTAAAATCTAAGAATACTTTGTCTTTCACTGTACAAGGCAGCTGTTGTGTTTGACCAGAAGCATACAAATAAAATGTATCAACACCCATCCAAAACACCGCATCTTCTATGGCTATAGCTGCTGCTGGACTCATAATTGTTATGTTCTTAGATAATTCTTGCAAACCAAATGTAAATGGCGGACCTATAAACTTCATGGCGTGTAGCGTTTTGTTTGTAAAACATAGTATCTGTTGTTTTGTTTCTACAGCTTGAACAAAGGTTGATCCACCACCAAGTCTTAAATCACCTGCTGTATTTGTAGCTGTTGGAAAAAAATCAACTGGGTTTTCTTGTGAAGAAAATCTGATAAGCAATGGATCTTGTACACCATTACCTTGTGTAGCAGACCTATTTGCACCAAATCCATCACATCCAAAAGCAATCACATGTCTGTCTTGGTCAGACACAAGAATTTGTTTTGCAATTTGTGGAACACTTGTTTGTCCAGAAAAAGCTGTGCTTAATTCAACTGCTCTATTGCCTAAACCATTTGTTCTATCCCAGTAAAATATACCAGAGTCTCTAGCGTTTAATAATAAATCCTCACCAAAGTTATCGTGTGACCATAATCTAATCTGTGCACCGGGCACCGTGATCGATGCTGCACTACCCCAGCCAACAAAGTCATCTGTAGCTAAAGCATTTCCTACTGCTAATCTAACAAGAGTATTGTCGGCATGTGTTGCGGCATCCGTGCCACTATGTCCACGAGCTACGGTCATTGTATTGTCATCCGTGGTTGCCGATACAAGCATAAGCTCATCATCAACTAAAATGACATCGTTAGCTGTGTTCATACCTGTTTCGTCATCTACATCAACGGCAGTCTCACTATCATCTAAGGCTTCATTGAGCTGTGTTGATAAAGCACCAGATGTTGTACCACTCCATTGTCCAGCACCCCAACCAGTTCCACCAACAGTTGTGTTAAGACCCGTGTTTAATTGATATGTACCCACGACACTAGAACCACCATTACCAGTATCAGATCCATTGGCTGCAACACTTGCTGTGATTGTATAAGAGTTTGAGCTTATAATCGTTACAATCTTATATTCTATATTTAAAATAGCAGCCGTAATTGTACCACCTAGCGTAGCTGCACCAGAGAATGTAACAAAATCGTTTTCGTTTGCACCGTGAGCGGGATCGGTAATTGTTATTGTTGTTGATCCGTTTGTAGCGGCAAACGTAACATCTCCAGCACTTGTAGTATTTCTAATAGGAGTTATGTCATTAAATGTCTGACCTTCTTCTATGTAGTATTTAAGTTCCGTACCAAGTCCTAAAAAGTCAGAGCCATCAAGAGCCACCCAGTTATGTAACCGCCTTGCTGATCCTTCATATGTGTTAGCTGTATACTTTGCCCAGCCACCAAACTTTTCTGGAAAACCAAATCTAAATCTTACTTTATCACCATCAACAAAACCACCTTCATTACTATAAGATGTAATATCTGATATTATTCCTGGCTTAAATTTTAAAGATTGCATAGGCATTAGAAAGCACTCACTGATTTAGTTCCCGTGTAGGCATCTTCATTAACGCTACCAGTTCCATCATTAATATCTTTTAGAGCAAAAGGTCTGCTACTGCCATCATTGCCAGATATTGTACCTGTTAAACTAAAAGAACTATCTGTCGAATCTCTATCTACTTGATTAGTTGCACCAGCCGATACTGTTGCATTAAAAGGATTTGTACCAGTTAAAACACATGATATTGCTAAATTATTTGTAAATATAAATCGTCTACCTGCTGTTGGACCTACAACATCTACGTTTTTAATTTGATTAAAGGCTCCACGACCACCTACAATTCTAACAACAGCTTTACCTGTGTTTGAGTCTATAAACATTTCTATTGCAAAAGTACCGCCGTTACCATTGTTAACGCCAACCAAAGCACTATTCCATCTCATAAAACGATATGTGGCACCTGCATGAGAATGAGTTGTGTTTGTATCAGGTTGATCTGCCGATACCCCATCAAATGTACTAGGTCCACTTGGGCCTACAATGGCACCACTTATAGGTGTACCATCTTCTAAAAACGCATGAGTAAAGGACATAGCAAAATCTGATCTGTTTATATTAGTAAGTCCAACGCCACCAAAAAGAGTTGCATAACTTGTTGTATAATATGTTTCGTTAACTAAGCCACTTGTATTAGAACTGTCTTGAGGTCTTCTAATTGTCGTGTTCCCATCTCCAAAAGTAACACCACCACCTGCGGATCTATTATCGTCAACTAATGCTGTATCAAACTCGTAAGTGTCTGTTTGTACAGCAACGGTAGAGTTATCGGCTTCACTGATTGTAGTATCACCACTTCCACTAGACGTAAATGTTTTGAGTGTAGACTGCACATTACCACTGCCTTTTAACTCAAGTGTAGTACTAGAGTTTGTGGTAATAGGTGATCCACTAGAGTTTGTTATGTTATTACCATTTGTATCAAGTATTATTTTTTTATGTGCAGAGTCATTATTTAAAGTTAATTTACCACTTATAGCACCCGACAACTTAAATAATTGAATTGGTAATTTACTTTTAGCTGTACCAGCTTTGTCATTTAAAACACCAGATGAACTTACTTCAGTAAATCCTACATTTGATATTAACGGTATTGCCATGTATCACCTAATATTTAATTGATTCTACAAAAGTAAAAATAGTTCCATTTTGATTTATAGCTATTGCAAAAGATACTGAATTACCAAGACTTACACCTTGTGAGTTAGATGGGTAAGCTAAAGTTAATGTGTTAGATGAACTTGTTTTATCCACAATTATGTACTGACCTATTGCTAAACTACCTATTGCTAAAGTTAATGTAACATTACCGCCAGATGTATCAACTTTTTGATATATAGATTGTGCTGCACTTGGCGTTAGTGTTGATGTTGACGTAATAGCACTTGGCACTGATACAAGATTAGCATTAAAATATGTAGAAAATGTAGCGGCAGTGGTCTGTCTCATTGTGCCACCATCATTGGTAACAATACCATCTCCTGCTGCTACGGCAGTAGTTCCCGCACTTGTACCACCATCCATGAGATTTAGTTCTGTTGCCGTAGATGTTACACCATCTAATATATTTAATTCTGCTGCGGTAGATGTAACGGCAGTACCACCTATTCTAAGTGATGCTATATCCAAAGCATCTGTTACATCTGTAACGGCTGCACCCGAACCTGCACCATCTGCAAATATTAATTTCTTTGATCCAGCAACTATAGATACATTAGCACCAGATCCTTGTGTAAATGTAAGTGTTTGGTTTGTACCATTTTGTACTACATAAAATTTATCTTGGTCATTAGGCGATATTGTAACAGTACATGTGCCTCCTGGTGATCCAGAAAAGACAAGAACCTTATGTCCACCTTCTGATAATGTACCATCACTTGTTGTTAGTGTTTTAGATGTGCTTGATAATGTTATGGCAGCTACACCACTTATTGCTCTGTCAAGTATGTCTAAGTTGTTGTTTGTAGTATTACCCCAAGTACCAGCTTGTTCACCAGCACCTATCTTTTCTACACCACTATTTGCTGTATATGTACTTGCCATGTTTACCTCACTGTATCTCTGTCCAAGTTTCCGTACCAGACGGAGTTATTTCTGTATATGTCTCTGTGCCACTTGGAGTAATAGTTACATAACTCTCTGGTGTCGCACTTGCATTTACCACTACAAACTTAATATCTCCAACAGATGTTTTTGTAAAATTAAGATCTTTACTTGCAACACCTGACCCTATCATAATGCCATTTGATGTTTGAGTAAACTCCGTTGTTAAATCTATCTCGGATACATCTAATCTATTTGCTGCTGTGGTCTGTGTAAAGTTGGCACTTAAATCAGCAGACGTAATACCTATAAACGTACCAGTAGATGTTTGAGTAAAGTTACCATCCATCGTTGCAACACCTGCAAGTATACCAACACCTACAGAAGTCTTAGTGGATATAGCACTCATTTCTGCAATGCCACCTAATACAATACCACCTACATCTGCAATGGAAGTTTCGGCAATGGCTGAGTGACCTAGCATATTAACGCACCTGAAGCATATGTATTAGAAGCAAACACTTGTGAAGTACTATGACCATTTACTTGTCCTACTTGAAATGTTGCTGTATCATTTACATCCATATCTGCAAGAATAGATGTACCCCAACCATAATAAGCCACATCTGCATCAAAAGAATGAGTGTACAAATACTTAGTATATTCTCTATTACTAGTTGCTAATTTTAAATAATAATAAGAAGCAGAAGTATCTAAATTAGCAAGATACGCCATCCAAGATAATTGATACCTACCAGTTACAGGAGCAGTAAAAGTGTTTGAAGAAAAATCTCCACCTTGATCGAATATTTCTGTATCTAATGTTGGAGTAAATGCTCCATTTCCAAACTGTGCAGAATTACTACTCATTCCAACTAAAAAAGCAGGCTGTAGTGGTTTGGTGACAGCACCATCATGTCTAATTGTTTGAGCAGTAGTACCATTAGTAGTAAATATAATACCGGCATTTTCTCTATTAAATAATTGTAAATTACCACCATCAGTTAAACCGATAAATGAACCATCACTACTGGTATTTCCTGTTTGATCTGATGTAAATAATATTCTTATATCACTTGCATCAGTCAAATGAAAATCACCTGCTGGGCTATTCGTGCCTATTCCTATATTTCCTGTTGAGCCTTCAACAAAAAAAGCATTAGCATCATTATTTGATTCAACACGAAAGTCTATGTCTGAACTATCTTCATTAAGTACTGTTTCAGTTGGGAGTATTTCTACTCTACTTAAAAAAGAACCTGCTGTCTTAGAACCTATTTGAAAACTAGCATCTTCACTACCATCTGAAACATCTGATGCTGTTAGTTGAAATTCTACATATGTTATATCTTCATCAGCATCATTCTTACCATCAAAAAGTATTCTACCCATATTGTCACTATCGGCAGGACTAGAACTATTTCTTTGGAAGTGTAACAAAGGTCCTGATGTAGCATTTGCATCAGTAGATGTTAAAGTTAATTGTGCAGAATTATCAGCAGTGCTTATAGTTGTACCATCATTGATGGTAGCACCTGCTCCTAATAGTTTTGCTAGATCACTGGCTCTGGTCATCCTTTACCTCTTTATCTTTTAATAATGTTATAAGATTATTTGTGTAAACATTTTGAGAAACAGTTATTCTATCTAATTGTTTTTTTAATTTATGTGCTTCGGCTTGACATTCTTGTATCTGCTCAATGCAGTATTTCTGTTCTGTTGTTAAATCAGAACCATCGTATTTCTTATCGTTAATACTTATAATATTTGAATTTGTCATTATTACCCCGTGAAGTTATCTGCTGCGGTTATTGCTGCATCTATTACTGTAAAATCTTCTTTATCCCAATCAGTCAATGTTTTCTGATACTTGAGATACCCAACACTACGAGCAACTCTTGCTTTCTTCTCGTCATGTGTCATGTCATGTCCAAAGTCTGCATTTGTTGCATCACTGCCTTTTGCATGAGTAGCAATTACAACATTGATTGTATCTGCTCCATCTAAACAAGCCTTATGTGCTTGTGCTATTTCTTCTGTTGTTCTAGTCATATTATTCTCCTTTTAGTGCTGTGACTTCGGCTGATAATTCTTGGATTGCTTTTACAAGCATGGGTATCAATTCGCTTGGTGCTAGTCTTTGTCTGCCATCTGAATCGTCAACTTGCCACATATCAAAACCATCTTTAATTTCAGAATGATTATCTATTGCTGTCTTAACTTCTTGTGCAATAAATCCATGATTTACTTTTTCACCTCTTTCCATAACTCTTTTATCAGAATTAGCTACATATGCTCTATGGTCAGTAGGTATATCTTTTTCTTTTTTCCATTTAAAAGTTACTGGTCTTAAATCATTTATAAACGATAGACCTGCTGTAGATGTTGTAATTTCTTCTTTGTATCTTTCATCAGAAGGTGCAGTTATAGATGTTGCTCCAACTGATATACGAGAGTCTGTGCCACCATTACCAAAAGTAAATGAGCTATTAGAACCAACAATGTTACTTCCTAAAGTAATTTGATGAATACCATCAGTAGCAGATAAACTACCAGCATTACCTATTAAAATATTTCTATAGCCAGTTATACAGGATGCACCATTATTATCATCGTCAACTCCTCCATCACGACCTATGATGATATTGTCATAGCCTGTGGTATTAGCTGCACCTGCATTATAACCCATAAAAGTGTTGAGTGTTAC
>Ga0208767_1000652_pt1 | contig 28679 bp, 47 predicted proteins | sample VirMetDEL_Mar_21_FD_184514 | JGI IMG/M metagenome (GOLD analysis project Ga0208767, IMG submission 184514) | Aqueous microbial communities from the Delaware River and Bay under freshwater to marine salinity gradient to study organic matter... | ecosystem: Environmental > Aquatic > Marine >... | reverse complement strand
AATATGGTAGAGTATTAGAGTTTCAAAAAGACGGAGAGAACTTTTACATATTAGAGTTTTCTGCAAGTTGGTTAAATGGAGAGGTGTCTTACTTGCTTGGATTAGGCGAGGGATTGGCTTACCCAAACAATACACTACTTACGTCAAATGAAGCAGTTAGTTTAGTACAAGAAAATACTGGAGAATAATGTACATTTTTAGCGTAACATCCGATACCGATTACACTGCTGAATTATATGTTCAGTTAGATTATGACGTAGTGAGTAGTTCAAACTACTTTCTGCTGAATGTTACGAATCTCCAGACTAACGTAAGCAGATCAGTTGTATTAACAAAAGACTATGCTAACGATAGAAACACTAAATTTAGTTTTACGTTTTACGCAGAGGATAACGAAGCAGAGGACAGAGTAGTATATCAAGAAACATCGTTTTTTAAGTACGAAATATACGAGCAAACAAGTTCGTCAAACATAGACATCACAGATTCGTCTATTGTAGCAAAGAGAGAAACTGGAAAGTTTTGGGTTGGTGGCGAGAGCCAAGTTACTTACGTTAAACAAGCAGAGGCAAACCCGACTAATTCCGTATATCTGAAAATATGAGTTTAAGAATAGTAAATTTAGCAGCAGAGAAATCTCCAAAAGCAAAGGAATCTAACACAAGAGATTGGGTTTCTTATGGAGATGACGACAATTACTTTGAGTACCTTATTGATAGGTATAACGGTAGTGCCGTAAATAACGCAATTATCTCATCTGTAAGCGACCAAATCTACGGAGAGGGATTATCTTGTACAGATAGCAATAAAAAGCCGTTAGACCACGCTAAAATGATGACTATTTTTAGGGCAGATGACCTTAAAAAAGTAGCACATGATTTGAAGTTGTTAGGTCAAGGTGCTTTTAACATAGTTTGGAACAAGGGTAGAACGCAGATTTTAAAGGCAAAGCATATACCAATGCAAAACCTTAGACCAGAGAAAGCGATAGAGGGCGAAATTAAGGCTTATTACTACTCTGATGACTGGTCGCAATATCGAAAAGAAAGATATGCACCAAGAAGAATAGAGGCTTTTACTGGTGCAAAGGGAGAGGAAACTCAAATAATGGTTATCAAACCTTATGCTTCTGGCTACTTTTACTTTAGTCCAGTAGATTACGCTGGTGCTTTACAATGGGCAGAGATAGACGAGGAAATCGGAACGTATCACTTGACTAATATACAGAATGGTTTTGCACCTACGATGATGATTAACTTTAACAATGGGCAACCTACCGAAGATGAGCAGAATCATATCGAGAGAAAGGTAACGCAAAAGTTAGAGGGTGCAAAAGGTAAGAAGTGGCTCATATCATTTAACGATGATACTACTAACGCTACAACTATTGAGAGCCTACCAATATCAGAAGCAAGTGAACAATATAAGTTTTTAAGCGAGGAAGCTACTCGTAAGATACTCATCGGTCATAAAGTTACAAGTCCTATATTATTCGGTATTAAAGATAATACTGGCTTAGGTAACAATGCCGAAGAGATAAAGACTGCATCTCAACTATGGGATAACACAGTTATACGACCATATCAAAATATGATATTGGATGCTATCAATGAGGTGTTGGCAGTTAATGGTATTGTATTAGATACATACTTTAAGACGCTACAACCGATTGAGTTTGTAGATACAGACGGATTAGATGCAGACGAGATTGAAAAAGAAACTGGAGTAGATCAAGAAGATGTAGTAGGTATTGAGCCAGATACAGAAGTTGTAGAAGAAGATATAGAAAAAGTAGATGCATCATATAACGGTGCACAGATTAGTTCTGCGATTGATATTGTGGCTAAAGTAAAAGAGGGTATTCTTAACGAGGCACAAGCTATTGTATTCCTTGTACAGTTCTTACAATTACCAGAAGAAGTAGCGAGAGGTTTCTTTAGTGGTGGTACAGAGCAGTTGCTTTCTAAGATTGCTTTGTCTAAGGAGAATGCTAAAAAGAAAAAGTCAAATACATTTAAAACTCTTGACGACATAGATACTACTCCTACTAATGAAATGATGCAAGAGGCAGAACTTGGTCTTAAACTGCGTAAGGAATACGGCAGAGGTGGTACAGAAGTCGGAGTTGCAAGAGCAAGAGATATATCTAACGGCAAGAATCTAAGCATTGAAACTATCAAGAGAATGTACTCATTCTTTAGCCGACACGAAAAGGCTACCAAAGGTGGGCAAGGCTACAATAGAGGCGATGAGGGTTATCCAAGTGCTGGAAAGATAGCTTGGCTACTTTGGGGTGGCGATGCTGGATTTAGCTGGGCATCACGCAAGGTTAAAGAAATAGAAGCAGTAGAGGAAGATTTTAAGAAGTGCAAAAAGAAGAAATGTAGTGGTGGAAAATGCTCTTGTCAAAACTACTCTAAAGAGGATGAGAAGAACGACATCATAGTCGCAAATGCTCTGATTGATTTAGGCGAAGAATTAAATCTTGACGAGTGGGAAGTTATCGAAGATGTAGATGCTGAAACACATGAAGAATTAGAGGCGTATAAATTCGCATCTACTGGAGTAGCAAGACCTAACTCTAAGAGTGAGCAAGATGCTACTATTGGTGGTTATATGTACAAAGTAAGGTACGAATACTACCCTAAGAAAGTAAGCAAGAACTCCAGAGAGTTCTGTCGTAAAATGGTAGCAGCTGATAAGCTATACCGTAAAGAGGACATCATAGCTATGGGAGATAAATCCGTAAATGCTGGTTGGGGTTTAAATGGTGCAGACACTTACTCTATTTGGGAGTTCAAAGGTGGTGGGGGTTGTCATCACAAATGGCGAAGAAAGACGTTTAGATCGTTAACTAAGATTGACACCAAAAGTCCTTTAGCACCAACCGTTTCAACAAATGAGGCAGACCGACAAGGTTATAGAGTTCGTAATCCAAGAAACGTAGCTATTAAGCCAAAGGACATGCCGAATAAAGGATTTGTAAATAAGAAATAAAATGGCAGTATTATTTGTAAACGAAGATAAATTAAAGAGTTCAACGGCAATCAACTACAATGTTGATACGGCTTTCTTGTTACCTTTTTTAAAGATAGCACAAGACAAGCACCTACAAATAATTTTAGGTACTAAGCTATACGATAAATTACAAGACGATATTGCTGGAGTAGAGGGTGCGAGTTTAACTGGAAATTATAAGATATTAGTTGATGACTATATACAAGACGCTATAATTCACTACGCACTTGTAGAGGCTTTGCCTTTTATATCATTCCAAATAAAGAACGGAAGCATCACACAAAAGAATAGCGAGAACGGAACGGCAGCTACTCGTCAAGATGTGGATTACTTAGTACAAAAAGAAAGAGATTCAGCAGAGTTCTACGGACAAAGAATAGTAGAATACCTTTGTCATAATAGTAGCTTATTTCCAGAGTATTCTAACAATACTGGTGCTGACATGAATCCAATACCAAACGCATATTATACTGGTATAAAACTATGAGATATAAGCCAAAGCAAAATAATATAAAAAAGCTAAAGGTATATTTAAAGAAATTGAAAGATGAAAAGCGACTTGATAGAACTAAATAGTATCAATGTAGCTGCGTTGGGTGTTACCTTTGCAGATATAGATGCAGTATTGACTACCTTAGTATTAGTAACTGCATTGATTTATAACATAAGAAGATTGGTAAAATGAAATACTTTCAGCCTTACGAGTTTAAATGTAACGGAGAGGTCTGCATTGACTTGATGAATCCAGAACTTTTAAAGCGTTTGGATTTAGCGAGAGGTATTGCAGATGTACCATTTTTTATAACATCATCATACAGAGATAAGTTGACAAACGAGAAAGTAGGGGGTAGTAAAAACTCCTCTCATCTACGAGGTAACGCAGTAGATATACATTGCGAGAATAGTTACCATAGATTTAAGATCGTACAAGGGTTAATGGATGCTGGATTTACAAGGATAGGAATAGCATCTAATTTTGTACACGCTGACGTAGATGAGGAACTTACTGATTGTGTAATTTGGACTTATTAATATGACTGGTTGGGAGTTAAGTTTAGGTACTTATACCGGTATTTTAGTTGGTATCTGGACATCAAAGTTTGAGAACGGCTACCAGCATTGTTTATATTTACCTTTTGTATTCATCGAATTAAATACTTATTATGATTGAGATTTTAAAATCAAACTGGGCAGAGTTGCTGATCGGAGCAATGGCATTCTTTAAGGTTATCGCTAACGTAACGCCAACAGAGAAAGACAATAAAATGTTTGGCTACTTAGATGACTTAGTAAACTACTTTATCAAAGACAAAAAGACAAACTAATGCCAATATCTCCGACAATAGCAAAGGGTGTTTTGGCAATTATACCCGAAATGTTTAAAGATTCCAAAGGGAAATGGAGCAGTAAAAGAACGGTATCGGGTTTACTTGCTACGGCTTGTGTAGTACAGATAGAGGCTAATGGGTTAGATATTAACACTTTATTGTTAGCATTTATTTCTGTATTGCCTTTATGCTTCTCTGTTTTTGAAAAATAATTTATATATTAGAGGGCATAACCAAAACAAATAAGTATGCCTAATCATCGAATCAGACTGAATCCCGAAGAGTTAGAACTTATTAAACGTCATCGGGCGCAATCACTTGACAACTTAAACGATAATACTGCCTTAGATTTACATCTAAAGGAAAGAGGTATTAAAAAGAAAGACGTTGTTTCTGTCAAACATTGGCAGAATATGAACGGAGAACTACGCTTTTCGGTAGTAACAAAAGAGGGGCAAGGGTTTAGTGATAACGATCTACTTAAAAAGGTAAGTAAGTTTATATCCGAACACGCACCTACCTACCCAAAGATAGAGCGCAAGGGTGGTAAACACCTACTTGTTATCAATCCAGCAGACATACATATTGGTAAATACGCTAACGAAAAAGAAACTGGAGAGGAATATAATATCTCTTTAGCAGTTTCACGCGTTTTGGAGGGTATAGAGGGCGTTATCTCAAAAGCCAAAGGGTTTTCTATTGATAAGGTTTTATTCTGCATAGGAAACGATGTTTTGCATATTGACAATGTTTATAATACTACAACAAAAGGAACACCACAAGATTGCGACGGCAAATGGTGGGAGCATTACGAGGTAGCTTTACAATTATATGTCAAATGCGTAGAGATGCTTAGGCAGATTGCTCCAGTAGATTGTGTGCATTCCATGAGTAATCACGACTATCAAAGTGGATTCCATTTAGCACACGCTTTAAAGAGTTGGTTTAGAAAGGCAGAAGATGTTTATGTAGATGCCTCTGTAAATCATCGTAAGTATTATAAGTTTGGAAAGAACTTGATCGGTCTTGAGCATGGAGATGGTGCTAAAATGGATAACCTACCTTTACTAATGGCACAAGAAAGACCACAAGACTGGGCAGATACTAAATATAGATATTGGTATCTACATCATTTACACCACAAAGTAAAACACAAGTGGAGAGATGCAAAGGATTTTATAGGTGTTACAGTTGAATACCTACGCAGTCCAAGTGCAGCCGATTCTTGGCACAACCGAAAGGGTTTTACTGGCTCTCCAAAAGCCGTAGAGGGCTTTATTCACGACTACGACAACGGACAAGTTGCTCGATTAACACACTTTTTTTAATATTTAACTCATTGAAAATTAAGCATCTAAGTTAATTAGGTGCTTTTTTTTTGATTATTTTTTTGTTTTTGTTGTTATTATTCTAAAAAACTTTTTTATATTTGTATCAAACAAAATAACTAAACAATGAAAGAAGTAACAAAAGAACAAGTACAAGAAAATCAAAAGCTAATTGACAAGCTAAGAGAAGAACGTAGCAAGGCTATTGATAAATATAAACATGAAAAATGTTTGTTATTAACAGAGATTATAATTACTTTAGAGCAAAATAACATAGTATTAAAAAACGCATAAAATGGGAAAACTAAAAGAACTTTTATTAGGTCGTAGAGATCAACAGATAGATAGGGAACGTATGTTAGAGATGCAACTTAATGCTCACTACAATGAGCAAACAAGTTACCTACAAGAATGGAAAGAGGGTAAACGTACACCCTTGAATAGTACGACACAAGAATTTGAATACGTTAAAAAACTAAACTATGGATGCAAGTAAACTAAACGAGTTGTATATAAAGAACGGCTTAACTAAAGACGATGTATTTAAGCACAAATTTTTCACTATCATAAAAAGAAATGGTATTGACAAAATACAAGCCAAGAACAATATCGTAATCGACTACAACTTAGAAAGGGTGTCAGAAGATCACAAAAGCGTTATCATAAAAGCTACGGCTCAATATGGCGACAAGGTAATACAGACCTACGGAGAAGCAAACCCACAAAACACTACTGCCTCTTATCCAGTTGCAATTGCAGAAAAGAGAGCAATGAGTAGAGCCGTATTAAAACTAACTGGCTTTTATGAGTTAGGACACTATGGAGAAGATGAAGCAGATGAATTTAACAGAAAGTAATATGCTGCACAAAATAATGAACATAGAAGCAAGTCATTGCTGCGAAGCTATTGTGTTGGGCGAAACTAAAATATGCTCTGCTTGTGGGGAGCATTGCGAAGTAGTATACTTAAACGATGAAAACGATGAATAAAACTGGAAGAGGGTGGCAACCCCGAACAAAATTGCAAGGTGTCTTATTAGATACCTATGAAACAAAAGCGTTAATCAGTAGCAAGTTAGAAATATCTCAACCTACCTTAATGAAGTTACTAAGGGATGAGCAACATATAACCTACAAGCAACTGAAAACGATAGCGAAAGATAGCAACACAAGTATAATCAAACTAATATCATTACTATGAGAATAACAGAAGATAAAATTCCAGAACTCCTGGAACTGGTCGCAAGAGAAAACAGAACATCAGTCGGTAGAATGAAATCTAAAGACCGTACAAGATTTGTATTAGAGGCTCGTATTATGTGCTATAAGATACTACGAGATAACGGCTATAAACTTGCAGAGATAGGCAAGATATTTAATAAGCATCACGCAGCCGTTTTGCATAGCCTTAAACTACACGAAAGGAATTACCTTACATTTAACTACTATCAAGAAACTTACGATTCTATAATGTACATATTAGGTCTTAACGATAGCGATAGCAATACGGATTCTTTTATACTTAACCAGTACAGAGAAAAAGTAAATACCTTACACGAAAAAATTGCTAACTTAAAAGGAGAAAATATAACCTTGAAAAGGCAGTTAGAAACGATTAAGAAAACAAGTAAATTTTTAACCCAAAACCTAAAATCATTATGCAGTTAAAAGGTCAGATCAAGGAAATCAGAGACGTTGAAATTATCAGCGAAAAATTCAGAAAGCAAGTTGTACTTGTTGAGCAAGAAACTAAGTTTGATGCCGTTGTACCGATTGAATTTGTAAATCAGAAAATAGACAACGTAGTACCAGAATTAGAAGTAGGGCAGAACAAAACCTTTCTTATTAATATTCAAGGTAGAGAATGGAAAGGCAAATACTTTGTTTCGTTAAGATGCTACGGAGTACATAGTGTACAAATGGAGAAAGCACTTGCAGAGGGAAACGAGCAAGAGCAAAACGGCGACTTGCCATTCTAATTGATAAATTGGATTTGGGGGTTTTGTAACTCCCAATCCTTTTTTTATATTTGAAATAAAAAACTATGGAACAACCTAACTACTACTCAATCTTAACGGCAGAGGTCAGATATGATAAAGACCTTACTCCGAATGCTAAATTACTCTATTCAGAGATAACTTGCCTAACAAACAAGAACGGAAAATGCTGGGCATCAAACAGCTACTTTGCTGAACTTTATAATGTAAGTCCTATAACTATTTCAAGGCTTATAAATCAATTAGCAAAAAAGGGTTACATATCTATTACTATGAAATATGTAGCTAATACTAAGCAGATTGAAAAGCGAATTATAACCATTAACAAAAATGTTAATAGGGTAAATGAAAATGATTTGGGGGGTCTTAACAAAAAAATTAAACACCCTATTAACAAAAATGTTAAGGATAATATTACAAGTATTAATACTACAAGTAATAATAATATAGAGGGTAAACCCTCCTCTCTCAATGAGGTCAATAATTATTTTATAGAGAAAAATTTTGATTTGTCAGAAGCAATTAATTTCTTTGAGTATTATGAGAACAACGGCTGGAAGCAAGGCAAGAACAAAATGAAGAAATGGAAACTCGCTGCTAATCGTTGGATGCGAAATTACAAGCCAAAAGAAAATAAAGGTTTAGCTTCTCAATATGGATTTAGTATTAACAATCAAAACCAACTAACATGAAAATTACAAACGAGTGTAACATGGAATTAATGTCAAGGTATGAAGATAACTACTTTGACCTTGCTATTGTAGACCCACCTTATGGTATTGGAATTAAAATGCAAAAATTTACAAAACCAAGCAGACCTAACTCTTACAAAACAAAACCTAAACACAAAGGGTTTAATGATAATAATAGACCAAACAGAGAATATTTTAAAGAATTAAAAAGAGTTTCTAAAAATCAAATTATTTGGGGAGGACAATATTTTTGTGATTTATTGTCAATTAGTGGTAGTTGGATTTTTTGGAATAAAATGAACGGAGAAGGTTCTCATTTTGCAGATGGAGAGTTAGCCTACACAACTTTTACAAAGTCTTTAAAAATGTTTTCAGTAAGTGCTTTTCATAATACAAGAGGAGGAAAAGACAGAATACATCCAACTCAAAAGCCAGTAAAATTATACGAGTGGCTTTTAATGAACTACGCTAAAGAGGGCGATAAAATACTTGATACTCATTTAGGTAGTGGCTCAATAGCAATAGCTTGTCATAATTTGGGTTATGATCTGACTGCTTGTGAATTGGATAAAGATTATTATCTTTCTGCAATGAAACGTATTAACCAGCATAAAGCACAACTAAGGATATTATGATAGGGAAAGAGCCAAGCGAAGAACTATTAAGTTTCTGCTACGTTACAATCAACAAGGCTTTATTTGAGATGAGCCAAAAGAAAGCCGAAGAAGATAGAAAGATATTAGCTAATATTTTAATGAACGACCTAAACGATAAATTCTATCGTCTTACTATGGAAGATGTATCAAAGGCATTTCATAACGGAGTAAGGGAGTTTGATCAAATGGCTATAAATCCAAGAACGTGGTACAACTGGTTAAACAAACAGAAGCTAAAAGTAAACGCTAAACGGATAGAGAAAAGCCAAGAGAACGAAAGGCTACAAATTGAGCAAAGGTGCAAAGAGGTAGATAAGAAAGAGATACTAAAAGAGTTTATAGAGTTATGCTTGGTAGAAGTATATGAGCAGTATGTAGCTGGAGAGAAGTTTAAGTTTCAAGGAGTGAGCCAAGTTTTTAACTGGTGCGAAAGCGTTGGATTAATTTCTTTAACTTTAAAAGAAAAACAGAAATTGTGGGATGAGGTACAAGAGGAGATAGAACAAAAGAAAAAGTTTGTACACAATGAACGCAAACAGTTTCATCCAGTAGTAATGTGTAGAGAAAAAACATTGATGACATATTTTAGCAAATGGAGAGCAGATAATTTTGATTTAAGAACGGAAGTAAATAAACTATTATGAAGTACAACACAGACAAACGCACACGCAAAAAAATCGACAAGCTACTTGAACAAAACGCAAGAAACGTAGCCAATTTTGAAACTGGTAGCAAGTATGATTTAAAAACAAAAGGAGAGTTTAGAAAGGCTTGGATAGATATACAAAAAGAAATACGAGAACTGGATGCAGATTTTTACAAAGTAATAAAGGCACAGAATTGAAAGCATTAGAGGACAAGCTACAAACGGCAGTAATAACATACTTACGGCTTGAAAAGAAAGCATTGTATTGTGCTTCTTTAGGTGGGCAGTATCAACGCTATCACTCGCAAAGAATGAAAGCCAAGCGTAACGGCTATGTAGCTGGATTCCCCGATGTGTTTTGTTACGATGCAAGAGGTGGCTACCACGGTCTTGCATTAGAGTTAAAGGTCAAAGGCAACTACGCAAGTCAGAAGCAAAAGAACTGGATCAAGAGATTAAACGAGAGAGGTTACTTAGCAAAGGTATGTACTGGGTTTGATGATGCTAAAAAGTTTATAGATGATTATTATAATTTACAATAATTTTTTATATTTGACGAAACTAAAACTAACAAACTATGAAAGTAACTATTGACACAAACTGCGAGGACTTTATAGATATGACTGGTAAATTTCCAGTAGGTCATATTAGAGGTTTAATGAATCACTACATAGACAGAGCAGAAAACCTTGATCATCTTTTAAAAGTATATCAAAATAGGATAAAAGAATTAGAGGCATCAGATAACCCACATAAGAGCATTCTTATTAGAGAACTAAAGAATGTGTTTATAGCTGGGCGATGCGACTGGGAGCCGGAAGAAGGTATATGGGATAGACCTATGGATGATAGGTGCGATATGCAACTAAGACACTACCCAGACGAAAGACTTGGATAACGTGAGTAAGCTACGAGAGTGCTACAATTTATTTTCAATTATTTAGATTGGAAATCAGCGTTGAGAGGGGGAGTGTGGGAACTCCCCTAACTCAAACAAAACAAACTAAAACCTATTTATACCTATGGCAGAAACTTACATTTATGCAGTCGCAATACTACTCCCGATAGTATATATATTGGGAATGTATTATAATACCAAGTAGGGTGGTGGAACTGGCAGACACACCCACTTGTCTGGTGGGCGAGGATTGTAGAAATACCCTCTTGTACGTTCGAATCGTACCCCTACTGCTAAACCTTTAAATCTAAATAAAATGAAAGACGAGAAAGAAAAAAACGTAGACACAACCTGGGATGCTTGGCTTGAAGATATGTCAGACAGAGAACAACCAGAAGCGTGTAGTATTGACAACCCAGATTGCGAGAATTGTGGCTCATGAGTAGCGTAGAGAACAAAGTATGTATAAAGATACTTGACAGAGCAGAGGTCGGAGAGAACAAGTACGGCAAGACTATGGAACGTACAGACCTTTCTACAATAGACTGGATAAAACACGCACAAGAAGAGGCTATGGATTTAGCCGTATATTTAGAGAAGATTCTGGAGTTATTAACACAAGAGCAAAAAAATAAAATTTAACCTATATTAGTGCATAGGTTTTCTCATTAGTTAGTTTTGGGTGGGGTAGAGAGTAAAATCTTTACTCCACTTTTTTTTTAAATTTATAATTATGTTAGGAAGAGGATTAGTAAACAGATTAATTTTGAAAGCAGTAAGACGAGGCAAAAAAATAAATGTCATAAAACGCTATTTATATATGTGTCATGGGATTAACATAGGCGACAAGGCTCTAAAGAATAGATATGAACGAATTAAAGCATTTGCTCGGCAAGGAGTACAATAACATATACGAGATAGCCCTAAAGATAACAAAGGGCAACGATATAGATGCACAAGATTTAACGCAAGAAATCTATGTTATTATTTTGGAGTACGATCAAGAAAAACTCCAGCAGATATACGACAACGGACATATTAAATACTGGGTAGCAAGAGTGATGCTCAACCAGTATATCAGAAGCACATCCCCATTCAAGAAAAAGCATCATTCCTACCTTAAAGATGCCAACGCAGTAGTGAGCAACCTTGCCCACGATGATAGCGAAGAAACAATACAAGACAAAATACTTTTTGAGCAACGGCTACAACAGATAGAGGAAGTAATGAAAGACTTGCATTTCTACGATAAGACCTTGTTTAAGATTTACTACGAATCCGACCACTCAATCAGAAGCCTATCGGAATCAACCAACATAAGCACCACATCAATATTCAATACAATAAAAAACGTAAGAAACTATATAAAGGATGAAATTAAAGACAAGCAATAAGACGTACAATGAACGTATGGAGATATGTCGCAAATGCGAACACTTTAGAAAGTCGGTTGCACAATGCAAAAAATGTGGATGCTTTATGAAGATAAAAGGTGCGATTGCTTTTACTCGATGTCCTATCGGAAAATGGGAAAGAGAAAAGGATATTACCCCAGACCAATTATCTATCCTTAAACGGCTTGTAAATAGCATTGAGGGGAGTAAGGTAACACACGAACAGAACGTAGGATTGACTAACTTGTATAATGAGATTTTTGGAATGCGTAAAAACGTATCTTCTTGTGGTGGATGCGTTAGAGATATGGTAAAGGATTTAACTGAATTATTAAAAAGCTATGAAGATTGAAAGCGTTAAAATATCGGACTTAAGATTTGCTGAATATAACCCTCGCAAAATATCTAAGAAGCAATTTAAAGACCTAAAAAAAAGCCTTGAAGAATTTGGTTTAGTAAAGCCTATTGTTATTAATTCAAGCGAGGATAGAAAGAACGTAATTATAGGTGGGCATCAAAGAGCAAGAGCATGGGAAGATTTAGGTAACGACCACATACTAACTTATGCAGTTGATTTGCCTATCGAAAAAGAAATGAAACTCAATCTTAGGCTTAACAAGAACGGTGGTAAATTTGACGATGACCTACTGCTGAATTATTTTGATGAGGAAGTATTGTTTGAGGTAGGGTTTACTGTAAACGATTTGAACATCAATATAGACAAGTACGAAGATAACACCCTGGAAGATGTTACAAAAGACGTTTGCGAGTGTTGTGGCTCTCCGATATGAAAAAGCATACTAAAATATATCTTGATTATTTCGGATTCAATGATACCGATTTTATACCTTGTGAAGTATGCGAGGCAAAAGCTACAGATATACACCACATAGAAGCCAGAGGTATGGGTGGAAGTAAAACAAAAGACAACATAGAAAACTTACAAGCATTGTGTAGAACTTGCCATATTGAGTACGGAGATATAACGTATTGTAAGGATATGCTAAAGAAGATACACCTAAAATATATGCAGATATATGGAACAAAATAGAACAAAGGTAGCTAAAGAGAGAATGCTCAAAGCCTTAGAAAAATCGCTTGGTATTGTTTCAACGGCTCTAAAGATGACAGATCTATCAAGAACAAACTATTACAGGTGGCTCAAAGAGGACCAGGAGTTTGCTGATAAGGTCAAAGAGATAGAACAAATAGAACACGATTTTATTCGGTCTAAGTATTACGAATGTATAAAAGACAAAGTGCCAAGCGTTGTAATTCACGCAGCCAAAACACAACTTGGATTAAGTGAACGCCAACAGATAGATGTAACAACGCAAGGAGAAAAGATTAACAAAATAGAGATAGAGATTGTCAAGCCTAAAGATACAGACGAGTAATGTATTCGAGAGAAACTACAATGCACCTACAAAGCTGGTAGTTAATCAAGGGGGTACGCGAAGTGGGAAAACTTACTCACTTTGTCAGTTGCTTATTGTAAAGGCTTTTGAGAATACTGGTAAAAGGTTTAGCATCGTAAGGAAGTCGCTACCAAGTTTGAAGCTATCGGTAATGAAAGATTTTTTCGAGATACTTAACAACCTTGATTTATACGATGAAACAAAACACAATAAATCAGACCATACCTACACCCTAAACGGCAATACATTTGAGTTTATATCTTTAGACCAACCACAGAAAAAGAGAGGTGCTAAACGGCACTATCTATTTTGTAACGAGGCAAACGAATTAACGTGGGAAGATTTCTTCCAGCTGCTCGTAAGAACGGAAGAAAAGATATACATAGATTACAACCCATCTGAAACACATCATTGGCTATATGATAAGATACTAAACAGAGAGGATTGCACATTCATTAAATCAACGTACAAGGATAATCCATTCCTACCAGATGAATTGGTAAAGGAGATTGAAAGACTACGAGATACAGATGAGGACTATTGGAAGATATACGGATTAGGAGAGAGAGGATTCTCTAAGTCAATCATATTTCCAAGAGTTGAGATAATGAGCAAGATACCAGAAGAAGCTAAACTCATATCTACTGGCTTAGACTTTGGATATACAAACGATCCAAGTGCTTTAGTAGAGGTTTACGAATTGCAAGACAAATTAATATTTAACGAATTACTATATGAACGAGGACTTACTAACTCTGACATTGCTAACCGAATGGATGTTTTCTGGTCTGATAAGCGAAGAATTGTATTTGCAGACAGTTCAGAGCCTAAATCAATCGAAGAATTATATAGATTAGGGTACAACGTAAAACCTTGCGTAAAGGGTAAGGATTCAATCAACATAGGGATAGACCTACTCAAACGATTTAAGCTATGCGTAACAACAAAAAGCACTAATCTAATATCGGAGTTCAACGGCTACAAATGGCAAGAGGATAAGAACGGCTACCTACTTAATAAGCCAATAGATAATAACAATCACGGAATAGATGCTTTACGCTATGCCGTTACTATGGTTAAGAGCAAACCAAACGTAGGTAGATACTCGATTAGATAATATTTATACATATTACACATTTTACTATTTAATAATATGAAGTTGATTATACCGACAGATACAAGCGAGATTACATTAGGACAACTGCAAGGATTGGCTGATATACAAGAGGCTGACATAGATACGTTAGAACGGCAGAAAAGAAGTATCTCGTTATTGACTGGTGTAGATAGAGAAACACTTGACAGATTCCGTCTAAGCGATTTAGAGATGGTCTACGACAAGTTATTGAGTTTGTCTAAGAAAGACAATAGGCTGATTAAATTCGTTACGTTAGAGGGAGTGAAATACGGATTCCATCCTAACCTATCGGAGATAACTACTGGAGAGTTTGCAGATTTGGATACATACTGCAAGGAACTAAACAAGAATCTCCACAAAGTAATGGCAGTATTGTACCGACCAGTCGTAAAAGAGAAGTACGGTAAATATGATATAGAAAAATACAAAGGTGCTGGAGAGAGAGCAGAGTTATTCAAGGATAAGCTACCAGCTAATGTAGTGAATGGTGCAATGGTTTTTTTTTGGGCTTTAGGGAAAGATTATTTGAGCAATATTCTTCAATCTTCGCTGGAGGGCAAAGCACCGATAAACAACAAAGGTTTAGCAAAAAATGGGGTTGGTATTCAATCCTAATGGTGTTAGCCAACGATGATGTTTTAAAGATAGACCAAGCAACTGAAATAGGGATAGGCAAATGTTTTACCTATTTAGCATATATAAAGGATAAAGAAAACGCTAAGAAATGAAATCATTTAAAAGTATAGTTGAGCAATTCGAGAAGATTTGCAACGCACACAAGCAACTCAATTCGTTTACATTCGGAGATATATTCGAGGTAGACTTATCTAACGAGGTGGACTTTGCAAAGGCTCACTTAATAGAACAACCCTCAACGATCAATAGCAGAGATTTTGTATTTACCTTTGATTTGTTGGTTATGGATTTGGTTGCAGCAGACGGCTCAAATGAAACAGACGTACTTAATAACACATTTCTTATAATGGCTGACATTTACAGAGAGTTTAAAAACGGATTAGGTAGAAACACTCCTATAATTGATTCAAGAAGCTACGCAATAAATGATAGCGTTACTTGTGAGCCGTTTACAGATCGATTCGAGAACTTACTCGCTGGGTGGAAAGGAACAATCAGTATAACAGTACCAAGTCATAACAACGCTTGTAATAGCCCTATATGAAGTTAGAATTAGAAGCAACGCAAAAAGCCTTATCCAAATTTGGTAAAGATGTAATCATTAAGGCAGCTACATATCTCCAAACAAGGAAACGAGGGTATGATACTGGGCGATTAATGAAATCACTTGATTATGATTTAGGAGTTGCAGCTAATTCGATAAGCCTTAAAATACGAATGGAAGATTATGGTCTTGCGATCAATGAGGGTAGAGGAAAATCTGGTGGTGGCTCTGGCGTTTTATACCCTAAAATATTAGAATGGGTTAAACGCAAAGGACTACGACCAAGAAATAGTAAAGGGCAATATGAGGCTTGGAGAAATAAGGCTCAGCAACAAAGAGGCATAGCTTACGTTGTAACAAGAAAAATACATAGATTTGGTTACAAGGGTACTAATTTCTTTGATGATGCCTTTGCTCAAAGCTACAAGAAACTACCAAAAGCATTGACGAAAGCCTTTGCGTTAGACTTAGAAAACTTTTTGAATTTTACAATAGACGAAATAAACAATGGCACTAACAGTAACAAGACCTAATTACTGGACTATAACTTTAGATTCAGACCAAACATCGCAATATAAGTTTAAATATGTTGTAAATGTAAAAATTGGTGGCTCAGTACAAATAACTTTAAGGCAGTCAAAAAATGCTTTAGGGAATGCTCATTTTAATGTAGAAAAGATACTTAAGAACTACTTTAATATAACTCATAAACACGCCAATACTATAACTGGTTCTGTTGATTATGATTCTATTCATTTGATGCCACAGAATACCACAGACGTAGGTACTGCATCTACACCAGACATAGAAGATTATCCGATAAGTAAAAACAATAAAGACATTATTACATTTACTTTTGACTGCTTTGAGGAATATAGCACAACACCAGACGGACCTGCAGACCCACAAACTCCAGTAGTTGTAAGCTATCCGTTTATAAACTACGCTAATGAGTGGGAAGATTTAATGAATTTTGAAGAAGATTTATTCGGTCTAACCAACGCCTTAGACGGTAGGTTTTTAAGTTTACTGCCTTACGATACTAATCGTAATAACGCAACTGCAAACAAAATACCACACCTAACAAGCTACAACGATTATAAAACCTTTGCTTGGCTAAATGAATATAATACATATTTCGACACAGAAAATGGGGGGCTTGTATATATGTTCTTTGATGATGTACCAGTATTTGAAGATGTACAAGGAGAATCAATACCTACTAATCATGTTGGGATGATTTCAGTTGATAACGATACTGACAATGGAGGTATTGAGCCTGATACGTCAAATGAAGATGATGAGTATTTACTTTATGCTGGAGTAGGTGGTGCAAATGTTAAAAACATAAAATATCCAAACAAAGGGGGGTATCAGCTACTTGACACATCTAACGTAAAATATTATACTGTTTATTATGCAAGTACATCAACTAGTGATAATGTTTATGTTAATGGTACAGACATAAGGCAAGGCGATAATATTTTGATAGTTACTGACGGTGGTACTGGTGCTGGGGAAATAGATTACACAAGTATAGGTGCAGCCAATAATACGGCTGCAACATCTTTTTATGCTACTGGTACAACTACTGGAACTGGAACTTACTATAAGAGATTTCCAACACCAGTATCTAAATTATATATGTTTGAGATAGCATCCGAAAATAACTGCAATGCCACAAGGTTTGACGAGTACACTTTAGCTTGGAAAAACAAGTACGGAGTATGGGATTACTATATGTTTGACGGAGAACATACAGACGTAAGAAACTATACAAGAGAAGATGACTACGAACGTATTGCTGGAGATTATGCTGGTGCATCATTTACGATAAATTCATACGAAAGAGGTAAGGTACAAAAGATTGAGGGAGTTAAACAGACAACAATAAATACCAGATATATAACTGATGAGTATAATGATTATTTTAATGGATTGCTTATGTCTAATGAAGTTATGTTATTATCTCCAGTTAAGAAAGGCGATGATGACGTTAAGCAAGTACCTATTCCAGTTAATATCGTAGATACAAGTATTACATATAAAACAAATTTAAAAGATAAATTAGTACAATATTCGTTTACGTTTGAATATGCTCACAAACTTAAAAAGGTATATTAATGGTACAGTTACAAGTTAAAAATCAAACGGACAATACTACGCATTTTCTTGATTTAGGGGAAGTGAGTATTAAGGCAGACTTTTCTGTATTAGAAATACAAGACATTACTAAAAGAAAGTCAGAGAATACGCAAACATTTACGCTACCATTTACGCAGACAAACAATAATTTTTTTTCACACTTTTACGATGTTACTGCAACTGGAGATTTTAACCCTAACAAAAAAACAGAAGCGTCTATATTAGTAGATAGTATAGAAGTTATTGAGGGATATTTACAACTGCTATCGGTAAACACTACGAGCCAAACTTATGAGGTTATTGTTTACGGATTAGTGGCTAATATTGTAAATCAGTTATCGGATTCAAAACTTACGGATTTAGACCTATCAGAGTTTAACCACGTACTCAACGAAACAAACGTAATAGATTCTTGGAATGGTGCAATAACTTACACAAGTGGTCAAACTGGAGATGAGATACTATACCCTATAATTGACTACGGCTATGGGTATGATAAAAACATTGCCTCGAGTAGTGATAATATATTGACTTGCGAAAGATTAAAACCAGCTATAAAAATAAGAACTGTATTTGAGAAAATATTAAACAATATTGGTTACAATTCTGTAGTATCTGAATTTAAAATTACTGATTTTTTCACTAATCAGTATATGACACTTGGCACAAGTTCAGAATTTACAAATAACGCAATAGAAGATAGTTTTAGGGTTGGTAAGACTGGCAATCAAACTTTAACAACAACTCTGCAAAATTTGATATTTGACAGACAGACATCTGCCACGCAATTTGATTTTTACGATGAGGGTGGGAATCTTGATTCTAACGGATTTTATACCACACAGTCGGACGGTTATTATAGATTTAAAATAAGACTAAATTATACGGCAAGTGGCTCATCATACCACAATGTAAGAATTAGAATGCTTTTAGATGACGGAGTAGATCCAACCTATACCGACTGGACACCAAAAGAAAGGGTTGGCTCTGACGTTACTGGAGATGCTTTTATTGAACTATATACAGATACGACTTATATAGAAGATAATACCGTTGTCAAATTTCAAGCAAGTTATCAAGAGGCGAATGTTGGTACTTTCACAGTTTTGGCATCTGTACCTGCTGAATATAAGCAATCTGAATTAGAATTAGTCCAAGCACCGACATCTTCAATAGGAAGTACTGTTAATTTTGCCGCTGGAAATAATATAATGCCAGACATTACACAAATAGAGTTCTTAAAATCTATATTGTCAAGGTATAACTTAGTTATGGTGCCGAGTAAGTTTTCAAGTTCTTTGGTTGTGGTAGAGCCAATACAAGACTATTTTGATGACGGAGTATCTAAGGATTGGACTGATAAGATAGATAACTCAAAGGCAATAACTATAAAACCTACATACGAGTTTCAAAAAGACAAGATTATATTTAAGGATTTAGATTCAGAAGATTTTATTGGGAAAGATTACCAGAATGTTTATGGACATCCTTATAACTATTATGAGGTTAATATAGATTCAGACTTTAAACAGAAGGGTACAAATTTAGAATTACCAAGTATATTCTCATCATTTATAACCGATAGGATTGTGGAACTCGGTATGAGCATATCTCGTATTTACCAATTCAATAATAATGAGATAGAGAAGATAGACGCAAAGCCTAAAATATTTTATTATAACGGTTTAAAAGATTGTGGGGGTTATCACTTGTGGGAGTCTTTAAGTAGTGCAAATTCTACTTATAAAAAGGAATACCCTTTTTGTTCTCATTATATAATGGCTGGAGATACAATACAAGAAACTGATACAGATATAAGGTTTAAAAGTGGGTACGCAGTAGGAGAAGAAAGTTTGATACACAAGCAACCAAAAGAAGATACATTTTCTAAGTTTTGGAAACAATACCTTGATAACATATTTAACAAGGATGCAAGAGTATTAATAGGAAATTTTAAGCTAAATTCTGTTGATATAGCAAACTTAAAATACAATGATAAGATATTTGTAAAAGATAGCTATTACAGAGTAAACAAAGTAAGCAACTACGCTTTTGGTAAAGATGTATCTACAAGAGTTGAATTAATTAAGATATTAGACTTTTTCGATACTCTTGCAATAGCTGGGTGTGATTTAAGAGTTTCTACATCTGGTCTTAATGGTATAGTTACGTTTATAGACCCGACTACTGGCACAACGTCAAGTGGAAATAAAGTCTGTTGTGAAGCAAACGGTTTTACTTGGTATGGTTATACGTCTAATTGTGTTAGAAAAACAAGAGCAAGGATAAATACAAAAGAGCCGACTGCAAAAACAAATAGATTTAACATTGATACTACTTTAGGTCGAACTGCAAGAAAGACTAAGATAAAAGGAGATGTAACAGAGTTTGCAGATAGCGAGAACGCAACAAGTGGGCAAGTAGCTAGTTGGGATGCGACAGAGGGGAAAGTAAAATGGACTGGAACAAGACACGTAATCCATTGTGGTTTTGCTCACGCTACTACGAGTAATGTATATTTACCATTTGGTTACGGAGGTATTTTTGATAGCACATCCAGTTCTGGTTATTTAGAATATGGTGGCTTTATTGCTCCTTGTGACGGGTATGTAGAGTTTATAACTATAAGAGGCGAAAATGCTGGAGGTAACACAAGCGTTGCTATAAGCGTAGCTGGACCTCATATTGAAGTGCCAGTATTAGGTCCAGGCTCATTCGCTGGTGGTATAGTAAATATGAGTAGTGATGATGTGGCTTACAAATGGGATACATTCGTAAACCAATCGGGTGTTTCTAACAGTTTTAACGCTGGAGATGTTATTATGATTAGTATGAACGCTTCTGGACAGTTGCACGATGCCGTTGCAACTGCCGTATTAGTTTTAGATTGGAATAATCCATTATAAAAATCTAATTTTACTATTTATGATTAGCGAGGTAATAAAAGGATTGACAACTGGGAAGATAAAACAAACTAAAAGTAATGTGTTTGCGTTTGGCTTAGATCAATACCCTAAGACAATAAAACAAGCATGGAAACAATTTAAGACGGAGATATGGCTGAAAAAGTAATTATACCTTTAGAAGCAAAAGTAGATAAGGCGATTGAGGAAATTGCTGGGTTAAAGGATGAGTTAAAACAAGTAGTTGAATCCAATAAACAAGCAGCACGTTCTACAAAGGGGTTAGCTAATGGATTTAAGGGGTTAGGTCTGGCGATGAAAACTGCTGGAATAGGTCTTATTATTGAGGCGTTCAATTTCCTTAAAAACATTATAGGTCAGAATCAAGTAGTAATAGACACATTAAGCACTACGACAACTGCTCTGGGGATGATATTCAGAGAAATAGGAAATGAAGTAGTAGAGGTAGGGCAGAAGATATTTAATGCTTTTCAGCAGCCACAAAAGACACTTGCCAAGTTAGGGCAAAAGTTTGAAGAAATACGAGACTACATTAAAGATAAATTTAGTGGGGTAGGAACTATATTAAATGGTATTTTTACTTTTGATATAGATACAATAAAAGCTGGATTATCCGAGATAAAAGGGGACTTTCAAGACTTTACAGAAGATGTAAGCGATGTTTACGAGAACGTAACCACAAAGGTAAAAGAAACTACTGACGCTTTTGTAGAGAACGCAAAAGCATCTGTTGATACGGCAACTGAATTAACCAAGCAACGCAAAGAAGTTGAGTTGTTAGATGCTGGGCAACAGAAATTAATGCTTAGTTATCAGAATCAAGCAGAGATACAAAGACAAATAAGGGATGACGAAAGTCTTACGTTTGAGCAACGTATCGCAGCTAACGAAGAATTAGGTAGAATATTAGACGAGCAACTTGCAACGGAACAAGCACTTGCACAAAAGAAAGTAGATTTAGCTCAAAAAGAATTAGACTTAAATAAGGATAATCACGAGTTGCAGATTGCCTTAATTCAAGCAGAAACAGAGTTAGTCGATATTGAAGAACGAATTACTGGGCAAAGGTCAGAGCAACTTACTAACTCAAACTCTTTATTGAAAGAGCAAAACGAAAGAGTTGCAGAGAGTATTGGAGTATTTGGTGGTCTATCAAGTGCATTGAGTTCTTTAGCTGGAGATAATAAAGAGTTAGCTGCTGCAAGTGCGATTATAGACACCTACGCTGGGGCAAATAAGGCTCTTGCTCAAGGTGGTATTATAGGTATTGTTTCGGCTGCTACAATTATAGCAACTGGTTTAGCTAACGTAAAAAAGATATATGACACAGAAGTACCTAATGCTGGGGGTGGTAGTGTACCAAGTGCTGGGGCAACTATCTCAGCAAACGTACCAAGACAAGCAACTCTATCTGATGTTGCTTCAAGAATAGGTCAGAGCAATCAGCAACCAGTTAGAGCCTATGTAATAGGTCAAGACGTAACAGATAGCCAAGAGGCACAAGCATACTTAAATAACCAAAAGACTTTATAATGAAAGTAGTAGAATTTACAATAGACGAAGAAGCAGAAGATTACGGAGTTTTCGCTATCAGTTTGGTAGAGCAACCAGCGATAGAGGAGAACTTTAAATACTTTTCAAAAGAGGGTAGACCGAAAAACTTTGCAACGGTAGACAAAGACAAACGTATCGTAATGGGTGCAGTAATGATACCAGACATCCAGATACTACGCATAGATCAAGATGGCAATCAGTATAAATGCTTTTTCAGTAAGGAAACGATCAAGCGAGTAAGTGAGTTATATATGCTTGAATCTAAGCACAAGAACGCTACGCTTGAACACGAAAGAGTAGTGAACGGAATAACTACCGTAGAGAGTTGGATTGTGTCTGATAGCAAGAAAGATAAAACACAAGTCTTTGGATTAGAGTACCCAGTAGGTACGTGGGTGGCTTGTATGAAGATTGACAACGAGGACGTATGGCAGAACTATGTAAAAGAGGGTATTGTAAAAGGTTTCTCTATTGAGGGATACTTTGACGAGAAGCCTACTAATATGAGCCAAGAGAGTGTTCTTGAACAGATTAGACAAATCATTCGAGAGGATGAAAATAAAACACTTTAGGGAATAATCTATTTACAAATATAAATTAGCACAATGGACACACTAAACAAAATCAAAGTCCTACTTGGAATGGAAGAAACTCCACAAGTAGAAGAAGCTACTCCACAAGAGTTGGAAGAAGCAAAAGAGCAACTTAAATTTGAGGATGCTGCTTTAGAGGATGGTACTATTATTAGTGCAGAGGCTTTTGAGGTGGGCAACGCAGTATTTATAGTTGTTGAAGAAGAACAACAACCTTTACCAGTAGGCGAGTATGCAATGGCAGACGGATCTCTTTTAGTAGTAGAAGAAGAGGGTATCATTGCAGAGATTAAGGCTGCTGATGAAGAAACAGAAGAAGAAGTCGAAGAAGAAGTAGTAGAGCAATCAGAAGAAGTAGTAGAGCAATCTGCTGACGATTCTAAAGAGGCTATTATCCAAGCTATTGGAGTAATGGAAAACCTATTGCAAGAATTCAACGCACTTAAAGAGGAGTTTGCATCTATCAAAGCAGAGGCTAAAGAGAACGCTGCTAAAGTAGAAGAGTTTGAAAAAGTAGGCGAAGAAATCAAGCCTAACCCAGAGGGGAATGTTCAATCTTTCAAGCAAGAGGTAGACTTTCACAAACTAACGGCACAAGAAAAAGTACAATATTTAATTTATAAAAACAAATAAAATGGCAGATTCATTAACTAAACTATACGTTGGAGAAGAAGCAGCTGGTTTCATTTCTGCATCTCTATTATCTGGAGAAACTTTAGGAAAAGGGAACATTACCGTTCTTCCAAACGTATCATTCAAAGTAAACTTAAAAAGTTTCGATTTATCAACTTCAACTGTTGCTGATGCAACTTGTGATTTTACTGATGCTGGAGATGTAACTTACGTTGAAAAAGCACTTGCTCCAGAAAAATTCCAATTGAATAAGAAGCTATGTAAGAACGACTGGCTTGGTACATTCGCTGGTGCATCTATGAGAGTAGGTGTAGACGGTACGCTTCCAGCTAACTTCCAAGAGTATGTAATCTCTCACGCTGGTGCGTTGGTAGGTCAAGAGGTAGAGAAGTCTATCTGGGCTGGTTCTACTGCTACAAGTGGGCAGTTTGACGGATTCCAAGTACAACTTTTAGCTGACGGAGATGTTATTGATGTAGCTGCTACTACACTTTCTGCTGCTAACATCGTTGCTGAATTAGGAAAAGTAAGAGATGCGATTCCATCTTCTGTTTACGGAAAAGAGGACTTGGCTATCTACATGGGAACTGCTGCTTTCAGATTCTACATTTCTGCACAAGCAGAATTAGGTTACCTTAACCAGTACCACGCTGGAGTAACAGAGGCTAACTTCGAGGGTATCAAATTAATCTGGTGTCCAGGAATGGGTGCTGACAAAATGGTAGCTGCTCGTAAGTCTAACTTGTTCTTCGCTACTGACTTGGTATCTGATATGGCAGAGGTTAAATTGATTGACCAAACTGCTATTGACGGTTCTGACAATGTACACTTAGTAATGAAGTACAACGCTGGTGTTGGATATGCAACATCTGGAGACATCGTTTACTACAACGCATAATTAATAATTTAGGTAGGGGTGTAATAGCCCCTACTTTTTAAAACCCTATATAATATGGCTTGTGATATAGCAAATGGAAGAGCGTTAGAATGCAAAGAATCAATCGGTGGTATTCGTAACGTATATTTCGCAAACAATGGGGCTGGTGGATCATTAACTATTGACGCTGACGGCGACCTAACGGGATTAGGTACAAGTTCGTCAGATGTTTATAAATACGAGTTAATTCCTCAAGGCTCAAGTTTTGACGAGGTTGTTACAGTATCTGAAGAAAATGGTACGGTATTCTACGAGCAGACTTTGACTTTATCTTTGCCTAACTTAACGAGTGCATCTTTAAAGGCTCTTAAAATTTTAGGTCAAGGTAGATTCCAAGTTTACGTTGAAGATAATAATATTGATGAAGCAACTGGTCAAGGAAAGGTTTATTTAGCTGGTGCTTTCAATGGTATGACAGTAACGGGTGGTAATGTAGGTAGAGGTCAAGCGTTTGGAGATATGAACGGATATAACCTTACATTAACTGGTAGAGAGCAGAGAGCAGCACTATTGTGTACTGCTGGTACAACTGCTGGTGCTTTACAAGGGTTAACAAACCCACCAACTGAAAACGCATCTTAATACTATAATTCAATATAATTAAGCCCTCACAAATAGTGGGGGTTTTTTTATATAAAACAATTTGATCTATTTCCTATTTAATTATATAACATTTAAAAACAAAGAAAATGCCTACAAATAATATCGTAAGACAAGGCTTTAAAGCAATAGACGTAACACCAAGCGATTCAACTGATATTACTGGTGCAGATGCAAACAATCCAGCAGCGTTATACGTTGGTAATGGTGGAGATGTAGAGGTTATCACATTGAACGGAGATACTGTTGTTTTCCATAGCGTACCGACTGGTACATTTATGCCTATTCAAGTTACAAGAGTAAAGGCTGCGAACACTACTGCTACTGATATTGTCGCATTATTCTAAATAAAGGATTATGTTAAACATAATTCAAAATACAATAGGAGCAATCCGTAGGGTTGGAGAAAGCGTTGTAAGGGCTGGTCTAAAGATGTGGTTGCCTTTTACTAAGGCAGAGCCTTTGGGAGAGAACTTAGTTGTAAATGGGGATTTTACTACTGATAGTGATTGGAACTTAACCAATGTTACTGGTGGTGGTGCATCAATTAACACCAACGATGATACTTTAGTATTTACTAATGGTTTAGGTTACGTTCAATCTAATGATTATATCTTAGAGAATGGAAAAAGATACATTGTAAAAATAGATATAGAAAGCGTTTCATCTGGTCTTATTAAAGTTGTGGCTGGTGCTGACGGCAGTACCTACTCGCCAGATTATACTGCTGGGGGGTTATATATTCATTATTTTACACCAACTACAACGCATGGTAAATTTGAGATTTATACTGGCTCAAGCTCTACAAGTGCAATAATTAATAGCGTATCCGTTGAAGAATACGCACAAGAAACCCCAGACATATCGGGCAACGATAACAATGCTATTTTAAAGACTGGTAAAGCGTTACAATTCACTGGTAACGATTCAGTACAAACATCTTTTCCGTCAAGCTACACGATTAAGACAATAGCCTTTTGGATTAATCCTACGCATTCATCTACTAACGAAGTTGTATTCTATGGTGGTGGTGCAATGGCTGGTACAAGAGAATTAAGATTAGACCATTTACAACTCGAAGCAATCAACAGTAATATAACTATGTCTACCCACGTTAATGGTGCTTTAGAGGGAGTTACTTACAATGGTACTCCAGCTACCTTAACACAAGACGAGTGGCAGAGAGTTGTTTTAACGTCATCTACTGGCTTTACTGTTGTTAGTGATACCTTTGACATAGGAAGTGGATTATATGGCTCTGACGGAAGATTTATAATGTCAGACTTGCAAATATATGACGAGGCTTGGACTACCGATGATATTGCTTTTGATTACGCTAACCCTCAAAAGTTAGTAACGGATAACGAAGATACAAGTATTACACTTGACAATCTAAAAGCGTGGTGGCATCTTAGCGAGGGCGACGGAACTATTGCTTTTGATTCTGCACCTTTGATTGGTAAAGAGTTGGTTGTAAATGGAGACTTTTCTACGGATAGCGATTGGACAGAGAGCGCAGGTAGTGGGTGGACTATTTCTAATGGTAGAGCATCAAACGACGGAAGTTTAAGTGGTAATGATTATTTAATAAATTCTGCTTATACATCTATTGTAGGTAAAACGTATAAAGTTGTTTTTACTGTTTCTGATTATGTTCAAGGTAGATTAAGAGTTAGAGCAGGTCAATCATCTTCAACTTATATTACTGCTAATGGCACATACACTCAATATCAAGTTTCTACTAATACAGAAACTGTAAGGTTTCAAGCAATAGATAATTTTATTGGCTCAATAGAAAACGTGTCCGTAAAAGAAGTCTACAACATAGACGGAGAAACTTACGACGGCTCTTCTTTAGGTGCCTCTTATGTAGATGCACAAGAGAGAATACCACAATTAGGTATGATGAACTGGAGTAAGGGAAGTAATTTGATTGAGTATAGTGAGGACTTTAGTAGTAGTTATTGGTCTAAGCCTGACATTACTTTAGCTGGTGGTTATCTTGCACCAGATGGTACTCTGTCAGCTTACAAAGTATCAGCCGATACTATTACAAGTGTAATAAACAGACAATTTTCTGGTATAGGTAGCTATTATAGGTCTATATGGGCAAAGACTACGTCGGGTACTGGTACACTTAGTTTGCTTACGAGGTATGATAGCACTGGTTCTGTCGTTACAATTACAAATGAATGGCAAAGGTTTACTATAAATTCATCTGATAGCTTACCAGATTATTTTTATGTAGCTGATTTTAGGGGTGGTAATTTGGATGAGGTTATTCTTTGGGGTGCTCAATTAGAAGATGCTGATTCTGTATCTGCCTACCGAAGAACAAACGGAGCTGCCGTTACAGACGCAACGCTTATATCGTCTGCTACCGATTCACAGAAAGACATCTTAGGCAACGCAGTAAGGGTAAAAGGAAGTGGGTTTAATTTAGACGGTACTGGTTATGCAGAGGTTTTAGATGATAATGTTTTTGATATACCAGCAAGTAGTACGCAAAATGGTGGTGCTTTTTCTATATGTGGTTGGGCGAAGTGGAAATATGTTGTACAGCCACAATATCAAAGCACACTTAACACTATTTATAATAATGGATTGAGGGCTACACAGAATAATACTTTTTCAATTAATGCTAGTTTAGAATCTGGAAATAATATAGCAAACGCTTTTATTAGTGGCACTCCTTTAAATGGCTCAACAACTTACACGCAAGGCGAATGGTTTTACTTTGCTTTAACAAGAGAAGTAAGTACTGGCTCTTGTAAACTTTACACAAGCAGGATAGATAGCAACGGGGAGTGGGTTGTTGCGTTAGACGGTACGGCGACTAACACTGATTCTTTAACAAATAGTGATAATAAAACAATAGGGTGGGATGGTACAACTAATGATAGACGTTACCACGAACGTATTGACGATATTAAATTCTACGACAGAGAACTATCACTTACTGAAATAGAGCAAAACTTTAACGCAACAAAGTCAGGACATAACAACTAAGAAAATGATAGGAAATATATACATTTGTTTAAACGAAGAAACGTACAATTCTGAAATACCAGACTTGTTATCTCGTTATAAAAGAGCAGAGTTTGACGAGGAGGGTGCTTTGGTGCAACTCCTACCGACAACATTCGCAGAAATGGGAGAGGATAACAGACGTCAATATGGTAGAGTATTAGAATTTCAAAAAGACGGAGAGAACTTTTACATATTAGAGTTTTCTGCAAGTTGGTTAAATGGAGAAGTATCTTACTTGCTTGGATTGGGCGAGGGATTAGCTTACCCAAACAATACACTACTTACGTCTGATGAAGCAGTTAGTTTAGTACAAGAAAATACTGGAGAATAATGTACATTTTTAGCGTAACATCCGATACTGATTACAATGCTGAATTATATGTTCAGTTAGATTATGACGTAGTGAGTAGTTCAAACTACTTTCTGCTGAATGTTACGAATCTCCAAACAAACGTGAGCAGAGCCGTTGTATTAACAAAAGACTACGCTAACGATAGAAACACTAAATTTAGTTTTACGTTTTACGCAGAGGATAACGAAGCAGAGGACAGAGTAGTATATCAAGAAACA
>Ga0208767_1000650_pt1 | contig 28722 bp, 45 predicted proteins | sample VirMetDEL_Mar_21_FD_184514 | JGI IMG/M metagenome (GOLD analysis project Ga0208767, IMG submission 184514) | Aqueous microbial communities from the Delaware River and Bay under freshwater to marine salinity gradient to study organic matter... | ecosystem: Environmental > Aquatic > Marine >... | reverse complement strand
AAGATATAAATCGTCTTTTGTATAAACAGTTGTTGGAATAGCTGCTGAACAATTTTGTAAATTTTCTATAATGTTTGCAGCAGTATAAGCGTTACCAGCTCCACCAACATTTGCAACGTCAGTTACAGTTGCGTCAGTTACTAAACGACCAACTCCACCGTGTGTAAATCCAGTAAATTCTCCAGCCGTTGCGTCGTTACCACTCCATATAGAAGTCTCAGTACCTTCTGCTATAATTTCTCCTAAGTAAGAAATAACATAGTCGTTGAAAGATGCTGGAGGTGGCGCACCAGCTCCTGCTCTCATTTGCAACGCCTCCCAAGACTCAAGAAGAGTTTTTGAGCAAATGTCCGTCTGAATCATTAGATTTTTTGGTTGTAAAACCGCCTCAGTCATTGTAAGTGTACCAGCTAAATTTACATTACACGTGGCGTCCTGAATTAAAGATGCCGCCGACATTTTTTGCAGGTTACTTTTAAATTTGATATTTTCTATCATTGTTAAGAACTCCATAGAGTTCGCTTGTTTTAAAGCTGCCGAGATATAAAACCCAGCCGCTTTTCCCGAGTAATTACTCGTTACTGCTAAAGCCATAATTTTTTGTTTTTAATTATTATTTATTATTATTTATATAAGTTGTAAAGGAACTTTTCCTTTTTTGACATTTTACTTAATTCACTTTTAGATAAAGTAGGTCTTTCACTAGCAAATTTATTTACACTTAAAGGACTGTCAGCTGGTTTTCTTCTTAACTTTTCTCTAAGCTCTTTATTTTGCTTTTCTAAACGTGATACTTTTTTGTATTCTCTTTTCTTTTTATCTTTCATTTTATCCTTTTTCTTCTTCTTCATATCAGTAGGCTCTGCTTCTTCTACTACTTCTTCTGCTTTTTCTTGCATTACTTCTACTGATACTTCAGCTGCAATTTTAGAAATTTCTTCAGTAACCTCGTCTGGAGTAGCTTCGTTTATAGCCGCTGCAATTTCTTCAACTGCCGCTTCTACTGTCTCAACTACTTCTTCAACTACTTCTTCAGTAGCTTCTTCGTCAGCCATTTCTACTTCCTCGCTTTTACCTTCGCCTACTTTTGCTTTTAAATCTGCAATAGCGTCTTCAAGGTTTTTTATTCTTTTTTCCATACCTTCCCAGTCTTGTACGTCAGCTTCTTCTTCAGCCATTTGTTCTTCTTCAGTAACAGTTTCTTCCGTTTCAGTTTCCATAACTTCAGCTACAATACCTTCTTCTTCTACTCTAAAAGTAACGCCTTCTTCAGTTTTATACGTTCCAGCTGGTAAAGGAATAGTTGTACCGTCTTCAGTTAATACTGAAATATCAACGCCACTAGCTAACTCGTCAGCCGTAGATACAAAAATAGTTCCGTCTTCAGATTTTGATTGATAATTTAATTTAAGCTCCTTGCTTAATCCTAGAGCTTTTATAATTTGATCTTTAATGTCCATAGGTTCTTTTTTTATTAAATAGATTTATATTAAGTTTATTTGATTTTTAATACATTGGGTCGTAACCGTTGTCTCTAAATCTTTGTCTTATGTCGTCTGCAACTTTCTCTCTTTCAGATAACTCGCTTTCTAAACTTTGTACTTCAGCTGGGTACTCTACGCCTAATTCGTCAAGTTTGCTTTTTAGATTATTTAATTCTTCTTCTGCATTAAGAATTGCTGGCCCTACGTCAAATCTGAATATGTCTCTAGCTTCTATCATTTTAGACTCGGCTTCGTCTATTCTGTCATTTATTTCGTCTGCAAAATAAGAGTTGTCTAATTCTTGTCTGATACTATCTAACGCTGAAAGTGTTATTTTGTGAGTAGTTAAACCAAATTTTTCTGCGTTTTCGTGCTTTTTTAATTCTGCAAAGAATTTACTTTTATTAGTCATTGTTTTATATTTTAATCAATTATTCGTTCTAATCTATTATACTGAAAAGATTGTAAGTCTTGTCTAGCGTTAACAACCATAGTTTCAGATTCTCTTAATTCTTCTTCTATCATATTTATTTCAGCGTTTGGCTCTATGCCTAAAGAGTCTAATTGATTTTTTATTTCTGATAAACTTTGACCTGCTGATATTAATAAATCTTCTACATTATCTACTGCGTCAGATAATCTATCAAAAGAGCCTATAAATTCTTCTACTGACCTTTGAGCTTCTTCAAATTTACCAAGTGCGTATTCGTAATCAGTAAAAGCCAAATCATAAGCATTTTGTAAATCAATACTTTTTATAGCTTCATTATCATTTTGTAAATCTCCTATTAAAGATAAGTTTACTTTTTTAAGACCTTTTCTTTGTTCGCTTAATTTTGCTAGTATTTTTTCTTTTTTACTCATATTATTATATTTAAAATGGTAAATCGTCTATTATGTTATTTCTTAATGAATTAGTAACGTCATCTAACGCTTGATAATATTTACCTACATTTAAATCAACCCCTAGTTGTTGTTGGGCATTTTCTAACTCTGCTATACCTTGCGTTATTTCATCTCTAACACTTTTTAATTCGTTCATAGCTTCTTCGTGAGCGTCGTACGTTACGCCCATACTTTGACTTAACCTCTCTTGATTTGCTTCTATTTCTCTTAATTCTTCCTCTAAAACTAAACGCCTTTGGTATCTCTCTTGTAAAACTTCATCATCTGCTTTATATTCTCTAGTGTAACCATCTAACCTTGAAATAGTGTCGTTAGTATTTGAAAGTAAACTATCTAAATCTCCAACTAAAGACAAGTGGTGTTTTTTACTTTTTAATCTTACTTCTTTAAAAAATTTATGTTTATCCATTTTATTTTCTGTTTATAATTTCTAATAACGCTTTTAATACTTCTTCGTCTGAATGTTTTTTATGCTGCATAGCTTCAAAGCGGTCAGCAAAATAACCCTCGATACTTAACCCCTTCAATTCTCCGTCCTTAATTTTAGACCAAAGCTCGTCGTTTGTTATTTTCATTTTTACAAACCAAGTACCGTTTGGTAAGTCGTAACCGTATAATTTAGACTTATCTTGATCGCCTTCTTTTACCCAAGACTCAACAGTTAAAACGCCGCTTACACGGTCTTGGTGTTCGTATGTAGCCTTATGGTGGTTATTATGTTTTAAGTACAACTCACTAGCTTTTCTGACAGTCTCAGGGCTAAAATAAACGTAGTATTCTGAGTCTGTATTTGGATCGTATCTAAATATCTGTTTGTTAGGTATTAGCGCTGGGCTAACTAACATTCTTTTTTCTTCGTCGACTTTAGCAAAAGTAAGATTATTTTTTTCTTTTCCAAAATAAACAAAATCTTGTTCTATTGCTGGAGAATTCACTAGCGATATTGCGTCAATAGTTAATTCTTCGTTGTCTTCTTCTATAATTAATTCTACTATACGAGTTGTTTTAAGATTCTCGTAGTAGTCTTTGTTTGCTTCTTCGCACTCAGCTTTAGAATCGTATTTACATTCTCCAGTTTCTCCGTGCTTATATTTTCCGTCTTCACATTTTTTACAAGGCATATTATATAATAGATTTTTAGTTAATATATTTGATTTTTAAATTGTAGCTCGTCTTCTTATATTTGCAAGCTGGTCTTGACTCGAGGTCATTTCGTCAGTTACAACAAACGCTTTTAGAGGTTCTGGCTCTTGTACATTAGTTAAGTCAAAAGAACCACTAACCATTTGAGGTGCTGGTGTTACTTCAGCTGGTGGCGTAGAACCTCCTCCGCCTCCGCTTCCTACGTCAGTATCATATATTGATTGTACACTTTTTAAACCAGCTGCTAAAACTCCCGCAGCCATTAAGTAACTAAGCGGACTACCACCACCATCTGCTAAAGTTTTAGTAACCGCTTGATATGTATTAATTAAAGAAGAACCCGCAGCTAACTCTTTATTATCTCCAGCAAACTCACTAGCTTGCTTCATAAGGTCAGCGCTAGATTTTAAAGAAGTTTTAACTAACTCTTTTTTAGCTTTTATATCGTTTTCAACTTGTTCGTCTTGTATTTTTTGTATTTCTCTATCGTATTTTTTATCTAGCTCTAATTTTAATTCGTTAAAATTTGCGTGTAATTTTAGTTTTTCTAAATCTGCTTCCTTTTGCCTTTCAAGAGCTTTTATTTGCTGATCAACTTCGTTTTCTATTAAAGCGTCGTTATTCTCGTTTATCATCTCTTGCAGTAAAGCATTTTCTTCTTCTCTTTTTTCTTTCGCTTCTTCTTCAAACTTATCGTTTATCTCCTTCATTTTGTTTTGGTGTTCTAGCTCAATAGCTTCGATCATAGCAGCCCTAACTTTAGGGCCTACTTTACTTTTTTCTAAGGCTTTTAACTGATTGTCTTTTTCCTGTTCTGCTTTTTTAAGCTCTCTCTCTTGATCGTCTTCTATTTCTAAAAGAGCTGCGTCTTGATTCATTTTTCTTAATTGAGATAAAAATTGTTTATTAGCAGATATACGTTCTTTTTTAACTCTTAAAGCTCTTTGTTGTCTCTTTTTTTCTTGATCTATCTCGTATTGTACTCTCCTTTTTTCGTTTTCTATTGTTTGCTTTTCTCTGTCTAGCTCTTTATTTCTTCTATTTTTATCTCCTTCTTCTTTTAATTTATCTATTTCTTTTTGATAATTTCTTTCTTGTTGAAGTAATTCATCTCTATGTTTTCTTTGATTTTTAACAATTTCAGAATCAGTATCGTTATTTCTTTTTAGTTCATCTAATTTAACCTGTGCAGCTTTTCTGTCTGCCCTAGCTTGATCTCTATTTGATCTTTCTCTTTCTAAATCAGTTAGACGTATTGCTTCTAGTTCTTTATAGTACTGATGTATGGTCATATCTCTTAAAGCCATCAATTCAAGCCTATGCTTTGCTTCTGCTGACTCTTTGTCTTGCTGCTTATCTCGTTCCTTCATATTAGCAAGAATTTCTTTATTATTTTGTTTTAGAGCTTCTGTCTCTTCTTTAGTTGCAGCTGCATTATTTTTAAAAAAACTAACAATAGCAGCTCCTAGACCTATTAAAGCAGTTATACCCGCAATAACTAAACCTATCGGATTTGCGCTCATAACTATATTTAACAACTTTTGCGCTACTGTTAAAACTTTAGTCGCTCCAGTCCATTTGCCTATAAAACCAGCAATAGACATTATAGTATCTTTTTGTTTTATCAAAGATTGTATTCCTTGATTCATAGACATAGCAGCTTGTACTTTTAAGATAGCTTCTTGGGTTTTTTCGCTTTCTACTCCAAATAATTTCATACCGCCCTGCACTGCTGCAATAGATCCACTAGCAACTCCAAAAGCGTCTTTTATGCTAATTGCCTCTTGTTGTGTTTGTCTAAGGTCTTGATTTAATTGACCTACATTACTTCTTACTTCTGCATTTACTATTACGTCCGCCATAATTTTTTATTTATAAACTAACATTTGTTTTAATTTGTGTAAAGGTTATATTGCTGCACCACTCTATCGTTACGTCTGTTTCGCCTCTAACAGTCATTCTAAAATTTGTACCAGATATATTCGCAACTGGTCGCCAGTCTGTTACCGTTCCGCTACTTTTTATAGCGTCTCTCTCTCTTGATATACTAAGTGTACCTGACTTATTTATAACTACGCCACGCTCAACAAACGAAGCAAAATCTCCAGTATTACCAGTATTTGTACCGCCTACTCTAACCGCTACAACGTCGGCGTGAAAATACATAATAGTATTGTCAGGTATAACAAAAAAACTATCTGTAACATTATTTAAATAACTATCGACAGTTGACCCAGCCGTAGTTTGAGTTCCGTAAATTAATTGTATTGACTGTCTTTCTGCTAGATTATCTCCAGCTGCGTTACCCCCTAAAACAAAACTATTATTTGCGGTAGCCTGAGCTAACGTACCGTTTACTAGAGCATTTGTTATGTTGTTTTCTATTTCATTTTTATTCCCACTAATTACGTTATTTCTACTAAAACTTTTAACTTTATTATTTTGTCCTATTACTTGCGTATTTCTTACGCCAGTTTCTATAACATTATTAGTACCTAAAGACTTGTTACCTATTTGACTAAAATTTTTATTAATTTTTGTTTTAGGTCTAAAAGCGCTACAAGTCGAAGTGTCTTTATTATAAGTGTAACCATACGCTTCACATTGTTGTTGATTTGGTAAAACCATATTTGTACCGTCTGTAAAAGTTACTAAACCGTTAGATTGTACTTGCGCTGGTTTTACAGGACTTGCGTCTATAAATGGTATTTCAGAAGGAATAACTTTTTTTGTCATTACGGTATAAGTATTAATTCAATAGTAGATAATTCATAAGGTTTATAGTCAATTTTGTTAACTCTAAAAACCCTTTGCTTTATATATATTTTATCGTTAAAGTTAAATGTATTTATATCGGCTGCATTGAGATTTATTTTTAATGTCATAGTTCTAGTATCTGGATTGTATAGTTCGCTTAGATACGGTAACCAATACATATTAAATAAATTCATAGAAGTTGGGTTACCTAAACCAACTAATTGACATTCTCCAAAATGAAAATCTTGAGTATCAGTAGTTGCTGGGGGTTGGCTCGTAACGATAGGTAGTGCGCTAAAATGACTAAATTGTAAATATTGATTTTCCGCTGAAACTTCAGCTACCCCGTTTTGCTCAGGTACATAATAAGTTGTAGTAGGCATAGTTACAAGACCATTATTAAATAATATTCTCGGTAAATTATCAATAGCTTCGTAACCTTCTTCTTCGTTACCGCCGTATATTACTGGTATAACTAAATCAAAATCATTATGTAACGGCTTCACAATAGTTGCGGCAAAAGGGTTTGCTTCTATTTTTTCTTCTCCATCTAATACTGTCAAAGCTGAGGCGTCATAAACTTTACTTCCGTATAAAAAACCACCCGCAGCATTTTTATAATGATTAAAAGCAAAATCGTCTCCATCTTCTTCAAATTGAAATATTGTCGTTTTATTTAAATCTGTTAAAGGTGCTAGTTTTATATCTTGTACATCAATTTTATCCGTCCAGTCTTGAGGTATACTTCTAGAATCTAAAGATAAATCGTTAATATTTTGACTGTTTGTATTTTTTACAAATACATCTTTGTACGGCTCTATAATTATATTGTTAGGATTGTTTTTATCTGGTATTGCAATTAAATTAAACATTGTCATTATACCGCTTAAAAAATCCCACTGTTTAAGTTCTCCTCTTAATGTTTGTAATATAGAGTTACTAGCTACTATTGAAACGCTAGAATCCCAATATATTTCTGCATAATAACAAGTAACCCCTGAACTAATAGTAGATTTTGCTCTTACTGTTAAGGTGTCTCCAGCGGTCATATATACGTCAAAATTTCCTTGATATGTATAATTATTATTAAGCAAACCTTGAGCGTTATACGTCTGTTGATTTATAGCAGTTGTATTAAGCAACCACTCAACAGTAACTGTTTGAGCGCTTGAATTAGTTACTAAAAAACCTAAGTTATAATCTACATTATACGATTCTCCAGTAACAGTAGCGGTCAATACTCCAGTTGTAGTATCATAGTTAGGAGGCGTCCAGATAGTCCAAGTACCCGCCGCTGGTAATACTGGTATATTAGTATAAGAAGTTCCAATAGGAACGGCTGGAGGCGAAGCAGTAGGATTTACTGGATCAAATGAAAAAGCTCCATAATACAAATCGTCTACTCCAGCTGGTGCTGGATTGTTATCAGAACCCCAGTTAAAATCCATAAATAAACTTTCAAAACCAATAGTATTAAAAAATTCACTTGTATAAGAAAAAGGCGTAGCTTCAAATATTCTATTAATTAAATATTTAATTTGTATAAAAGGTCTAAATACTTCTTCAAGTCTTGTAAGCTCAGGCATACCAGAAGTTCCGTTTGTACCGTCTGACAAGTTTATACTACCTATCCAGTTTACAAAAGGGTATTTTAAAACATTTGTGTTACCAGTACCTAAAGTTGGATCGTAGGCAAAACTTTCAGTAGATAAAGTAGTCGCTAATTGTAAACCCGTTCCGCTATTCCAACTATTTTCTATATTAGTATAATTATAAGTATGAGTTAATTCTGCTAAATCTATGTCGTTAAAAGTTCTATCTTTTAGTAAGTCAGCTAAAGCTATTGCTTCAGAATATAAATTTACATTATAACTTATTTCTCCGTCTTTATCGTTTATGTCTATTAATCTTAAATATCCTTCAAAGATTACAAGACCGTCTTGTTTTAGTATAGACTTTGTTTTAACATACGGATTAAAACTAAAACCAGAAGTAGATCTAGTTATATCAAATATATTGTCAAAAATTTTATTATTTCTCTTACTAGCTGGTAAATTAAAAGCCTTGCTATATGATTGTACTTTTTCTGCGACGTTTTTAAAATCGTCAACACTAAGGGTTAAAGGTATTGCTTCTTCTTCGTATAAGTCTAGCAGTACTTCGCCAGAGCTTAGATTTTGTATTGCTCCGCTCGGTGTGTAATTGTCTTGTTGTACAGATACGCTATTTATTCCAGCAACCAATACTCCGTCTGTACTAATAACAATAATATCGTTAGTGCTTTGCGCTATAAAAGGCAAAGTTAATGTACCCGTAAGACCCGTACCTATTAAACCAGAAGTTACTAAAACATTATTAGAGTAATGTCTAAATTCTAAACCAGATAAATTTACTGCAACGTCAATAAAACAAGTATAATTTGTACCTATTTGTAAACTAGACAACCTTTGAGCAAAACCTGATTCTGTCGCTAAAGTAACCGCACCGCCTGACTCAGTAGGTAAAGCAGCGGTAAAACCAAAACGTCTAAAACTATTTACGTTAATAGTTGAGTTATTTATAAAATTATCTATGCTTGTTATACTTGCGTTTGATCCTGAATTATTAAAAGTAGTAAACTGCGTACCGTCAGTATAAAATTCGTTACCAGTTGTAGCTAAAGGAGTAAAACCATTAAAATATTGCGGAAATAATATTAGTTGTAAACTCATTATATAGATTGTGTTTTTAGAGTTCTAGTTAATAATATATCAAATGTATATTGTATTAATTTATCGTTAGCTACTGTTTTTCTAGTGTGTGTTTTTGTTTGTAACGTAACTGGTATTACATAATCATTTTTTAATAAAGTCGTTTCTGTAATATCTTTATATCCTTTAAGCATATATATTTCAGGACTGTTTACAAGCTCTTCTAATATTACGTTGTCATTTTCGCTTATATAATCTGTATTTATTTTTAGAGATTCCGTTGCATTAACTCTAAATGTTTTTTTACCGCCTCTATGACTATAACTTCTATACTTACTTTCGTTCCAAGTTCCGTGTAATTGACTATAAGTAGTTCCTTGCGTAGTTATACTTTTAGTTGATTTTAAAGTAAAAGTGTAATAGTCCCACGCACCCCATTGATTTAACCAGCATAAACGTACGCTTTCAAACTGCCTTTCGTCAGGACAATTTAAATTTATAGTATATGTTTGAGTCATATTGGTAGGAGTAGAATCTCTTGCTACAACTGTATAGTAACCGCCTTGTATTGTACCTAGCGATACTAAACTTGAAAAAGTACTTGTTGTATCGTTTCTTAAATTAGCTGGGTAAACTCCAGCGTATAATAAAAATCTATCGCTTTGTGTTAAAAAAAAGAAACCAGATACTGGAAAAGCACCATTATCTACATTTTTTGTAACAACGTCAGTACCTAGCAGCGAACCCGTACTTGAGTAATATGTAAAAAGTAAATCGTTTACTTTGTTTGCTAAAGTTTGTGAGCTTTGTAAAAAAGCAAAAGTTCCGTAATCGTCTATATTTGCGTAAAGTTGAGTAGGAGAATTTGTTAAAAATTTCTTAGACGTAGACCCTACTTTAAAGTCTTCTAAATCAAAACCAAAGTCTATTCCGTTGGTTGTCAATACGTTATCGTTTTTTACATAGCCGTTAAATATCTTGTACATATCGCTTACTACTTCAGTACCAGTTGCTAAAGATACTACATTGTTTTGCAAGTATTCTACGCTAAATTTAATCTGCATAAATCTAAATACATTTTCGTTTTTAGAATATTTATCTGTTAAATGTATAGGTACTCTATTATCTTCATTAATAGTAACGCCTTTATACAAACTATCATTTGCTGCTAAATTATCTGAGCTTACATAGTTTTCTATTATATTACTAAAATCAAATATTCCTACTCCTGCGTTATTAGGCGTCGTTTTAAAAGTACCTATTAAACTTGCAGTATTATTTACGTTTGGAGATAATTTGCTTATATGTACTTCTGCAACAAATTTAACTTTTGTTTGATTTGCTACTGCGTCGTTGTTTGATATAACAAAGATAATTTCTGAACCTACTGGAGTTAGAAAAAATCTTGGTTTTTGTTCTATTACTGAGTTAGCCATTTTATTTTTTTTATGCTCGTTCTATATTTGGAAAAGTTACTAGCGTGTCTATTACGTCTTCTTTTATTTCTGGTGCTACTTCTAATTTAAATTCAGATAAACCTAACATTAAAGAGTCTTGAAAAAAACTTACGCCTTTTATACCTTTTATCCATAACACTCTCATTATAGCTATTGCTATGCTTTTAGCTGGTATAAACCTACCAGTAACTGAGCTTCTATTAATATTCTTTTTTCTTATAAACGACCTTATACCTTTTTCCATACCGCCTTTTTTTCCAGTTCCGCTACCAAATCTATAAGGGCTAATTTGACTATTGCCGTTGTAGTCTACATATTTTCTTATACCGCTATGACTTCCTTTGTGTATACCAGTTTTTATGCTACCGCCAACTCCTGAAACTCCTTTATCTACAAAAGTCCCATAATTAGCCATAGAAAATTCTACAACGTAGCTTTCGCCTTCGTCTATAACTCTTGATGATATAGAGTTTTCTAAATCTCCGCCACCTTTACCAGCTGCTACAAGTCGTTCTTTTGCCTCTTGTACAACATCTCGACCCCAACTTTTAAGGTATCGTTGTAAATGTTTATACTCGTAAGCGCCCATTATACAAGCCCAGCAAATATTTCTACTTGTACATCAGTTGTAGCTGAAGGTCTTACTTGTACTGTAACTACATCTGCTAAACCACTAAACGCTGGAGTAGAGTCTGCTTCTCCTAGTATACCGTCTTCTGTTTGGTATAAAACGTGAGACCCTCCAGATCTAATTGTTACTTGATAGTTAGTACCTGAGGTTACAAAAGCAACCATTATATCTTGATCAGTACTAAGATTTGTAATTCTAAAATACTTACAATTTTCTACATCTAAAGCTCCAGCCGATCCGTGAGGCGTAGAATTAAATACTGCTACTGTCGTAGTTTGTGAGTGTGTACAAGTTAAGATTCTTTCGAATACATCTACAATACCAGTGGTAGTTACTGTATTTGTAGAACCTCTAACTGATCCGTTAAGTGTTACTGATTCTGAAATTGTTGTTACTAAATCCGCCATAATTATTTTTTCTTTTTATTATCTATTTGTTTTAATTTTTTGATTGCCCAGTTAACGCCACTTGTACCTCCCCAACCTAGCCACGCTACATAACCTTTATCTTTCCACGGGGTGCTTTTATTTTCAGCGCTAACCTCTGCGTTTTTTTCGTGTCTTTTAAATGAAGCCATTCTTGAGATCGTGTCTCTCGAAATCTTAGTTTTTGAGCAGAGCTGGTTGGCTCTGGTTAACCCTGTTTTCGTCATTCCTTTTACTTCGTCCCTACCGTGTTCGTCTATCCAACGTAAAACTTTACAAGCGTTATTACTTGCGCTTTCTGGGTAGTCGTTGTAAGTTTCAAACTTTACGCTAATAGCTTCTAACTTTTCTAATAAATCGTCGTAGTTCATAAATGTATTGTTATTTTAAAAAAACCTATTGTTATTTTATATTTACCTATTTTAAATTTCATTAGTAACCAGCTCCGTTAGTTGATACTGGTATTTGACAAGTATCAAAATCATTAATAACTTTTACCCCTACATTAAAAACCCAGCCACTAGCTAGATCGTCAAACCGTTCCTGAAAAGGATCTAAGTTAAATTGATCTTGAGTAAAATAAACTGGAAAATTAATATCATTTACTCCAGCTAAAGATTGTCTCGAACTATGTCTTAACATACCAATAAAATCAGTAGCTATATTTAAAGTGTTATTCCAAACTTCTTGTTGATTATTATTTCTATTTATTAACTTAGTCAAGTCTGCAATAGGTTTAACTTCAGTACCCATATCGTTATCTACTAAGTCCATAATAAATAACTGAAAGTTATATACTAACTCACTATCTCCAGTTGTTACGTTTACTGGGTTTATATGTAGCAAAGGCATTTTTAAATTTTTGCTAATTGCTACGTCGTATATGTCGCCTACTGATACCGTAGAAATTTGTTCGTGATATTCTCCTAGCCTAGCCATAAAATTGACTACGTTATTATATGTTTTGTTATTGACTGACATTATTTAGTTTTACGTTATTTTGACTTTGTAAATCTGTTTCGTAGCTTAACCAAGTTAAAGCCTCTAGCAAATTTATTTTTGTTACTTCATTTAAATTAATTATATTACCATTTGCTAACCTATACATTACTCCAAACCAATTCCACTTTTTAGCAAAGTCTCCATCTCCTATTGCTTGTTCGTTGCCTTTGTGTCCTGAGTCAAACACGATAGCAAAATCGTTAATAATATCGACCCGAAATTGTAAAAAAAAACCAGAGAATCTTGTACTTTCTCAGCTGGTATTTTTTTCATTATCTCAGCCCGTTTCTTTATGTTACCGTCGTAAGCCTCTATATTATAATAGTTGTCTTTTTTTTCTACAACGGGTCTAAACAATATAGCCATTATTTCAGGCATACTATTTTGTATGTCTTGTATGTAGGTTTCTAAATCAACAAATTCTCCGAGAGTCATTTGCTCAAGGTCAGGGTGGAAACCGTACTCAACTCCTTCTATTTCTATTATCTCTCTCAAGCAAGTTTCTTCGTTTTTTTGCATAGAAGAAAGTCCTTGCAAAATAGCTGCGATATGATATACTTCTAATTTGTTTAATACTTTTTCTGGTATATCAGATAACGCAAGTATCGTTTCTTTTGCCTCTTTTATTTTACTATATCCTTGTATAGTAACTAATTTAGCCCAATTTTCTAATGTTACATCTGACCAATTACTTATAACATTATAGGACTTTTTTTTGCCCTTTTGTTTAACTTGTACTTTCATATATTATATAATAGAAAATTTTGTTTTTTAGTTTATTGTATTATATTTGCGGCGTTTTAGTTAGTGAAGTTAGGGGGTTAGAGATTAATTCTTCTTTATTTTTATTACTGTTTTTCTATTTTTTCTAACCCCTTTTTTTATTGTACATAATACCTACCTAAGTTCGGGTTATCTAAATGGTAAATTATATTATATCTTACTGCGTCAATTCCGTGATTATAAGCGTCAACAAATAACTTAGAACCTTTATCTGCGTATATATAGTTGTTTAATTCTTTAGCTAAATTTATACACTCTTTTGTTATTACTATGTCGTAGTCTAACATTCTAGTTATACCGCTTTCAATAGTTCCTTTTTTGACTGGTTTTATATTTACTCCTAAATGTCTTAAGTCCTCTATTAGTCTAGGTTCTGCGCTATCGCCTATAATTAATTTATCTCCTACTTTCTCTAATATAAGCTCTGCTAATTGATGAGACTTTAATCCGTTCTTGTATAAGTGTTCTTTTAGATATATTATTTTTTTCTTTTTATCTATTGCTACTTCTACTAAGCTATCTGGATCAACACTAAAACCAAAGTCCATACCGCAACTGGTTTGTAGTCCGTCAGGATTAAATTCTCCTATTGACCAATTTTCAAAGACTACTCCTTCTGCTTTGTCTAACCAGCCCCCAAGTATTTTATGTTTGTACTTTTTAAAGTTCCTATGTTTTATAGCCTCTACACGCTCTAGGAAGCTCTGAGACAGATTATCTTTGTTGTCAAGGTATGTACTATGTATATAACATATATTGTCTCTAACGCCGTTAAAACCAGCTTGTACGCCTTTGTCTTCAAAAAACCTTTTATATATCCAGTGTTCTTTTGTTACTGGATTTAATATAAGTATGATTCTATTTTGTATACCTTTTTCTCTTATACTTAAATCAATAGTATCAAATATGTCTTCGTCTATTAATTCTTCTGCTTCGTCAAGTACCCAGCAACTTATACCTTGTAAAGATTTTAAACTTGCGGTCTGGTTACCAGCGCTAGTCTTTATACCTCTAAATAATATATCGCTATTGTTTTTAGTGTTTATTACTTCTGCTTTGTTTACACTAAATATATTATCATATCCTAACAAAGTTATTTTTTCTAAAAATTCTGGTATTATTGATAGGTGCGCAGATACCATAGTAAACCTAGTAAACAATACTCGTATTCCTGCGGTCATTGTAAGTAGCGTAAGAAATACAGTTGCAGCAAAAGATTTACCAGACCCTCGACCCCCAGTTATTATAAAATATCTAGCATCAGAATCAAATAGCGGATTATATTTTTTACTCAGTTTCAGAATCTATAAATGTTATTAGCGGCATATTTAAAGTTTCTTCGTTGCTAGTTACATCTACTCTTTGTTGAGGTCGACCGTAAAAATATTCAAAGTATAACTTGACCGCCCATTGTTCTTTTTTCTCTAAACCTTTTTTTAATGACTCTAAAGCTAAGTCGTTTAAAGGTGTTAATTTTTCTATTAGCTTTTGTTCTTCAGCTTTTGGCTTACGTCCAGCTCCTATTCTTTTACCTCCGTGTGTACTCATTTTGAAATAATTTGATTAATCAAGTCTTTATATATAATAGATTTTATTCGTATTCATTTGGTAACATTAACTTGATATTTAATTCTGTAAGCGCCCAAATTCTTATTTGGTCTGCATATATCTCAAATTCTTTACTATTCATTTTAGCCGTACTTTTTACTTTTTGTAAACCTATTTGTTTATCGTTAACCTCTATACTTTCCCAAAGACTAGCAAACTTTACTTTAAGTGTATCGTGCATTTCGTCAGGAAAATATCCTAGCTCATTTGCTAACGGTTGTACTATACAAGCCCAGTAGTAATTGTTTTGCATATTTGATCTGTTATTTCTTTGCTTACTTACTTTAACTATATAATCGCTATCTAACTCTTTTAGATAATTATATAACGTCTGTTTATCTTGGCTTGTATGTATTACAAAATTCATTTAAAAATCGTCGTTAATACCTCGTTCGCCTATTAACATTTCTTTAGCTCCGTCCCATAATTTTTCGTGTCTTTTCTTTTTACTCAAAGACGCTTCAGTTCTTTTTATTGTAGGCATACCCTCTTTTGGTTCGCTAGTCATATATTTACCGCAAGGACATTCTGACCCTTTAGTTACCCAGTTACCGTCTCTGTATACAATAGAGATTTTTTTAATCTCTTTTTCATAGTCTCCGCATTCACATTTGTATTTCATTTTGCTAAGCCTCCAGTTATTGTATTACTTTTTACTCTATCTAGTTCAAAGTTTAAATGATCTATTGCTTTTTTTATATCTTGTTCAATAGGGTTGCCGTCTTTTTTACCAGCTCTTAATAAATATGTTATAGCCGTTCCTAAATTATAGTTGTCAGCTTGAAAGTCTTCTATTACTTTTCTAGCTTCTATTTTGTATTTTTTACCTATATAGTATTTTGGTATATTATTCATTTGTATTATATTTTTCGTAAAGTTTTGTTATAGCGTCAAAACAAGTACTTATACAAGAGCTGCAATTTGTACCCGTGCTATAATTAGTATTATATATTGTATTGTACAAAGTTATAAGTTTAGCTTTGTCAGTATGGTTTTTTGCTCGACCGCTTTTTATTTTAGGGTACAACTCTAATATTTCTTCGATTATATCTTGAGGTAAATCTTTTGGGTTTTCTACTTTAGTTGTTTTTAACCATTTACCTTTAGGACATTCCATAGGCGCTATCCTTGATTTTACTTTCATAAAACACTTACAAATTGCGCAGTTACCTAATAGACTTAAATAGTGTTCACAAGATTTACATATTGACATACGTTCTTTGTAAACTTCATTTGCTACAAAAAATTTCATTTTTCTTTTTTCTTTGTTTTAATTTGTCTCTCTAAGTTTTCAATACTACATTTTTTCCAATTTGGACTTTGAAATCCAAACTGCATAATAAAACTATTTTTCTTTATCGGATTGTACAATTTCATTACATTTTGTTTTTAGTTCCGTTCTTACTTTGTCTATTGTCGTAAACAAACTATTTCTACTTATTTTTGTTTTTTTAGCAAGTGAGTCGAGCGTGTTCCCTTCATAGTAGTAAAGTTTAAAAATTTCTTTATCGTACCAGTGATGTTTATCTAACTCCGTTTCAATTAAAACAATTTTCTTTTCTTTGTCTTCGTCGTATACAGTTTCACTTTCTGAAATATAGCGTAGCATCTTAGCGTCAGAGTAAGATTCCAACTTGCTACAATTATCCATAGTTGAACTATAAACATAATTGGAATTATCAATATTCGTATAATATTTTTCATATTTGTAATAAAAATTAGATCTTGTACTTGTTAAAGCTCTTTTTAAAGCAACCGCTCCGTATCTTGTAACCCCTTCTATTCCGTCTTTATCATATATATTTTTTAGAGTTTCTGGGTTCATTTGTAAGAAATAAAGCATTAATTCTTGTACTGCGTTATTAATTTTGTTTTCGTCTTTACATATACCATAAGCCATTTTTCTAAATTTTTCTGTAAGATCTGCTATTTCAATATAAATCTTATTCATTTTCTGGCTCTAGTAATTCTATTTTATCTACGGTATCTAATAGTAATTGTTCTAAAACAACTTTATACGCTCTTACAGTAGCTCTATTATTTCTTGATTCAATACCAGCAAAAAAACCATTTGTAGCAACTGATATATTTATAGGTATAATCATTAACCAGTCGTAATAATTATTTTCTTTTACTCCTTTACCGTAACCGTTATGATATTCTATGATAGTGTTTACAACGTCTATATAGTTGTTGTATTTTGTTTTTGTAGATAAGTCCTTAGCAAACTCAAAACAAGTGTTTATATACAATTCTACGGCTTGTCTGTGTTCGTTACTTGCATATATAGGAGTTACCATACGACAAGTATATGTAAAAAAACTTATTCGATACCTTTATCTTTTTTTAAGTTTTTAACAGTTAATTTGTAATAAGTTATTTTTTCTTCATAATCTGGTCTACTCATTTTTATAGTAAACCTAGAAACTACTTCTAGTTCTTCAGCCGTGCCTTCGCCGTACAAAGCGTCTAAATTTAAGCCAAAACGATATTGTTCTCCACTTCTAAACATATTACAGGCTACGCATTGGACTTGACAATTTTTTTCGTCAAATCTTGTACTAATATGTTTACGGCTTTGAAAGTGTCCGCATTGTAATTTTTTATAATGGTCTACTTTACCGCAAGTAAAACATTGAGCTAAACCGTACTCAGTTGCGTTTCTTAATCTAATAAACAAACTAAATACTTTATCTAACTCTTTTTTTAATTTACTTATTGATTTCATAGCCCAAGTCTTTACGCCACTCATTTTGTAATTTATTTTTTCTAGTTATATATTTTTGACCTCTTAATTCTGGATTGTCTTGTTGTAGTTTTGCTCTTGCTCTTTTAATACTTGGAGCTGACGTTAATTTACCTAAAGAATATATTTTTAAAAAATCTTGAGCTGAACAGTCTCCGTTAATATCAAAAGTTTTAAATTCTTCGTGCCAAATATTACTACATAATCTATAATCGTTATCTCTTAAGTGTGAAAATTTTTCTAAATAATATCTGACTTTTTGTTTTGTATTCATTGTATTAGTTTTATTAGTGATATAACAGTTATAACATATACTGCTACTGTTATTAGAATACCTATCCAACCTAGAATAGATATGCCTATTAGTTTTGTTTTTTTCATTCTAAAAATATTATAGGGTCTTGATAATAAAGTGTTTTGTCTTTTTCTTTACCTAAAGTATGTACTTCGTAGTAAGCGTTATCAACTTTTTTTTTGTGTTCGTAAGTCCACTTATAAAAAGTTCTAATATTTAAAAAAGGTTCGTCTTTACCAAATCTAACTCCAATAGAGAAAGCGTCTTCTAACTGATTGAAAGTCAGGTTTTTAAATCTATTTTCCTTTTGTAAATCATTTGCAAATATTTTACTTAAAGCTGCTATTGTTTTACCGTCTGGATTTTGACCTATTTCTATTGCAGTTTTATGTAATAGCTCATATACTTTTTCTGTTAATTCTTTTAGCTCTTCTTGTTTTAGTGTCTTCATAAATATTTTTTTCCGTCCATATATTCGTTTAGTTGTTTATCAATTTTACTCATAGTTAATTTACCTTTATCTCGAGACTCCCAGTTTCGTACCGCTGCCTTCCAAGACTTCATTTTATTTTTACCTACATACCAGTCTTTAGATTCATAAAAATTAATAAAAGTTTCTGCGTTAAGATTATTATTTCGCTCTTTACAATAAATCTTAACTTCATCTAAAGTTGGTTTTTTAAAGCGCTTATTATTACTAACTGTAAGTTTATTATTAATACTTGTATTATTATTCTTTAAACTTTTATCGTATAGGTCGTTCAACTTTTCTGGTATAGCCCCTGCGATAATTCTAATATACCTATGATCTATTTGTCGTGTACCTTTTTTATAAGTATATTCTATTTTAATGTAACCAGCTTTAACTAAATCGCTAACCCAACCAGAAATTGTACCTTTACTTTTACCGTATAAATCTGCAAAATATCTATTACTAGCAAAGCAGTCTCCGTTCATATTACATAAAGCAGTAATTTCTGCATATAATAATTTTACATTTGGTTTAAGATTTTCGTCGTATCTTATTGTAGAAGGTAGTATAGCGTAATAGTTAGGTTTATTCATTATAAAATCTCTATTGTATAATAATAATTTTTAAGTGCTAACTTAATATTTTCTAATTGTTTTACAAAATCTAACTCAGCAACTTTAATTAATGTAGACGCTTCGCCGCTTTTTACTGCAATAATTATATCGTCTAAATTTTTAGGAGCTTCTTTAACTCCTTTTTTAATTAAGTATTCTTTTATATCAGATCCTTTACTAAATATTTCTTTTAAACCTTCTATGTTTTTATATGCTTTGTAAACTTTATTATAAGATTCTCTGTATAATTCCCAGTTTTTATAGTTGCCTTCGTGTTGATGCTCATAGTAATTAATTAAAGTTCTATCTCTATTTAACATAGAGCCGATAATTTTTTTATGTACATTTGCTTCTTTAAGACCTATAACAGACGCTATTTGTCTAGCAATTATTAAAGGTCTTTTTCTGCTTTTATCTTGCATTAAACCTTTTGGTATTTCTAAAACCTTTTCTGTTAGTTTACATATAGCTTTAAAATTATGCTTGTCAACCATTTTAAAAAGGCATATCGTTATCAGAGGTTACAAAGTCTTGAGCTTTAAATTCTGATCCACTTTTAGAAAATCGCCAACCGTCTATTTGATTATAATATTTACCGTTATATTCTCTTGAGTATACGTTGCACCAAATTTGTACGTTTTCTCCTATTTTTAATTTATTTAAATCTTTTATTTTATCGTCTCCAAAAGCAGTTATACATACTTCGTTATTGTATTCGTTTTCTGTTTGTACTATACAAGACTGCTTAATCCACGCTTTACCGTTTTTACTTGTACCTCCTTCAGCTTCTAGTATTTTAATTAATTTACCTTCTATTTGCATTATTTCTTTGTTTTTTTATTAGACTTTGTTTTAATTTTTTCTAAGTTGTCTTCAGTTATTATATACTCGTAGCCGTCAGCTGCTTCTACTTTGCATTTAACAACTCCATTTTTAGACCATTTTTTAGATAATGTTAATACGTCGCTTAACCTATCTTGGTGTACGTCTAAATCGTAACCAGTAATTTTTAAATTTTTTACTTTGTATTTCATTTTATTATTATTTACGTTTAAATTCTTCGCTTTCGTCTTCTCCAAATACCCCTAACTCGTATAGACCAGTCATTTTAAGTACCGCTCTTGACATAGCTCTTTTTTCAGCCATTTCGACTACATACCAAGACATAGTGTTGCCGTCTTTAAAACCTTCGCCTTTTAAAGCAGATCCAAAAGTTTGTATAATTTCTTTACCTTTTATAGCAATAGCTTTCATAACACAAAAGTCTTTTTCGCATTTTACTATTTCATAGTCAAGTTTTATGTTTTCAATAGCTTGTATTTTTTCAATACCGCTACGAGTTATTATTATATAGTGTTGATGTTTGTATACGTCGTCTCTAGTTAGTCCGTATTTATTATAAGCGTTTTTTATTTTTTCAGTTGTCATATCGTTGTAATTAGTGCTTTTTTATTTTGTTTATTGTATAGTTCTTTATATTTATCTAATTTTTCTTGAGTCTTTTTATTTATACTTTCTGCGTCTTTACCATATATATCATACCACCAAGATCCTTTAGGCTCTACTTTAAAGTCATAAGTCTCGTTTAAATTTAAACCAGTCATTTTTACATAATCTTTATAGGCTTTGTCTACTTGCTTAGGCGTACCAAATATTCTTATACTTGGTTCTACTTTTTCAATATCAGTAAACCAGCCTTCAGGAGATAACTTACTTATAGTTTTATATATACCGTTATTATAAAAGTGATATTCTTTACAAATTAACTCCATACTGTATTGTCTTTATAGTTATAGTATTCTGTTTTAAACTCTATAAACAAATCAATAATATCGTCTTTAGATAATTCGTCTAAAAACTTTTTTCTAAGTTCTTCGTTTAAGGCAATAACAGTTCTTGAAAAATAACTCTGACATTTGTTAAGCCAGACTGCGTTATGTTTTACTGCGTCTAATATAGACACAATAGCTTCTTCTTTATCAGTAGCTTCTAGCATTTTGTAATCGTATTTCATTTTTTATAATTTTTCAATTAATAACTCGTACTCTTTAATTTCGTTTTGTGTTAACCAGTCATAATCATTACTAGTAAACTTCTGCATTAATTCCATAATTTTTTTGTAGTCAAATTTTCTTAGTGATGTTCCTAAAATACTCTCGAACTCATAGTGATTATTAACTAGCAGTCTAATGTATCTCCCTAGTATTGTCTGTCTAATGTCTTTCTTTGTCATTTTGTGTTTGTTTTAGTTAATATACAACAAAACTAAACAAAATATATGACATATACAAGTTTATTAACAAAAAATGTTAATATATTCCTAGTATAATAAATATAATTACTACTATAAGATTGAGAATATATACAAGAGATCCTACTATTATTGTATATAAAAGAGATTTAGAAATTATCCTTAATAGATTTTTCACTATAAAGGCATTAATAGATTAATCGGTAAAGTACCATTGTTTAAGATAACTGCGCACCCTATCGCTTGTTTTTTAAAGTTTTTAGCATAAGCTGAAGCATAGCTTTTACTGTCTACTCCGCAGCCCACTTGCATACCAAATACTCTAAATTTTTTACCTACATACCAGCGAGTATAGGCTTCAGTGTGAGTATGACCACATACGCTTGACATTAAGTTGTTTTTTGCTTTTGTTTGAGCTTGACCTCCTTCGCCGTGTTCGTAAAGAACTTCGTCGTATGTAACACTTTCTACCCAGTTCCAATTTGGAGTTCCTAAAACTTCGTTGTAAGACCTAATCCACGCAGAAGGTATACCGCCACTAAAACTTTTTCTAGCAGCCATACGGTCGTGATTGCCTATACATACGTCGGCTACTGGAAAAGCTTTATACCAATTTTGTATTTTTTTAATACTTTCTTCTAACTCCATACCCGCCGAAAGCCCGTCAGGATCTGGTTCGTGATATGAATAAGCGTGGTTATCTAATATGTCTCCAATAAATATTACTTGGTTACAATTATAAGTTTTATACTGTTGTATGCAAAACTCTAAATAACCTTCTAAACAAAAGGGTTCGTGCAAGTCTCCGATAACTAGAATATTTCTAGTTTCGGATTCTCGCATTTTTTTTAAAGCCGCTATTTCGTGAGGTTTTAACCTAAAGCGGTTTGTCATTATTTTTTAATTTTGTTAGGTATCAACTTATTTACAACCCACATAATCTTATTTAAGATTGAGTTGTCTTTTTCTGTTGGCGTTAACCTTACAATAATTTCAGCAATTCCTAAGATTGCTAATAAAATTTCAGTCCATTTCATAGTTTATCGATTTTTAATTATTAATTTAATGTTTTCGCCGCCTAAATTTATTATTTCTTTCATTAGTAAATCCATAGCTAAAGTAGAGTTACCAACAAAGTCTTGTTGACGAGTTTGACCTACTAGAATACAACCTCTAGTATGAGACGGTTTGTTACCTCTGTGAAATAATATATAAGAACGGTTAGGCACGTCTTCAACTATTAAGTGTAAATAGTCTCTAGTTGCGCTTTGTCTAGCTGGTCTTAAGTTTACTTTGTATTCTCCAGCTGGTATACTAGATATACTTCTTTGATTGTCTTTATAAGGCAACTCTAAAGTATCGCAAAATAATTCTCCGTTAAGGTATAATTTACCAATAGTAGATTTATCCGTAAAAGTATCTCTAATTATAAGTAAATTAACGCCCTTGTCCTCTGTAATGTTTTTTGTAGGCATTTTGTCCTCGACTTGCGTTTTTGGAGTGTACTCCTTTTCTTTTTTTTCTAGTAGCTCTAAAAGAGTTAACAGTAAACTTTTTAGCCATTTTTTAATTTTTGTCAAATTTTATAAATTTATATATAGTAAAAGCTATTGCTAATATTAAAGATACAAAAGTTAATACTTCGTTGCAGTCTGTAATACTAAAACCAATAGCGCTTCCGTTAGCTATTCCTACTTGTACCGTGTCCTTTAGATTGTTCATCTTTTTTAGTTTTGAGCTTATCCAAATAGGACTTTAGCTTTGTTATATTAATTGTTTTAGTTTTATAATACTTTTTCATTAATTTAAATTGCCTATTGTATTTCTTAAAGTATAGTCGTTTAGATTTTTTGTAGGTCGTTCTAAATTCATACCGTTATAATAAGCGTTTTCGTCTGGGTCTATTTCAGCTCCAGTATTAAGATTGTATTCTGGGAATAATGTTTTGTTATTTCTTATATACTCGATCATACGCTCAGTATAATATTCTGCCGTATTCCTTACTTCTTCTCTAAGGTGTTGCGCTTCAGCCGTACTTAAAGCCGTACCAGTCTCAGATGTTTTAGAAAATATGTTACCGTTTTCTATTTTAAACCTTAAAAAAGGGATTGCGTGATAAAAAGCCCAGTTAGGTAGCATATCGCCTATATACTCGTCTAAAAGCGTCTTATACGCTTCGTTACCTACGTTTCCTATTGTACCAGCCGTTATAAGGCTTTTCAATTTTTCAAAGAGCCGTGAACCAAGTTTTGGTTCTACATACAATTTTTGACTTTGACGTATATAAGGCAATATTAAATTGGTGTCGACATTAAGGTTAATAGCCGTACTGTCTTTTAATTTTTGTTCTGATATAAATAAAACGTAACTCATATTATCTTGGTGTTAAAAATCCTTCATTAATCATATTTATAGGCGCAGTAGCTACTAAATCGTCGTTCATATCAATAGTAAAACCTTCTGACCTTGCTTTTGCTTCGCTAATTAGTTGACTATCGTTTATAGGCGATTTAGCACCTCTTAAAGAAGTCTTAAAAATTAAACGGTTAAAGTAGTGCTTACATCTAGGGCCGCCCTTGTATAACCAGATTGAGTATGTTAAATCTCCGTTAGGCCCGAAACCTATTTCACGTCCTTGTCTATCAGAGTAATAAGAATCGTTTACTTGTATATCTGTCAACCTTAACAAGTCTTCTTTACGATATACTTTATTTGCTGACATCATACCCCTACAAAAGTCTCGACTATTAGCGCTGCTACCAGTACCAGATGCTTTTTTATATTCGTATCTTACTTTATAGTAGTTATTAAATGACTCATTTACGCCGTCTTGCTCACTCCTAGAGTTCGGTCTAGCAGTACCAGTAGAAGCTAAGTCCGTACGGTCGTTTACTAAAATATTAAGTTCTTCTTCAAAATTAAAATCTTGGTGTTCTCCGTGTACTACTTCTTCGTCTACAAGTTCCCAGTCTTCGTTTATGTCTTCGCCAAATTCTTGTATAAAATTAGACAAGTTTTGTCTGTTAGCTTTTATAGGTACGCAATTAGGTACTTTTTTACCGTCTTTTATTTTATGTCCGTAAGGCTCGTAACCTTCAGTACAAGGATTAGGACTTATAAATTCTTCTTTACAATTACACTTACTAAGATTCATTATTTGATCGTGGTCTTCGCAAGGCATATAGTAAGTATTACCGTCTTGAGTGTGTTCGTGATAACCGCTACAACCTAACCTTTCAGCTTCAGCTTCAGCTTCTTCTATTGTATCAAATAAAGGCAGCTCTATTCCGTCAGTTATCATAGATCCTACTTTACTAAATGTAGCTTTTTCTTCTACTGTTTGTTCTTCGTCTAAGGCTGGTAAACCTAAATCCTCTCTTATCTCATTCTGGGTCATAACCTCACGAACAGTTTTAGAGTCAAATTGTACTGTAATAGGTTTTAATTGTACAAACCCGACTTCTAAATCCATATTATTTACAGAGAATATAGTCTGTAAAGTGTCTAATATGTTTAATTGAAAACTTCTTACAACTGTTTGTACATAGAAGTTTGCAGCGTTTATAAGCTCGTCTGTATTAGAACTGAACCCGTTAGTACTATCAATACCCATAAGTGTCTTAGAAGTTACCCTATGAGCCGTAAGAATGTTTTGTACAAGCAGTTCTTGTAAGGCTAAGTATTGCTTGTCAGCGTCGCTTACACTTATAGGAGTTATTTCTGGAGTACGAGTTTTGTCGTCCGAAAATGTTAAAACAAATTTTCCAGAGTTTTTAGCGCCAGTAAATTTATCTATAAGGCTTTTTTCTATTTGATAGCGCTCCTCAGCCGTTGGTATACCGTTTGCAAAGCTAATAAAATACGATCCGCTAAAACCGTTTTCTATATTGTTTAAATGAAACTCAGCTACCTTTTGATCTACTAAAGCCCAGTTACAACCAGCTATATAGTCTGGCGTATGGTAACAGTCCATATTAGGGCTATATGATCCAGTATATAATAATTGACTAGCAGAGGTTCTATCGTTAACATTAAACGCTGCAATAGGGTACGGTTTATGAGTTCTTAAATTAGACCAGTCAGCGCTAATAAAATAAGTATCTATTTTTCCTAACTCGTTTGGTCGACCAGCTCTAACCCTTTCGACTGGAACGTGATAAATTTCTGCTATTTCTGTTTTTTCTTGATTCCAAATAATATGTATAGCGTACGCTCCTTGTAGTTTAAAATCAAAAGCTATCTTTTTTATCACTTGATGTAGTGTCTCTTTACCGTTAGCGTGTCTAAAAAACTTCTTTAGCTTAACGTACATATCTAAATTTTCGTCTTCGTCAGCTTCTATAACTATATCTTCTCCAGCTATCATATCCGCAGTAGCGTTAACAATAGCAGCGTGAGTACTTGAGTTGTAGTAAAGGTCAATTAGAAACTGCGGGTATAAATTTTTCCAGTCTTCAGTACCGTATTCTATATAATCTTTACCTCTAACTTCTTGTATTATAGGCGCAGTTTGAGTTTCTAAATTTATGCTTAAAATTTTATCGTTCATATTATTCGTTGTTAGTCCATTCTGGAGAATACATAATTGTTAATATTTCTTCATAGTTGTATTGCTGCAAACCTACTAAAAATTCTGGCGTTTCGCCTTCAAATTTTAAAACGCATTTCGTACCATCTAAAGAAAGTCTTAATGTATCTCTGCTAGTTTCTTTAACTTTTGTAAAGTCTATTAAATCTATGTTTTCTATGTTAAATATAACGTATTTCATATTTATTTTTTTATGGTACGTCAGTACTAAAAGTTGTACCGTTTACTAATGTACCAGAGTTTGAGTTTGTAGAACCGTCTGCAATAGTTGTTCCGCTACCTTCTTCGTTTCTCCAATAGCCTACTAAATTAGTGTCCTCTGATAAATCAGTTACAGTTCCAGAGTTATATATAGAAACTATATCTCCAGAAGTTTTAGCTGCATTAAACAAGCCTATTTCGTCAATATTACCTATCCAATATCCAGTTCCGCTAAGTCCGTTACGACCTAACTCAAAAACACTAGGAGTTCCAGACCAAGTTCCGAACGTAGTTTGTGTTGTACCTACTTGCGAACCGTCTATATATGCTTTAAATTCATTACCTCCTACGTTCCAAGTAAAAGCAAAATGATGAAAGTTACCATCTCCTTCAATACTACCAGCTGACGTAATAACTTGCGTATTAGTTCCAGCTGCTTTATACATAAATTTGAACTCATTAGAAGAATGTAAATATATAATAGTAGCTTGATTATTAGAATTTGTATAAAATTTAAATATAGGAGTATTGTCGCTTACATTAGATAATTTAGCCCAAGCAGAAATAGTACCTCTACTTACGTCGACAATACTAGCAGCGCTATTTAAATTAACATAATCGTCTACTCCAGCAAAACTTAAAGAATAAATATTGCTAAAAGTAACTGGGCTGCTACTTGCCCCTATGCTTTGTCCAAGTCTTAGTGCTAACATTAGTCGTTATATCCTATTCCTACTCCGCTTGTTAAAGTAATAGCCGTAATATTCATAAATAAAGTAGTACCAGCTGGTAAAGTAGTCTGCAAAGCAGATTCTCCAGTTGCGTCCGCTACTGTTATTGCAGAGACTACGCTTTCTACTGGAAAATGTACGCAGTAAAAATTTTTACTAGTTTGCGCCGCAGTAGTAAATATTTCTGTATTACCGTTTTTGCCTAATTGTTCTGTTAATAGTTGTTGTACGTTTTCGATCGCCATTTTTTATTTTTTTTTATTGTCCGTAATATATATAATTAGAGCCGCTAGGTTCTGGGTGTTGAGTGTATTTAACTTGCTCAGTACCGCTTTTATCTGCGACATACATTTTTCCTTTTGTTACAAGCCCTTTAACAACGCCTTTTGTACTTGCAGCTGGTGTTAATACGTCGTTTTCATTTACTGGAGCGTTACCAGATGAAATTGTAACTGTACCAGACCAAACAACTTCGTATATTTCAAACTGATAATATCCAGCTGGTTTTAAATTTACTGAAGTATATACGCTAGGCGTACTATCGTAGTCTACTTCAAATTTAGTATACCTTTCGTATATCTCTTGAGCGGTTGCGTATACATAATGTATAGACTTATCCATATCATTTGTAAATTTTAGCAAGTGTCTTATTTTGCTTGTAGCCGCTGAAGTGTCTATACGATTGTCTTCCGTTTGTATATAAAATATAAAGTCTGACTCCGTTGTAGCTTGTATCATATTATATAATAGAAAAAGTATAAATTTATTTGGTAAATAAAAAAAAAGAGTAACATTAGTTACTCCTTTTTAATATATGAAACTACTTATAAATTACACAGAAACTACAAATGGTGTTCCTTTGTTCGTGAATCCTGAGTTATCAAAAATACTAGTAGTATAATCTTCTAAAAACGCCATAGGCCTAGACTCCATACCAGTAAAGGTAAGAGTGTAACCGTTTCTGTCTCCAAACGCAGCGCCAGTATCAGCCGTTCCCGTGTTTAAATCCATACCGTTTTCGAAACCACAAGCTAAAATAACGTCGTGTCCTGACGATAATTTTGCGTTAAGTTCTACTAATATTCTAACTTTAGTCTGTCCTAAAAGTCTAATTTGGTTTTGGTCTTCTTTAGTTAATTTATTTAACATTATGTTTACCGTAGGAGTGTAAAAAATAGTACCGTTTTCTGTTGATCCAGTAATTGTATCAGTTACGTTTGCAACGCCTAAAGGCATTACATACTTGTAAATACTGTTACTATTCCAGTCAATAGAGTCTATTTCTTGAGGGTGCGTACCGTCGTAAGACCAGTCCGTACTACCAAAGTCTGAGTAAACCGAAAAATAAATATTCTTTACTCCCCCTGCGATTCTGGAGCAGTCAAGACCTCTACCTTTTGTAAGTGCTGTACAAGACATATTTTTTTATTTTTAAGGTTATAAAAGCAAGGGTTTTTACGCCCTTGCCTATTTAATTAATTTATTACGATACTAAAACTACGTCAGCTCCGATACCTACTTGAGTACCACCAGAGTATCTGCAAATTGCTCTAATATTTTGACTCCCGTCGATCGAACTGAGGTCTAGGAGATTTATATTTGCAGCGTCACTCAAAAGATCTGTCCCGAAATATAAATTTGACTTCTCAGCCGCAACTATTACGTCGTCCATCATTCCGTTACATACTGCTAATTTTAGACCTTCAAAAACTGCGTCGTAGTCTCCGTTCATAGAGTATGCATTAACATATCCTAAAGTAGAGATTGCAGAAATATATAATCTGTAAGTCTTAGGCGACATATAAAGATATAAATCGTCTTTTGTATAAACAGTTGTTGGAATAGCTGCTGAACAATTTTGTAAATTTTCTATAATGTTTGCAGCAGTATAAGCGTTACCAGCTCCACCAACATTTGCAACGTCAGTTACTGTTGCGT
>Ga0208767_1000648_pt1 | contig 28734 bp, 32 predicted proteins | sample VirMetDEL_Mar_21_FD_184514 | JGI IMG/M metagenome (GOLD analysis project Ga0208767, IMG submission 184514) | Aqueous microbial communities from the Delaware River and Bay under freshwater to marine salinity gradient to study organic matter... | ecosystem: Environmental > Aquatic > Marine >... | reverse complement strand
GATTTCGTTGTTTGAGGTTAGTTTGAGCTTGTAAGTTCTTTTATCATACCCTGAGTTGGGTATCTCAATGTTTGTATTATCCATTGAAATACGCGTATTACTTGCTGTATATCCAAATACTTCATACTCAACCATCACCTTATCAACTGGATTTTTACAGTAAGATTCGATGAATGATTGTGGTATTTGAGGAACGTAAGTTCGCAAAGTGCTTTCAACATAATCTTCTCCTGCTGGTATGGTTGTTCTAATAACCAACTCAGGATCAGTTGCTGCAATGATTTTTCTTAGATTACGATTAAGTGTGTGTCCTTTGGATGGAAAATACTGTTGTGGTTCACTGCCTACTTGTCCTAATTCTCCGTCTTTCATTCCGTCCCAAAAGAACAAACACCAATCACCCTCTTTTATCTCATCATCTGTTGTGATGTAGAGGTGTTTCCACCATTCTTCTGGCTTATCTGTAGGTATGTGATGTACCGTTGCTTCTTTTTTCATTTTAATCGGTTTTTGTTTTAGCACCATCTTTCAATGGTCTAGCTGCCAACTCCTCAGTGTATTCTCGCCTTAGCTAACTATTATTGCACCTAATATTGTTACATAATCCCTCTCAAATGGCATTCTCAATAGCATCCACTGCTCGCATATATGTGGTAACTAAGCTCTACTATTGAATTCAAGGGTACACTGGATAAAGTTATAGGAAGTGCCTCCTCCCATATTCTATATTAAATGCAACACTTGTGACTAACATTAATACATCGTTGATTATTTCCTTTATCTTCTTTTAGTGATTACTTAGTTCTCCCAATGCATAGGCTATAGTGTAGCTGAATTTAATCAGGAGCTCTCTATAGTTGAAGCATTTTTCGCTAATCACAAGGTCGTAGGTTTGACCTGTTTAAATAAGATGAGAGAGTTCTTCAACTCAGCAACCTGCATCGTGCGGGATTCGAACCCCCACTTATAGTCTGAACTCTCTCAATAAATTATCATCTGCCACCTGCCACGGTGGATGTAAAGCGAAGATACTGCCCTTAAATCTTCTTTAGGTGGTCACACCCTTGGCTACTTTACACAGAACAACAGACAACGCTCTTTGGCAAAGCTATAACTTACGGTAGGAACCTAGTTACTATCTGCTGTTCTCAGATGAATTATTTTTTACCACCAAGAAGTATAATATACTCTATCACCTTCTTCAATGGCATTCATAGCGTCTTTCAACGCTTCAAGAGTTTCTTCTTTATAATGTTCATCTGCATTACCACCATGAAAGAATCCTCCCCCTTGAGGTAATTTATCAGATATAATCAACTCTTGTAGAGTATTTATATCTTGTTCTTTTAATTCTACTTTGCAGCAGTTAAAAGAATCTATGTTACCAAAGGATTTGGCTCCTTTGCCACCTTTGTTAAAGTAAAGATCCGACATAAAAGCTTCAAGATTGGGATGTTTACGCCAGTAGTAAATCTCTTCTTCTCCTCCACTGTGTTCAAAGTCTACTTCTTTTCTGTTCTTTCCTTTGTATTTGTAAAGATAAGCATCAAGTCCCATAATCTTCTATTTTTAAATGTTTAAAGTCGTTTAATTCTTTTTCTTTTTTTTCTTGCATTTGTTCTTCCCAACATTGTTGGCATATATGTACGTCATCGCACTGACATGTTAATCCAGGTGCAATAGCATATAATGTGTCCATGTCTGCGGCTTCTTCTCTTGTCATTGATAGGTTAGTTTTGCAGTATTATTAAATCTTATCGCTTCTCCTATATTTATTGGGTACCCTTGGTCATCCTTTCTAAAGAAATACTTAGAGTCTTTTCTCCACATATATATTTGACCATCTAATTGGCTAAATACATATGCAAATGTATCTGCATAGAATATAGTACCTATTAGACTATCATTTTCATAATTGAAAATAGTTGGAGAATCTGCTTGAATCAAAGAGATATTCTGTGCTTGCAAAATAGTTGCAGAATATGCTATGAAAATGCAATTAATAAAAAATGATTTCATTATGATATGGTTTTGGTTACAATAGAATACATCAGGACTATGTGGATGCCCTGAATAAGAATACACGCTCACTTATACGTGCACCTACCAACATCTACTGATAGGAATTACAGACTTTCCGTTTACTGCTCCCTCTGTTAAGGGCCTCCCTGATATTTCGCAGGTTACGTTTAGCATAATGTGTCTCAGTAGTGGGTTACCTTTGCTTACCAAGCTTAGAACACTGGTCTGCCATCACGAATGGTTAGTTCGCTTGTCCTATTATTGTGCACACAACAAGACGGGCTTTTAATTTAATAAAAATAAAACCTAGCACTACTCGGTTTTAACATCAATGACCTACCCTTTCGAGGTAGTTAGCACACGTGGGAGAAATTCCACTTCATTGACTTTGCCATACTGTAATCGACTGCACAGTAACAGGATAGGATATAATCGTTCTACTCTCACATCATCTTATTGGCCAATAAGATTCAGATTAAGTGTTGTATCAATTATGCTGGCACATAACATCAACAACCCCTTTCGGGATACAGAGCGTATTGCTACACTTTGATTAGGCACTTCCGATTATACCATAAGTATTTAGGTTTTGCAACCTTTGTCCAGTTCTCTTTTTAGATAGAACATAGCATTTTACGTTTTATCAGGATAACTACTCAAATCCCTGACTTTATAAGCAACCACATACAGCTTACAGACTGTACTCTTTACTTATAACACTGATAGTTTTAGAACCCTGTAAGGTCTTTGTACTATCCATCCTTGTGTGCAACTGCTCCCCCTACAAGAAGGGTACTATTTACACGATGTTTTGTCTATTTCACACTACAGTTCAACGTCTGTAGTTTTAATTCCCGACAACATGGGAATACACATTCTATAGGACACTAATACTTAGATAAACTAAGATATAAGCCACGGCATGTGTTAAGCGTTGTATGGATTCTCACCATTCTATTAGACAGAGCAGACTCTAAAGGCTTAAGTCAAAGCTTATCCTTTCAAGAGTCTGTGTTGGTATCGCGAATACCAATCTGCCAAGAAATTCATTACGTATAGTCTAGATTCTATACGCTTTAAGGGATTCTATAAAACCTTATGGTTAAGCAGTTTTACGACATGCTTAGGTTCGATGTGAGATTAAAATACCTCACTGCCTGCAGGAAGAGGAGCATCCTCTACTACAGTCAAGGTTGCATCAGCAGCCTCAGATACAATGTTGTGTCCTGATTGACGAAACACTGTGCTAATTACCTCGTTCTTAAGCACTACAGTAGTGTAAGAAGTTGCGGTAGTATCACCGATAGAGTATGGCTCAACTGAACGAGTAACAAACTCGCCTGGAACCTGCTTACCTACCCAACTCTTAAGTTGAGAAGGAGAAGGGCCACGCCATACAGCATTACCTGTACTATCCTTTTGTTGTTGCATTACACGAGTACGTGTCACAGCAAAGGGATTGAAAGGGTCTGCAAACTCTGCGATAAAATACCCACGACCATCAGAGGTCTGGTTAAGCTTACCATCAACACCATCTTCGGCATCTACTACAGGTTTGCTTGGGTTGGTAGAAAGACGAAGAGACTTAAGTACCAGCATTGAATTATTATTGATTACGTCCATTTTGTGATTAGTTTTAGTTAGTGGACTCCGAGAATTACAAAACAAAAAGTATAGCAACTTACCACACCATTACATTCGGTTGCGGTTTAGTTAAATGCACAGGCAACTCTGTGGCTAACGGTCATCGAATATGTAATGATGAATGGTAAGTGCTATACTACACGATAAGGCGATAACGCTATAATGTACTAATTACAGAACAAAACAACACACCTAAAACGCTACGAAAATGACGGTGAAACACCAAGTACACTCAGTCGCCATCGCTTATCGCGCAAGTCATTATCAAGTTGCTTGATTTTTTCAAGCCGAAGACGCTCCGCACCGCCACCTCCCCGCCCCGCACTGCCTGTAATATTTGTAAAATAGTACGGAGTGGAGCGGAATTAGAGGGCGAAGCCTAAAATAGTTGGAAGCGGAGCGGTTTGCGGTTGCCCCATTCCATGTTAGACACATAAGTCTAACATAAAATGACGTGAGCGAAGCGAACTCCTTTATTGTTTGTTACTGCCCTTTCGGGTAACAACCAGAATCATAATTTCGTACCCTAATACCGTCAGGACTGGGTAGGAATGTAATTTTATTCTGCAAGCTGTTATAAAGTTGTTTGATTTTTTAAAGCCAAAAGGCACACACCTCAGCCCCGAAGGACTGAAGTGTGTTGTTCTGTTGCCAAGCCGTAGCTCCGAATCCACCTTGCGGTTTTTCAGGGTCGGCTCCTATCACGACTTATTGCGATACGCAAAGTCAGCAGCACAAAACCACAACTGTGTGCCTATTTTCATAGACCCCAGTTGCTCCTTGTTAAAAGGATTACGGATTGTGTGCTTGATAGGCTGCCGAGCATCGACCACGCCTGCAGGAGGAGCTTGACCTTGAATCAGGTCAACAACCACGTAAGGCTTAGGCTCCGCACTACGTGTCATACGTACTGTCGTTTCCTCAGTCTTCGTGTTGTCCTCTGCATAGAACGCAACGATGCTATAGACACCATCTGTCATAGCACTTTCTTATCGAGTTGATTTGACTTTTTCAAGCCAAAAGGGGCGAAGCCCCGCATTTCTGCGGAGCCTCTATCCCTAGTTACATTACCTGTTCAGTATCATCAACGTGACCATAATCAAGTCCTAGCTCTGGTTCTTCAATCAAGAATGCATCATTGGTATTAACCAATTTTTCAAGTCTTCCTGACAATCTCCAGCCATCCTTTTCAATCACGTCTTCAAGTGACCTCTTAAGGTTGCTGTACTTATCCATAAGCATTTTATTGCTTACTTCTCTTTCAATGAAGACCTGAAGAGCCGCTAATTGGTCTTCATTGAACTCCATTCTTTTGGACTCTTTTTTAGAGCTGTTGGTCCCAGCTTTTCGGCTATATTTTGCCATAGCTATGTTGTTTTAGTTAGCAATGCATCATTAAGGTGTTTTGACTTTTTAAAGCTAAAGAGCACTGGCGTTAGCCAGCACTCTTGTTACTCACATTAGATGCGATTACGCCTCCAATTGTTAACCCACACCGCACACTCTTCGTCATCTGCTACGATGGCAATGAGTATACTCGCAAGTAAGACAATGCCATTTGCAATCAATGCAGGTGCAGTACGCATACCTTCAACCCAATTAAATCCTCCAATTGATACTAACCAGAAGAAGGTCACTATTGTTGTTGGCAACGCCAACAGAAATCCAATTAAACTAAGCTTATTCATATCGTATGTTTTAGTTAAGTAAGCAATACACCACACAGTTGTATTGACTATTTAAAGCAGCAAGCGCAGCGCGCAGGTGTACGTCAGTACACATCAACATGTCATCACACGTCAGTGTGATACCAATGAGCGCAGCGCAGTGCAAAATCTCTACATTGTAGAGAGATTTTCACAAGCGAAGCGAACGCTTGACCTTTCAAGCGAGCGAGCGCAGCGAGCGTATTTCTCTTTTCATGGCGGGGGTATTTTCTTTTTATTTTTAATAGTGGGAGGTTTTTTTATAGTGGATCACGACCTCGATAATACGGGGGTACTTTTATTATCGCCATAGAAATTCTAAGGACTGTCCAGGCTGAAAATTTTTTATGAAATTTTTTTTCTAGCTTTGTACCACTCGATCTCCGAGGATACCCCACCAAGAAAAACAATGACATGAAGTGGGGCTACTACGTCCAATGTGTGTGGAACAGCGCACAAAACTGTAAATCATTACAGAAAAAGTCTAGGTGCTTCTTGCTTGCAAGTTTTGGGGAATAAAAAACTCTTGGGAGGGGATAAGAGTTATTATATATCTTTGTGTAAAATACAAAGATGAATAATATAGCTCTTAACCTTATAAAATCTTATCTGCCGTACTTGCTATCGTTTCTGCTAGGTGTCATTGTTGCCTGGAAAGGATGTGGAGGAGGAGGAAAAGTAGTAACGGAGACTGTGGAAGTAAAGACCCCAGTATATGTTACTGAATATGTAGACAAATGGAAAACCGATACTGTGCGATATGTAGACACACGTATAGTGAATGTCTATGATACTATAACTAATAATATACTTACTGTAGATACTATATATAATGTAGATACTGTATCTATTGTAGAAGCTTGGCTGACAGAAGTGAATAAGTATGATACATTGATCTCTTTTGAGAATGCGTCTGTGTCTCTTAAATGGCAAAACTATCAGAATAGATCAGAGGGGCTTTTTGTTTCATATAGTTTCAAAAAGAAACCCCGACCCTCTTACTCCTTAGGAGTCCACGGTAATATTGGATTGAATACGGACTTTAAGGGATTTTATGCCCCATTATTTGGCATAGGAGCAAATGTGAGAGTAAATAGAATTTATTTCGGTCCTGATTATGGGTATAATGGGGATCATTATTTAAACCTCCGAGTAGGAGCTAACATTTTAAATTTTTAATATGACTTATTACGAATTAGAAACTGCTGTAGAACAGTGGGCAGAAGAAAAAGGAATTTTTGACAAAGCAACGCCTATTAAACAGGCAATGAAAACCCAGGAAGAGCTAACGGAGCTTTTAAATGCCATTCTTGATGAAGATAAAGGGGAAATTATAGATGCTATAGGTGATATTCTTGTGACTGTCATTATACAAGCCAAAATGCAAGGGGTTACTATAGAGGCATGTCTATTGAGTGCTTATAATGTAATAAGTAAGCGAACAGGGCGTATGATAAATGGTCAATTTGTTAAAGATAAATGATTATATTATATTTGCGCTATATAGTATAAAAAATGAAAAGACTTAAGAAAGAAAATCTACGGAAGAAAGAATTTTTCCCTAAATATCTTAGGTTAGTTAACGTAATCTTACCTGACCCTCTTACGCAAAGAGAGATAGATGTTTTAGCAGCATTTATGCAGCTAGAAGGAGACTTGGTTAAAGAAGACAGGTTTGGTACTCAAGCAAGAAGTCTTGTAAGAAAGAAATTTGGATTCAAAACATATTCTAATTTAGATAATTATATAAGGTTCTTTAAAAAGAAAGGTGTTATCCAGGTTTCTCCTGCTACAGGGAAGTTGGTACTCAGTCCTAAACTTGCTATACCTGATAAAGAATCCGAAGTAGAATTGACTTTTGCTTTCAACTTTAAAGATTAGTGGACGATACTTCTAAGATATATGAAAAAATAAGCGAAGAAACTGGATTGCCTGTACCATTAGTAAGACATATAGTACAGCACCAGTTTTCTTTCGTTAGAAAAACTATGCAAGATGGTTTGTTAAATGATATTTTATTACATAACTTTGGTTCATTCAAAGTGAAAAAAGGAAGAGTAGATTTCCTGATAAGATCTTTAATAAGAAAAATAAGAAAAGGTACCATTGAGTATGAGAAGGGCGTAGAAGAAATTAGAAAGCTATGGAAAATACGAAAGAACAAGTAGAAAAAGGAATTGCATATTACGAGAGTGAAGTGCATATCTTAAATAATCAATTAGAAGAACTTGTAATTGATTATAATTCTGAAGATCAAAATGTATTTCTTAGCGATGATACTACTATTGAAATACTAGGTATCACTAAAAAGATTCATAATCGTCAAAAAATTATTGACCAACTTAAAAAAATACTAAATAAATGAACGGTCCAACAGAAAAAGAACTAGCAGAGAATATTATTATCTCTCCTGAGCAGGCAGAAGCAATAGAGTTTCAAAAGAAAGCCAGCCATACTGATCTTAAAATCAGAAAATGTCATATTCTTATCAATGCTCTTGCAATTGGTGGAGAACATGTAGAACCTCTTTTCGGAAAAGAAGAACGAAAAGAGCTTGAAACTAAATTAGCAACTACTTTAAAATCACTATAATGGTAGGAGAAAATTCAAATTATTTTGAAGGGCATCAACGTAATGTAGATGTTAAAAAAGGAATACAAAGAACTTTTTGTAAGACCTGTAAGACCTGTCCTTCTATTTCTATTCATGAAGATCTTGAAAATGTGGTCCTTGGAGGAAGGGAAGAAGGTTATACTGTTTGGAAAAAGGGACATTTCAAGGATATGGTAGAAGATATTAAAGCTGGCCTGTTCGATAAATTTATAGAAGATGGGGACACTTAAGAATATTAAAGACGGTTGGACAAATTATATAAAGGCCTGTCAAGATGCCGCAGGTCTACCTGAAGATGTCCAAAAATTAGCAGATGAGCGGTCTGCTATCTGTAAAGACTGTCCATTTTTAGAAAAGTCAGGTCTTTTTAGATTTATAAATCGCTTGGTCCCAGGAGATTCTCCTGAAGATCCTAAAAAAGTTGTAAAATCTAAGTTTTCAGTTTCACCTGAAACTGCGAAAGCTCTTTCTAAAGAGAATGTTTACGAAGGATATAAATGTGGCAAGTGTGGGTGCGCTTTTCCAGCTAATGTATATGCACCTGATAAAAAATGTCCAGAAGGAAAATGGTAATGGGTAAAAAAATAGACAAAGTAAAACTAGTAGAAAACAATATTATGGTACACATCAATGTACCTAAAGCTGAAACTGATTCAGGTATTGTTATAAATGAAGAAACTGCTAGAGAACTACAAGATACTATCACAGGTACAATACTTCATGTGGGACCTGATGTAAAAAACTTTAAAGTAGGAGAGGAAATACTACCTCCTCCTCATGGGCATACTGCGGTTGCAATAGATAAGAAGGTTTATCATGTTTTTAGAGAAACTTCGCTTTTCGGAAAAATAGAAAAGTAATGTCAGAAGATATTTCTAAAAATACTGTTACTATTACCATGTCTGGTAAAAAATCAGCAGTACTTGCTACTGTAAAAGGGTTTTTTGGAAAAAAAATGCTTTGGCAAATGGTAGAAGATGAAATATTAAACAGGCCTGACATATTTGTAGGAATATTTACTTTTTATATATCTGACGAAGAGATTAAAATCGAATTAGACGAAGATGAATCTATTTGATCTTAAAGCAAGGGTTGTAGTAATATCTCCTGAGGCTCTTTTAATTCCAGAATTTAAAGATTTATGGGATAGAGACAAATCAAAGGATAAATTAAAAGCACATAGAGAGATCTCATATGTGTATTTCATAGCTGATTATAAATCTCCTTACAGATCTTCTTTGACAGAAGATAAATTACACGGTGTAGTTGCAAAAGATTTTATGAAAGATGCTAAATATAAACCCGATCCTAAAGTTTTGGCAGCGATTGACAAATACAAAGAGCTGCAAAAAACGCCATCAATGTTATTACTGGATGCTTCGGTACAGACCGTTCATAAGCTTATTAATTATCTTCAAGATATAGATCTTACTGAAAGAGATAAAAGTGATAGGCCTATATATAAACCATCTGATGTAACTACCAGTCTTAAGAACATAGGCGGTATCGTAGAATCGCTTTCTAAAGTAAGAGAAAGTGTAGAAAAAGAAGTATCTGAACAGGCCAGTCTACGTGGCCAACGTAAAAAAGGAAATAGAGAAGACCCATGAAATTAAAAGTAATCCGCTATAGCAGCCAAAAAGATTCTACTAATGGTGCATTGTTTGTAGAAAATGATGACTTATCTTTAGATTTCTTATGCTATACTCTAGAAGATGAATATAGAAAAGAAAAAATACGCTCTGAAACACGTATTCCAAGTGGTGAATATGAAATTAAACTTAGAAAAGAAGGCGGATTTCATGCTAAATACTCTAAAAGGTTTTCCGAAATACATATTGGTATGCTCCATATCATTGATGTTCCTAATTTTGAGTACATTCTTATCCACTGTGGGAATACTGACGAACATACTGCTGGGTGTTTACTCGTGGGTGACTCTCAGGAAAACAATATCCTTAAAAAAGATGGTTTTATCGGTAGTTCGACCCAGGCGTACAAAAGGATCTATCCAAAAATCAGCTCGAAGTTAGAGGAAGGAGAAAAGGTTACTATTGAATACGTAGATTTTGCATAATGAGAGGTACAGTAGAAAAGAAAATTAAAGTAAAAATAAAGAGACGAGGTATTCATGCTAAATCCAAACACTCCAACTTAAAATCTTCTAAGCACTATAAGAAGAAATATGTCGGACAAGGGAAATGAGATAGAAGAGCTTATAAATAGCGAAGTGTACTTGCAAGAAGCAATGTTTAATTGCTATCTTATTATAACGCAACAACTTACGCTAGGTGATCTAGAAGAAACAAATGGATTTTGGTTACCTGATATAGAAGCTAATGATATTATAAAAGATATTTTTTCATATTACGAGAAACACGAGGATTATGAAAAGTGTCATGATATAAAAGAGCAGCTCGATCTTTTTGGAAAAGATAAAGTTTTAAGAAGATTAAATGGGCAAGATTATTACATCTGAGAATTGGAATAAATTAGATCCTAAAATAATAAGTCCTGTTCGTCACACGGGACAGGAATATCTTAAGTTTATAAATACTGAGATATTCAGTGAAGCTGCAAAGCATTATTTAAAACACAAATGTTACACGTTTGCTCCTGAAGGAACCTCTGAGCATATAGAGTTCTGGGATGAGGAGGAACGTAGATGTAAAGAAGGATATTCTGTAGGCGGGACCCGCATAACAGGAGAGCACTATGCATATCTGAACTATGGTAGGATACTGGCTACTGTAGAAGATTCTACTGGACGTACTAGAAAAATAGATACTTTCCCTAAATTTCTAGACATGGACTATTATTGGTACCATGAACTGGAACAAGCTGAACAGAATGGCCAGGGAATGATAGTCGTTAAGGCCAGACGTAAAGGATTCTCTTATAAGAATGCTTTCGGTATGGCTTGGAAATACCATTGGTGGCCTCATTCTATCTCTATTCTGGCAGCATACGAAAAAACATTCTGGGCCAACACTATGGAGATGGCTAAGAATATGATAAACTTTATAAATGAGAATACCGACTGGGTTAAAGGATCATTGATAGACCGACAAGATCATATTAAAGCTGGTTATGTAGAGAAGGATATATATTCAGGAGTAAATATTCAAAAAGGATATAAATCTGAAATACTGGCACTTAGTTTTAAAGATAGCCCTCAAAAATCAGTCGGGCGTACCGCAGAACGCATGCTGTTCGAGGAAGCTGGAGACTGGCCTGGACTTATGCAGGCATATCAAAGATCTTATCCTCTTTTCAAGGATGGTAATATTATGATTGGAATTCCTATACTCTACGGTACGGGAGGAAACAGTAAAAACGGTACGAACGCAGATTTCGAGTCGATGTTCTACAATCCTTCGGCCTACGGCCTCAGGAGCTATGAGAATATATATGATGAAACTGCTGTAGGAGAGGCTGGGTGGTTTGTAGATGATGCCTGGTACAGGGAACCATATGTAGATAAGCATGGTAACGCATTAAGAGACAAGGCTATAGAAGATATAGACCTGGAAAGAGAAGAAAAAAAGAAAGCAGACCCGAAAGCATACAATATGATGGTCACCCAGCATCCTCATACTCCTAAAGAAGCATTCTTAAGAAGTGAAGGAGCGGTATTCCCTGCTATTGAATTATATAATGTATTATCTAAACTAAAAGCAGACGATAGGTATAAAAAGTTAGGCTCACCTGGGAAAATATTTGAAGAAGAAGGTAAGACAAGATTCAGACCTGATCTAGAGAATAAATTATTTCCTATGAACAAGTACCCACATAAAACAAATGAACCTCAAGAAGGGTGTGTAGTGGTATATCAACATCCGCCAGAAGTAATACCTCATGGACTTTATAAAATAGGACTTGACCCTGTAGCATTTGACAAATCAGGTAGTAAATCTTTGAATGCTGCTTATGTATATAAAACTTATCAAAAATTTGAATATGGATATGATGAAATCGTTGCGGAATATGTTGGAAGGCCTGACAATATCGAAATTTATAACAGAAATCTTGAATTACTTTCGGAATACTTCGGAGGAGCAGAAATCATGTTCGAGAACGACAGAGGTGAAGTGCTGTCGTACTTCAAAAGACGTGGAAAAATGCATTTGCTCGCAAACCAACCAGATAACGTCATCTCAAAAGTAATTGAAAACTCTTCTGTTGCACGTATCAAAGGGTGTCACATGAATGAGCGCATGAAAGATGCAGGAGAAAAGTTTATTCTTAGATGGCTTTGGACAGAAAGAGGAACAAGCGAAGACGGAAGTAAAATATATAATATGGACCTACTTCCAAGTCCAGGTTTAATAGAAGAACTTATATCATATCACAGAGAAGGAAACTTTGACCGCGTTATGGGTTTTATGCAATTAATGTTCAGCGTAGAAGAAGAATTTGGAAGAGAAATAAAGAAAGAGCCATATAAAAGCGATCCAGCTAAGTATTTAGTGGACAATATAGATATATTATTTAAAAGAAAGCGATAATTTTATTTATATTTGCAGATTAGGGAGTAATTTAGATTATAATCATGGGAGAATATTCATTTCCACAACAAAGGCTTACCAATAGAGACAAGCTTAAGAATAAAAAAGCTTGGGGTAAGAATATGATAGACGAAATTGACAGATATGACTCTCTAGGTTATGATGGAAGAGAAAATATAGAAAGAAAAAAAGCAAACTACGACCTATTTAATGGCGTACTTACTGCTGCAGACTTTGAATATGTCTGTAAACCCTACGGAGAAGGCGTAGGCGAAATGCCTGCAGAAATGAGACATTATGATATTATGTCTCCTAAATTGAGAGTTCTTTTTGGAGAAGAAATAAAAAGACCTTTTAATTTTAAAGCAGTTGCTACAAATCCAGATGCAATTACAGAGAAAGAAAGAGAGAAAACTCGACTGGTACAAGAATACTTACAACAACAGATCCAGGCTCGTATTCAACAAAAGCTAATGGAACAAGGTCTTCTAGAACAAGGAGGACCTGAGGAAGCGCAAGATCCTGAATTAATGCAGCAAAAGCAGCAACAGATTCAGCAGATTCAGCAAGCTATGACTCCCCCAGAAATTGAAGAGTACATGCAAAGAGATTACCAGGCCTCAAGAGAGATCATGTGTAATCAGATACTTAGTTATTTAAAGCATAGTTTAAGTATCAGAGAAAAATTCAATAAAGGATGGAAACATGCCCTTATTGCAGGCGAAGAAATATATTGGGCAGGTATTGTAAATGATGAGCCTGAGATAAGAGTTGTAAATCCTCTATACTTTGAGTATGATAAAGACCCAGATCTAGATTACATCCAAGACGGCCAGTGGGCTAAGTATGTTATGAGAATGACTCCTGGATCTGTAGTAGATGCTTTTGGAGAGTATCTTTCTGAAAAAGAAATTAAAGACCTGTACTCCGATTCTTCCTTAGGAGGCAGCTCCCATCCTCTAGGTTCAGACGAATTCGCATATGATTATAATGACAACCTATTTGACTCAAGTTTCTCTATGGAGGGGGATGGTGAACCCACTCCAGATGGATCACGCTACATTAGGGTGGTCCACTGTGAGTGGCGGTCTTTAAGAAAGATTGGATTTCTTAAGACCCTTAATGAAAATATGGAAGAAGAAGAGATTATTGTAGATGAAACATATAGTCTCAACAAAAAAGCAGGAGATATTGAAATAAAATGGGAATGGATTCCTGAAATATGGGAAGGAACCAAGATAGGAAGAGATCTGTATGTAAATATACAGGCAAAGCCTAACCAATTTAAAGATCTTGATAATCTATATAACTGTAAACTTGGTTATGTAGGACTTGCATATAATAATCTTAATGCTTCATCTGTATCTATGATAGACAGAATGAAGCCTTACCAGTATCTGTATAATATTATTATGTACAGATTAGAAATGGATCTAGCATCAGATAAAGGAAAGAAATTCCTTGCTGATATTAATCAGATTCCATCTTCTCTTGGTGTTGATATGGAAAAATGGCTTTATTACTTTGATGCAATGGGAATTGCATGGGTAAATCCTAATGAAGAAGGGCAAAGAAATAAGCAAAGTAATTTCAATCAATGGCAAGCCGTTGATCTTAGTATGTCTCAAACTATCCAACAAAAGATACAATTACTCGAATACTTAGAGCTTCAGTGTGGTGAAGTTTCGGGCGTTACTAAACAACGGGAAGGGCAGGTAGGACCTAACGAGCTAGTAGGAAATACGCAACAGGCTGTTGTGCAATCTTCGCATATTACAGAAGAGTGGTTCTATCTTCATAATAGATTGAAGGCAAATGTTCTTGAGGCTCTTGTAGATACTGCAAAAGTTGCCTGGGCAGGAGCAAAAGAAATTAAAAAAATCCAATATGTATTGGATGATATGACAACTCAAATGTTGTCTGTAGAGCCTTCTACTCTAGTTGAATCTAATTTTGGAATATTTGTTTCTGACTCTGCTAAAGATCAAGAGATCTATATGACTATGAAGCAGCTTGCACATGCAGCACTTCAAAATCAGCAAGCAGAGCTTTCAGATGTTATCAAAATGCTTACTACAGAATCTACTTCTGAGATTAAAGTACTACTTGAAAAAGCAGAAGCCAGTAGAAAGCAAAGAGAAATGGAAATGCAACAACAGGCTCAGCAAGCTCAAATGGCTCAAACACAAGCTCAGCAACAAATTGAAGCTCAAAAGCTTGAAATGGAAAAATACAAAATTGACCAGGATAATGCCACTAAGATCGCTGTTGCAGAAATAAACTCTTTCCGTAATCAAATGGACCAAGACTCTAATGATAATGGAGTACCAGATCAATTAGAGATCGCAAAGCTTAAGATGGAGTCGGAAATGAATAAGCAAAAAGCAGACATAGAGAAAAGAAAGCTTGACATCAAAGAAAAAGAAGTTAAGCAAAAAGAAGCTATGGATGAGAAAAAGCGAAAGCACGAGAAAGAAGAAAAGGCAAAGGACAGGCAGGCTGCTGCGAGAAAAAAATCTTCCGACTAGATGGTGTGATATAGCCCCTAGAGAATGTAATTGTGAAGACGGCCACTGCGAATTAGCAGGAAAAAGCTTTAAAAAAGATGTATAATAATATACTAAACAATCTTATAAACGAATATCAAAATGGAGGAGAAACAGACCCGCCTGTTAATGATGTTTTTCCTTCTCGATATTTTCCTAGACAAATGTATAAAGAGTCTTCTTTTAAACCAGGAGCAGTCTCTAATAAAGGTGCTAGAGGTTTAACACAATTTCTACCTGGAACTTTTGCTGAACTTATTAGAAAAGGTAAAATTCGTAAAGGTGCTCTTATATCAAATCCAGAAGATGCAGTAGCAGCTCAAAGAGTTTACATGAATGAGCTATACAATAGACCTTGGAACACTAAAGAAAATCCTATAGACGCAGTTAGATTAGCAAAAGCCTTAGCTGCTTATAATATGGGACCTACCAGTTTGTTACGTAATTTAAATAAACAAAAAGAAAAGAATGTAGATATATATAGATCTATGGATTGGATAGAAAATCTACCAATAGAAACTCAAGATTATGTAAATTATATTACAGGTGCGGGAGATTCAAAAGATGATGAGTATTTAAGATACGAAAGAGATTATAAAACACTATTAAATAGTCCAAAGCATAAATATATTAAAGATATATACGAAGAAGATATAATAGATCTTCCTCAAGCTAGTCCTTATATTCAGCCTTACTATGAAGGAAAACCTTTGCTTGGAAACTTTAGATCAAAAAAAGAAGACGGAGGAGATATAGAGCAAGATCCAGTATACTCTTCTGTAGGTACACATGCAATAAATGATTCTAATATAGAATATGTCAGAGATAGAAAAAGATATCTACCTGAAAAGCTTTCTCAAATAACAGATAGAGAAAGATTGTGGCAGGCAAGAGAAGGATATTATAAAGATGCATATAATACTCCATTAACAGATGACGAGCAAGCTCATTATGATATCTGGTACCCAATAGCAGTAGATTCCAAATTAATTAATCCTATGGATCATGGGGTTTATGACATTTCTGGATTTTGGAAAAGCGGAGAATGGAAAAGCAAAGACAGTAGAGGGCATGGAACTGATACTTTTAAAAAGCCCAATCATATTACATTTTCTAACGAATCTAAATGGAGTAGTCAACAGGGAGGAAGCCCATTTGAAGGAGGAACCTGGGATAGAGAAGGTAGTTTTATTCCTGGAAGGCATAATTTCTACAGTAATGAAGAAATTAACTTTGAATTTGATAGAGAAAGAGAGTACTGGAAAAGTAAAGGAATAAAAAACGCAGTGCCAGAACATCTATATGGAACTTTTCCTAAACTTGATACAAAAGAAGAAGTAATGCTGGATAATACTGAAGTAGATGCTACTTTAATTCCTGATAAATTCTTTAATGTAGAAGAATAAATATAGATAATTAATATATATTTGGCTATAGAAAAATTTATTAATCATTTAGCATAACAAAAACTGTTATGTTTTTAATACAAAACTAATTATATTTGTAAACTAATTTTAAATTATGACTCAACAAGATAACTTAGACGAAAAGCCAATCACAAACGCTAATGCGCCTTTAGATGCAATGTGGGACATAGATGAAGGAAACCTTGACGATCTAATTACTTCTAATCCTAATCAAGATAAAGATCCTGTACTAGGAACACTAGAAGTAGAATCAGAAAGTGATGACCTTTTAGGACTAAAAGAAGATTCTAAACCAGGATCTGATTTAGACATTGATAAAAAAGAAGAACCAGCTAAAGAAGAAAAAGAAGAACTTCCAGAACTGGACTTAGATAATTTTGACACTCCTGAAGCAGAAAGCGATGAAGCTGAAGAAGAGGGGGAGGAGAAAAAAGAAGAAGCTCCAAAAGCTTCAGAAGAAGAAGAAAATGAGTTTTCAGTTTTTGCAAAAATGCTTGCAGAAAAAGAACTCTTGGATTTAAATGAGGAAGAATTCGAGGCTACAGAAGAAGGTCTTATGGATGCTTTTGCAGGAACAATTGAATCAAGAGTTAAAGAAGAGCTTGATCTTTTTCAAAAAGGATTGCCTAATGAAGGCAAAGATCTGCTAAGACATCTTATGTCTGGCGGAAGAGTTTCCGATTTTGTTGATGCTTACTCTGCACCAGATGTAATGTCATTAAGAATTGATGGAGATTCTAATGCTGCTAATCAAAAAGCAGTATTAAGAGAGTTTTTAAAATTAAGAGGAGATAGTGATAATGAGATTAACGAGACTGTTCAGGATTATGAAGATCTCGGTAAACTAGAAAGACAGGCAGCTAAAGCCCAAGAAAGACTTGCTCAATATTACGAATCTCAAAAACAGAATCTTGCTGCTCAACAAGAGCAAATTAATGTCGAAAGAGAAGAGCGCAGGAAAGAAGTTATTACTAATATACAAGATAAAGTTTCTAACTCTGCAGAAATTAAAGGATTTCCTTTAAGTAGAAAAGTTAAAAAAGATCTTTTATCTTATATGACCGAAACTACTTCTAAAGTAGAAGGTCAAGACGGACCTCAATATGTAACTCAATTTCAAGCTGACGAAATGAATGCCAGCCAGGATGTTGATGATTTCATATTACGGGCTTATTTACGCATGACTAATTTTAGTCTAGATGGAGTAAAGAAAAAATCAAAATCTGATCTTTCTTCTAAACTAAGGACTCAGTTACAACATAGCAAGAACCGTACAGGTACTCAAGCTAAGTTTGGCGGGAATAAGAAAACAAGCGGAAAAACTGAAAGTTCCGCTTGGAATGAACTATAAACTAGATTATTAATTTAAAATTATTTAAAAATGAGAGCACAATCAAAATTAGCCGTCCTTACGAGGCCTATGCATGCTAATTTTACAGAGGTTAACCACCTGGGAGCTGCATTCATGGCTGAGCCGCACAAATTTGATAAAGTGCTCACCAGAGTTTTTACAGCATCTCGAATGGCGGATAACCCTCTTTTAGCAATGACAAAAGGAATGGGACGTACTTCCGAAATCGAATCTTTCGATTGGGAGTGGGAACTTATGGGATCTTCTACTCGACCACTAGTAGCAACTGCTGCTGCTTCTGGAAGTGGAATTACTCTTTCTGAAATTACTTTGACACTAGATGAAGACTGGTTCAAGCCTGGAGATGTTATTTCTCCTGCTGCTGGAACAACTCGCCAACTAGTTCGTATTCAATCTGGCCCAGTTGCTGCGGCAGGTCCTGGTGTAGGGTTTGAGTATGTTTGTCGTCTTATGGGTGATGACCAACTTGCATCTCTAAGTGCTGCTGCACAACTTGCAGGAGTTCAATGGAGTAAAATGTTTTCTGTGTATGAAGAAGGTGGTGACCAGTCTGGTTCTACTACATACGCAATGCCAATGAAACTTCGTTCTAATCTATCTACGTATAGAAAAGAATATTCTGTTACTGGCGATGCTGCCAATCAATCTTTGGTTGTTGCATTGATGGACGCTAACGGAAAAGTATACAAAGACTACAAGTGGTTGAAGTATGCTGAAGCTGAGTATTGGATTCAATGGCACAAAGAAAAAGAAAGAGGTCTATGGTATGGACAATCTCAATCTTCTGTAGCAGGAGCTAATGGACGTATTGCACGTACAGGCCCAGGTGTTCAGGAGCTACTTGAGGATTCTCACGTACATTATTATAACACTCTTACTGAAAAGCTTATCCGCGAATATCTTCTAGATATCTTCTTTGGACGAGTTGACATGTCTAACCGAAACATTGTTGCGTACACAGGTGAGTACGGAATGCTTGCATTCCATCAAGCTATGATGAACGCTTCAGCTCCTTTCTTGACTGTAGATTCTAAGTTTATCGGAGGATCAGGTTCTAACTTGGAGTTCGGAGGACAGTTTGTTAAGTATAACGGCCCTAACGGAATCACTCTTACACTTCGTCACAACCCAGTTTATGATGATCGTGAGATTAATCATATCTATCACAGTGAGCTTCAAGTACCAGTTGAATCTATGCGATTCACATTCCTTGACTTCGGTGGTAAAGGTGGCGAAAGTAATATCAAATATGTTCACAAAAAAGGTGGATATAAACTAGGATATGTATCAGGTCTTCAAACTCCTTATGGAGCTAACAAAGGCGGAATTATGTCAAATGCTAAGGATTCTTACACTATGATCGTTCACGATCAATGTGGTGTTCAGATTGATGATGTAACTCGTTGTGGAGAACTGATTCTTGCCCAGAATTAATAACCAATTTTACGTAAAATGACTAAGAAAACAACTTTAGTATACGTAAAACCAATCATAAAGGAAAAGTGGCACGGCCTAGATAAACTGGGTCGTGCCAAATTCCAGGGAACTTACGATACCCTTATGGCATTGTATGACCCGAATCTCGGACGTTTGGCTACAGGTTTGGAGCCAGAAGACGAGAAAAGAATAGGCCAATCATTAGGTGTAGATCTAACGTCTTCTTCTCAAAATGAATATTGGGAAGACTTTAAGATAAAACTTGAAGACAAGACAATGATCTTTGATATTATCAAGCCTATAGATGAACTTCAAGTTAAAATGATGAAAGCGAGCAACATGGTTGCAAACTCTCAAAAAGAATACTCTGAAGGAAAATGGCCAACCGCAAAGTATGTTATTTATGACGAGAAAGACGAAATAGAAGCAGAAGCTAAGGAGATTGAAAAAGAAGCCAAAGCAATGCAACTATTTACAAAACTTACTCATCAGAAAAGATGTGATTTACTTAAAGTATTTGGTAAGGCAGCTATTGGAATTACTGAAGAATTTTCATACACTAATCTTTATAAGATTATGAATGAGAATCCTACTAAATTCATTAAAGTTGCTTCTGAAAAGCCTGAAACTATTAAGGTAAAAGCTCTTGTTTTTGACCTTGAACATAAAGGAATTTTTAGACGTAAAGGAACTGCTTACCTATACAACGATCAACAAGTTGGATTTGATTTTGAAGATACAGTATTGAATCTTCTTAATCCTAAACAACAAGAAATGTTGGTTAAACTAAAAAGTGACCTAGAAGCAAGATCTTGATATGACTGTAGCAGATATGCACTATGACTTTAAATTCAAGCTGAACAAATTGGACAGCTCTGATTATAGCAATTTTCAGATTCCTGAAATAGATTGGCTATTAAATGAGTCTATGTGGGTATTTCTAAAGCAGAAATATGGAATTACTAATTCTAAAAGAGAAGGTTTTGAGGTTACTCAAAAAAGGATAGATGATTTACGAAATCTTGTAGTAAAAGATGTCGTACTTCCAACTATCGCTGGAACTGCAAATTCTTTTGAAAGAGTTCTGCCTGACAACTATATATTCGCTATACGTATTCAGGCAGAACTTTCAAAAGAGTCTTGTAGTCTTACCAGAAAAAGTGTCTGTGTCCAGACACAACATGATGATTTAAGTAAAGTATTGAAAGATCCTTATTATGGTCCCAGCTTTGAATGGGAAGAAGTACCAGTAGTTTTTGGTACTACAGGTGATTTAGTAACTGACTCTAATAAGATATTTGGATATACAGATGGTAATTTTGTTATTGACAATTTTATCCTAGACTACTTAAGAACGCCTAAAACAATATCATTTGCAGAAGGTGTTCCTGGAGGAGAATATCGTTACCCAGATGGTACTTTGACGGATTCAAATCAAGACTGCGAGTTGCCAGAGCATGCTCACAATGAAATAGTCGATTTAGCCGTACAGATAGCAGCAGGTAATATAGATCATCCAGGTTATCAATTAAAAGCTGTGAAAACGGCACAGAATGAATAATAATTAATTTATAAATTTTAAAATATAGAAAACATGGAAAGACCTGTTGAATGTGTTTTGGTAGCTGCTGATACTGGTGGTGTTACCGCACAAGGACAAACTCTTGCACAATTTTTGAGTGCGGGTACTGTTGGTGAGTTAGCTATTTTTAATGCTGATACGCATGTTGCGTCATTAGCTGCTGGAATACCTGCTCGTCATTACTACGCTGTTAAAGCAAGTACAACTGAACTTAGAAAGTCTCCGACTTTTAATTCTGCACCTACTTATTTAGCGTCAGGAACTGGTACACCTGAAGTAGCGGGAGTAAATACAATTTCATCTTTTGATGGAGATTGTGAAACTGAGTATATTATTAAAGTACGATTGGAGTCTGAAAAGATTTTCCAAACTTACGGATACCAAGATCTAGTAAAAACTTATTCTTACGTAACCCGATGCTGTTCAGATGCATGTGGATGTCCTGATGGAGCCGCATGGGATGTAGCTATGGGAATCGCTAAGCAAGTTAACGATGATCGTGAAAACCAATGGCATTCTCCTAGTGATTACACTTTAGGAAAGGCTAAAGTTCGTGGAGGTACTTATATTGCTGGTATTACTGTAACTGATTTTGATAATGCTCAAAACTGGGATTTTGTAGTAGGTTCTAAAGAAGTTACTTGTACTAGTAATATTAATTACGGAGCGTCTACTCCAACTGTAGTTGGTGATTTTATTGCTGTTATTGACACTGGTGCTGTAGGTACTGTTGATGATGCAAACGCTGATTATTTTAGAGTAGAAGCTATTAATGGTTTAGTTCTTACACTAGATCGTCCTTACGTTCACGGTACATTTACTGCTGCTGGCGGAGGTTCTGATCTTGTTGTAGTTCCTAAAGCAACTGCTGAGGCTCTTGCTGATTCTACTTGGAGTATTGATATTCCTAATGGAGCACACGCTACACCTGCTGTAGGAGCATTTTCTCCGATTGCTGGTGTGTTTAACAACAACCTAATCACAGCTCATATTGGACTACTAGGTGGTTTTGACTGTAACGGTACTGTTAGCTCTACTGCTAATACTACTCCTAGTGGGCAAGATTGGCAAGTTTCTCAATTGGAACTTAAGTTTGGTAAGAATGCAATTGGCGCGGGTAACCGACCAAGCCCTTACCGTACTCCATTCCCATTGAGTCAACTAGAAGCCAATGAGTCAATGACTGCTTCTGGAAGTGAGTATTATGTAGCATCAATAACATATGCTGACGGGCATGAGTCTGCTGGCACCGTAGTTAAGTCACCTTATGTTGTACGATTGTGTATTGCAGACGGAGCAAGTACTACATATGATAATGTAGTTACCGCAATGGCCGCAGGATACAATGGTATTGCAGGATCAATTAATGCTGACGGAGTAATCCTTCAAATGTAATTGTAATTAGTTTTAATTCAAGGAGGGGGCCTCGTGCCCCTTCCTTTAATTATTTACATCTATGCCAAATCAAAATCGAAATAACGGGCTTCTTGGGATGCCTGCTTCAGGTAGCAGTTCTAATACTACTACTATAACTGTTGGTTCTCAAAATAGGTCTTGTGCTGGTATCCAGTTTTCAGAATCTGAAGGCAATGTAAATATTCAAATAGATTCTGGATTTAGATTTGTAAATACATTTTCTCCTTCTTCAGGTTTACAGATACATAGTGAATGTACGCCTGTAGGTAGCGTTGCATTATCTAATGTAGTTCCAAATGAACAAATAACTGTATCTGGACTGTACGGTACCCCTACTCTTGAACAAGGTACAGGTACTCTAAATTGGGAAGAAGCAGATTGTGGAACTGAAGATATACCTAAGGATACAAGTATATATTTCTTTTATGATAGGACTTCTTTATCTGACCAAGAATTAATTGTAGCAGGACAATCTGCAAAAGCGTGGGTAGACAGTCTTGACCATAATGGCCAAGTCTTTCACATACAAATTACAGGAGGAAGGTGGATTCAGTGGGCAGAATTTCCTAAGACAGGAATGTTTGGGGGATTATTTGGAGACAGCACTCAAACTACAACCGCAATTCAAGTAAATATAGGAAATGTAATAAGTTACACAGGAAATGGAACTTCTGCTAATCCTTATGTATTTGATTTAGAACAATCCGCATCATTATATCCTTCAAATGAAACAGGTGTTTTATGGGACGAAGCAAATATAGCAGTAGGTAATATATTCGGAGACAATCTATCTGCAGGAACAATTTACGATGGTACTCCTACGGGTATTCCAGATTTAAGAGCTAATAGTAAAAACGTATTAGTTGTAAATCTGTTAAATGAAGCAAGCGCATTTGCAAGAACTAAGCAAACCAGTAGTCTTGAAGTAGGATGGGCGGATTACCATAGCATAGGGCCAGGTAGCCAGGTTTTCAGTGGGTATTTAGGAGTAGTTACTAAATCTAACTGGGCGAATGGATCAAATGAAAATACAGGATGGCCTAGTCAAACATCTCCTATTTTACCAGGAGCTAGTAATAATAATGTTAAGACTATATACGAAGCGGCATCTAATGCTGCTTTAACCTATAAAGACCAGAATAATACTTATACAGCAGCTTCTGCAGAATATGTAAATCATATTAATTATTTTGAAGCCTGGAAACAATCTGCTTTTTATAATGGTTCAGATCCTTATAATGGATCTGTCAGACCTACAAAAATGGCAGATGAATTGCAGTTTAATGGTAGTATAGAATATACAGCTTCATGGGAAAGAGATTATAGAAGATTTGTTTTCTTATATAATAACTATAACGGTGGGCTAATAAATACTACGTATGCACAAGATGTTCTTGATGGATTTACTGTCAATTTTATAACTTATGCGGTACGGCCTGCTAATATTACTGCAAAAAATATAGCGTTCCCCTTACATGTTGTAGGAGCTATTACAGATAATGCTACATACACAAACTCAAGTAATGTAGAAGTAACTACTACTGGGGGAACAATTGAACAAAATAGTCTTCCTACCAATGATGTCATCTCTTATCTTACAGATGGAGTTGTTACAACATTGACTCCTCTTACTTATATAGGACCTAATAATATTAGTAATGGTCAAAACCCTTATTTTGATTCAAGTTTAGGGCAACTTTCTAGATTCAGATGGGGATATAATGTAGAACAAGATGTAAAACTACTTAGTACTGGAGGGCCTGAATTTGAAATATTTTTTAAAGACGATTTAAATACTTATTTAGATTCAGATTCTTGTAATAATACAGATTGTCTTAAAATAAGTATTATAAATGAATCTACTGGAGAGTCTGTTCCTAATTTTCAGATTTCTTTACCAGGATCTCCTTTAAGTCCGTTAGTTACAGATTCTAACGGAGAAGTGTTTTATTCTGCTCTTCCTGCGGGTCCTTATAGTGTTATGGATTGTTACCAATTTAACTCTTTAGGGAGTTGTATAAATTGGAAAATGACACTAACAATGAAAGAATGCTCATATCAAGCAGATGGGTATTCCGCATGTACTGATCCTACAGCTTGTAATTATGATGCTGAAGCTCAGTACGAAGATGGGTCTTGTTATTTTGCTGATTGTAATGGAGACTGTGATGGCACTGCTTTTATAGATGAATGCGGAAATTGCGTTGAAGGAAATACAGGCCTGGAAGAAAATTACGCAAAAGATGAATGTGGAGTATGCGATGGTGGCAATATAGACGTTGACGAATGTGGAGAATGCTTTGGTAATAACTCTGAATGTGCGGGATGTACGGACCCAACATCTAAAAATTATGATCCAACTGCAATAATTGATGACGGATCTTGTAGTTGCTCTGTAGAATACTATGAATGTATTCTTAAAGAAATGGCTAAAGAAATTGTGAAAGACTGTTCTGAAAAATGTTACGGAACAGATTGTGAAGAATACAACTCTTCTTTATATGAAGATTTTAGAACTATAGATAGTTTACTTACGCAAGTAAAAACTTATAATTCTGGAATATGTTCTGGATCTTCTAAAGATATAGTAATAGAAGCTATTAAAACTATTGAATTACTAACTTCTGATTGGAATTGCTCTAATTGTAAAAACTGTTAAAAATGGCTTGTACTTGCACATGTTACAAAGAAGGCGTACCGTATTCGTGTAGCTGTCCATGTCCTGAGGGAAAAGATAGCACTACTAGTTATACAGAAAAAGCACTAGATAAAGCTAAAGCAGAAAAGGCAGCTTCAGATGAAAGATCTATAAAATACGAAGATGGTAAGAAAGAAATAAAAGAACTTTCTGATAAAATCACAGATAAAGAAATAGATTATATAAAAACTATTTATGATGCTTATCCTGATGGTATTCCAGAAGATATTTTAGCAACTCTTGAAGACAGATACGGAAAAGAAGTCATCAGTAAAATGATTGATTTATTTTCTGAAACAACTCTTGTAGCACCTATGCCTCCTACTAGTAGTTTTACTTCTTCTAATGGGAAAACATATTTTAGTAAAGAAGTTTCTACGAATCCCTCAATTACATCAAGAGCAGAACCCGAACCTGACGTTTGGGCAGTATGGTATGTTAGATGTAATGGAGTAGCTACACCAGGAGGATATCCTTTAGATGGTCATCAATGTTGTGTAGCAGAAAGTGTTTCATTTGGTAATGATTATACAGCTTATTCAGAGTTTTTGGCTAATTATGCAACTACTTTTTGGATATACGATCAAAGTGCGCCTGAGGGATTTCCACCTCCTCCAATACCTCTTAATCTTTCAGGAGCAATTGCGGCCTGTGCTAGTCTTTGTTGTTCCCCACAAGTAGATGATTGTGCTGATTTAGAAATAACTCTTGCTTTTGCTCAAAATGAATCAGTAGATTCTAATGGAGTAGGACAAGCAGATGCAGTTATATCTGTTAATATAAATTGGCCTTCTTATCCTAATGCTGTAGTAGATGTTCAATTGCAGAACTCTGTAAATGGAACTGTTCTTGAAACTATTCCTAATGTTCAACTTCCTGCAAATAATTTACAATTTACAGGATTAGCACAAGGAATTTATGAAATTACATTTCCTCTGAATTTTACTATTCCTTCTAATACTATTGGTGTACCCGCTACAGAAATTTGGAATTGTAATGCAGGATTAACTTACACAATTGTAAAAGAAGATATACCTCCTATTCCAGGATGTATGGACCCTAATGCATGTAATTATGACCCAGAGGCTACTGTAGATAACAACTCATGTTTATTTGATGATTGTGCGGGAATATGTGGAGGAGAAGCATATTTAGATAATTGTGAAAATTGTGTAGGAGGTACTACAGGAGCAGATCCATGCGAAGAAGACTGTGCGGGAGTATGGGGAGGAACTTATCAAATAGATGAATGTCAAGAATGTCTTGACCCATTAGGGGACCTTTGGAATCAATCTTGCACAGATTGTGCAGGAACTGTTAACGGTCCACATTTAATTGACATATGTGGAAACTGCGTTGATCCTAATAATCCTACTTTGTGGAATGCAGAATGTACAGGATGTTTGGATAAATGTGCAATAAATTACGATCCCACTGCTATTCAAGGATGTACTGATTGTTGTTTGCACATAGATTTTAAAGCTAATTGTGCTTGTTCTGCAACGGGTGGCACCCCATCTATTACAGTGTATTGGTTGCATCCTCAAGGTGCAGGTGGCACTCTCACAGGAGGGACAATTACTTACGGAGATACTGTAGTTACTATACCTGACGGATCTACATATATTACAGATCAAACATCAGATGGACAGTATTATAGTTATTTAAATGTTGATTTAGGAACTACCTCTACTGATGGTATATATACTTTAAAATATGACAGTTTAACAGCAGTAGATGGCGCAGGTAACCCTTTAACTCCTGCAAATGGAATACAGGTTAAAAAATGTGACATGGTATTGTGCAATATTGAATATAGTCTTCAAAAATATATGAAGGATATAATTCTAGCCAATAAATGTTGTGATTGCGATAAGCTAAAAGATACTTATTATAAAGCATGGACCCTGTACAGAGCTTTAAAAATAACTGCTACTTGTGGTATAGACGCACACGTAACAGATACTATAACTCAAATAAATTCTCTTATAAAAGAGATGAAGAACAGTATATGCAATAAATGTTAATATCATGGCTCAAGTAGGACATAATCTATATACAACTCAAGAAGAGGCAATTGCAAGAGCCAACGAACTTGGATGTAAATCCTCAGGCGGAGATAACTTCCATACTAAAGTTATTGAAGATGTAACTTATTATGTGCCATGTAAAGATTATGACACATATACAAATAAAGCAGGGTATTCTTTAGTTACTGAGGGGTGTGACGATTGTTGTGATTGTACAATAGATCAATTGGCTTTAATTAAAATGTGGAATTGCACATATATAAAGCTAACTGAATCTTTTTTAAACCAGTCTTATTACGGAGACAGATGTTTACCTGATACTACAGAAAAATTACATTTATTCAATAGTTTCTTTTGGTTATTTCAAACAAATAATGCTCCTACTTATCCTTTAAATAAATATAAAGGAGATGGGTATTGTAGCACTAAATTAATGGACACTTTTGCACATGCTATATGTGAAGAAGTAACATGTGACATGCTTTATAAGTTTGATGAGCTTATAGGCTCTTGTTGTGTATTACAAGAGAACGAACCTATGACTTATTGTGAATTAAACAGTATAGGATTGTGGGAAGTAAACTATAATAATACAGGATATCAATTAAATAACATCGTTAAATACGGAGATAAATATTGGAGAAGCACAGTACCTAATAATACTAACTCACCATCATTGAGTACTAATAGTGGATGGGTGATTTGTGGCGACCCTCAAATAGGCGATACGCCTCCAATTGATCCACCTGTATTTGACTAAAACTAAAGAATTATGCCAGGATTAGGAATATCAGGAGGAGGATCAGGAAGTTCAAGTGGTGGCGGTGGAGGCGCAGGTCCTACCGCTACAGTAACATTAAGTGATACAACTCCAAATTACGGAGATACCATAACTGTTACTATAACTGCAGCAGGAGGTATGACAGCTACCTCTTATACTTTTTGGATACCAAAAGAAGATGGTACTCACGATAAGATAACTCAGTCAGGAAAGACATATTCTTGGGAGGTAGATGTCTATGGTACGTGGACAGTTTACGGAGAAGCTACAGATGGTACAGATACTGCATACGACATTGATGGAATTGATGTTACCTCAGTTCATGTTCCAACCGCATATTCACGACCTGGAGATTGGATCACTATTCCAACTATAAATGTAGGTGGTGGAGAAGAAGTTGTCTATGCTTTGATGGCTGTTTGGGATACATCTCACAACTACGTTGCAGTTACCTGTGAAGGAGACTTTACAATTGATTGGGGTAACGGTGCAGGTGCAGTAAACTATTCAAGTGGTACAAAAGCAGAAAATGACATTACATATGCAAGTGTATCAAACCTTTCAACAAGAGGCTATAGACAAGCACTTGTAAAGATTACCCCACAAGGCGGAGCAAACCTTACTAAGGTTGATTTTGGTGTAAGACACACAAATGTAGGAAGTGCAAACATAGGAAGTCAATGGATTGAGATAGATCAGCATATACCTAACGCTACAACATTTGGCTTCTATACGACTCTGCAAAAACATTATATGATTGAGCAGTTCAGATGGAGAGGTACATCAGGTGTTACTTCATACAGGGAGATGTGGCACTTCTGCTACGAATTGGAATCTATCCCCGAACTACCAACATCTGGGGTGACTGACATTTACAGAGCGTGGAGATATACAACACAATTAAGAATTGTTCCTGAGTTCAATTTCACAAGTCTTACATCTGTAAATGAAG